>ERZ824473.575-NODE-575-length-63617-cov-9.756553_pt1 | contig 63617 bp, 32 predicted proteins | sample MGYA00519874_ERZ824473 | MGnify/ENA primary metagenome ERZ824473 (study PRJEB31778, sample SAMEA3449151) | human gut metagenome | biome: human gut; feature: human-associated habitat; material: faeces | place: United Kingdom | collected 2010/2012 ... | reverse complement strand
ATTGGCTATATCCTAGCCTTTTCAGGCCCGATGATTTCTAAACGGGACAGCAGTGATTTGACATAGAGTTTCTCCGCCTCCGCCACGAGGGCCAGTCCTTGGTCGAAGTGGTGCAAGAGTCGTTGTACCTCCGCGGCCTCCACAAATGCCAATGCGCGTCGGCGGCAGTTGCGCTCCGTATCGGGCACGATGTCGATGAGCCGGCCGTAGGCCTCGGCAGCCTTCTGAAGCTGTCCCGCTATCTTCAGTCTTGTGCCCTCGTAGAGGGTGATGTTATACTTGTAGTGCTCCGTGTTGCGTTTCGTGTGTGCCTTGCGGTACAGGTTCCACTCCTTCTTCGTGTTGGCAAACTCTCCCACCACGTCGGCGAGTGTCGTCATGTTGGTGAAAGCCATGTCGGCGGTGGGCATATCCTTCTTCGCCAGGGCCAGGCGCACACCCTTCCGGTAGCAGTCCAGAGCCTTACTGTAGAGTTTCCACTGTCTTCCCTGCCCTGCCACAAGTTGGTACATGGAACCGAGGTTGAAGTAGAGTGCGGCACTCGTCTCGCCCAGTTCTTTCGAGATGGTGTGTGCGCGGAGCAGGTTTTCGTAAGCCTTGGGATAGTTGAGGTAGGTGAAGCTGTAGATGAAGTAGTTCATGTTCAGTGCCTCCACCACCTCTCTCTTCTCCTCTGCACTCATGTTGGGCGTGTAGCGTCCTGCCACGATGGTGAAGAAGAGCAGTGCCGAGTCGGGCTTGTTCTTCCTGAGGCGGTAGTCCTTGCCGATGCGTATCAGCTCCTCGGAGGGTCGCGACATATATTTTTGGTAGAAGTCGGAGCGTCCGCCCTTGGCTGCATGCGCCATCTGGGCACCCGCAGCGAGGGTCATAAGTATGACAAAAAGCATCCGTATGGAACGGATACGGTAGTTGATCATTTTTTGAATTTTCATTGATAACAAACAGGGTTGTCCCCCCGTTGGGGGCGAAACGGAGGCCGACGAGTGCGCAAGGCGTGTCCGAAAGACCATGTTTCGGATGCAAAAGTAATATTTTCTGCGCAAAAACCTAACAAAAATAGTAAAAAAATGAACACCGACGCTTCATCTTTCTTCTAGTTCCTCCTAATCCGCCACATTTTTAGCGGTTATTCTTTGCCGTGGATGGATCGCAACAATCATAGGCGATCCCCCCTCAACCCTATCAACGAAGAAAAAGTGGCGGCCTACAGTCCCATGCGCTCAAGCACGCGGTTGACGTAGTTTTGTGTTTTGCGGATGCTGTATCCGATGCCACCTTTCCAGATTCGGATGGCGCGCTCGATGGAGTTGGACGGGTTGTGGTGCGACTGGATGATGGCGAACATCTCGCGCGACTTCTCCGCGTTGTAGCGGTCCTTGAGGGTGTAGCGCTTGCTCTCTCCGCGCGCCTTGAGGATGTTGTTGCATTCGCGGACCAGCACCGGCGAGATCTGCAGCAGGCCCACATACTGTCCGTTTACGGCGCGGGCGTTGCCCTTACTCTCGAAATGGGCGATGGCATCGATGAGCTTGTTCCAGTCAAATCCGTCTCCATCGCCCGCTGTCTCCGTTACCTCGGCGGGTAGTGCTTGCTCCGTCGTGGCAGCATGGCCGAAGACGGGCAGCGCAATGAGGGTGAGCGTGATGATGACTTGATAGACAATGCTCTCTAATTTGGTCTCTTTTCTGTATTGCTTCATAAAATAAGGTTTTGAAACTTGGCCGAAAACCCGACAAAAGGGGGTGTCCACCATAGCGCGTTTCTATCCAGGAAAACCGCTCCTGCAGCGCCTTCGTTTCATGTTCGTGATGCAAAGGTAGTAAAAAATAGGGCTGAAAACCAGCCCGTTAATATTTCTTCACATTCTGCAAAAAACCGCTACCCTACCCCAAAATCGCCTCGAATCCCCCATGTAACGGGAGATTGTGTGCGCAGACGCTCAAACAATCTTTTAGGACAATTTAGGAAAATAACTACCGATTTTCGTCGCACTTTTTCACATAAAATCCCTCTTGTGTCTCAAAACCACCTATTCCAACAGTCATTGGATCCTTGCAAACCAGCCTCGGACTATATTCACGAATTGAGTAGATGTTTTCACGATGGGAAAGCTATTATGCGTTCGTTCACGAAGGAAAGCGCGTGGTTCACGAAAAGCAGAATGGGATGATAGATTTGGCAGTAAGAATTTCTCTATTTTTGCAGTGGGACGGAGTTACTTCCTTACCAAAACGAACATTAACAACTAGGAGATACTACCATCTAGTAGATACTAACAAATAAACAACGTAAACGAAATGGAACACAAAAGCAATATGTGTCTCATCCTCTGTGGTGAGATTTATATGCTCAATCTTGATGACGCTTTGCTGTTTGAGGCTGATGACCACTACACGGAAATACACAATCTGTATGGCAACAAGATCATGGTGCCCTTCTGTCTCGGGGAGATAGAGCGGGAGATTCGGACGAGGTTTCCAGACCACAACAATTTGGTCAGGATGGGCCGGAAATACATCATCAATAAGAACCGGGTCTTCCACATGAATGCCCTCAAGCAGACGGTGTCGCTCTACGGCTCCAATGGGCAGGTGGTCGTACTCAATGTATCGAAACCAGCGCTCAAAAGCTTGATGCAGGACGCGCGTAGCTCTTATGCGACGCTGCCGTCGGATGAGCCCGACGACCCTGACCTCGATCCTGACGAAGGAAAGGGGTGTGGATTTACCCCCCCCATCCGTGGATTGAATGGACATTTCCCATAGTGTGAGATGTGGGACACCCTTTGTGGCGTATTTTCATTCACGAAAAAATCACGATGGTTCACGAAAAGGGCCATTGCGATCTCGCATGGCTCCATGGATTATGTATAATTTTGTACACGATTACACTGACAAAAAGTGGTCTATCAAAGTCTCTCTACCTTATTATATATACGGGAAGAGCAGCTGAAAAGAAAATAATTAATTTGTACAATTAAATAAGATTATGAGAAAAGATGTACTGATTTCTCTCCTTGCTATCACAGGCGCCCCCGTTGCAGCATTGGCCGACGCCGATGTTGTGATCGACAAGACCGCATGGACGGGAGATGATTTGACCGTATCGGAAGACGGTTCCGTGACCGTCTCCACAGGAAAGGAAGTTTCCATCGAGAAAGAATTGGCTCCTGGCGAGTATAAGCTGCAGCCAGCCACGTTTACCGACAATGCCAAGATTGTCGCTGTCTATAAGGGCAAGGAGTATGCCCCCGGCGTCGCTTTTACTATCGATGGTGACGCGCCAGCGAAAGTAAGGGTCAAGGTTCGTGCCGTGACCCCGGGCGAATTCAAGTTCTCCGGTGTCAAGTTTACCTTGATCTTCGACTTCGCCGCTTCGGTGAAGGAGCTCGGTGCGCAGCTCGGCGAAATCGTCAGCGGTACCAGCGACTACTTCCGTACCACCGATGCTTGGAAGACGGGCAAGGACGGAAAGCCCAGCCTGGAGATGCAGGTGGCCGACTATGCCAGCCAGCTTGACATCATTGAGAAGGGTGATTATGATGTGTATGTGAAGAACCACCTTTGGCAGGGAAAGAACAGCCCCGAGCTTCGTGCACTGACCGATGGTATTGTTGCCCTTGCCGATGTCGTAGAGAAAGCCAACGTCAACGAGAACTCCTACAAGAGTGCATGGGATGCTTATACGGATGCAAAGCGTCAGTTTGACGGTTTCTACTGGACTTGGTATTATACGGATAAGGCCATGAAGGAGACCTATCAGGCTGACTACGACAAGATAAAGAAAGATATCGAAGACTTCGGTACGCTGGCGAAGCAAAAGTACGACGCAGGCGCGGCCAATGAACTGAAGACGGCCGAGTTTACGGAAAACTTCAGCCGGCAGTTTAATACGCTGAAGGACAATATCGGTACCTCTGGCAACGCCTGGCTCAATATCAGTGCTACGTATCAGGATGGTTTGAGCTCGTTCAACGCCGCTCAGGAGGAGATACACACCCAGATGCCGGACGACGGCAACTATGCCGATTGGAACGCAGAGGCTCTCAACGCCATGCGCTCGGCATGGAAGAAGGTGAGCGACCTGTACAAGACCATCGATGCCGACAAGACGAAGGCTCCTAAGGAGGAGGAGAACTTCCGCACGCTGAAGGAAGCACAGGTGGAGGTCATCAACGCCACGAAGGACGAGTATCTCGCCAAGCATGCCGATGCCGAGGCCAAGAAGGCTGCCGCCGACCAGCTTCTTTCCGCTCTGGAGGACGACTTCCAGTATCTGGAGAAGAGCGAGGATGTGAACCTGAAGTATGCCAATCGTGTCAAGGAGATCCGTATCGCTATCAATGCCCTCAAGGACAAGGTGGGCACGGACTACAAGGCACCCCACAATATCCGCACGGCCAACTATGATGCCGACCGCGATGCCATCCAGGCCAAGATCAGCAGCTTGCGTAGCGATGCTGGTGCCATCATCCAGAACTACGAGAACTATCAGAAGTTGCTCAAGGCGCTGGACACTGAGACGGGCTTGCAGAAGAAGCTCGACGACGCCAAGACTGCTGTGGCCAAGATGAAGCCAGCCGCCAAGGGCGATACGTATGATATGGCTGCCCACTTCCAGAAAACGGCTGCCGACCTGCAGAAGACCATCGACCAGATCAAGTCCGCTGTTGAGAAGGGCTATCAGGAGAAGATGCTGACCGAGACGGTGCGCGGGGACTTCCAGAGTCAGATAGACGCTGCTGCTATGGCCGTCGTCAAATATCAGGATGACGCCACGGCTGCCCTGGACCGCTACGATGTGGTGAGCACCGCCATCAAGGACTACGAGGCCGCACTGACCACGCTGCGTGAGACCGTCGGCCCGAAGACGCTCGTCGTTGCCACTCCGGCCACGGAGGTCACAGGCAAGACCTACGGAGAGCGCATCACCAAGCTTCAGACAGAGATCGACCGTGTGGCAGGCAACTTCAGTGCTGCCAAGGAGAAGCTCGATGCCGACCTTCTTGCCGCTTTGCTGGCCGTGCAACTCAAGGAGACCATCCTCACCGACGCCCAGGCCCTCAATGATGCCTTCGCCAATGATAAGGTCAATTCCGACAAGACTGCCAAGATAGAGGCTGCCAAGGCGATGTATGATGCCGCCAGCAAAGTCGTTGACGCCATCAAGGCCGACATCGACAAGTACAAGGGCGTGCCCTATGAGTATTACAATGTGACGTGGACGGAGGACAACCTCGGACTGAAGTATGACGAGTTGCTCCAGGATCTCAATGATATCGAGGCCAGCACCAACACGCAGAAGGCCAAGATCCAGGCTGTAGCAGCCACCAAGGACGACATCACCGAGGACAACGCAGTAGAGGCTATGTCCTTGTTGAGCGTCATCAAGGGTGACGTTGACGCCATCAACGACGCTCTGAGCGAGTTGCTGGGGCGTGTGGACGAACAAAAAGCACATGTCAATGCGGAGAACCAAGCATATACCGACTTCATCGGATATCAGTCTTATTATTACGCGACGGGTGCTGAGCTGGTCAGCCGCACGCTGACGGAGGCAAAGAACGCATTTGTTATCCCCGGCGAGAGCATCGACCCACAGATTCAGGCTACGACCAACAAGCTCGACGCACTGAAGGCGGAGGCTGCTACGGCGCGCGCCAAGGAGATCCTTCAGGAATCATGCAAGGATAGCTATGACGCCGAGGGCCATGTCGTCAAGGGTATCACCAGTCGTCTCAACGACTTGCAGCTGGAGGCCGATGCGCTCAAGGCACTGGCCATCGACTCTACGGCCAACTATGATGCCTATCAGAAGCTGAAGGACAACTTTGCTGGACAGAGGATAGATATTTGGAACTATAGCTCTTGGGGCAGAGATTACACAACGACGCACTATGGCTTTGCCAATGCTTTCGACGCTGTGAGAACGCGCATCAACCAAAAGACGGATGGTACGAACGCAGCCTATTACCTCGGACTGCTCGCCTATCCAGACGGCGTGCACTTCAAGGAGCGCGAGGCTATAAAGCAGGCCATCGAGGCCGCCTACAAGGCAGGCAAAGCCTGGACAGGTTCTTTCAAGTACAATTACAATACCTATAAGAATGAGCCGGAGCTCAATACGGGGATAGCCAGACGTATGACGGATCTTTCCAACGTGCTCAGAGAACTTCCCAAGCAGGCTTATAATGACTGTACCAACTATTATACTCAGGTGGACGAAGGCAACAAGTGCCAGGCCCTTTGGGACGAGGTGAACGGATTGTTCAACGCTTCCGATCTCCGTCCTGAGACGCTGAAGCCCTATCTCAGTCAGCTCGGCGATCTCCTGAAGCGCATCAAGGAGCAGAAGGCGCTGGTGGAGAAGTACTATGCCGAGGGTCTGACGACCACCAACATCTCGATGGTCAGCGAGGCTTACCGTTCCATCAAGCTCGAACTCGACGGCTTGAAGGCCTTCATCGAGGGCAATAGCGACTACAACGCTGTCATTGCTGGAGACAACCTCACCCGTTACAATACCTTCTGTGCCAAGGTGCAGGAGACGGAGAACAAGTATGGTGAGGGTACGGCCCAGATTGCTGGCTACCAGAATATTTCTACGGAGGAGCTCAAGGAGCTGGTCAATGTGGAGAGCATCATCGCTGCCCAGGAGAACATCTATAAGTATGCCGCCCTCATCAAGAACTTGAAGGACGATGCTGCTGCCACCTACGCGAAGACCACGTCGCCCGCTCTTTGGGATATCGACGAAGCCAACGCTGCGAAAGCCATGGAGTACACGGCTCAGATCGAGGCTTACAAGAAGGATCTTGACTTGGCAGTCAATACGGCTGTGAGAGCCAAGTTGGAGGAGATGTTGGCCAACCTCAACGACAACCAGCTCGCTCCCGCCAAGGAGAAGGTGGCTTCCTACGACAAGAACGTACGCGACAACGCCTTTGCGAACGTACAGGAGTTCTACGACAGAGTCAGTGCCGACGATTACAAGAAGTCGCAGTTGCTCGTGAGCAACCTCGATGACGACTGGAGCTTCTTTGGCATGGTGCCCAACTTGCTCGTCGCCGACCTGGAGCAGGCTGCACAGAACGAGTGGAAGGCCCTCTACGAGGGTGTCTATGTCGGTGTGGACGGCACGCTGACAGAGGGTGACGACCGCTACGCTGGTGCCAAGGCCGACAACGAGAAGTGGCTTGCCGCCCTGGAAGGCTTCGCCTATGAGGGCAAGGATGACGATCTCAAGTCTTACAAGGACCGCGTCGCCAAATACCTCACTCCGGCCACGGAATTGGCTGCCAAGGCTGCCGACGGCACGTTCACGGGCAAGATTGCTGACTTGCAGCGCTATATCAATGCGTTCTACGCAGAGGCTGGTGCTGTCTATACCAGCGCCAAGGCCAAGGCTGACGCATACGATGCCAATATCAAGAACTTCGACCAGTTGACCATCGACTACAATACCGTCACGGAGCGCATCAAGGCTGCGCAGGAGTATTATGGCGCATTCAATGTGGCAAGCAGCCGCATCGAGGCCAACATCGCTTCAGCATTTAATCAGGTGAAGCGTTGGCAGGCTGACCTCACACGCCAGAACGCTTCGCAGGAGATGAGCAAGCGCATCTATGGTCTGACTATCGGCGAGGACAAGCAGTGGTACGACTGCCACAGCATCAAGATCCTCAGCATCGATGGTATCTACAACGCGGCCAACCAGGCCGAGGTCGATGCGATCAAGGCCGACATTGTTGCCATCGAGACCCAGAAGCGCGAGGCTTTGGACAACCTCACGGGAACGGCTGCTGACGAGGTCAAGGCATACTATGACGAGCATTGCAAGAACCTCGCCAAGGAACTTGACGATCTGCTTAAGGAGTTTGACGAAAACGCTACCCCGGCAGAGGCGAAGAAAGACGCTGGCTTGCTGGCATTGGAGAAGAAGGTGGCGCAGGCTCGCATGGGTCTCATCAAGCTCGTGAATGCCGAGTTGATCGAGGGCGTAGCCAACAGTTTGGAGATGCTGGTATCGCAGGCCGAGTCGGGATACAGTGCTGTCAACAATACCTACGAAGGAGTATATACGCCCGTGAAGGTGGAGTACAAGTCTGCATTGGACGCTTGCCGCAACGAACTCGATGGCGTGAAAAACCTCATCACCTCTTATGGCGACGAGATTGTGACCTACAAGACGAAGGTCATCCACCTCCTCAACGGGTTGATAGACCGCATGGGTACTACCTGCATGGATATCATCGAGGCCAACAAGCCCTATGTTGCCCACGCCAAGGCAATGAAGGACCTTCAGAATGCCTATGACGCTCTGGTGGCTGAGCAGACCAGGGTGAAGGAGCTGATAGCGTCTTACCAGCATGCTTCCGAAGTGCGTGAATACTCAGATTGGGAAGGATTAGGGGAGATGTTCTATTTTGAGGGCGGCAAATCCTACATGGAGAACTACGAGAAGCAGTTCTTCAATGAGGCCAGTGAGAAGGCCGAGGTGGTCAGCGACGTCCTTGAGCAGGCTGCCAAGACGCTGGAGGAAGGCCCTGTGTCGGCCATTCTGACCGATAACCAGGTGGAGTCGTACAAGGACGGTTGCCTTAACGAGGCCTATGCGAAGCTTGCAACGGTAGAGGCGTTTGGAGCTTGGAAAGAGACACAAAGCGTGTATCAGGTCAATGTTAACAGCGCTCGCTACGCCATGGAGAACTCGTTCAATAAATCTGGAACGAACATCTATGACGAGGACAATACGCTGTGGGAACAGTTTAACAACTTGGAGCGCGCTTGTCAAAACTTCGACAATTATCGCAACTTCGTTGACATTTACCGCATTCTTCCCACGAAGGACATCAACGGAAATGCATGGCTGAATCCTGATGGTAGCGAGGCTTGGCAAAAGGAGATCAACTATTCGAAGGACGAGGAGTATGGCGTGAAGTTGGTCGCTGCTACGTCTGAGTCTTTGGTCGAGTCGATGAATGCTCTCAGAACTTCCATCGAGGAGAACACGTATGTGCTCGGCGACGTCACCGAGGACGGCGTTGTCCTGACCGACGACTACCTCGCCGTGCTCAACGCTTTGCTCGATCCGGAGACCCTGGAGGGTGGCAAGGTATTTGCCGCTGCCGACGTCAACCGCGACGGCAAGATCTCTATCGCTGATGTGACCCTCATTGCAGCCAAGGTGACCAATGGTCTCTGGCCGTCGCTGGGTGGCACTCTGAACGCTCCGATGGTGGGATCCGAAAACCTCACCGTCTCGGCAGAAGACAACAACGGCGTACAGCGCATCGCTATCAATCTCGAAAACCGCAAGGACTATGTGGCTTGCCAGATGGACATCATCCTGCCCGCAGGCATGACGGTGGTGGGTGAGAGCGTGGGCAACCGTGCCAACGGCCACGCACTCTACTCCAAGGACATCGACGGCGTACACCGCGTGGTCATCTCCACGATAGAGAACAACAGCTTCACCAATGGCTCCGCCATCCTCTACCTCGACGTGCAGGGCGGCTGCATCGACAAGGTGGCGCTCGACAAGGTTATCTTTGCCGAGGCCAATGGCCGTGAGACGTACATCACGGGTAGCGATGCGACTGGCATCAGCGGCATGGAGGCCGAGGGCAGCCTGAAGCAGAAGATCTATACCGTGGGCGGTCAGTTGCTGGATAAGGTGAAGCAGGGCATCAACATTGTCCGCAACGCCAACGGCAAGACCCAGAAGGTTACTGGTAAATAATCATATACATCGGTAATTTTTTCTCAATTACGAGGGCGTGGTTGCCACGTATGTGACAGCCGCGCCTATTTTTGACAATAACAACGACAACATACATCTTCTAAACGTAAATGGTTATGTTTAAGATTACAACAAGTTTCAAAAGAATGGCCTTGATGATGGTCTTGGCCATAAGCGGGACGCTCTCTGTCCTTGCTGGCAACCGACTTGTGCTCAACGACGGTGGTCCCATTGCCATCAAGCCGGGCGAGACGAAAGAGATCACTGTGAACCTCGTCAATGACGAGGTGATCTATGCGATGCAGTTTGATATGGACTTCACTTCCCCGAATGTCGAGATTGTGCCGGGTAGCTTCAAAATCAACGAGGAGCGCATAGACCGTGAATGCTTCATTGCTACGATGATCCAGCAGCCTGATGCGAAGTGGCGTATCGCCCTCCTTACCAAGGACTTCACCCCCATCGCGGGCACTGAGGGCGCACTGGGTACGTTCAAAATTCGTGCTACGTCCAACTTCTCTTCTGCTGATGATGCACAGATCGGGTTCTCCACTTGCAGTGGAGGCGACCGCCAGGGCAAAAAGGTGCTTATCGACTGCCCCAACTATCAGGCTATCACGCCGATGGTGGGAAGTCTTTGCACGGGCGAGCAGGCGTTCTCTATCAAGCCTGGCGGTACCCACAAGGTGGACGTTGTGCTGAAGAACGATATTTATTTCTGTGGCCTTCAGGCCGACATCACGCTGCCTGAGGGATTGCATATCGAGAAGAAGAGCAACGGGAAAATGAATTTCCAGTATAGTGAGCGCTTGTCAAGCAATTTCGCCATCTCTTCCGGAGTGAAGAATGGCATCGTGCGCGTCGCACTCTCTTCTTTGCCTATCGACAAGATCCAGCCTTACAAGGATGGCGACGGCGTGATCTTCTCGTTCAATGTCGTGGCCGACCCGGACTTTGCGACGGACGAGAACTCTGCCATCGTATTCTCCAATGTACTTGCTGCCAACGAGACGACGGAGTACTCACTCGACATCACGGACGCCCATGTCTCTGTGACGAGTCTCAAGCCCATCAACGACGCTGCCTATGCGCGCCTCGCTGAGGAGGTGGCTGCCCTGCAAAAAGCTCTTGACGACGCCAAGGCGAAGGTGGCCGAGGAGTGCCCGGATGTGGCCGAGAACTACGCTGAGACTGTGGAGACCATTCAGAGCTTGATCAATGCCATCCAGTCAGACCTTGACGCCAAGAATGCCGACTGTGCGCTCACGGAGACTTCTACGCTGGACGCCGAGGCCGTGAAGGGTGTCAATGATGCTATTGCCAAATATATTAACGAAGCTGCTGCCGCTCAGGCAGAGCATCTGAAGAAGCTGGCCAACGAGGCTGCTTATGTTCGCTTGACCGAGGAGGTCGCTGCCGTGCAGGCTCGCTTTGACGAGGTGAAGGCTACCATTGAGAAGGACTATGCCAACGTAGCTGCGCAGTTTGCTGATGCCGAGGCTGCTATCCAGGGCGATATCGACCAGAAGAAGGCAGAGCTGCAGGCTCAGTATAAAGCCGTGAAACTCAGCGAGAATAGCACCATCGACTTGGAGGCCATCAAGGCTGCTGTCGAGCAGCTCCTCGCCGATGCGAAGGCTGCCAATGCGAAGCTCGTAGCCAATGAGGCCGCCTATGTGCGTTTGACAGAGGAGATTGCCGCCGTGCAGGCTCGCCTTGACGAGGTGAAGGCCACCATCGAGACGGACTATGCCAATGTAGCCGCACAGTTTGTTGATACTGAGGCCGCTATCCAGGGTGATATCGACCAGAAGAAGGCAGAGCTGCAGGCTCAGTATGAGGCCGTGTCGCTCGACGAGAATAGCACCATCGACCTGGAGACCATCAAGGCTGCTATCGAGCAGCTTCTCGCTGATGCAAAGGTCGCCGATGCGAAGCTCGTAGCCAATGAGGCTGCTTATGTGCGCCTGAGCGACGAGATTGCCGCTGTGCAGACTCGCCTCGACGAGGTGAAGGCCACTATCGAGAAGGATTACGCCATCGTAGCCGCACAGTTTGTCGGTGTGGAGTCCAGCATCCAGTATGACATCAACAAGAAGAAGGATGAGCTGAAGGCTCTCTATGAGGCCGTGGAACTCGACGAAAATAGCACCATCGACCTGGAGACCATCAAGACTGCCATCGAGCAGCTGCTCGCTGATGCCAAGGCTGCGGCAGAGGCTAATAGCATCGGTTCCATCCAGAGGCTGATGAGCGAGGGCGCAACGTTCTATACGCTCGGCGGCCAGAAGGTCGAGGCTCCTTGCAAGGGCAACATATATATGTTCCGTCATGCTGACGGAAGTGTCAAGAAAGTATATATCAAGTAATCAATGCTTGTTAAGGCTGGTTCTAACAATTAGTTCGGGGACTTCCGAAACCATTGAGGGTGAAAGGTCTATCGGTCTGATTTTAGAGCCAGCCTTATGGTAAAAGAGTTTACCATACTATCAATTCCAGTTGAACCGGAGAAGTCAGTTCTCGATGTTTTGGAAGGTCTTTGGAAATCAAAGCGCAGTCGGCGAAGTAGGTGAAATGGACAGCGCATGCGTCGTTGCCTGTTGTTTGGATTCCAGTATTATCAAAAGACTTGCCCTGTCCCCAACAGGGCTACGATCGGTTTCTCATCATTCTGACTTCAAGGAAACAACCTTGGAAGTATAACTTCGTTTGGGGTTTTTACGCTTACTGAGGTTTGTGAAAATCTCGTAAGCTGTTTCCCTTTATGAATTTTATTCCATCGGTGGGATGACGAATGTCGGCTGTGAAGTCGGATTCGTCTCCCACCGTTTTGCATCTATCCCCTACCCCCTTGCTCATGACCCAAACTGATAGCTTCACGAACAAAAAGCGCAGAAAAAGCATCTACGAAATAAAAAAGAGAACTTACGAAAAAGATCCGTTAAACTGCTGGTATTCAAGACAAAACCGTAGAAAACAAAATCGCATAACCAAATCTCAACAAACTTTTTTTGATTTTTTTTCTCAAAACAGGGGTTACTTTTCCCCTTTTCTCCTCATTAATATATGAAACACGATTAGTTGCCGTAGCGGAACGGCACACCCGCAGCGACTGCGGGCTCTACTTACTGGACACAATATATATATGTATCAAATTTATCGGGGCACCCATCGTGGTGTCCCGCTTTGCGTTTTTACCATCTAATTAACCCGTTTCCATTCGATTTTTGAATCAAGAATTTGCAAGTAAAGAAAGTAAATCCGTATGCGGCTATCAGTCTTTTAGAATGCGATGGGCGATGTGTGGATGAAAGTCAGTAGGAGTATGGGGTGGTAAGAAACAGAGTGTGACGGCGTATAAGCAGCGTGTAACCTATTGATATACAATGGTAAAATGGAAAGGAAACAAGCAGAAATCACCTTATCGAAAATGCTTATAGCTGCATTTGTGCTTTTTAAATGCCGATAATCTGCGGCTTTCGCCATTGTCTATACCTTTGCAATCGAAAATCGCGGATGCCACTTCAGACAGGTGTGGCGTTGCGGCAAGGCAGAGAAAATTAATCAAAATAAGAAAGTACAAATGGAAATACTTGAAAAGTTGTTTTACGGATTCCCCGAGTTGTGGGGAGGTGGCGTGGCCCACTCAGTGATGATTCTGGCCCTGGTGATCACGCTCGGCCTGTGTTTGGGCAAGGTTCGGGTGCGCGGAGTTTCGCTCGGGCTGGCCTGGGTGTTGTTTATCGGTCTGCTGATGGGCAACCTTCCCATCACCATCGATGAGCATCTGCTCCACTTCCTCAAGGAGTTTGGTTTGATACTCTTCGTCTATTCCATCGGCCTTGAGGTGGGCCCAGGCTTCTTCTCCTCCTTCCGTGGAGGTGGCAAGAGTCTCAATATCCTCAGTATTGTAGTTGTGGCATTGAGCATTGTGACGACCCTCGTGGTCTATTCCTTCTCTGGCACATCCGCTACGACCCTCGTCGGCATCCTCTCGGGTGCCGTGACCAATACCCCGGGACTGGGTGCGGCACAGCAGGCATTCAGCGACCTGCGTCACATTGACGCCCCATCCATCGCCACAGGCTATGCCATCGCCTACCCTGTGGGTGTGCTGGGTGTGATCCTCTCATTTGTCATCCTCCGCTATGCCCTGCGCATCGACAGACACCATGAGGAGGACGCTGCCAAAATGGGCGCAGGCCACTTGAAGGAAATGACGCTCCACACGTTCTCTGTGCGCCTGACCAACAAAATGGTGGCTGGCGACACGGTGCGCCAGATCCACGAAGTGCTGAAACGCGATTTCATGATCTCGCGCATCATCCATAGCGACGGCAGTGGCAAGAGTGAAGTAGTCAACGGGTCGACGGTAGTCAACGAGGGCGACCTGCTCCAGGTGGTGGCCCATCCTACGGCCGTGGAGGCCATCGTGGCCCTTGTCGGCGAAAAGGTAGAGGTGGCACCCGAGACCTTTGGCAAGGATCTGATCACGCGTCGCATCCTTGTGACGAAGCCGGGTGTCAACGGCAAGAGCATCGGCCAGATGGGTATCCGCACGAGCCTTGGCACGAATATCACGCGAGTGAACCGCAACGGTGTGGACCTCATCGCTACCCCGCATCTGAAACTGCAGCTTGGTGATCGTGTGACGGTGGTGGGTACGGAGCTCGCTATTGCCCATACGGAGAAACTCCTTGGCAACCAGATGAAGCGGCTCAACGCGCCCAACCTCATCCCTATTTTCCTTGGTATCATGCTCGGTTGTATCGTGGCCAACATCCCCTTCTTCCTTCCGGGTATCAATGAGAGCCTGCGACTGGGACTCACCGGCGGCCCGCTGGTGGTGGCCATCCTCATCGGTTTCTTCGGCCCGAAATATAACCTCGTGACCTATAATACGATCTCGGCCAACTTGATGTTGCGCGAGGTGGGTATCTGCATCTTCCTGGCCTGTGTCGGACTGGGCACGGGATCGCCCTTTGTACAAACCCTTGCCACGGGTGAGGGCGCGCAGTGGATTGCCTATGGTGCCGCCATCACGATGGTGCCCATCCTGGTTGGTGGTTTGATAGGCCGCTATGTCTTCCACATCAACTACTACACGATGCTCGGTGTGCTCGCTGGTGCCCATACCAATCCGGCAGCCTTGGCCTACGTCCGCGAGCAGACCTCTGCTGACGCGCCCGCCGTGGGCTACGCCACGGTCTATCCTTTCGCTATGTTCCTGCGCATCGTCACGATTCAGATACTGATCTTTGTATTCGGATAAACGAATGAGAAACGTCAAAACAGAGAACCCTTCAGTGCGCCCCTCGGCAGTAGAAGAGCCGAGGCGGCGGCGCGGAGTGGCCGAAACGGAACTCTGCCACAAACTCGACCTGCTGCTACGCACAGGGAGTCTGCTCATGGAGAGTGCGGCCGACACCTCGCGCATCCTGCGGACGATGAAGCGCGCGATGGCCTTCCTGGGACTGGACGAGCGCTACATACACCTCTATGTCAACTGGAACGTACTCATGGTCAACTACAGCGATGAGCTCCACTCGTTTACGAAGTTTCAGCGCTGCGAGCGTCACGGCATCAGTCTGGCCACCATCGCCAAGGTGAGCCGCCTCACCTGGACGGCCATCCGCGAGGACTTCTCGCTCGTACAGTATGAGAAGGCCCTCGACGACATCCACGATGCGCCACGTGGCTTCACCCCCTGGCAGGTGGCGATAGGTGGCGGCTTTGCCTGCGGTGGCTTCTGCATCCAGTTTGGCTGCGACTGGACCGCATTCTTTTATTGCTCCCTGGCGGCCATCCTGGGTTTCCGCCTGCGGATGTTTCTCCCCACGGTGGGTTGCAACAACTACGTCGCCATCGGCATCTCGGCCTTCGTGGCCACGCTGCTGGCTTGGGCGACAGCACTCCTTTCTACTGATCCAGCGATGATGGCGGGCATGCCGTCGTGGATGATCTCCACTACGCCATGGCACCCACTGATGGCGTGTGCGCTATTCATCGTACCAGGTGTGCCGCTCATCAACTTTGTGAGCGACATGCTCGACGGCTATATCGAGACCGGATTCATCCGTGCCGTCAATACGCTGCTCATGGTGCTGGCCATGGCCTTCGGCATCGCCTTTGCCATCAAGGTCTGCGGCATCGACAATTTTGCCAAGACGCTCACCATGACACCCCATCATGAGTATTGGGAGTATGCCATTGCCGCCGCCGTGTCGGCCATGGGATTCTCCACCATCTTCAACATCCCGCGACGCCTGCTGCCCGTCGTGGCCGTGGGTGGTATCATCGCTGTGTGTGTGCGCAACTTTATCAACCTTGGTCCGAGCAATGGCAACCTCGGCCTGGACATGGGACTGACCATCGGGTCACTGGCGGGAGCCACGGCGGTGAGTATCGCTGTCATCAAGGCGCGCCACTGGTTTCATGTGCCCCATCAGTGTATCACCATCCCGAGTGTCATCCCGATGATTCCGGGTGTGCTGATGTATCGCGCCCTCTTCGCTTTCATCGAGATGCACGGTGTCGTCGGCGAGGTCACGGTGGGTATGAACAATGCCATCAAAGCTTCGCTGGCTATCATCTGCATCGCCCTCGGCGTGGCTGTGCCCAATCTCTTTTTCCGTCGTTTCATCGAGGATACACGCAAGCGGAAGTTGCTCGCCATGCTCGTGGAACGGAAAAAGCGTAACGGAGAGTTTGTCACGCCCCATGCCGTGGGAGTGAGACAGGGGGCACACAGAAGGACAAGAAAGGAAAAAAATCATGCCCGCGATACGCACGAATAGAAACTCTTGTAGTATCTTTGCAAACGGATTTAAACCGATAAGAATGGAAATCAGACAATTGAAATACTTCCTCCAGGTGGCCGAAACGCTCAATTTCTCCAAGGCGTCGCGGAAGCTCTATGTCACGCAGAGCACCCTCTCGCAGCAAATCTCCCACCTGGAGCAGGAGATAGGAATGCCGCTCTTTGAGCGCAATTCCCACGAGGTGTATCTCACGGAGGCGGGAAAAGAACTGTTGCCCTACGCCCAAAAGACGGTCAATGCGGCCGGGGCTTGTGCGGACCACATGAACGACCTGCGCGAGATGCTGGCTGGAGAACTCAACATCGGAGTGACATTCTCCTTTAGCAACATCATGGCCGAGACGCTCATCGCGTTTATCCACGCCTATCCCCACGTCAGGCTCAACATCGTCTATCGTTCCATGCAGGAACTGATGGACGGACTGAAAAAGCGTGAACTGGACCTAGTGCTGGCCTTCAAGCCGCTGAAACGGGACAAGGTGATAGACAGCAGAGCGATCTTCAGCAATCGTCTGGCAGCCATCGTCAATGATCACCATCCGCTGGCAAGGCAACAGAGCGTCACCCTCGCTGACCTTGAACGCTATGATCTCATTCTGCCCTACAAGGGCTTGCAGGCGCGCAACGCCTTCGAGCACCTGCTGGAGGGGCGTGACAACAACTTCAAAATCATGGTGGAGGTCAACAATGTCAATATCATCTTCGATCTGCTGAGCCGCAGTTCGCTTGTCTCCATCCTCTCAGAATCCACCACGCTCACCCAGCCAGGTATGAAGGCTATCCCTATCGATGCGGAGGGCAACGAGATGGACGGTTGTGTACACTTGCTGCGCGACTCCTATATGAAGTCGTCGGCCCAGGAGTTTATCCGCATGCTCAGTCAATCGACAGCCCTGCTGGCCAACCTCGCCTTCAAAGATATACTGAGGTAGGCTACCGCAGAAGATGGAGATGCTGTCCATAGCTTCTGCCTTCACGGTCGCCAGCCATTCCTCACACAAGCTTTTTTGTGTTTGATTAGTGTTTTGCAGCATCCCGATGGGGATGCAAAAAGCCACATTCCAACGGGTTTCTCCCTTGCGAATGTGGCTTTGTCTATCGTATAAAGTCTCCACTACCCTGCTATGTGCAACGCTGTGTGGCCTCTTTGCGGACGTTGAAGCGCTTGGTCTTAAAATGTAGCGTGGCGCAGCGGTGTCGTGTATTGGTACGGAAGCCATGCCAACGAGGGAACGTCGCGCAGGAAGAGGAGGGAGGCGTGCTTGCCACGCTCCACACTGCCATACTCCGCGGACAGGCCCATGGCGGCGGCGGAGTTGAGGGTGATGGCATTGAATGCCTCTTCGGGCGTGAGACGCATCTTCGTGCAGGCCAGGGACCAGACAAACTTCATGTCGCCCGACGGCGTGGAGCCTGGGTTGTAGTCGGAGGCGAGAGCGATGGGCAGGCCAGCGTCGATGAAGCCACGGGCCGGGGCAAACCGCATATTAAGGAAGAAGGACGTACCCGGCAGACCAGTGGGCATGGTGACGGCACCACGGAACTGCTCTATTCCTTCCTCGGGGAGTGCCTCCAAGTGGTCGGCAGAGAGTGCACCATGAGCGATGGCAACACGGGATCCACCCGAGAAGGCCAGCTCGTCGGCATGAATCTTACCCTTCATGCCATATTTCTCGCCAGCTTCGAGGATGCGGTCGGTCTCCTCTGGTGTGAAGAAACCCTCGTCGCAGAACACGTCCACAAAGTCGGCCAGTCCCTCGGCAGCCACACGGGGCATCATCTCGTTGATGACGAGATCGACATATTCTGACTGGCGTCCCTTGTAGGCTCGGCCGACGGCATGGGCACCGAGGAAGGTGGTCACGATGCGGAGTGGCGAATGGGCTTTTACGCGCTGGGCGACACGCAGGATCTTCAGTTCGTCCTCGGTCGTCAGTCCGTAGCCAGACTTGATTTCCACGCATCCTGTGCCTTTCTGCCAGATCTCCTCGGCACGGCGCATGGTCTGCTCGAAAAGGTCCTCCTCGCTCGTCTCGTGGAGACGGTCGGCAGAATTGAGGATGCCACCGCCGCGGGCGGCAATCTCGGCGTAGGACAATCCCTGGAGTTTGTCCTCAAACTCCTGCTCGCGGCTGCCTGCCCAGACCAGGTGGGTATGGCTGTCGCAGAAGCGCGGCATGACGAAGGCGCCCTTGGTGTCGATGACCTTAGCGTCCTGCGTCAGCTCCGCAGGCACGCTTCCCGTGCCGAAATCCAAGATTTTGTCGTCCTCGACGGCGATCCATGCGTCTGTCATCGTCTCTACGCGGGCCATCTCCTGTCCCGCCTTGCGCAGCTCTCCGTGGGTGATGCCACAGAGTTGGGCGATGTTGGTGTATATCGTTCTCATTGTCTTCGTATAATATAAATAATGATGATACCAATAAAAAAAGTGCGGGGGAGAGCAAGCGCGCCCGTCATGGACACCCTTGCCGTCCCCCGCACGGATCTCACTTTTTTATCGTTTTAGTTTCCCTATCGATCATGAGGCCGCGCCTAACGATCGATGGGGATAAAACGTTTAGAATTGATTCTTGGCGATGAAGTCGATGCTCTTGGCGATGAGCGGGTACATCACGCGGTCGATCTCGATGAACGGGACGATCTTGCGGTACTCTGCGTGCAACTTCTCTACCGCGGGCGAGGACTTCAGCGGACGGCGGAAGTCGAGGGCCTGTGCGGCGTTGAAGAGCTCCAAGGCAAGGACGCGCTCCGTGTTCTCGGCCACACGATAGAGTTTCGTGGCGGCGTTGGCACCCATGGAGACGTGGTCCTCCTGACCCTGGCAGGTGGGGATGCTATCGGCAGAGTTGGGCATGCAGAGCATCTTGCTCTGGCTGACGATCGAGGCGGCAGCATACTGGGTGATCATGAATCCGCTGTTCACACCCGGCTTGGCAACGAGCATGGAGGGAAGACCGCGCTGCTCGTCACCCAGCTTGTAGATGCGGCGCTCGGAGATGCTGCCCAACTCGTTGAGGGCGATGGCCAGGAAATCCATTGGAAGGGCGATGGGCTCACCGTGGAAGTTGCCGGCAGAGATGATCATATCCTCCTCGGGCACCACGGTGGGGTTGTCGGTGGCGGAGTTCATCTCGGTCGTGCAGACCTCCTCCACATAATGGAGCGTATCCTTGAACGCACCATGCACCTGCGGGATGCAGCGGAAGGAGTAGGGATCCTGCACATGGGTCTTGTGCTGTTTGATCAGCTCAGAACCCTGTAGCAACTCGTAGATATGGTCTGCCGTCTCCATCTGGCCGCGATGGGGGCGAACGGCGTGGACAGGATGCAGGAACGGCTCGATTCTGCCGTCGAAGGCATCGAGGGACATCGTGGCGATGAGGTCGGCCCACTTCGACAGATCCTGTGCCTTCAGGACGCTCCAGGCGAAGAAGGCGAGCATGTTCTGCGTACCGTTGAGCAGGGCGAGACCCTCCTTGGAGGCGAGGTGGATGGGCTTCCATCCCATCTTCTCGTTGAGCTCCTCACCCGTGATGATCTTGCCCTCATACTCTACATGGCCGAGGCCGACGAGCGGCAGACAGAGGTGAGCCAGCGGCACGAGGTCGCCAGAGGCGCCCACGCTACCCTGCTGATAGACAACGGGGCACACGCCGTGGTTGAAGAACTCGATGAGACGCTCCACGGTGTCGAGCTTGATGCCGCTGTAGCCGTAGGAGAGCGACTGGATCTTGAAGAAGATCATCAGACGGACCACATCCGTCGGCACGCGGTCGCCCTCGCCACAGGCGTGGCTCATCATGAGGTTGATCTGCAACTGGGACAGCTTGTCCTCGTCGATGCTCACCTTGCAGAGGGAGCCGAAGCCCGTCGTCACACCGTAGATGGGTGCCTCGGCGGTGGCAATCTTCTTGTCCAAATACTCACGGCAGCGGATGATGCGTGCCTTGGCGTCGTCGGAGAGACGCAGTTCATAGCCCTCGCGGATGATGGCGCGGACGGTATCGAGCGTCAGATGTTCTGCGCTGATATAATGGATTTTACGTTCCATTGCTTCTTTTCTTTCTTAAAGTGTTGTCAGGCCCGTGAAGGCCCGATGGGTTGATATTTTGATTTTATTGTTGCTTGAAAATATATCGCGCAACAGGTTGACTGGGAGCCAGTTGCGGCCCCCAGACAATATGTTAGAACGCAGCGTCGATGATGTTGTCGTCGACGAGGCTCGGCATGGTCATACGGAAGTCGGGCGTGCGGTCCATCTCACGCTGGATGGCATCCATGGATCCCTTGTTGCGTGCCCATGCACGGCGGGAGATACCGTTGTTGACATCCCAGAAGAGCATCTCGCGGATGTTGCGGCTGCTCTCCTCGGAGCCATCGACTACCATACCGAAGCCACCGTTGATGACCTCGCCCCAGCCTACACCACCGCCGTTGTGGATGCTCACCCACGTGGCGCCACGGAAGGAGTCGCCGATGACGTTCTGTACGGCCATGTCGGCGCAGAACTGAGAACCATCATAGATATTGGAGGTCTCGCGGAAGGGAGAGTCGGTACCGGAGACGTCGTGGTGGTCACGACCCAGAACGACGGGTGCCTTGAGGCGGCCATCCTTGACGGCCTCGTTGAAGGCCAGCGCGATGCGGGTACGGCCCTCACAGTCGGCATAGAGGATGCGGGCCTGTGAACCGACGACGAGGTGGTTGGGACCTGCCTCGCGGATCCAGTGGATGTTGTCGTCGAGCTGATGCTGGATGTCGGGGGTGGCATGGCTGCGCTCGTCCATCATAATCTCCTCGGCAATCTTATCGGTCAGTGCCAGGTCGGCGGGATCGCAAGAGGTGCAGACCCAGCGGAACGGACCGAAGCCGTAGTCGAAGAACATCGGACCCATGATATCCTGGACGTAGGACGGATAGCGGAAGCCGTGACCGTCGGCAGCCATGATGTCGGCACCGGCGCGTGAGCTCTGCAGGAGGAAGGCGTTGCCATAGTCGAAGAAGTACATGCCACGGGCGGTCAGCTTGTTGATGGCAGCCACCTGGCGGCGCAGAGACTCCTCGACACGGGCCTTGAACTCCTTCGGATCCTCGGCCATCATGCGCTTGCTCTCCTCCAGGGTGAGACCCACGGGATAGTAGCCACCGGCCCACGGATTGTGGAGAGAGGTCTGGTCGGAACCGAGATTGACCTCGATATCCTCCTTGGCCAAGCGCTCCCAGAGATCGACGACATTGCCGACGTAGGCCATTGACTTCACCGTCTTGGTGCTCACGGCCTCGCGGATGGCGGGAATCAACTCGTCGAGCGAGGTGTGGAGCTCATCGACCCAACCCTGCTCGTGACGCTTCTCGGCAGCGAGCGGATTGATGTCGGCTACGACGCTGACCACCTTGGCGATGTTGCCAGCCTTGGGCTGAGCACCGCTCATGCCACCGAGGCCAGAGGAGACGAAGAGGGGGATGGGGTTCTTGGCACCACGGGCGGGATCGTGCATCACACGACGGGCGGCATTGAGGACCGTGATCGTCGTGCCGTGGACGATGCCCTGCGGGCCGATATACATATAGGAACCAGCCGTCATCTGTCCGTACTGGCTCACGCCGAGGGCGTTCATGCGCTCCCAGTCGTCGGGCTTGGAGTAGTTGGGGATGACCATACCGTTGGTGACGACCACTCTCGGTGCGCGCTTGTGTGACGGGAAGAGGCCGAAGGGATGGCCAGAGTACATCACGAGGGTCTGCTCGTCGGTCATCTCGGAGAGGTACTTCATCGTCAGACGATACTGTGCCCAGTTCTGGAAGATGGCGCCATTGCCTCCATAGATGATCAACTCGTGCGGGTGCTGTGCCACGCGCGGGTCGAGGTTGTTCTGGATCATCAGCATGATGGCTGCAGCCTGCTCCGAACGATGGGGATAGTCGGAGATGTTGCGGGCCTTCATCTCATAGGTGGGACGGTAGCGGTACATATAGATACGACCGTACTGGCGCAGTTCCTCGGCAAACTCGGGGGCGAGCTGTGCGTGAAGTTCCTTCGGGAAATAGCGGAGCGCGTTGCGCAGAGCGAGCTTCTTCTCCTCCGGGGTGAGGATATCCTTGCGCTTGGGCGCATGGTTGATGGTAGTGTCGTAGGGCTGCAATGCCGGCAGCTCAGCGGGAATGCCGGCACGGATGTCGGCCTGAAATTCTGCTAAGGTCATTATTTTGTTACTTTTTGTTCAATGGTGAAAGCCCTTTGGCGTCTTTCAGCCAAAGGGCTTCGATATGGTGTCTTATCCCTCGATCTTCGTATCGACGATAGCGAGGATCTCCTTCTCCTGCTGCTGTGCGTTCTCGGCCATCTCCTTGGCCTCGGCCAAGATGGCGTCAGCAGTGGCACGGTCCTTGAGAGAAGCAGCGTTGATGCGGACGTTGAGCCATGCGCCGAGCACTGCCGAGCGAGCGGCGAGTGCGCCTACTCCTGCGTCGCTGACAGAGGCGGAGTTGCCCTCCTGTGCCATGGCGCGGCAGATGTCGAAGGCGGCATAGGCGGTCTTCATCGTCTCCAGAGGCACCTTCGTGGCATAGAGCGTGGCGTCCTGGATGGCCTGGCTGCGGGCAGCCTTCTCCTCCTCGGTGCCCTTGGGCAGGCCGAAGGCATCCATGATGCGGTTGAAGGCCTCGGTGTCCTCATCGACGAGGTGCAGGGCGCGGCGGACGATATCCTGACCACGGTCTGCCCACTGAGAGAACTCCTCCCAGCGCTCGTCCCATCCACGCTTGTGGGCGGAGAGGTTGGCCACCATCGTGCCCAGGGCAGCTCCGAGCGCACCCATGTAGGCGGCGATCGTGCCACCACCTGGTGCTGGACTCTCGCGGGAAGTCTCGTTGGCAAACTCGCTCACCGTGAGATCGACGAGCTTCGCCGTCTTGTTCTCGTCCTCCAGGAGATACTCGATGACCTTCTCTCTCGGATTGAAGGGCTTGAGGTCCTCCAGACCCATGGAGTGGATGGCGATCTTGATGATGTCCTCCTCGGGGATGCCGGTGGAACGCTGCTGCTTGTGCAGGAAATACTCACCAGCCTCGATGAGCACGCGCTTCGGGATGAGACCGACAATCTCCGTACCCGTCACGCGGACGCCACGCTCGGCGGCGGCACGGCAAACCTCGTCGAAGGCCTTGTGGAGCGGGGTGACATTGATGTTGGTCATGTTCATCGAGACCTGTGCGATGCCATACTCGTCGATGAACCATCCGATGGCCTTTGTGGCTTTCAGCGTGCCCGGCTGCATGATGGGTGATCCATTCTCGTAGCGGAGGATCTTGCCCGTGAGGCTACCACCTTCGCGCATGGGGCGTCCCTTCTCGCGCACGTCGAACGCGATGGCGTTGGCGCGGCGGGTGGAGGTGGTGTTGAGGTTATAGTTGACGGCAATCAAGAAGTCGCGTGCGCCGACAGCGGTGCAGCCCGTGCGTGCCACCTTCTCGTCGAAGGGACGGTTGCCCAGGTCGGGACCATCCTCCGTGCCGAGACGCTCGGCGAGCTTCTCATACTCACCACGGCGGCAGACGGCGAGGTTCTTGCGCTCCTCGGTCTGTGCGGCAGCCTCGTAGAGGTAGCAAGGAATCTCCAACTCGTTGGCGAAACGCTCACCCAACTTGCGGGCCAACTCGGCACACTCCTCCAGCGTGATGCCGGCTACAGGTACGAGCGGGCACACGTCGGTGGCACCGAAGCGGGGGTGTGCGCCATGGTGCTGGCGCATATCGATGAGCTGGCCAGCCTTCTTGACTGCACGGAAAGCAGCCTCACAGACGTCCTCGGGCGAGCCGACAAACGTCACCACGGTGCGGTTGGTGGCCTCACCCGGATCGACATCGAGGAGCTTGACGCCCTTGACAGACTCGACCTCGCGGGTAATCTGGTTAATCACGTCCATGTTGCGGCCCTCGGAAAAGTTGGGGACACACTCTACAATTCTTACATCTTTCATGTTCGTCTTGTTTCAGGAGATTGTTTAAAATATGCGACAAAATTACAGTTTTCTTCCGAAACGACCAAATAAATGAGGGAGAAATGTTGAGGACAAGGCAGCAGGGTGCCGTGACGGGGCGGCAAAGGGACTAAAATGGCGGTGGAAATGATGGAAATCGGGAGGAAAATCGCGACGGAAAAGACGGGACAAAAGGATGGAATCGCTGATGAAGGGATGCGCCCGCCAACGGCCTGTGAGGGCTGATGGCGGGCGCAGCTATGGGGAATCATGCCAGGTCGCCGTCTGGGCGAACCGTAGCTGACTATCAGAAGGTGACGTTCATACCGAGGTTCAGACTGGCATTGGAACTGAGGGGGATAAACTCCTTGCTCGTCTTGCCGAGGATGTGGTCCATGCCGATGAAGAAGTTGAAGCCCTTCGGATGGGCGTTGATGACCCATCCCATGCTGGCCGTGAAGCTATTGACCGAGAAGCTCATGCCGCCATCGAGCCATGACAGCGGGGCTACATTGGCACTCAGGCGTGCGTCGGTCCAGCTATACTTGCCATTGATGCGGGTGGAACTGAGGAAGCCGAACTTCAGCTGGCGATAGGCCGGGAGCGTGTATTCGCATCCGAAATTCATCGTTGCACCGATACCCGTGCTGCGGCTACCCTTGTCGCCATCACTGGAGAGGTTGGCAAAGTCGGCAATCTGGTCGGCATAGCGGTCGCCCTGCGACTCCAGGCTGTTGTCCTTCGGGTTGCCCATGGCGTCCTCTTTCTTGACAGCCACGTCGTGGAAGCCGTTGAACTCGAAACTTGTCTGGCGATTGACGGCCTGCATGTTGTTGCTCCATCCGATGAAGCCAAGGTCGAGCAGCGCGGCGCTCACCGTCCAGTCGTCGTCGATCTTGTAGGTAGCACCGAAGTCGAAGGCCATACCAAAGCCACCCAGGCCGGCACCATCGACATCCACGTCGTTCACGCGACGGTAGGTGCCCTGCCCATCAACCTTGTACTCTTTCTGCTCCTCTTTATAAGTGAAGCCCTTCATCGACACATTGGCCATCGCTTGTCCCGTCATGGTCCATTTGTCCGGACCGCTGAGGTCGGCACGCAGGTCTTTGATCTCGGCATCGGCACGGGCCACACCGAAAAGCAACTTCATCTTGGCACCGACACGCAGGCGGTCGTCGATCTGGCGCGAGTGGCCCAAAGCGAGCTGCACAAACGACTGGGCATGGGCGTGGATGTCGCCGATGTCATAGCTTTGGTTGCCCGTGTTCTTGGCAAAAGCAAAGAGCTCGTAGGGTAGCGACAGACCTACGTTGGTGCGGGCATCGAGCGAGATGGTGTTGTAGCCGCCCCAGGCCTTGAAGCCCGCAGAGAGCAGCGTGATGTCCACGTCGGCATTGATGCGATTGTTGCCCGAGGCAAAGCCCTTCAGTGCCTCGCCGTCAGCGATATAAGGATTCATGAAGGTGGTCTTCTTCTTGTCGCTGTCGATGCCGTAGCGCGGGTTGTCGAAGAGTACGTCGCCGAGGCCGAAATTGCCCTGCGTGCGCACCTGAATGTTGCCGAGAGCGGGTATCGAGACGTAGTTCTGGTCATTGCCATACGCCGGGTTGAGGTTGTGGCGGAAGGCATATCCGTCGATGAAGTAGCCCGTATTGAGTCCCTGGGCCATCGCGCCGCAGGACAGTGTGGCCAGTGCGTCGGCCATCATATATTTCTTGCTTCTATTCATGATGTTGTGTTGGGTCTAAAAGTGGTTATCAGTCCTTGTTTACGATGATCTTGCCGACGAGTCGCACCTTGATGTCGCGCGCCTTCAGCGTGTGGTTGTAGGCGTTGATGGTCTGGCCTACGATACTCTTGGCACCCTCCTCGCCCGAGGCTGCCTCGATGCGGAATGTGAGTCCATCAACGAGAGCCACGCTGCCCGGCTCGCCCTCGGTCAGTCGTATCTTGAGCGGTGTGACGACAGGGGTTTTGCCGTCCTCGGAGGCGTTGATGACGTTGGACACCTCTACCTTGATGCGGTTCTCGGGAATCGGCTTGCCATGGACGTCGATGGCCGTGGCTGATACGGTCAGGTAGGCGGGAATCTTGTTCTCCACGTTGGCCGTCAGTTCGATGGCGCTGCCCGCCATGAGGTCGATGTCCTCCAGGTCGTCAGTCCATCCGTCGATGGTGTCGTTATAGACGATGCGTGCGCCTTCGTCGAAGGCGAGCGGTGCCATGATGGAATAGGCAGGCTGGATGGTGTAGCTCTTGCCAAGCTCCATCGTGCCCTCGCGGGAGGCATCGGCACGGGCCTCGGCGGCAAAGCGTACCGTCTTCGGAATGCGACGCATGATGTCGGAGAGTTGGGGAACGGCCACCACCTGGTCGTAGGCGGAGGCATCCACACCCTCAGCATACTTGCAGATGCAGACATGGGTGGAGCCATCCGGACGGATGTAGAACTCGGGGATGCGTACCCTGGCCATTTCCTGGCCGTTTGCATCCTCGGCATAGAGTGTGCCGGAGACAAATCCAGCCACGTCGATGTCGCTTTGGATATTGATGTCGATGAGGGGGTTGAAGAGGTTGACGGACACCTCGCCGTCGGTCAGGAAGTCGGGCACGGAGCCGATGGTGGTGCGTCCCAGGTCGCGGAGTGAGATCTCGGGATCAAACTTACCCGTGGCCTCATGCACCGTGATGGATCCCATCGACATATTGGCTGAGAGGTAGAGGTCGCCACCGCTCTGGGCATAATCGATCTCGTCGAAAGAGATACCCACATTCAGCACGCCATTGAGGTCCACTTGACCATCCTTGCCATTCTGTCCTGGCGTGAAGCGCAGCTTGTTGTCCGTCGTGGCGGGCTTTTGGAAGTCCAAGGTCTTGACCGCGGCACGGAGCTTGATGTTGGCCGTGCTGCTCACGTTGTGAAATGTCACTACACCCGTGGCCGCATCGTAGTCGGGCTGGGAGGGTGAGCACTGGCGCAGGTCGAGGCGCATATAGGAAGGTACGGTGAGCGTGAGGGTCTTGAAGGTCTTCACCGCACGCTTCAAATCGGCACTGACGGCCACGCTGATCTCCACGTCGGACGACACACTGGCCTCTTTTAATTCGCGGATATCGTTGGAGGCGGCACCGGTGTAGTGGAATTCGGCCAGCTTGCCCTCTGCCGTGACGGGGTTGCTCAGCTTCGCCCTGCGTGCTCCTGCACTCTGGCTCGGCAGCGTGATGTGCAAGCGGAAGTTGTTGTTGACGTTGGCCTTCTCCACCCAGATCTTGTTGATGTAGGGATGGGAGGGCGTGGCCTCGTCGCCGTCTTTGTTGAACATATAGTCGCCATTGGCCGCTATCTTCACAAAGTCGCTGTTGTTTAGTTTCAGCACGTCGTCGAGAATGATGTTCTCCGTGCTGCTCGTTGGCAGCTCCAGGCCCTCGCCGCCCACGCCGATTGTGGAATCGACGCTGGACAAATCGTAGTCGCTGTCGGTACATCCTGTGCCCAACGCCACGATACTGAGGCCCATCAGGCACCCGATCAGTTTTGAGTTGGTGGTGAGTTTCTTCATAAAATTCGTCGTTATTGGTTCTTATTGTTTTAGTATGGTGTTTCGTGGGGGATCAAGAGGTCGAACGTGTCGTCCTTGCCGTTTAGTGGCTTCGAAACTGGCATACAGCTACAAAGTTAAGTTTTTTTTGTATAAGGGACAAATTTTTTCAACTCTTTTTGCGTCCCATGCCGAAAGTTTCTTCGCGCGCCCCTATCGGGGTATAGGTATGAAAGGAAGTGCAAGCACTCCACCACTCCACCGCTTTCGTTGCGCAATGTTGACTTCGGGGCTACGATCATGCAAAATGCCCTGTCGTGCAGCAAAGGGGGATCCATTGCTGCGCGACAGGGCACGAACTGTAGGAATCTACGGGGTGGCTCGTTTTACTGTAGTAACTCGTAGCCCTTTTTCGTCCACTTCTTCATGTTATCGAGATCGAGGTCGTCACCGCTGAAGTCGTAATCGCTAAATTCAAAAGTTTTGAAGCTCAGATTATGTTCATTCATTTCCGCATCATAATAACTAAGATCAAAACTCACTTTGACAGGACGTACGTTCGTATAGGCAATAACAAAGAGAAGGTTCTTGACATACTCTTTGCCAAACTGTGGCACGTCGAGGTAGAATGTTTGCGTAGGTAAGAAACCACCTTCTTCCGCTTCTATTGTGGCTTCCAGCTTCAGCAAAGAACATTGGTCCATGACTTTCCCCTTGAGATTCAGTTTCACTCCGACAGCCTCCTCCCATTCGGAGAGTACATCGCCTGTCCCCGTGACCTGCACCCGCTCGATGTTTTTGATTTGTAGCGTTTTACCAAAGCGTGTAAACTTCTCGGGATAATGGTATTTGCCATCAAGCACAGGAGTGGCATAATAAGAGATATCACTGTATGATGTTGGGAGATAAAATTCATATTCGTAAGTAGCCTTAGGGTCGTATTTCTCGCTATCGTGGCCAATACAGGTGGCACGTTTCCCCTGGTCATCATAGTGTTCATATACATATAATTCTGGAAGACCTTCGGGGGTACTGAAGAAGGTTTCTTTTTCAGTATTTATTGTAGCGTAGTAGCAGGTAGAATCTGCATTTGACTTGTCGGGCAAGGGATAGATTTTGTCAACCTTCAGATTCGGATTCCATCGCTTGAAGAATCCGATAGGAATTTTCCATTCTCCAAGTGAAGTGTGTGCCAACGGGAATTCCCAAACCTTCAGATCTAAAGTCACGTCGGCTTCGAGGGATACCGTTGGATCAAAAGTGAGGCCTGAGTTGGCAGCATAACCCAACTCATCACCTTTATAGTCTTTTGGTTTCCATGGAAAATCCTCCTTTAGCTCACCGGGCCTACTGAAATCCCATCCAAACTCAATAGGGCAGCTGATGGTGGGACCAATACTTGCCTTAATCAACTCACCAGCTGTAAACGTCAGAGCCGCATTGACATTTGGACGAAGGCCCAAACCTAAAGTTGGAAGGCCTTTGGCCCCTTGGGTAATAATATATGGTTCGGCAAGTTTGTCCAAAGGATCTCCCTGCTTTGGATAGCTATATGAAGAATCTGGATCGATGTGGAATCCCGTTTTGAGGATTGTTCCCTTAATTCCTGTCTCAAAGATGAATGGCTGCTGCATTTGCAAGTATCCATAAAGGTCTGCCGTACAAGCAAAATCAACTCCTACAGAACATGGAACGGGGCCAATCGTAAAATTAGCTTCTGGGAAATTGAACTGCACCCAGTAATCACTCTTATCTATTTGGCAGATTTTCTTAAAAGGATTGGTACCAGAAGCTTCTTTGTATTTCTGCTTCCAGTCCTTTGTATTCCAACTTTTATTACCCATGATAGGAAATGTTACGCCAATCTCGGCACGCTCTCCACCAAAACCAGCCTTTAACTCATATTCTATGCTGGTCGCAACATCAGCATACCCATCATCCTTGCGGATGTCAGAATGAAAGTGCCAAAATATCTCAAGTCCTGCATAGGCATCAAAGTCACCATCCAAATGGAAGTTGTACGATGCCTTCCCACTAGACGGCTCCCAATCCCACGCAGAATCCCCCAACATATATTTACTAAAAAACTTGGTATAATGTCCTTTTGAAAGTTTAAATCCAAGATCGGCTATCGACCATCTCTTATCAACCGGATCATCCGCACGGAGCGGTGCATAGCGTGCCAAAGGATTGAGATAAGTGCCTCGCAGTTTGTACTCATACTCGGGCTCGTCGCCTGCCACTTTCCAAAAGCCGTAGGCGTTGGATTTCTCCACGGGCACTCGAACGATGTCAAAGTCGGTTACGATATCGAGCGTTTTGTACACATCATCATAGGAGGCAGGAGACACCTCGACCGTATAGCCGTTGTCGGTAGTGCGGACAAGGTTCACTTGGTGGGCCAGTCCGTTGGGAATCGCATCGGTTTGGTCCGTGGCAAGAAACTCTCCACGCTGCGGCAGCAACTCCAGGGGGATCGACTTGTTGAAGTAGATCTCCGTCACCCGGTCAAGCGTGTCGGTCTTGTAGGTCAGGAGGTAGGGCAGATAGTCCTTGTCTATCATCCTCGTTTCTGGCCCAATTTGGTACCTCACCTCTCCCATGTCGCTCACGATGCGGCGTGGCGAGGTGATGCCGTCGCCGTTCTCGGTCTCCTGAGGAGTGGTGGCGGTCTCCGGCTCGTCTATCATCAGCGTGCATCCCGTAAAGAGCGCGAGAAGCAGCAGGGGCAGCAGGCAGCGTATCTTCTTCATTGTCGTACTATTTGTCTAAAAGTTTATATCATAGAGTTTTGACAGCGTTCCGAGGGTCTTACCCGTGTCGAACTCGAAGTCTTGCGGCGCGGAGTAGAGTCGGAAGCGGCGGCGGTCATAGCACCGCAGGAGAATGCGTCCCACATGGGTGTCATGCTTCGCCCAGATGCGGAGCAGCGCATAGTTGATGTCGTGGGCCGTCTTTGGCACGGCCATTCCCACGAGCTGCCCGCCAATGAAGGCACCGACCATCATCGAGTCGGGGTTCCATTCCTCTCCTCTCACGGTGATATGGGCATAGATGACCATGTCGTGGGGATGGAGACGATTGAAGTCGGGCTGCTCCCACCGCCCTATGACCCGCACAGAGCAGGAGGCGGAGGCCATGGCGTTGGAAAGAACGGCCATGACGCGAGCCGTGCCCGGACTGACACCTATGAAGCGGTCGCCAAGGACGTAGGCCGGCGGGATGGAGTCGTCGCTGGTCACACTCCAGAAGACAGAGAGGCTGTCGGGACGGGGTGGCGAGAAGTCCACGGAAAGGGTCATCGTGTCACCCACCATGACCACGGAGCTGTCGTTCTGGCATATTATCTTGCCGTCCCACGTCGCGCGCTCCTCGCCAAACTCGAAGAAGTCGCCGCAGGAAGTGAGCGCAAGGACGGCGAGGGCACAGAGCCACGGCGCGGCGCGGTGCCTCAATAGGGAGGCCGTAAGTCGGCGGATAGGTTTCATGTCCATGATCATTGTTCTGTGGTTGACGGCGGATTGGCCGGAGCGGCCACCGTCACCCGGTTAGACACTTGTCCCTGGCGGCCATCGCGGAAGCGCACCGTCAGGTAGTATTCGGCCCACTCGCCAGGTTGCAGCAGGTCGCCCGTATAAGTATGGACGCCTTGTGGCACGTCGGTGATGAACCGGAACGTCTTCTGCCCCTTGCGGCGGCGATAGACGCAGTAGTAGTATTCCGCTCCCCCCGCGTCCTTGTCGTCCATCTCCCAGGCCAGCTTGACCTCGCCCGAAGACACGTCATAGTCGGCGAAGAGGGTCGGCGTGAGAGGTAGCACCTTGTCGTAGTTGACACGGCCGGAGAAGGCGGGCGAGAGACCAGAGCTGATATCCCAAAGGCTGATGGTCTCGACAGCATACTCGTAGCGCGCACCCAGCGGGGCGGGCGGGGCATCGTCGATCTGCAGGGCATAGCCATGGGCACGCACGGAGTCACCGTCGGCCACACGGAGCAGCGTCCATGCTGCGCCGGGGCGGCGACGATAGACGTTGTAGTGAGAAATCATCTCGTCGCTTCCACCGATCCAGCGGGTGTGGATCATGCGGTTGTCAACCCATGCGGAGTCGAGGTGGGGTCGCGAGGGAGGCACCGTACTGGGACGGAGGACGGCGATGGTGTCGGAAGGCGCACCGATATTGGTGGCGTAATCGACCGCACGCACATAGTAGTAGATGTACCGCTGGTTGATGTCCACCGCCACCGTGTCAGTATAGGACCGCGGGATGACATGGCGGCGATTGAGGATCGTAAACTCATCGTCGGGGGAGTTGGCCCAGAAAACATCGTAGTGGTGCACGTCGAGCGTGTCACTCATCTCCCAAAGGAGGGCGATGGTGCCATCCAGGCTGGGGAGACCCCGCACTTGGGTGGGTGCCTCGGGTGGGCGGGCGTCCCTCACACGCAGGAGCTTCGGATAGGCGTAGCCCATGTTCTCGGCAGTATCGACGGCGGCAATGGTGATCATACCCGTCGAAATGTTGGTCACGTCGATGCGGACCATCGTATCTCCTGGCGCAATATACTGGTTGGTGAGGAGTTTCCACTGCTTCGAGGAGTCGCGGTCGTTGTAGTAGAGCGGAACGTAGCGAACGAAATCATCCTCCAGACTGTCCTTATGGAAGTAGATGGTGGCATAGACCTCATCGTAGAGGGTCTTGCCCGGACGGTCGATGACGATGGAGGTGATCTCAGGCCCGAGCGGCGGCATCAGGTCGGGGAAGAACACCTTGTGGGGTGCCGAGAGCGGCGTGAGATCGCCAAAGGCATCGTAGGCACGCACAGCATACTCATAGAGGCCAACCACGCCCGGCGAGTGCTCATAGAAAATAGAGGGGTCGTCCTGACCGAAACGGAACGGCGGTGCATAGGGCAACTCGTTGACTTTGCGCCAATCGGCCTCGCCCACCTTGCGCCAAAACACGTCGAAAGTACCGTTGATCGCATCATTCCAACTCAGACCGACCGATCCATGCTCCAAAATGGTGTCGGTGAGGGCTACGTCGTAGGGAGCGGGGACATACTTCTCATTGCGGAGGTTCTCCACCTGGGCTGGCATGATGAAGAAGCGACCCGTCGTGTCGGGAACAGACGGCATAATAAAATAGGAGTAAGTCTTTCCCTTCTTCGCCGTCTTATCGACAAAGCGCAGCCCCATCGCCTGGGCGAGGTCGGGTCTCCATTCTGCAGCGAGGAAAGCGCCGATGAGTCGCGTCTTCTGGTCTTGCTCCAGCTCGACGAAAGACCCGATACTTCCGGGCTCGTAGTTGGTCATCTCCGGAGTCATATCGCCCTCGCCATAAATTGCTCCCATGGCCATATAGGCCAGCGAATCGATCGTGTCGGGGTAGCAACGACGGAAGTCGGCGAGGGGCATCGGACGAATGCCTGTCGCAAGGGTGTCGAGCCGGAATCCCTCCTCTCCCTCGGTGTGGCGCAGCACGTCGTATCCCGTGCGGTTGAGACGATCCCATTCGGGATAGGATTCCACTGCCCAGCGCAGGACAATGCTGTCGCCATAGGTGCGGCCCACGGCTTTGATATAGACGTAGAGATCCTCTATGGAGTCTTCGACGCTGTCCCGGGAGAGAGTGCCCACGGGATAGGTGCCCGGCAGCAGGTCGTCGTCATCGGCTTCCTGCACGATGGTGTCGCCGACAGCCACGCCCAAGGGGGCGCGCCATGGGATAGTCGCTGCCCAAGAGAGCATACACGGCACGCACACGGCGGCAGCCAAAAGCCAAACAAGGGCCTTCATATTATTATATTGCTGTTTCATCATCGCTTTACGTCTATTTAGATGTTTATACTCTTTACCTTCCTCCTCGACCCTGTCTTCCTGAAGGATTTGAACCTCCTACAAGGTTGTTGTTGCCTCTCTTATAGCTACTCGCACCCTTGCCAGAATTGGACTTCTTGCTCCTGCCGTGCAAGGGGAGATTATATCTCTCCACCAAATCCTTGAGGGAGACGTTGTAGCTGGAAGCGAATCTCTTCTGCGAATACTGCAGAGGATACACCGTCCACTGTCGCCTCTTGTAGTCCCAAGCATTGACACGATAGCGTATGAAGTAGAGACGCAGATTATTGTTGTCCAACGCCTTCTTTGCCTTGAAGTCGAGGACCTGGGACTGACCGCGGTAGTCCTTGTCCACATACTTCTTATGGTCCTTATCGACATAGGCGAAATAGAGCGTTCGTCCGAGGAAGTCTCCCTTGTCACCCCTGATACGGACGTGGCGATACTTGTTGGAGGCCTTGTCCATCTCAATGGTCTTGCTGATATTCAGTCCGCAGCGACTGGCCGCATTCCATACCACGCCCCACTGATACAACGGGACAAATGCGATAACATCCGACTGGGTATCGTTGAAGGATTCATTGTTGCTGCCCGCATAGGTCGCCAACCAGTTTCGCATCGACGGTATGTCGTAATAGATCTGGAAGTTGACACGCTTTGAAATGTAATCATGCATCTCCTCGGCTATGTTATACACCTCGGTGAACACCCGGGCGTAGGCTTCCTCTGTCAGCTTATGTCCTTCGAACAGACCATTAGCCTGACCCAACCATTTGGTGTAACCCGGTGCATTCACGCTGTAGAGCGGATACGAGGTGCCCAACTCGTTTTCGAAACGGTAGGTGCCCATCGTGAGGGCGAACTCGATGCTCTTGCGACCATCACGAATCTGTCCGATGTGCCTGTTCTGGAGTATTCCGTCTCTCCAACTGCCATAGGGCGTCTCAAGCCAAAGCGACTGCGTACTCTGCACCGTCAGGTTGAGGTTCTTTTTGGCAGAGACGAACTTATGTCCTCCGATGAAGAACATCCGACTCATATAGGAGAGATAGATAAATGGGTTCTCCGTGTTATAATACGGCACAAATCCTCCTCGTTGGTTGGCACTCGTGATGAGCAACTGGTCGTCGTTCATGTCCAGGTTCTGACCGTCATAGGTGATCTTGTCGAGACGGGTGGCCATAAACTTACTGCAGTAGTTGAGCGGATCGTTGTACAACGCGTTTCCATTGACGCCCTGCTTGGTCACTGTGACTCGGAGAGCCAACAGGTCCTTGACGAAAGTGTTGGTGACCTTTCCAGCCTTCCGCTCATAGACGGTGACGATAAACTTACGCCTTCCTGCACCTATGGTATCGTTGTCATTGACATTCATTAGGCCTGCCTCAGAGACCTCCACCTTCTTGTTGAGGACCCTACCATAGGCATTGATACCATTGTCCTTCATCGCCTTGGTGCGTACCTGCTTTGCCGAAGTGCCCCATACGTTGTAGGTCCTGGTTACAACCCATGTGGCAGGCGAGGTCTTGGTCTCCGTCCACTCGTAGCGCAGGCGGATGACGTAGTTGGCATTGTTCGTCACGGGCACATTGGCGAATCCCGACTGCGGGGTGAGGAGGGACATGCCGTTGGTCTCTATCCACACGTTATCGCGGGAAGAAAGCAGATTTCCGTTAGAGTAGAGATACCACTTCAGCTTACCCTTCGTGTAGGCTTTGCCCTTCATCGGCCGGGCCAGCGAGACGATCGGCTGCTTCACGTCCTCCCAATATGCGGGAGTATAAGTCCATCTGTAGTCCTTGCCGTTGGCGGGCATGTTGAACACGGTCTCTTCCGTGTTGCCTGGCAAGCCAAGGTTGGGATACATCACCTTCACATGCGGATACAGGTCCTCGTCATCCTTGAAGCTCATCTCCGCATTGTTGGTGGCGAAATAGAACTCCTTGGTCTGTTTCCATGCCTGGGCAACGTACTTGTTCTTGATGGTGTCATACGTCTCTGGATCGCGCCATGAGCCGTTGTAGAACTCCTGTGCGTAGCCAGAAATGGTGACCTTATAGTACTTGTTGCGATGCAGCTGGTCCACAGAGAGCGTCACCTTCTCCTTATAAATACGGTGCGTCATCTCATACACCACGCCATTGCGATTGGCCTTGGCATCAGAGAGCGAACTATACTCCGTCAGCGTAGGCGGCAAAGAGGCGTCCATCTTGAACCGGAACTGGCGGCTTGCCAGGTCCTTGAGCGTCTCCTCGCTCTTGCCATCGCCACTGGAATGGTTCTGCAAGCGATTCAGCTGTGTGGGATCCACGACGCGGATGGGTACATTCAGGTCGGCCTGCGTCATCACAATGGGATTGCTTTGGATATCCCAACTGATCTTCGCCTTCTCGGCCTCGTCCCAACTCTTCAGTCCGATGTTGCAGCTCTCGAAGAGGACATAGTCGTCGAGGGCGTTGCCGTAGAACATCTCGCACACATCGCCACACTCGAAACTGAACTTCTTGTTGAGTTTCACGAGGCCACCGAGGAGCTCTACCTTCACGCGAGCCTTGCCCGTGAAGTAGTTCGGATTGGGCATACCACATTTCAGCACGCCACCAATGCCCGCATTGAAGAGATCCAACTTCTTCTTGAAAAAGCCGAGGTTGATCCTCAGTCCAAATTTGGCATAGAGGTAGGCATAGAGTTGTCCCTCGCCATACCAACCATTGATACCTGGCTCCTTTTTAAGGTTCATACACTTATTGTTGCCCTTAAGGTGACGGATGGAAACGTCGAAACCCGCCGTCGCACCCATATCTCCGTAGAAGAGGCCGAGATCCACCTTGACATAGCCCCATACCGAAGCACCGAGCATCACACCGCCACTGGTCTTCGCATTGGCCAGGAAGTCGGTGCACGCCTTGGCGCGGGCATCATTGGCTTCAGAGATATTGTCGCTCTGCACACCACCCTTACTTCCACCATCAAGGAATCGTCTCACCTTCTCTGGTATCGGGGGCAGCTGGCCGTTGTTGGGCAACTCGTTACCCAAACAGAAATAGGCGTTGGCACCGATGGCTACCGAGACAATTTTTGTTTTGAAGTCGACGAGCGTAAACTCACAACGCTTGTCGTGGTCGGGCTCACCAAGGTAGAGGTGCCACTTGGTCGCACCACCGGGCTTCTTGTGGCCGATATAAAGATCAAGGCTCACCTTGAGCGAAGGACCGCTAAACGAAGTGCCATCGTCGCTCTTATCCTTATCCTCGCCCTTCTTTTTATTATAGGAGGCCATGTCTTTTTTGTAATCCTCGTTCTTCTTCTCGCTCTTGTCGCCCATTCCGCTCTTGAAGCTCTCCTCAGCTGTCTCCTTGATTTCTTTGAACTCTCCTGCGACAGCATCCACCTGGCTCTTCACTTCGGAGAGCGCACCATTGAGCTCATTCATAATCTCCTTGAGCTCGCCACCGTCGAAAGCAGCATCCATGGTGAGGTTGAGCTGGAAGTAGCGTTCCTGTTCGTTGTCCTCATAGACGAGCTTGACCTTACTCTTGACGATGCCACCGACCGCCGTCACCGAACCATTGAACAGGAACGTGGTGAGCGTCTTCTTCTTGGTATCGAAGGCAACGGTCAAGTCGAGGCGGCCCTTGATGGCCTCACCATCACTCGTCGTGATGCCCATACCGAAGACAAGACCAATCGCACCCTTGCGAGGACGAGGATTGAGCTTGTCGCTCGTGTTATAGACGCAGTTGATGTAGAGACCTCCACGAATGTTGTTGAGGGCCACTGGCGGCATGGGGATACCCATCTTGCCACCCACCATCACGTCGAAGAAGCCCCAGGAGAAGTTGTTGCCCTCCTCCTTGTGGTTGAAGTAACCGCCCTGGACGTCCATCTCGAAGATGCCGCCCTTGACCTTGCAGGACAGTTTGCCCTTGTAGCCCTTGTCCGTTCCACCGATGCCTCCCGCGTCGCCATCGACCGCCAGCACACCCTGGAAGGAGAGCACGGCTGTCTCGATGTCGAGTCGGGCCTCGCGGAACTTCAGGTCCTTATACTCTAAGGAGATCTCGCTGGGCTTACTGATATTCTTGACATAGGACTGGATCTCCAGCGTCGTGCCTGCCGTCACATCCAGATCGTCGCTGAACGTGATATCACCACCAATCTTGATGGCCAGATAGGGTTCACCGTCGGTGACGACATAGTCAAATCCCCAGTCGGTCAGTGCAAAGCGGAACGGTCCTACCTTGCAGCTCAACGACTTGTTGGATCCCGCAGCAGCCGGAGCTACCGCCTCATAGGGCACCTCGGCCACACTGGGTCCGTAGCCCGGACTGTTCTCGTCGTAGTCAAGGAACTTCTTTGTATTTCCGCCACCACTGCCTCCAGTGGCCTTGTCCAATGCCGAGTCTATGGCTTTGCCTGCCGATTCGGCAGCCTTACCAGCTGCATCAACGGCCTTGCCAGCAGCGTCGATAGCATTATCCACGGCCTTTCCCGCAGCATCAATCGCATTATCGACCGCATTCTTTCCCTTTTCGATGGCATCATCGACGGCCTTGTTGACCTCGTCGGGGAGTCCTTCGAACCATTCACCTGCCGAAGGCTTAGACGGGTCAGAGTTCATAGCGATGGCACCCCACTGGCCAAAGTTGAGGACCAGCTTGCCACCACACAATTCAATATCCTTGGCCTCGTTCCACCAACCATAGCTACCCTCCGCGACGGCATCGACGATAACCTCAGTAGCCGCCCGGTCGCGCTTCTGCAAACTGTCGGCATAAACCGACTCAAAACGCTTGCCGTTGGCCAGACGCATATTGCAGAACTTCAACTGGGGTAGCGAGAGGTCAAACGGGAGCTTCGCGAGCTTCTTGTTGACAGTCTTCGCTCCTGCTACGGTGACACCGCCACCGACACAAAGTTCCACGTTGGTCTTCAGCTCACCCGACGCATCGGGCAGTGCCTCGATGAGGAAGTAGGTCAACCTGTGATCGAGTTTCAGCTCACCGAGCATGAAATCGAAGTCGAGGTCCTCGATCTGAGTGGTCTTGAAGACATAGGCATAGCCCTTACCCGTACCCTTCTGGGTGTAGGACTGGTTATAGATATTACAAGTGTAATAGACCGTTCCCTTGAAGAGCGGTATGTTGAGTTGTCCATCAAAGTAGAACTTGTTGAAATTGTTCTGGATGATGGAGATATAGAGGTGGTCGAGTGTATATTTGAAACCATCAATCTCACCCTCCTTACCCGTAGAGTAGTCGATGATATTCTTCAGGCCCGCGTCGAGCGTGATGCCGGAGCGGTCGATGAACATGTTCTCCATCGTGAAGGACATCGGGTCGTCGCCGTTGCCAATCTTGATGGACTCGGGGAAGCGCATGTTGATCTTCTTGATGAAGAGTCCCTCCCAGAGCTCGTCCTGGCCCGTGGAGATACCAGCCTTGGCACGGTCAAAGTCCTCCTTGGGGAAAACCATGCCGTCGCCATTGCGCGTGGCAGAGAGATCGACGACGACCGTCGAGGCGCCAAAGGTGAAGCCCGGCAGATCGACGTGCTCAAACTCATCGAGGTTGGCCTCGACGAGGAAGTCGTCCCAGCTCGACAGCGTAGTCTTGATATGAAGCATGGGACTCTCCTCCGTCGGTTTGCCAGAGGAATCGACCTTCTTGAGATCTTCGGGCATCTTCATATCGACGTCGAGGGTCAGACCGACAAACTTGTTGTCGCTCCAAGCCACGAAGCAACCGTCTGCAGGCTCTATGACATCGGTCGGCGCCTTGAAAGTACACTCAAATCCCGTCTTCTTCTCCTCGATGACAAAGTCCTTGAGCAGGGCCACCATGCCACCCTCGGGGATGAGACTGGACGGACTGATACAGAGGCGCGGCGCACCAAAGACGAGGATCTGCTTCTGCGTGACCTCGCTCTCGGGCACGACACAGGTGCCAAAGATATCCATCGTGGCAAACGTCGGAGCAAACTTCATCTTGTTGATGGTCAGTCCGACGGGCGTCGTATTATACTCTTCGGGGATCTCCAGCGGGAAGGTCACGTCCTCCAGATTGCCCTTCAGAAGGTTGGAGACAAACGCCTTGCCCTTCTGGAAGTCCTGGTAGTACTCTGCGATTTCGGGCAGGTCATCGGCCAGACCACGTATCTTGCCATTGGCCTCCTCCTGCAGACGGTCGGCATAGGGAAGTCCTGTGTCACCGATAAGGTTGTCGATACCCCAGTCGGAGAAGAGTTTGTCAACGACCTCCGAGGAGCGCATCTTCACACCTTCCTTGCCGCCCCATGTCTCGACCACACCCTCATAGACCTGGTCTTCGGTGTTGATGGCTATGTCGGAGAACTCCACGGCAAGCTTCCATGTGAGCAGCAGAGGTGACCACACCACGTGGCCGTTGCCCGAGAAGTGACCAGGCTTACCCTCCACAGCCTTCAGGTCGCCATCGAGGATGAGCTTGTATTCACCTACCATCACCTCGCTGCCACGCAAGTCGTCGGCAGACCGGGCGGTGGGGTTTGTGTTCTCAATGTCTATCTGGTTGCGACACTTGAAGAAATTGTGGCTGATACGTTCCGCCATGGCCGCGTCGAAGGTGTTGAGCGAGTCGTTGAGGAAGTGGATCGACTCCTCGTTGAGCGACTTCGGAACGACGCGCAGGAAGAGATAGTCGCCCTTGGCAACCTTCTCACCGAGCACCGACCAGCCGATGGAGTCGCTGCGCTGGGTGAGATTTCGGTTGGTGTAGATAGGCTTCTGCTTGAGCATCTCCTCCCGATCCTTGTACTCGCGGGCCGCATAGAGCTCCACGTCGTAGCTGAAGCGGATCGTGTCCTGTCGCACACCGTCACCGGAGTAGTAGCGCGGCCGCTCCCAATTGAGGTTGAGGGCGTCGCCCACGAAGAGCTTTCTCGCTCCTCCGTCAGGGGCGAAATAGGGTGACGTGATGCGCGGGTTATTAAAGACGTATAGCGAGTCGGGAGCGTCGCCGTCGGCTCCCAGTCCGACGATGCGGATGCCACCCTTGCCCACGGTGAAGCGCACGGGTGCGGAGCGACCCTCGTCTGTGAATATATACTTACGGTGCGAGCCCGCTATGGTGTCGGGACGTGCCGTGACCTGCACGAGGACATCCATGCTGCCCTTGGCCTTGGCAAAGGTCTCGGCGGGCAGGTCATGGCTGAGCGTTCGTAGGTTCTTGGCCTCGTAGAGGGCTGGCTGGCTCTCCATCAAGCTGCGACGGGCCGCCTCGCTGGAGAGATCCATATCCTTGACCGCCTCGACGGCTTTCAGTTCATAGGAGAAGGTGACGGGAAGCACCGACGGATTGTCCGAGACGGGTGCCTTCCAGTCGATAGTGACAGATCGCTGGGCGCTGAGCGTGTCGCCACCCGCTGCCATCATCGGATCGCTGACCACGGGCGGCGCAAAGGTCACACGCCCGTCGGGTGAGCTGGAGGAATAGTCCTTGATGCGGAAGAGGCGCAACTGGCTGCGTCCGTCGTTCTGGATATTGATATAGTCGAGCGCACCGATCTGTGTGGCATTGGATCGTGCCGTGACCTGCGCGACATAGGTTTCAAAGGGAGATAATCCGTTGACAATGCTCGCAGGCAGCATACACTGCGCCACGGTGAGGCCCGTGACCTGATAGACCACGGGGTTGCGCTCGATGGCCTCCAGGGGATCCTGGAGTGGCATCTGCTGTACGATTTTCAGGTCGTAGGTATAGTTGCGCGGCTTCGGATCGCAGTTGACCTGCGGCGCAGTCCATGTGAGGATGGGGGTCTGCTTGACGAGAGTGGCGATGTCGCGGTTCTCAAAGTCGCCCGTGGAGACGGGCATGAGCCACTCGGGAGCTTTTGCCTGGTAGCAGACACGAAACATCGTACGGCTGAGAGCAGGGTTGCTAATCAGTACAGGCGTGGTGGTGTTCGGATTCCACTGATAGGCATTGATGATGATCTCGTAGGTACCCTCAGGCAGGTTGCCGAAGGAACCAGAGGTGACATCGGAGAACAGATTGGACGGCATCGAGACGTCCGAGGATCGGACGTGGTTGAACATCGTCCGCATCTCCGCTGCGGTGAGAACGCGCGTGGCACCCGCACCAACCTCGATAGGCTGGCGCGGCATGGTCTTGGCCGGCACGACGACCTCAAGCCCCGAGGCTGGCGTGACCTGCCGCAGCTCCGCGCCGAAGAAGATCTGCTGGGCCTCGGTGGAGGGATTCTGTACGGTGATGTTGAAGTACTGCCCGGGGTTGGACAGATAGTACATCACTTGCGGCGGCAGCACGTCGCGCAAGGGCATGACATTGACGTTGACGCTTTGGGCCAGCGCGGCGGCGAGGCTCAACAGGGCCAGCATCAGTGTGGCGGTGTATCTTCGCAGTCTCATGTTCTCTATGTATTGGTTTTGTTTCCCCCCGCCTACCACGTCGGGGCGTGATATTTGGAGGATGATGGTCTCTTGGCATTCCTTCCTGCCTTCCCGCCGGAACGGGGTCGGCGGAGAGGGTGGTCTTGGTGACGCCAGCTGCCAACGGAGGTCGGCTTAGGCGTGGGATCACGATCCTGTACGGTATCGTGTGGCGGTCGAGGCATTGGGGCGGGAGATGGGATCACCGGCCCTTACTGCCTTTCTCCTTCTGTTCCTTCTTATCCTTCTTCTTCGCACTCACTTGGAGGAGCGTGAAGGTGTAGAGGTAGTTGAACGTCAGTCTCACGTCGCGGTTGTCGAGCGTGCTCCTCGTCTTCTCCAGATTGACGTCGCCATACTGGCTGAAGGAGGCTCCGAGGCTGAACGAGTGGTATTTCTTGAGAGTGTAGCTCGCCGACAGGTCCACGCCCATGGAGAGGCTCTTGGAGTGGTGGCGCACCTCGTTGTAGTTGAGCGACACCGTGGCCGACGTGCTGAGGTTCTTCTCCTTGAGGAAGGAGCGTCCCGTGGAGATCGAAGCCACGTCGGAGGAGTACTCCGAATTGAAGCCCTTGGTGTTTTGGTGGCTCAGTGAGAAGGTGAAATTGGTCTCCCAAGGCTTCACATTGAGGTTGTAGGACGCACCCAGGGCGAGCGTCTTCACGTCGGTCTGTCCCACGGAAAACTTGTTGAGGTCGCGGTTTTCCGTGTAGTTGGCCGAGAGCGAGATGGTGTGGTCGAACAGTTCGCCGGGCAGATTGTAGGTCGGCACGAGGCTGAAGGAGTGGAGCACACGGTGTATCTCGGTGGTGTCGTTGACCTGTGCCGTACCATCGCCCTGCGACTGCAGGTAGCCATTGTACATCGCCGTGACGTTCATCCGGTCGCTGACGCGGAGCGAAGCCATCGCGTTATAGACATAACCACGGGTGGTATAGAGCTGCTGCTTGGCGAGGTTGTCCTCCTGTCCAGAGAAGGACGCGCTGAGCGTGAGGCGACGGAAGAGGGTCGTCCCGGCACTGAGGCCGAGCGTATGGTAGTTGTTGGATGTGTAGTACGTTCCAAGCGAGACGTAGTCGGGCTGGATGTATTTATAGAAAATGCTCGCGTTGAAACCCTTCAGCGTCAGTCCGAGCGTGGCGTCGCCTGCAAAGCGGAGACGCGAGGTGTAGCGGGTCTCGAAGATCTTGTCAAACCGACGTGCCTCGTCGGTCATGACCTGCTGCGACTCGCGGTCGGCGGTGAAAGCCGACGTGGCCACATTGGCGGCCAGCGAGAGGAAGTTTTTGTAGCTCAACTGTCCTTTCAGTCCGAGGACGAGGTTCTCCTGCGGCCGTACACGGGTACGCCACCGCTCATCGATGGAGCTCTCCGAGTCGTAGGCACGGAGGAAGTAGAGGTCGATACTATTGCCGCCCTTACTGTAGCCTGCCGAGATTCCCCAACCGTAACGTCGGTACTGTGGAATGCGGGCAGTGGGATCATCGGGGTTGTCATTGACGGCGCGGCGCAACACACCATAGAAGGCGGAGGCACGGAACTGCTTGTCGCGCCACTCCAGTCCCACACCATTGAACGACATGTTGAGCACATACTGGGAGAAGGGCATCGACGACTGGCCGATGTGGGCGGTGAAGTTCTTGTACGACGGACTGAGGTTGAACGAGAACTGGGGATAGCTGAAGTTCAGGTTGTCGTTCGAGAAGTAGATCGAGAACGGCATCGAGAACCCGTAGATGTTGAAGTTGAGATTGGCGAAGAAGCTATTGCTCAGCGGCGACATATATCCCAGCCCGGCAGAGCTGTGGAAGTAGGTGTTGTTGGTACCTATGGAGCCGGTGATAATGAGCGGGTCGCTCTTGGCTATCTGCGAAATGTCCTGCGCGCAGACGGGCGCAATGGCCCAAGAGCAGGCCATCAGAATGGCTGCTGAAAGTCTTGCCGCGAGTCGGTGTCTGTGCCCTGGCGTGCTCTGTCTCATTGCGTGGTCGGTTTTTGGTTATTCTTGGGATTCGGTGGTCACATATCTTATAATGGCCTCCCGCCGCGCTTCCGCTCCTTGGCGGTGGCGTGGGAGGAGGCCCATAGAGAGACTAACGTCTGAAGAGGGTGCGGGTGATGGTGCCCGAGGCGGTCTTGACGCGGACGACATAGACGCCCGTGCCCAGGCCCTCGGCAGCGACACGCATACCCGAGGCATTATATACCTCAACGCTTTCCGCGGCGACACCCGCCACGACCACGCGGCCACCATCGAGATAGACGGCTACGCCCTGGTCGCCCGTGACGCTGTCAATGCCCGTGAGCGTCGGGGTGTTGAGTGCCATCGGACGCTGGTAGGTGCCTACGGTGGAGGCAAAGTCCACAGCGTCGTCGAGGACGAAGTATTCGCCCGTCAATGCGTCATAGAGGCGGAAGCTGACCTTCTCGCCCATCTCGCCATGGACGGTGACGAAGAAGCGGCCATTGATCATCCGGCCTTCTCCGCGACACTCGTCGCCGACAAAGGCACCGATGGTGTAGCGGTCGGCCTCAAGTTCCGTCGTGGGCTGGCAGATGACACTCATGTTATCGGCAAAGCGACTACCGTCATAGCTCCACACGCTCTGCTCGGCGGCACGGCGGGCGGAAGCCACGCTGCGCGGCTCGGCTTTCGGGATCACTCCCTCGGCGGCAAACGACACAAAGGCATTCTCTGCAGCAGCGTTATAGACCAGATAGCCCTCGCCTGCGTTGAAGCGCGTGAGCGTTCCTACCCACTGGCCGTCCTGGAAGGTGGCGAAGCCATCATTCTTGGAGACGATGCGCGAATCGTTGGCAAAGGTTGCCTTGCCGAGAGCCACCTGCAAATCGTGGTCGAAGCAGTAGGGATTGCTCACCCACGTCCAGCCAGGCATAAGGTTGATATCACGGCCTGTATTATAGTTGTACACACCGCCATCATAGAGGAACATATCGAAGTGAGCACTATCCTTGACGCAAACCTTATAGGCTTCCGCCGTGGTCAACTCCTTGAGGTCGCCAAAGAATCCATATTCGGGATCGTTATAAACGAGCATATATTGCGATCGAATTTCCTGTGCGTCATAGAAATACTTGTAGAAGAGATCTTGGCCGACCTTGTTGGCAAAGAGCGAGATCCAACTCCATCCCTCACCAAGCAAGAGACGTTGGCCGATTTCCACACTGCCTTCCTGGACAATCTGGCCATAGGAGATACCCACGTTGTAATTTCCAAGGCGGTTGGCCGTGACCTTCCACTCGTTCTTTCCCTCAATGCGATCGCCGATTTCCAAAACGGGTGTATCGTCCGTATCACTATAAGGAGGAATTCTCCATGTGAGCTGCTTCTCATCAAGCAAGAAATTCTCGGGTCTGGTCTTAATTACAATCACAGCCTCGGTGTCATTGACGTCCATCTGCAACCAATCTAACCAAACGTCTGCAAGACCCTCCACGATGTTCAGCTTGAAACCAACGGAGAAGTTATATTCCTTGTCTGCATTGAAAGATCCATCTTCGTTGAAGCCCATGGCGGTTCCGTTGTAAGTCCACTTCACGGCAGTAGAGCCATATTGCTTGGCCAAAACCCTATTTACCTTGCCGTCGCCGTCAGTGTACAATACCAGAATACCTTCACCCGCGGTGTCCTCAGCAAAATCGAGCTCATGGGGGAAGTTGATCGTTCCCGTGTTTTCGATGTTGTCCACAAGGCGCTGATAGATATCAACCTTGGACAATTCATAATCAGCAAGCGTCACGGAGAACGGGTCGTTCTTGACCGCCAAGGACTCCTTCGACGGGAAGTCAATGACATAGACCGAAAGGCTAATGGGACCGTTAGGAATGTCCTTGTGGTAAACCCACACCGTGGTGCTTCCTGAATTCACCGCCTTGATGGTACCATCATCATTGCGCTGCAAGATACCATCCTCGCTGCTGATGCCATAGGAGATGCCAGCCTCCTTGTCGGTGGCATTCTCGGGATAAATCGTATAGGTATAGGGGAGATACTGTGTCAGCTCATCACCCACACGAAGACGGATCTCATCGTAATTAGGAGTCATCCTTTCGACAGGCTGGATGATCTTGACCGTCACCGTCACGGGATCTACACCCGGTGCAGTGGCCGTCATTGTATAGGTTCCCGGCTTGACAGGATTCCACCATCCTCCCTGCGTATCGACAATGGCCGTGGAGTCTGACGGAGTCCACTTCACCTTCTCTGTAGCGTTGGTCGGACGGATTATCAAAATGTTTTTCAACGCCCTATTGAGCATACCATCTCCATTCACAGGGACAGTGATCACGCCGCCAGGATAATCCGTGTCGTTGATAGCGAGACCCGTGATCGGCTGGTGAATGAAAAGTTCCGTACGATGCCAACAGCCACTAATAGACAGGTCGAAGTAAGCCCAGCTGCCTGTTCGTACAGGTGTCAGGACGTCGTTCACGATAGTAAAGCTGCTACAGGTATCTTTAACCCACGGAAGGACTTCTGGGAGCGACGCACCTTCTGGCTCGAAACTAAATTTCTCGCGCAGATTGACCGTCTCACCCATGTTGACATGAAGCTCTGATGGTCCATTGATCGCCGTTATGGGAGTAAACGTCAGATGGAAGGGATTTGAAGGAACGCCCCCAACCGTCTCGTCACCACCCGTCACGGTAATGGTTTCAGGAAGTACATACTCATTTTCCGAAGGGTCGTGAAGCACAAATTGTACCTTCTTGCCTTTGTCGGCATCGTTCACACCGATGCGGAGCGTGTAGATATACCGCCCCCCGTCAGGGGTTTGGCGAAATACTGGGTTTGCGGCTGCACGGCACTCACCATCGATGAACGCACCAACACGCATATCGGCGACATTGTCAACCTCCTGCCCCGACGCATCAAAAAGCGTCGCATAAACTACGGCATGGGACGGATATTGATTCCCCGACGGGGGATTCCAGTCCCTCGCTGCCTGCGCCCATAGAGTGGACAACAGGAGCGTCATCATGAATAGAATGTTTTTTTTCATAGACTAATGGGTAAAATTGATTGGAAAATAGTGATTCTTCAGTCGCGTCCTTCCGCCGTCCCGACCTCCTGACGGGCGGCGGATGGCCTGTCTCCCCCATCGCCTGACGGCACTACCGTCCCTTTAATAAATAAGGTATTGCAGCCAGCGGGACTGTCGGTCTCGACACGAACGCGCTCCCGGAAGGACCCTTCCTGTCCATGCGGGTCATAGCTGACCTCTACCCACGCCGTGTCACCGGGCTGCACGCTGCGGGTGTCATAGACCGCCGACGTGCAGTCGCAGCCAGGACGGGCAGAGAGGATATGGAATGTGGCTTCGCCAGCATTGCGAAGCAGAAAGCGGTGGCGAACGGTCCCACCCGCCTCGAAAACATCGCCGAAGACGAACACGGTGCCGCCCACCCAAGAGAGCTCCTTCTGCGCGGTGCAGTGGAGACTCCAACCGGTGAGTGTCAGCGGGAGGAGGAAGGCGGTACAAATGGTCTTTCTCTTCGGCATACTCTATTTAGTTTTTTATGTTCAGTGATTGTCTAAGTCTGCAATACGTGGTGTCACGCTGCAAAGTTAAGTAAAAGGCCCAAATTAACAGTTGCAAATATCTTACAAAAACCGCAAACATTCGCTTTGATAACGCAATTTGCTAACTTTTTATAGAAAAACACAACTGTTTGTACATTTTACACCCCGATTTCGCTTCCGTTCTTTTATTATTCTGCTTCATTGTTGTGTAGGTTGCGAAATTGTCTCGGCCCCATGCCATAACATTTCTTAAAGGCGTTGGTGAATGCGCTCGCGTCGTCGAATCCACAGCGGCAACCCACATCCCGGATCCGAACATCCTGACAATCGATGAGCAACCTTGCGGCCTCGCGCATCTGCACACTCGTGATGAAATCTTTCGGCGCAAGTCCTGTGGCGGCAAAGATATGGCGGCGGAAAGTCTGCTCGCCGAGCGACAGGCTCGACGCAATCTCAGCCACACCATGCCTGCGGACAGGCATCGAGGCAATAATCAGGCGTACCACATTGTGCACAAACTCATCGTGGGATGGACGACGTGGAAGATGCGCATGGGCTTCATGGGGAAGCCTCTGGTGGCGGATGTCGTGGTCTTCTTTCTTCACTGGACAGATATTTTACTTCAGTTTCTGGCGGCAAAGGTATAACTTGTTGGAAATTATGTTGTTGTAAAAATCATACAAAGTGTTGCAAAAAAGTATCAAGACCTTAAAAAAGCCTTTTTTACACGTATTTTGTAGCCTTTTTCCAAGTCTGCAGCTACCATTTTAGCCGTCGTGATAGATTTTTCACACGACTTTATACCATTTTTCATCCAGTTAGGATGGTTTCACCCACCACTTCCCCTACTCCACAACGACCTTGTCACACCATTTTCCTGATAAGCCTTATTGTTTTTTATTATTTTTTTCTTGCCAGACTTTAGCATATCCCTTACTTTTGCATCTACAAATAAGCAAGAGACCTGGAAGATATGGCAAAGATACTGATTGTGGAGGATGACCTGTCGTTTGGCACCCTGATTCAGACATGGTTGAGAAAAAAGGGATTCGAAGTGGAGAAAGCCACCTCGGTCAAGGGCGCGTTGCTCCTGCTGGAGAAGGACGGAGATCGCGACTTGATCCTCTCCGACTTCCGCCTGCCCGACCACGATGGCCTCGCCGTGCTCAAATGGGCGCAGGACCACAACCTGCGGATTCCTTTCATCGTGATGACGAGCTATGCCGAGGTACAGAACGCCGTCCTCGCCATGAAGGCGGGTGCCACCGACTATATCGCCAAACCATTTCAGCCCGACATTCTACTAGAGAAGATCCAGGAGGCGCTGAGGGCTCATGCGTCCTCACAGCCCCCCACCCCTCTGTCCGATGCCAGCGCACCAGCTGCCCAGCCAACAAATGGCACGACGGAGGGAGGAGACACCGTGCCCCGCTACATCGAGGGCAAGAGCGAGGCCTCCCGCCGACTCTATGACTTCGTGTCGCTGGTGGCCCCCACCCCCATGTCAGTACTCATCCTCGGCGCCAGTGGCACTGGAAAGGAGTATGTCGCCCGTCGCATCCATGCACTGAGTCCGCGTGCCGACAAACCGTTCTTTGCCCTTGACTGCGGCGCCATCCCACGCGAAGTGGCAGCCTCGGAGTTTTTCGGCTATGTTAAGGGAGCCTTTACGGGTGCCGACCAAGACAAGAAGGGTGCCTTCGAGACGGCCAACGGCGGCACGCTGTTTCTCGACGAGATGGGGAACCTCAACTACGAAGTACAAGTGCAACTGCTCCGCGCACTCCAGGAGCGCAAAATACGCCCCGTCGGCAGCACCCGCGAGATCGACATCGATCTGCGTCTGGTCTGTGCCACCAACGAAAACCTGGAGCAGCGAGTGGCCGAGGGTAAGTTTCGCGAGGACCTCTACCACCGCATCAACGAGTTTACAATCCACATGCCCGCCCTACGCGACCGCGGAACGGACCTGTTCCTCTTTGCCGACCTCTTCGTCCGACAGGCCAACCAAGAACTGGGACGCCACGTCGTCGGCTTCGACCGAAAGGCTACCGAACGGATAGCGTCCTACGGATGGCCCGGCAACCTCCGCGAACTGAACAATGTGATGAAGCGAGCCGTCCTCTTGACCAAAGGCGACTACATCGGTGTGAAGGAACTGGATCAGTGTATGAACCACGCCCAGCCTACAGACCCCATCACCCTCCATGACGAGCAGACGGAGCGGCAACGGATCGTCCATGCGCTCCAAGCAGCGGACGGCAACAAAAGCAAGGCGGCCCTGCTCCTGGCCATCGATCGCAAGACCTTATATAATAAGATGAAGAAATACGGGATATAAGACGGCATGAACCCGCGTGCCAGGATGGGGCCTCGTCCCCACCTATGGGGAAGTGTGGAGATGCCACGGTGGCATCTCCACACTTTTTTGTAGAAAAATTCCACACTATTTCCACACTTTCCACACCCATGTTTTTCGTGCTAAAACCATTTTCTTACTATGTATCAACGACTTACGAAATCATGCCAAAAGTTGGCACGCAGATTGTGATATAATTAGTGAGCCCGCCAAGGAATGGAGACACAACGAGGCAGCTCAACAAAACAATTAATATTCACGATTTAAAAGATAAACATTATGAAGAAGTTAGTTTTTGCAGCAGTCGCAGCGTTGGTTATGGTTTCAGTAGGTAACGTTTTCGCTCAGAATGAGCCAGTAAGTACGATGCAGTCCGACTCTATCAGCTTCGTCGCTCCTGCAGACACCGTCGTCACAACGGACTCCGACGACACGGTAAATCAGCCCGCAGAGCCGGCAGATCAGCCTGTCGAAACAGAGCAGACGGCAGAGTAAGGACACCTCTTGGGAAAGTGTGTTACAGATTGCCTTCCAAGGTATAGGCAGTCAAGGGGAGCAAGTCATTGTGGAATGGCCTGCTCCTTTTGCTATCCACCTCCATCTTGATAATAGTACCGACAAAGTTTTGTCACGTCGCAGATTTGTATTATCTTAGCATCCTGAAACGACAGAACACCCATCATGCACCGCAATACAATCCCCTTCAAGGTCGCTGCCGGTTATTGCGCCGTGGCCGTCGTGCTGCTCCTGGCCATCGCTTTGGTCTATAGCAACACGAAATCTATCTTTGCCATCAATCACGCCTCGCGGGAATATATCCGCAAACGGGAGGCCGCTGACAGCGTGATGTCCTCGCTTCTCAAGGCAGAACAGGCCAATCTGCAACAACTCTCGGAGGCCATGAAGGAAAGGACTGGGAAAAACTACCTGCACGAGAAGGTGGAGAGCCTCGACAAAGGAGAAGACTCCGTCGTCGTGCACCCCAAGACCCCACAGAAGGTGCAGGAGAAAAGTACGGTCGTAGAAGTGGTCAAGACGCGCAAGGGCTTCTTCCGCAGGGTGGCGGATGTGTTCCGTAAGGAGCGCGCCGATACGGTGAGCATCAAGGTGGACAACGACACGGCCGTGATAGACACGGTCGTCACCCCGGTGAACGTGGCGAGCAACGTGGTCACCATCCTCAAGCAGGTGGACCGCAAGGAACGGGTGACGACAGGCCACCAGGCAAAGGCGGTACACAAGGAAATGGCCGACCTGAAAGTGATCAACGCCCAACTCGCCCTGAAATCGACCCAGCAGCTCCGGGAGGTGCATCGCCGGGAGCGCAAGTCGATACAGCAAAGTATCAACCAGGCCATGGCGGCACAGCGCCATCTGTTGTGGCAGATGGGGATGCTGGCTATCGTCGCCGTCGTCGCCGCCGTCATCCTAATAGGTTATGTCTGGCGCGACAACCGCAGAGAGCGTATCTATCGGGAGAACCTGGAGCACGCCAACGAGGAGATCCAGCGCATCATGCAACAGCGAGAGCGACTCCTCCTCACCATCACCCACGACATCAAGGCACCCGCCGCCTCTATATTAGGTTTCATCGACATGATGAGAGACTATGTCGATCAACCCCGTGGCAGGGAGTGTCTGGACCACATCCAGGGTTCGGCGCGACACCTCTCCCACCTTGTAGCCTCACTCCTCGACTACCATCAGCTGGAGAACGGACTGATGGAGGTACACCCCGTCAATTTCTCGCCCTCGCAACTACTTCGGGAGTGTGTGGAAGGCCATCGGCTGAAGGCCGAGGAAAAGGGTCTGCAAATGGTACTGGCATGGCAGGACAAGACAGACGGAAAGACGGAGCAGGGCGGAAAGGGTACCATCTGCCGCGCCGATGCCTTCCGCCTCCGCCAGATATTGGACAACCTTGTTGGCAATGCGGTAAAATATACAACGCAGGGCAGCGTCAGCGTCGTGGCGACCCTATCTGCCAACGACAACGAAGAAGAGAAGGCATTCCGCCTCACGGTGGCGGTAAAGGACACGGGGAAAGGTATGACGACGCAGGAGAAGCACGACGTCTTCCAAGCCTTCACCCGACTAAAGAACGCACAAGGCATCGAGGGGGCTGGACTCGGTTTGTCCATCACCCATGAGCTGGCCTCGCTCCTGGACGGTGAGATCCAGGTGGAGTCGGTAGTGGGCCACGGATCGACCTTCACCGTGACCATTCCGTTAGAAGAGAAAACAGAGGATGCGGAGATGGAGGAAACCGCCGAGGCTACTCCCACCCTACCCGCTGCGGAATGGGAAGACTCCAAAATCCTCCTGCTCGATGACGACCCCTTGCAGCTGCAACTGCTGCAAGAGATGCTGCGCCGTCTGCCGATCGCCCCAGAGAAGGTCATCGTCTGCCATCATGTCACCGACGCACTCACCGCCCTCCACAACGAGAAACCCTCCCTCATGCTCATGGACATTGAGATGCCAGAGATGAACGGAATGGAGATCATCCAGCACCTGAACCACACCCACATGCGGGTAGTGGCAATGACGGCACACGACAGCAGCATCCTCAGCCAGCTGAAAGAGGTAGGCTTCGACGACTGCCTGTTCAAACCATTTCGTGTCGATGCGCTCGCCAAGGTTCTCGGTGTCTCGCAGGATCACGTCTCAGATACAGTTCCATCACCCTCACAGTCAACCTCCATACCCCCTCGCTTTGCACCGCTCGTTGCCTTTGCAGACGATGACCCAGAGGCGGCCGAGGAGATTGTCCGAACGGTCCGTCAGGAGTTGGCGCAGTATCTCGTCTTGTTACAACAGATACAAAACCCATCCACAAGCTCTACCGACGCAGCAAAACCCACCGAGACGCCCTCTTCCACCACCGATATCAGCAAGATCGCCCATAAGCTCCTACCCATTGCCACGATGATGCAAATGGGTTGTCTCGACGCCCTCACCTCCTTGTCGCCCGAGCATATCAACGATTTGGAGCAACCACAAATACAACAATGCCTGCAAACCGTCATCCACGACTTGCAGGACATTCTTGAGGAAAACTAATCAGCTTCCTTGGGAAGCGTTATACCTTATTATATATATATATGTGTTTATGCCGGCGAAGCACTCTGGCGATACTGCGTCGGAGAACAGGCGTAAGCCTTCTTGAAAGCGTGGGAGAAAGCACTGGCCTCGTCAAAACCACATTCGCGTGCCACTTCGCCCACGGGGCGCGAGCTATCCTGAAGCAACAGGCGGGCGGCAAGGTCCATCTGGATGGCAGTGATGAACATCTTGGGCTGCTGTCCCGTCTCGCAGACAAAGCGGCGGCGGAAGGTCTGCTCGCCCATATTGAGTTTGGAAGCCACGGCGGTAACGCTCACCTCGCCCTTGGCCATTCCCGATCGCACCACCTCGATGACCTGGCGACAGAGCGTATCGGCCATATCGGCGGGCGACGACTCCACGGAAGGTTGCACACTATCGGGCGATGGTGTCGTTTGGGAGGAAGGAATGGGCGTGGCAGAGCCTTCCTCTGTATCAGCAGCGGAAGAATGCGCTGTCAACTCAGGATTCACAACGGTCTCGGCTGCCGCAGGGGCAGAAAGACTTTCGAGACGGCGCAACTCCCGGAAGAGTCGGCGCAACTGTGCCCGATGGGCCCGCGTGCGACGGCGCTGCACCCAAAGGAAAAGGCCGATGAGCAGCAACAAGACGGCTGCAGAGATGAGCAGGTCACGTAAGTGGGCGTTCTTACCCGCCGAGACCTCCTCGCGCAGCTGATCGTTGCCAAACTCTGCCTCGTAGCGAGCCAACGCCTTGGCCGTCGATGTGGAGTAGAGCGAGTCGCGGAGAGCGTTGAACCGCTCCAACTCATGGCGCGCACTATCGGGGTTGAGGTTCCAATAAGCCTCATAGAGGCCCTTGCGGGCGGTGCACCCATTATAGAGGTCACCCATCTTCGAGAAGATGCCGGATGCCTCGCGAAAAGCCTCCACGGCCGCCTGCTCCTGCTTTTGTCTCAAAAGGATAAAACCCATTTGGTTGAGAGCGATGCCGAGGGAGTGGATATTGCCCACGCTGCGGAGCGTGGGAATAGCTTTTTGATAGACGGCGACGGCCTCGTCGTCACGCTTCATTCCGCCCAGTGCCGCCCCCTGCATGGTGAGCCGGACGGCCATCTTTCCCTCATTGCCAAGCAGAGAGTCGATTACGTATGCCTTTTGCGCATATTGAAGCGAACGCTGGTAATTGCCGAGCTTATAGTAGATTTCCGACGCCATGCCATTGATGACGGCCTGTCGCGGTCGGTTGTTTGCGCGGGAGGCATAGCGCAGCGCCTGCAGGATGTGCTTTTCAGCTTGTCTCGGGTGGTTGGCAGCCAGGTTGATGCCCGCCAAGGTATTGAGGGCGGAGGAAGTCTGGTCGGGATCGCGCAGCTTCTTGTAGATGCGGACGCAACGCGTGGCATACTGTGCGGCTGCAGGGAAGTCGGCCAGCCGCACACCGATAATGGCCAGCAGATTGAGGCAGTCGCCCTTGGCGGCATTGTCATGACGGTAGAGGGGCAGTGCGCGGAGCGCATATTGGCGGGCGAGCCCATACTCCTGGGTATCGTTGAACCACTCTCCAGCCCAATACCACACTTCCTTGCGCAGAGAGTCTGTGGGTGTGTTGGTGGCAAACTGTATTCTTTCGTCGGTGAATTGCTCCTGATCAAGGTAGTCGAAGAAGCGGTTGGCGGCCTTCACGCTGCCCTTCTTATCGAAGTCGGCAACGAGTTTTCGCGCGTCCTGTGCCCATAGCGAAGAGCTAAGAAGCAGACACATAATCAGGGTCAATAGGTAGTTCTGTTTCATTGGTGGGGCAAAGTTAGCAATTATTTCCTTAAAAGTGTTCAAAAAGGGATGATTTTTTAAACAAAACTTTACATTCGTTCTCAGTTTAATCTCTATCGGCCGTTTGGGGTTGCGCATACATGTATAAAGAGTGAACATTCTGCAGTATCTCATGACTGACAACGGGAGATTTCTGGTAAAAAAACAGAGCGTTCATGGGAATGTGCATCGATATTTGTCCCAAAAAGTGCGGAATGAGAAAAAAACAGGAGAAATCGTTGGTCATATCAAAATATTGTCTTAATTTTGCGGACAGACTATCGACGTGAGACGATTATCAAATGAAATCATACACTTAATGTTCTAATTATATTAAAGATGACGAAATTATCACTATTCAGACTGGCTTTCGTGCCGCTGTCGCTGGCCTCACTATCAGCGTTGGCACAGACGGACGACGCACCAGCAATCCAGAAGACACCCACACCCGTGATCTTCCCTGATGCATCGCGCTTCACCCGAGTGGACGCGCCGGTGGTAAAACAGAAGCAAGTGCCCGCCAAGCAGGTGCAAGCCCCGCTTCGTGGTTCCGACCAGCCCATCGAGCCGGACTGGGAGACTTCGTTCGCCACGACCGATGATGCCGATGTCTTCACGGTCATCGACGCCAACAACGACGGACTGACATGGGGATGGAATGATTCCTACGATGGAAGTATGCGCAGCGAGTACAGCGCAAACAACGGCAACGACGACTGGCTCGTCACGCCCCCCATCCATTTCCTGCCCGGAAGACAGTATATCATCAAGTTTAATATCCGCAACGCAGCCACCAACTGGGTCAACTCCTTCGAGGTGAAATACGGCGAGGGCGACAACCCCGCCCAGTTTACGAAGACCCTCCAGCCGACCTTTGAGCCGAAGGGAGACGACTTCGAGACCCGTACCTATTATCTGACGTTCGACGAAGAGGTGACCTACCGCTTCGGATTCCACGACAATACTGCCGAGGCCAACCGCTACTGGCTGTTCCTGGACGACCTCAGCATCGAGAAGGGTCCGCTGTCCACGTCGCCCGCAGCCGTGGAAGACCTGGAGGTGACTCCTGCCGAGCAGGGCAAGCTGAAGGCTACAGTGAGCTTCATGCTGCCGACGAAGACCGTCGATGGCAAGCCGCTCTCCAAGGTGGACGGCGTCATCATCAAGCGCAATGGCGTGAAGGTGGCTACCCTCGGCGCAGGTAAGCCTGGCCAGACGATCACCTACGAAGACAACGACGTGCCCTCCAACGGCTACCATAGCTACCGTGTGACGGCATTGCTCGACGGCGAGGAAGGATCGAAGGCATCACGCTCCGCCTATATCGGACTCGACGTCCCCTTGAGCCCGGAGGGCGTGAAACTCCTCGACAACGGCAACAACGTGCTCGCACAGTGGCCCGAGGCACGCAACTACGGTGCCAACAAGGGCTATGTCGATCCCTCACAGGTCACGGTGTCGCTCTTCGAGATGATCAAGACAACCTACGGTATGAGCATCGGCGACCTCGTAGCCACGAGCGACCCGGGCGTGACCGAGATGACCCTGCCTATTGATCCCGACGAGTCGCAAGCTGGAGACGGCGTGACGCAGTCTATCTTCCAGCTCGGCGCACGTGCCGACAACCCCGCGGGCAACAGCGGCTACTACGGCACCCACCCGCTCATCGTTGGCCCGGCCATCACGCTCCCGTTCAAGGAGAGCCTGAGCAACGGCCACCTGGAGAACGGTTTCGTATGGACCGAGGGCAATGACATCCACAACAGCCGCATGAATCCTGCCGGCTGGATGCTCGTCAACGACAATCCTTCCGACGGCGACGCTGGTTCCCTGCGCTGGAGACAGTATAGCGTAGATACCGGTTTCGGCGACAGAGTATATGACATCCAGGTCGGCGACGAGGTATCAATGAATATGCCGAAGATCGCACTCAACGGCGCAGAGAATCCGAAACTCTTCTTCAGCCTCTACGCCAAGAAGGGTGAGCGCGCCCGCCTGCGCATCCTCATCGAGACACCCGACGCCGAGGAGCGCGAGCTCCACACCTATGACCTCTCGACGGTGACCGCCGATGGATGGGAGCGCAAGGAACTGAGCCTCGCCCCCTGGGCCGACGAGAAGTTCGTCCTCATCAAGTTCCGCGCCATCTGCGACGGTGATCCCGAGAAGACCTACGTCGGCATCGACGACATCAACGTCTTCGACCAAAAGCAGCACAACCTCGCCGCCATCAAGCTCGCTACTCCGAAGAGCGTGACGGGCGGAAAGACACTCGAGGCCAACGTGACCGTGAAGAACTACGGCGCGGAGAAGGCCAGCGGATACAGCGTCGTGCTCTACTGCAACAATATCCCCGTAGATACCGTTACGGCATCCCGCGCCCTCGGCGTGCTGGAGTCTGACACCCTGACGCTGAGTTTCCATGCTGGCGTCAACCTCGGCGAGAACGCCACCCTCAAGGCCCAAGTGGTCTTTGACGGCGACATGCTCGACACGGACAACACCACCGACGAGGCCACCGTACGCATCCGCCGCTCTTCCTACTCTGCCGTCAGCGACCTGAAGGCCACGGCTCCTGGAGACGACGGCACGGTGAAGCTCTCCTGGAGCAGACCGTCCATGCCGCAGCCCGAGGTTGTCACTGAGGACTTCGAGGACTATGCAGCCTTCGACCCCGAACTGGGTGAGTGGACGCTCATCGACGGCGACAAGGGTCTGGCAGGCGGCTTCTTCCAAAATTACAGTTATCCCGGACAGAACCTGCCGCTCGCCTTCTTCGCCTTCAACCCCGACATGATCACCGACGCATTCCCCGTCGTGATAAGCAACCCGGGTCTTACGCCGAAGAGCGGAGCCCAGTTTGCTGGTGCTCCCTATGCCAACAGCGTGGCAGGCATGCCGATCGCTGCCGACAACTGGCTCATCACCCCCGAGCTCTCGGGCAAGGCACAGACCATCAAGTTCTATGCCTTCAACGTGACGGTAGTCGATGAGTGGGGCAACGTGCTGCCTTACAACGAGGCCTTCGACGTGCTCTCCTCCAAGACGGGCACGAAGACAAGCGACTTCAAATTCATCAACTCCTACAAGGCCGACGGCACCAACGCCATCTCTGAGGAGGCCAACTGGAAGGAGATCACCGTTGATGTGGAGGAGGGAACGAAATTCCTCGCTATCCACCACAAGAGCGACGCCAACAATAGCTTCCTCTTCGGTATCGACGACGTGACCTTCGAGAAGGGTGTCGTGGGCGCCAAGGACCAGATCACGAAGTACTACATCTACCGCGACGCCAAGCGCGTGGGAGAGGTCAGCGGAACGCAGACCACCTTCGACGACCATGGTGTGAACACGGGAGACCATGTCTATAACGTGACGGCCCTCTACAAGAGCGACACCAACGAGGAGAACGAGTCTTCCTTCTCCAACGACGCCACGCTCTACGTCAACGGCATCGCCGAGATCACAGCCAACGGACAGCAGGGTGATCAGCCTCGCTACAACCTCGCCGGACAACGCGTCGGCAAGGATTACCGCGGCGTGGTCGTGGAGCAGGGTCGCAAGATCATCATCAAGTAAAACATCATCTTAATTTTCATTTGATAACAGCAGGGGCCGCCCAAAGCAAGCGTGCTGCAAGCGGCCCCACTTTTACCAAAAATCAAAACAATTATGAAGAAAATACTGACCTTATTTTTCGCCTGTGCACTCTCGATGGCTATGCAGGCACAGACAAAGCACAATGTGTATGTATGGGTGGACGGTGAGAAGACCCTCATCGAGAACGCCGACAGCATCACCTTCTCAGAGCCCAGCACGCCGCCGGCAGGCGACGAGGAGGCCGTAGATCTCGGTCTGAGCGTGAAATGGGCGCAGCGCAACCTCGGCGCAGAGAACCCGTGGGACTTCGGCACCTACTTCGCATGGGGCGAAATAGAAGGCAAGGACAACTATGAATGGGCTACTTACAAGCACGGCACAAGCTACAACCAGCTCACCAAGTATGTCTCGTCGGTGGGCTACGGCCTCGACGGCTTCATCGACAATAAGGAAGTACTTGACGAGAGCGACGATGCTGCCGCACAGTTGCTCGGCAATGGATGGCGCATGCCGACCCCAGAGGAGATGCAGGAGCTCATCGAAGACTGCACCTGGGAGGAGGACTACGACATGGGCGTGGGCGGTCTGAGAGTGACCGGCCCCAATGGCAACAGCATCTTCATGCCGTTCGCTGGCCGTATGTATGGCAGCATCCTCTTCCAGAGCAACGCTTCCGGCTACTACTGGACTTCCTCCCTCAACGAAAAGGCCAATGTGCAGGCCAAGTATCTCTGCATAGCACCCAACGGACAGGAGGTGACCTGCTACAACCGCTACTTCGGCTTCTCTATCCGTCCGGTGAAGAAGTAAGCCCACACCTACAGTTTTACGATTCCTGTGCTATCGCCAATCGGTGATAGACTTCTAATAACGGGAGGGAGATAAGGTTGCTTGTCTCCCTCCCGTTGTTTCTTATGCTTTGCAAAACAAGGATGCAGTCCTTGCGAAGCATGGTTCGTGTCGTGCGCTGTTTTCGTTGCCCTCCTACAGGGAAGCAACATCAAAAAAGGTCCTCGGGATGCGGTATTGTCACCACCTCGCCACGGCGCAGCGAGGCGGGTACGTCGATGACACGCTGGTTCGCGCTGCCTCTGAAGACCAGGTCTGGATCACGCTGTGCAAGGATGAAGGGTCCATCGACCAGCACATCGACCCTTTCGAGGAGGGCACGCTGGCTGGGATGGGTGAGGATCTGCTCAAAGGTGAGACCCGTATAGCACCAGATGGTCTTGCGGCTGCGCTCGCGCAAGCCATCGGCCAGGCGTGCGAAGGCTTCGGCCTGAAACATCGGATCACCGCCAGAGAAGGTGACGTCGGCGAATGGATCGGTCAGGAGCTCGTCAAGGAGCGTGGCGACAGAGACGGGAGTGCCATGCTGGATGTCCCACGACTCGGGGTTGTGACAACCCGGACAATGGTTGGGGCAGCCGGCACAATAGACCGTGGTACGCATGCCCGGTCCATCGACCATCGTGTCGTGGACAACCTGAAGGACGGAGATGGTGTCCTGTAGTTTGGTGGAAGATTCGTTCATGGAATTATATGCTTAAGAAAGAGGGTGCGCCAAAAGCCGATTTTGACACACCCCCACCCTATATGTTTCTATCAATTAGTAGGTCGCACGATGCTATAGCGTATGGGTGACACGATCCTTGAGTTCAGCAAGTTTGGCAGAGTTCCAGCGCTCCGTGGTACCGACGAGGTAGCCGGTGATGCGCTGGAGGCGGTCGATATCCGTACTGCCACACTTCGGACAGACTTCCATGTTAGGATCCGCATTCTCATAGCCACACTTCATGCAGCGGTTGCGGTTGTGGTTCACCGAACCGTAGCCCATATTGAAGCGGTCCATCATATCGACCACGCGCATGATGGCAGAAGGATTGTGGGTGGCATCGCCATCGACCTCGACGTAGAAGATATGACCACCACGCGTGAGGTCGTGGTACGGAGCCTCCACCTCGGCCTTGTGAAGCGCTGAGCACTTGTAATAGACGGGGACATGGTTGGAGTTGGTGTAATACTCGCGGTCGGTGATACCGGGGAGGATGCCAAACTCCTTGCGGTCGCGCTTGGTGAACTTGCCACTCAGACCCTCGGCAGGCGTAGCAAGGATGGAGTAGTTGTGGTGATACTTCTCAGAGAACTCGTTGGCACGGTCGCGCATGTGGGTCACGATCCGCAGTCCCAACTTCTGTGCCTCCTCGCTCTCGCCATGATGATGCCCGGTGAGGGCCACAAGACATTCGGCCAGTCCGATGAAGCCGATGCCAAGCGTGCCCTGATTGATAACCCGCTCAATGGTGTCCTCCGGCTTGAGCTGCTCTGCTCCGATCCAGAGATACTTCATGAGCATGGGGAACTGCTTGGCCAAGGCAGTGGCCTGGAACTGGAGGCGGTCGTCGAGCTGATGGGCCGCCACATCGAGCATTTCGTCGAGCTTCTCAAAGAACTTGTCCACACGCTCCTGCTGGTCCTCAATACCCATACACTCGATGGCGAGCTTCACGATATTGATAGTGGAGAAACTGAGGTTGCCACGGCCTACGCTCGTCTTCGGTCCGAATCGGTTCTCGAAGACACGGGTGCGACATCCCATCGTGGCAATCTCCCAACGCGCACGATCGGGATCGTCAGCACGCCAGTTCTCATTCTGGTTGAAGGTGGCATCGAGGTTGAGGAAATTGGGGAAGAAGCGGCGCGCCGTCACCTTGCAAGCGAGCTTGTAGAGGTCATAATTAGGATCCTCCGGCAGATAGTTGACGCCTCTCTTCTTCTTCCAGATCTGGATGGGGAAGATAGCCGTCTCGCCATCGCCCACACCCTGATAGGTCGATTTGAGTATCTCGCGCATCACACAACGGCCTTCGGCAGAAGTGTCGGTGCCATAATTGATGGAGGAGAAGACGACCTGATTGCCACCACGGGAGTGGATCGTATTCATATTGTGGATGAACGCCTCCATGGCCTGGTGGACGCGGCCCACAGTCTTGTTGATGGCAAACTGGCGCAAGCGCTCGTCGCCATCGAGACCGTCAAGCGGAGCCTCCAGATAGTCCTTGATCTCTGCCGTGCGGAGACCATCGAGACTGCGACCCTCAAACTGCTCCAGCGACCTCACTTCCTCCTCGTAGGTATAGCGCACATAGGGAGCGAGATAGAAGTCGAAAGCCGGAATGGCCTGACCTCCGTGCATCTCGTTCTGACAAGTCTCCAGGGAGATGCAAGCCAGTACGGCTGCCGTCTCGATGCGCTTGGCCGGACGGGAAGATCCGTGACCTGCCGTGAATCCGTTGCGCAGGATGACGTCGAGCGGATGCTGCACACAGGTGAGCGACTTGGTGGGATAATAGTCCTTGTCGTGGATGTGAAGATAGTTGTGCTCCACAGCCAGACGCGCATCCTCAGAGAGCAGGTAGTCGTCCACGAACGGCTTGGTGGTCTCGGAGGCAAACTTCATCATCATGCCGGCAGGCGTGTCGGCATTCATGTTGGCATTCTCGCGAGTGATGTCGTTCTTCTTAGCATTGACAATGCTCATGAAAATATCGCGGGTCTTGGCCTTACGGGCTACCGAGCGCTTGTTGCGATAGGAGATATACTCACGGGCCACGTCCTTGCGCGAACTCTTCATCAGCTCACGCTCTACCTGGTCCTGGATCTCCTCCACGCCCATCTGCTCCTTGCCGCGTGCAGCGACACGGGTGCTGATACGTGCCACCAACTGCTCGTCCTCACCCTTTTCGGTATGGATCATCGCTTTGCGGATAGCGGCCTGTATCTTTTCCTCGTTGAATCCCACGACACGACCGTCGCGTTTCACCACTGTTAGTATCATTCTTTTAAAGTCATTTATAAACGGCAATGCGTAAAACGCTATGCCTTAGTGGGTTGTTATTATAGGGGGTATTTGCCCCTCATTTCTTGCTCGACAAAGGTATAAAAATATATTGGAGAGTTAACCATTTCGGACAACTTTTTGACTGTTAAAGTATGTTTCATCGCTGGTTTACAGGTGGTTATCAAAGACAAACGGAAAACTTTACACTTTAATGAAGAATAGTGGTTATCTGTTTATAATTTTTACAACCGCATCTATGCGGCATCATTACATTTCTTACTTTCGACTATGAAACCAGACAGTCTTCTCTCATCAAAATTCACCATAGGACAGGACAAAGAAGAACTAAGGAGAAAGCGTTTGATTACATTGTGTGCGAGCACATGTTGTTGACTTAAGTCAAAAATACGAGAAAAAAATCAATTTTCACCCTCATATATTTCTTCTGTTTCGAGAAACTGCGTACCTTTGCAACTGTAAAAACAAGAGCATTAGTTTAGGTTAGTCATTATATTTCGGTTTTAGTTATTTTGGTAGATTGATTGTTTCAGTTTTATAGGTTAGTTATTTGGTAGATTGATTGTATTCTAAGAAAGGAGGACATGGGCTTGCGAAAGTCCATTCATTCGACAAAAAGGTAACAAAGCACGATAGCGCGCCATTCCAGTTTTGGGGTGGCGCGTTTTCTATGTTGTATCATACGTTGATCATAAATACAGACCTGGCCACCACCTTATATACTTGAGTATATACCTAAATAGAGAGAGACTCCTGGTAAGTACTAAAGGAGGAAGAGATTCCGCAAGCATGTAGAAAAGCGCATGCCTTCATGCCCATCAGGGATGGCGTATATATATATAATGAGAAGAGCCTCCAAGCATATTATAGTAATAGCGCCTATGAATCATGAAAGAGGGCCTCCATACGAATCTGCATATTACAAGGAATAGCATATATATAAAATGAGAAGAGCCTCCAAGCATATTGCTCGAAGGCTCTCCTGTTGAAAGGGGGCGGCCACCTACTCTCCCGCATTGCAT
>ERZ824473.566-NODE-566-length-64135-cov-16.343555_pt1 | contig 64135 bp, 57 predicted proteins | sample MGYA00519874_ERZ824473 | MGnify/ENA primary metagenome ERZ824473 (study PRJEB31778, sample SAMEA3449151) | human gut metagenome | biome: human gut; feature: human-associated habitat; material: faeces | place: United Kingdom | collected 2010/2012 ... | reverse complement strand
ATGGTAAGTTCCAGTTAAGCTCTACTGGAACTGGAATTTACTTTTCCAATTGACCAACGCTATTAACAGCATTAACAATTTGCATTTTTAAAACACATCAAAGGGCGAGGAATCACCTCCCCTTTTGACGTCTTAATTTAATCCTGCTTTTGGGACTTACTATAAAAAAGAAGCACTCACATAAGGGACAACATCCCGGGTGAGTGCTTCTTTGTTTTTGCTTAATTTATGCTGTTTTCAGCCGCTTCCAGCATATTCTCCGCAAAAATCGCATACCCCCTTGTCGGATCGTTGACAAAAACATGGGTCACTGCCCCCAACAAGCGGCCATTTTGCAAAACAGGGCTACCACTCACCGGCTGCACGATACCGTGAATCGCGGAACGGTGCAATCCATACGCGCAGACGAAAAACACATCACGAATCCGTCAACCATTGATCTTTCCCGCTTGATTCTAAGCCCTTTTTCTCCGAAAATCACTGCAAATTCAGCACGTTCGCAAAGTGTTTACAGTTTCATTTGAAAAACCGTCTTGACAATATTCATCGGAGTGCAGCTTTTTCCGCAAGGCGGAAGCGGAACGGTGCAAGCTTCTTCTGACGAGACGGAAAGACGCACTGTCAGGCGTGTCTGCCCTTGACAACTGATACTAAATTTAACAATTTAAATTAGAAATATGAAATACATAATAGTACAGCGCGCGGCGCATTTCAAGCCCAGCTGTAAAATTTTCGCTGCGCTTGCAAGAACCGCGGGAAACGGATATAATAAATCTATAATATGAATTTCGGAGGAGCGGCATGAGCAACTCTTTGATAAACGAAAAATCCCCATATCTGCTTCAGCACGCGGAGAACCCAGTGGACTGGTATCCGTGGGGCGCGGCGGCCTTTGAAAAGGCGCGGCGGGAGGACAAGCCGGTGTTCCTGAGCATCGGGTATCCGACCTGCCATTGGTGCCATGTGATGGCGCACGAATCGTTCGAGGACTTGCAGGTCGCGGAAGTGCTGAACCGGTACTTCGTCGCCGTGAAGGTGGATCGGGAGGAGCGGCCGGACGTGGACGCGGTGTATCTCCGCGTGTGTCAGGCGCTCACCGGCGGCGCGGGCTGGCCGCTGACGATCATAATGACGCCGGAGCAGCAGCCGTTTTTTGCGGGGACGTATCTGCCGAAGAACGGCGTCGGCGGGCGGATCGGGCTTTTGCGGCTGCTGCGCGCTGTGGCCGGAAAATGGAGCGGCAGTAGGGAAGAGCTGCTGCGCGCGGGACGCGACGTCACGGCGGCGCTGCGCGCGATGCCGCGGACGGAGCCCGCGCCGCTGAATGAAGAGCTGCTGAAAAAAGCCGCGGGGCAGCTCGCCGCGAGCTATGACGCCGAATACGGCGGCTTCGGCAGCGCGCCGAAGTTCCCCTCGGCGCATGACCTGATATTCCTGCAGCGCTACGCCTATCATACCAGAGACAAGGCCGCGAAGGAAGAGCTTGAAAATACGCTGCGGCAGATGTACAAGGGCGGCATATATGACCATTTCGGCGGCGGCTTCGCGCGGTATTCGACCGACCGCGAGTGGCTCGCGCCGCATTTTGAAAAGACGCTGTACGACAACGCGATGCTTGCGCTATGCTATACCGAGGCGTGGCAGAACAGCCGCATGGCACTGTACCGTCAGGTCGCGGAGGCGACGCTGGATTACTGCCTGCGCGAGCTGCGCGCGGACAGCGGCGGATTCTACTGCGGGCAGGACGCGGACAGCGGCGGCGAGGAGGGCGCGCACTATCTCTTCACCCCAGCCGAGGTCAAAAAGCTGCTCGGCGAGGACGACGGGCGGCACTTCTGCGAGTGCTACGACATCACCGATGAGGGCAATTTCCACGGGAAGAGTATCCCGAATCTGCTGCTGAACACGCGCTGGAACTTCGTCCCCGAGGGCTACGCGGAGTTCCGCGAGCGCCTGCGCGACTACCGCGCGGAGCGGACGCCGCTGGCGGCGGACACCAAGCTTCTAGCCTCGTGGAACGGCCTGATGCTCATGGCGCTCTCCCGCGCAGCGCGAGCTTTCGACAGCAGCCGGTATCTCGCCGCCGCCGAAAGGCTGGCGGAGTTCATGCGCTCAGGCTTCGGCCTCGGCGCGGATATGCGCGCCTGCGCATACGGCGGGGAGACCCGCTTCCCCGCGCAGCTTGACGATTATGCGTTCAGCGCGCTGGGCTTCCTTGAGCTGTACCGCGCGAGCTTCGACCCCGTGCATATAATTTCCGCCGCGAAGCAGGCGGAGCAGATAACCGCGCGCTTCGCCGCCCCGAGCGGCGTATTCTACCGCACCGCGCAGGACGCGGAGCAGCTGATAACGCGGCCGATGGAGGTGTTTGACGGCGCGATGCCGTCCGGCAACAGCGCGGCGGCGCAGCTATTTGTGAGCCTGGCGCGGCTGACCGGCGAGGAGCGCTGGCGCGCGGCGGCGGAGAAACAGCTGGAGTTCATGGCCGGATATGGCGCGGAGCAGCCCGCGGGGATGGCCTTTGCACTGTGCGCGATGATGGAGCTTATCTACCCGACGAAGGAGCTTGTGTGCGCGGCGGCGGACGAGGAAGAGCCCGCCATGCTCGCGGCGGTGCGCGCGAAGTATGCGCCGGAGCTTGAGGTGCTGCTGAAAACTCCGTCCTCGTCGGAGACGCTCGCAGCGGCCGCGCCGTTCACGGCGGACTGCGCGCCGCGCGGCGGAAAGGCGCAGTTTTATATCTGCACCGGCGGCCAATGCAGCCTGCCGGTGACGGAATGAAAAACCACAGGCATCACGTTTTTGTCGTGATGCCTGTGGTTTTTGTTATATCGCTCAGTCAACGAGAGCTTCCATCTCGTCGACAAGCTCGCCGAAGAGCTGGAGAGCGGAGTTGACGGGGGCGGGGCTGCTCATGTCAACACCCGCTATCTTCAGCAGGCTGATAGGATCGGTGCTGCTGCCGCCGGAGAGAAACTTCTTATAGTCCGCGACCGCGGGCGCGCCCTCGGCCAGAATGCGGTTCGCAATTGCGACCGCGGCGGAGAAGCCGGTCGCGTACTGGAACACGTAGTAGTTGTAGAAGAAGTGCGGGATGCGTGCCCACTCAAGCGCGATGCCGGCGTCGGAGATCATGTCGGGGCCGAAGTAGAGCTTGTTCAGCTCGTGATACTTCGCGCAGAGCGCATCGGCGGTGAGCGCCTCGCCGCGCTCGGACATGCGGCCCATCTCAAGCTCGAATTCCGCGAACATCGTCTGGCGGTACACGGTGCCCTTGAACTGATCCATGAAGTGGTTGATGAGGTACGCGCGCTCCTTCTTGTCGGTGGTCTTGCCGAGCAGATAGCGCATGAGCAGGACTTCGTTGCAGGTGGAGGCGACCTCGGCGACAAAGATCACGTAGTCGTTGGTGCAGGTGGGCTGGTACTTGGTGCTGTGGTAGCTGTGCAGCGCGTGACCCATCTCGTGCGCGAGGGTGAACATGCTGTCAAGGGTGTCCTTGTGGTTGAGAAGCACGTAGGGGTGCGGCTGGGAGTTGCCGGAGGAATACGCGCCGCCGCGCTTGCCGACGTTCTCGTAAACGTCGATCCAGCGGTTGTTGAAGCCTTCCTTCAGCAGCTCTACATAGTCGTCACCCAGAACATGGAGAGCGTCAAGCACGGTCGCCTTCGCGTCCTCATAGCTGATCTTCTCCGCGGCGTCGGCGACGATCGGGGTGTACACGTCGTACATGTGCAGTTCGTCCACGCCGAGCAGCTTTTTGCGCAGGGCGACGTACTTGTACATCTTGTCCATGTTCGCGTGGACGGCGTCGATGAGGTTCAGATATACCTCGACGGGAACCTCAGTGGCGTCGAGAGACGCGGCGAGGGTGGTCTCGTATTTGCGCGCGCCGGCGAAGAAGCGAAGCTGCTTGAACTGTGCATCCAGCGTTGCGGCGATGGTATTCTTGTATTCGCCGAGGCGGTTGTAGTAAGTCTCGAAAGCGTTGCGGCGGAGCACACGGTCGCTGCTCTCGAGCAGGGGGACGAAGGAGCCGTTGGTGAGCTGATGCTTCACGCCGTCCTTGTCCTCGACTTCGGGGAAGCGCAGCTCCGCGTTGCGGAATACGCTGCCGATGCTCTCCGGAGAGTCTGCCATCTCGCCCGCGGCGGCCAGCAGGGTCTCCTCCTTGGGGGAGAGGATGTGCGCGGCGCGGCGGCGGATCTGGTACAGGCTGCGGCGGTAGGTCTCCAGCTCCGGCTGCACGGTGTAGAACAGGTTCAGCGTGTCCTCAGGAATGGCCATTATCTCGGAGGTGCGGTACGCGGCGGCGCTTGCGATGGCGACGTAGGTGCTCATGGCCTTGCCGCGCATGTCCTGATAGTAGTTGTCGCCGGTGTCCTGATCGCCCTTGCAGCTCGCGTAGCCGTAGAAGCGGCTCAGGCGGGTGCTTATCTCGTCGTCAAGGCGGAAGGATTCAAGCAGCGTTTCGGAGCTCTCGCCGAGTTTGCCCTGAAAAGCCGCGATGCGGGCGGGCATTTCCTTGAGCGCTTCGTACTCGGCAAACCATGCTTCGTCGCTCTCAAACATGTCCTTGAGGTTCCAAGTGAATTCCTCAGGGACTTCACTGCGCTTGGGGATAACGTTCTGTGCCATATAAATAAACCTCGATTCCTTAGTATCGGTTGACAAGGGCAAACACGGTTTTGGCGGGCAGAAATGCGCCCATACTTCTTCAAAGTCCTTGACAATACGGCAAGTATTCTCTACGGCCTTTTCATCGTCTGGCCATATTTCTGCTCCGTCAAAACTGCTGCGCACCTGACAGGGATGGATTTTCGAGTGATTTTTGCTTTTTGAGACGCAGACGGGCTGCCGCCCTTCTATAATTCAAATCAAAGCCCAACGAAGTGGGTTTGATTTGAGAAGGAAGAAGGAGATTGCAGAGTGCAGCTTTTTCCGCGAGGCGGAAGCGGAACGGTGCAAGCTTCTTCTGACGAGACGGAAAGACGCGCTGTCAGGCGTGTCTGCCCTTGTTAACCGATACTATAATATATAGAATATTATAGCATATATATCCGAGATTGCAAATACAGCATTTTCACGAATATATATTTGAAATCGCGGCCGGAATCGTGCTGAATAGCGCTGAAATTTCCTGCCCGCCCGCGCTGCGGAACATTGACAGAAAACTCCTGATTTGGTAATCTGAAAACAAGAAAACTACGGAAGCGGCCACTGCTGAGCGGAGGTATATTTACATGACCTTTAAAAAGACAGCGTTGACAACACGCGCACATGTAATCTTTAATATCGTTATGACCATAATGTCAGCGGCATTGTTCCGCTTTATCGGAATGTGGATATTCTTCTGTACTGTTGTAATGTTCATAGTAGCAGTTATTGCAGATCCAATTCAAAATAATGAGCTGATCACAATAGATGAAAACGGCATATCATGTGAGAAATCAGGGAAACAGATTTGGATGTATAAATGGGATGAAATAGCCAAGCTGGAGCGCAGTGACCGCTTCCGGCGACCATCTGTGGAGATCGTGACATGGGACGACCCGTATCAGCCTGCAAGATCAGACCATTACTTTGAGTTGTGCAAACCTGCGAAAGAAGCGCTGAAGCAGTATTATAAACAAACTTCTTCAATTGATGAAGCAGAGAAGTGACCGGAGGTGTAGCGTGGTGAAAAAGGCTGCAAATATAGTCCTCCATTTTGCAACGAACATAATTATACAAAATACTGTGTTCACAGCTCTTTGGGGAACTGGACTGTCAGACATTGTATTATCCGATTTCGTGATCTATGTGCTTCTGCTGGCAGCTGCCCTTTTTGCGGATATCATCATATCCTTGGCACTGCAAAGAGAAATGAACAGAACAGGCTGGGTTATACATTTTGTGGATATTTTTGCTATGCTGCCTGTGGTTGGGCTGCTTGTATTTGGGGCTTTTCAGAACTTGTCTGCTGAAACAACCAATGTACTGGCATTCGTGCTGACACTGACCGTCGAGATAGGCCAGTTGGCTGAAAGGTTTGTATTAATAAGGGTGCAGCGTCAGCCCGCCGAGACATGAAAATATACGTATAATTTCATATGTGCCTAGAACCTCCGTACACAACAGTGTGCGGAGGTTCTCATTTATATTGCCCATAAGGTACAGAGGCTTTATCCCGCGTGGGAATCGCCCTGCAAAAATGCGCCGTTCACGAATATATATAATATATCAGCAATCGGAGATCGTGAAAGGAGAGCTTATGGAGATATATGTTGTGCGCGGCGGAGACAGCCTTTACGGCATCGCCCGCCGGTACGGAACGGACGCGGCGGAGCTGGCGCGGATAAACCAGCTCAACGACCCCGCGCGGCTTGTGCCCGGCATGGCGCTGCTCGTTCCTGGCGGCACGGCGGACAGACGCGCGATAGAGGTCAACGCCTACGCCTACCCCGCCATATCTGACGCGGTAATGGCGGAGACCATGCCGTATCTGACGTTTTTCTGCCCGTTTTGTTATCAGGCGGATGCGGCGGGCGGACTGCTGCCGATAGAGGACGCGCGGATGATCGCGGCGGCCTACGCGGACAATGCCGCGCCGCTGCTGACCGTGACCAATCTCGGCCGCTCCGGCGGTTTCTCCGGTGAGATTGCCCACGCGCTGTTCACGGATAAGACTGCGCAGGACGCGCTGTTCGAGAATATCTTCTCCGTGCTGCGCATGAAGAACTATTACGGCGTCAATTTCAACATCGAATATGTCTACCCCTACGACCGCGACAGTTACAGCCAGTTTCTCCGCCGCGCCGCCGACGAGCTGCACCCGCGCGGCTACTTCCTCAGCACTGCCATTGCCCCGAAGGAGAGCGCCGAGCAGGAGGGGCTGCTGTACACCGCGCACGACTACGCCGCCCACGGCAGGTACGCCGACCGCGTGATAATAATGACCTATGAATGGGGCTACACGTACAGCGCGCCGCAGGCCGTATCGCCGGTGAACCGTATGCGGCGGGTGCTGGAATATGCCGTGGGCGAGATACCGCCGGGGAAAATTCTCATGGGCTTTTCAAACTACGGCTACTCGTGGCGGCTGCCATGGCGGCAGGGCGACGCGGCGACGGTCATCTCAAACGCGGCGGCGATGAATCTTGCGGCCTCGGCAGGAGCGGAGATAAAATTCGACCGCACCGCGCAGGCGCCGTTCTTCACGTACACCGACGCCGCCGGCGTGCGGCGCGTGGTGTGGTTCGAGGACGCGCGCAGCGTACGCGCGCGGCTGGAGCTGGTGAACGAATACGGCCTTGCGGGGATAAGCTGCTGGACCGTGAACCAGCTCTACCGCCCCGGACTTGAGCTGCTGCAGGGCATGTTCGACGCGGAAAAGGTGATTTAAAGAAAAATTTTTGAAATTCCCGTGACAAATTCGTCCGCAACCGGTACTCTATAAGTGAAAGCGCTTTCGGAAACCTTGGAGGCCGTTATGGATGATGAAAAGATAATAGAGCTGTACTGGCGGCGCGACGAGACGGCGATCGCCTGCACGGACGAGAAATACGGGCGGCTGTGCCGGAAAATTTCGGACGACATCCTCTCAAGCCGTGAGGACAGCGAGGAGTGCGTCGCGGATACATATCTTGCCCTGTGGAACTGCATCCCGCCGCAGCACCCGTCCCGCTTCCGCGCGTTTATCGCCGCGGTGACACGCAACCTCAGCCTGAAGCGTCTGCGCAGCCGCGCCGCGTTGAAAAACGGCGGAGCCGATCTCGCGCTGGAGGAGCTGGGCGAAACGCTCGCCTCCTCCGCGGCGGTAGAGCGCGAATACGAGCGCCGCGAGCTTACGCAGGTGATAGACGGATTCCTGCGCACGCTCTCGGCCGACGACCGGAACATTTTCATCTGCCGCTACTGGCTATTCGCGCCGACTGCGGATATTGCCGCGCGGCTCGGCTTCTCGCAGAGCAAAGTGACGACCTCTTTATACCGCACTCGGCAGAAGCTGCGGACTTACCTCGAAAAGGAGGAATTAATATGAATCCGCTCGATTTTCTGCTTGCCATGAACGATATTGACGCCGCCGCCGTGGACGAGGCCATTGAGCTGATGCACGGCGGGACGGTGGGGAATGACACGAGGGAGGTCATAAATTTGAATAAACACCGCAGAAAAACGCTGCGCCGATCCGCGCTCATCGCGGCGATCGTGGCTCTGCTAGCGGCGCTGGGCGCTGCGGCCTACGCCACTGATCTGTTCGGCCTGCGGGCGATGGCGATGGATCCGACGGACAATCCGGTGTACGAATTTGCCGAGCAGACCGACGGCAGCGTCCAGCGGACGGTGAATCCTGAGGCGCGGAGGATATCGCTGACACAGCCGCAGGAGGTGCCCGATTACATGCCCGAAGAGGTGAAGCGCGCGGTCGAGAACTCGCGGCTTGCATGGGCGGAATGGGAGGAATACCGCGCCTCGCTGCCCGACACCACGCCCGCGTTCATGCTGAATCTGCCCGACGGTCTCGCCGCTATCGACACAGATTATAGCGACGACGGGACCTGCACCATAACGCTGTACGGGTACGTGGACGGCGAGCTTGCACCCATCGAGACGCGCTCCGCCCCATCCGAGGAGGTCAAGGCTTGGGAGGATCACCTGCTGCTCGCGGCGCAGGGCTTCGGGAAATACGACTACTTCTACTTTGCCAGAGACGCCGCGGGCGAAGTGAAGCTGGAGGAGATAGCGGCGAAATACGGCCTCGCCCTGCGCGGGCAGAGCACGCAGCTCGGCTCAAGCGACACCTCGAAAGCGCTCGCGGAGAAGTTCGGCTGGGAGTACACGCCCTTGGATATGGACATCCCGAACGAGGAGCTTACGCAGTTTATCTCGGACAAGTTCTGTACGGGAGATTTCTTCCGCGAGCCGCCGAGCGGCTACGGCAAGTTCTATTACTACGACGAGGGCACCTTCGCCGTGTCGTTCTACTTTGACGGCGTCACGGCGAGCGACAGTACGAATGACGTGTATCTCTACAATTCGCCGTACACCACGCTTTCGAGCGGGATGGAGATGTACGAGATAGCCGACGCTCCGGATGAGCTATACGCGCGCGAGCACACCGCGCCGGACGGCACCGTGATAACCGTGCTGGCGGACGGAAACGAGATCTACGCGTATGCTTTCCTTGAGAAATCCTACGTGACGATGCGGCTGTATCTGCCCGACGGCGCAAGCGACGAAGATATAGACGCCGCGCTTGACCGCGTGAATTACAGCGTCATAAACAAATAACGGCATTTATCAGAACAGCCGCCCATCGAAAAGCGATGGGCGGCTTGAGCTATCTTTTCTCCCCACGCAGGACGCGTGCGTAATCGGCAAGATACATCACCAGACACATCAGCACCATGAATACGCAGGTGAAAACGCCGCCCGCGGCCAGAGGCTCCGGCATATCCGGAAACAGCAGCAGCGCTATCATCACCGCGTATATCAGCGCCGTGCAGACCTTGCCGTACCACTGCGCGCCGTATACCTGCCCCAGAACGCGCAGCATATACAGTCCCGCCGCGGCCATGAGCGTCTCGCGCAGGATGTGCGCTGCCAGCAGCAGCCACACCAGCGGCGTGCGCGCCGCGGCGCAGAGCATCATCGCCGCCTGTATCAGCTTATCCGCCACGGGATCCAGCGCCTTGCCAAGCTCCGTCACCATGTCGAAGCGGCGGGCGATGTATCCGTCCAGCACGTCTGTCAGCGCGCAGAGCAGCAGCACCGCCACCGCCGCTCCGGTCTGCCCGCGCAGATACAGCGCCGCGAAAAGCGGCGTCAGCAGTATCCGCAGTATGCTCAGCGCATTCGGTATATTCACGTCAAGCCCCCCCTTTGACTGTCTGCCCTTTATTCATATTATTCCCGTTTCTGCGGCGCTTGTTCCATTCCTTCTCAAATTTTTCTTAAGACAGCTTATTGCTCTTGAAATCAGAGGGGGGAACGGCTATAATTACCTTAGTTTATTATGCCCTGCCATCAGACGGGGAGGAATAGAGAAGGATATGAAGCTGAAGAGAAAAATTATATGCCTTTTTGCGGCGCTGTGCATGATAACGGCGCTGCTGCCCGCCGTGTTTGCCGACGGGGAGGACGACGAGCGCTTCAAGGACAAAACCTGGGACGAGGTCATCGACCAATTCCTGACGGAGCACAACATCGACCCCGAGGATGTCGCGCTCGGCTACCGCAACACCGTGACCGGTGAGGAGCACTTCCTCAACGGGGACACGTATCTGGTCGCGGGCAGCATGTACAAGGTGCCGCTGAACATGATCTACACCGAGAAGATACATAACGGCGAGATGACCATGGACGACACCATCGCCGGAGTGAAGTATTCGAAGCTCCTCGAGTGGACGATCATAAACTCCGACAACGACATGGCAAAGCTCCTGTGGAAAAACCTCGGTACATACCGCCATTACCGCGAGCTGATCGCGCCGTACATGGGCGAGGACGCGGAGACAGTTGACGCAAAGTTCTATGAGAACAATTTCTGCACGGCGCGGCAGATGATCCACTGCCTGAACCTGCTTGAGACGGAGAAGGACAATTTCCCCGGCCTCATCGACGTCATGCTGAAGGCCGAGCCGAAGAACTACTTCAAGTTCCACGAGCAGGAGTACGAGGTCGCGCATAAATACGGCTACCTCGTGGACGGCTCCAAGCTGTACATGAACGACTGCGCCATCGTGTATACCGACGATCCGATAGTTATCGTCATGTTCACGGACACGCTGAAAAACGGCTACGTCGCGCTGACCGACTATTGCAGCCTGATGAGCGATTACGCGCAGTATCACACGGCGATACGCCGCGTGCAGGAGGCCGAGGACGCGGAACGCGCCGCGATAGAGGCACTCAATTCCCCCGCGCCGACGGCTTCCGCATCGGACGGCACTACCCCAAGCACTCCCGAAGCGAATACAACTGAGGAAGGTACGGACTCTGTTATGAATATTTTTGCAGTTGCCGGCATTTGCCTGCTCGTCGTCTGCGGCGTGGCCGCGGTCATGTCCTGCAAGGGCGGACGCCGCAAGATAAACATCCCATGGGCGCTGGCGTCTGTGCTGCTCACCGGCGCGGCGCTGTTCGCCTGCTTCTACGGCAGCGTGCACGGCGCCATCATAGTCAAGCCCAGCGGCGACCCGCAAGCCGTCGTCACGGAGTTCTTCGACGATATGACCGCCGGGAACTATACCGCCGCGTACGAGCACATGGAGGGTTACTCCACGCTCGGCCTTGAGAACACGCCCGACAGCGAGACGGCCGTGCTCGCATATGACGCGCTGAGGGCCAGCTATTCCTATAAGCTTTACGGTGACTGCACCGTGGATGGGCTGACCGCGAAACAGCAGGTCGTTTTCCAGTATCTCGACCTCAGCTCCATCGGCGATGATGTGCAGAGCAAGACCGAGGAGAACCTCAACTCCATCGTGCAGTCCCGCTCGCGCAGCGAGGTGTACGACGAGAATAACAATTATTTCCCCGCCGTGACCGACGAGGCGTACTCCGCTGCGGTACAGGCGGTGCTTGAGCGCGCGCAGAATTATTATACGACGACCGCCTTTGAGGTGGAGCTTGAGTACACCAATGGAGACTGGTATATCATCCCGAACTCCGCCATGCTTAGCGCCCTGACCGGCGGCACCGTGAATTGAGAGGAGGGGCTGAAATGAGCGATAAAGATTACGGCTTCGACCTTGACGATATCCTCCGCGAATTCGGTTCCGACTCGGATAAGCCCAAGGCAAAACCTGCCTCCCAGCCAAAGCCCAAGGCCGCGCAGCCGAAACCGGCGGCACAGTCCCGCCCTGCGGTGCCTCAGCAGAGACCCGCGGCACAGACGAAGCCTGCAGCTGCCCAGCAGCGTCCGGCCGCTCCGCAGCAGAGACAACAGCCGGTGCAGCGCCCCGCGCAGTCCGTACAGCAGCGCCCCGCCGCGCCGCAGCAGAAACCCGCTGCGGCGCAGCCCCAGCGCCCGGCAATGCCGGACAGACGCCCCGCCCCTGTTCCGGCGGAGCGCAAACCCGCTCCGGCAGCTCCGGCTCCGTGCGCGAAGGAGAAAAGCGCGGGAATGGGCTTTATAACGCTGGTGTTCATCGCTCTGGCGTTCCTGTCCCTAGTCTGGGCGTTCAATAACATCCATCCCGACAGCGGCAGCTCGGTCGGCGCGGCGTCGAGCAGCAAGCTTGATCTTGTCAGCAAGTTCGACGTATACATAAACAATGCCGCGAGCGACGCGCTCGGCGACCTTGCGTATATCCGCAAGGTGTATAAGATCGACGAGAACGCCCTCGCCGGACAGAAGCCGAACCCCGCGAATTACGGCACGACCACCGACCCCGCCGTGGTTCAGCAGGTCATCGATTCTGCGGCGGATCTCCTTGAGGGGCAGAGTCTGGCGTGGGATCCGAACGTGGATTTCTATCCCGGCTCGCAGATTGAGTATTACTATGACGAGACTATCCTCGCTATCGCGTGGAAGGAGCTTATCAATAACAAGGTCTGCACTTTCGCCGAGGTGAAGATCGCAGACGGCTCCCAGCTGCGCAGAATGATAGCCAACAACAGCTACGGCTCCGACGTGCAGCTCTACCCGACCGATATGGCCGCCTCCGCGAACGCCGTCATTGCCATCAGCGGCGATTATTACATCTTCCGCCAGCTCGGCATCACGGTGTATCAGCGCCAGCTTTACCGCTTCGCGCCGAAGTCCGTTGACTCCTGCTTCTTCACCGCTTCCGGCGACATGCTGTTCTCCCGCGCGGGCGAGATGAGTTCGCAGGAGGAAGCGCAGCAGTTCATAACCGATAACGACGTTACCTTTGCCGTCGCTTTCGGGCCGGTCATGGTCGATAACGGACAGCTTGCCGAGTTCGGCAGCTATCCCATCGGCGAGAACAATAGGACCTATTCCCGTACCGCCATCGGCCAGCGCGACAAGCTGCACTATATCCTCATGACGATAAACTATGAGGATGACCACTCCGTCGCGGCGACCGTCAGCGAAGCTGCGGAGTATATCTTCAGTAAGGGCGTTGTCAAAGCCTATGCGCTCGACGGCGGCCAGACCTCTACCATGGTCATGAACGGCCATACCGTCAACCGTCCCGACTGGGGCAACCAGCGTACACAGAGCGATATAATCTACTTTGCCACGGCACTGCCGGAGGAGGTGAACCCATGAATCCGATAGCAATCAGCACCGGAAGCACGGTCATATATTGGAGTGCGGTAGTCATCGCCTTGGGTATCGCCGCAGGCTTTGCGCTCAGCTATTCGCTGTACATATCGCACGGCGGCCGCTCCGCCGCGATGTGGCTGCTGCTGCCGCTGGCGCTGCTGTTCTCCGTGCCGCTCTGCCGCGCGATACATTGGTATTGCCACCTTGAGCAGTACACGAGCTTTATCCGCGCCATCACCGATTATTCCACCGGCAGCTACTGCCTGCCCGGCGCGCTGCTGGGCACTTTCCTCGCCGCACTCGTTGTGCGCGGGCTGGGTCTTACGGGGAATATGGCGCGTCTGCTCGACTGCGTCGCCCCCGGCGGAGCGCTCATCGTTGTGTTCATCCGCCTGAGCGCCCTGTTCAACAGCTCCTGCCGCAGCAAGATTGCCATTACCACGCCGCTTCTGCAGCATCTGCCGATAGGCAGCGGCATAACAAACTCCATGGGCGCCGTCGAGTACCGCTTTGCGACCTTCTTTGTGCAGGCGATACTGATGCTCTGCGTGACGGTGCTGCTGCTGTACTTCTTCTTCGCGCGCCGCCGCCTGCCGATGAAGGAGGGCTGCCCGCGCGACGGGAACGTCGCATGGATGTTCCTCACCTTCCACAGCGCGGTGGAGCTGCTTATGGACAGCACCCGCTACGACTCCAGCTTCATGCACTTCAACGCTTTCGTCAGCATCGTCCAGATCGTGAGCGCGGTCTGCATCCTTGCGGCGCTCATCCACTATTCGCGCCTTTCGCATAAGGTCAACGGCCGCTGCGGCTACCATGTGGCGATGTGGATCGGCTATGTGCTCACGCTTGTGGGAACCGGCGCGTCGGAATACCTTGTGCAGCGCTTCGGCAACATGTATCCCATCTGCTACACGGTCATGACCATAACCTGCACCATGATGGCCGTCATCGTGTACCTCATGTATAAGACCACCTGCGCAGAGCGCGAGGAGCCGGATTACGACTGATGAAAAAACCGTTTGTACTCATATCCGCCGCAGCGACGCTGATCCTTCTGATCGGCGCCGCTGCGCTGCTGATGGGATATGTCCACACCCCGCCGCAGCCCAGAACCGTGCAGACCTTTGACGCGGCGGACGAAGTCGGCGGCTTCGCCGCAGCGCTCGAAGAGCGGACGGCAGGTGAGGCGAAATATATCCGCAAGCTCTATTCTGTCCAGGCGGGCGAGCTGCCCCCGCAGCCGAAGGCCGCCTGCTACGGCGTCACGACCGATCCGCAGGAGGTGCAGGCCGTCATAGACGCGGCGGCGGTGCTGCTCGACGGGCAGGAGACCTTCTGGAACGCGGATATCGACTTCATGCCCAACTCCGAGATGTGGTATTACAGGGATGAAAGCATCCTCGTCATTGCATGGCAGGAGGCCATAGAGGGGCGCGGCTGCTCGTTCGTCGAGGTGAAGCTCGCCGACGGCTCCCAGCTCCGGCGCAAGATAAGCGGCGACAGCTACCGTGCCGCGGGACTCAAGACCGCGACAGAGCTTGCCGCGGAGGATAACGCCGTCATGGCGGTGAGCGGGGACTTTTACGTCCGCCGCAGCATCGGGATCGGCGTGTACGGCGGCGAGCTGCAATACTTCTCTCCGATCGCCGTGCATACCTGCATGTTCACCTCCGGCGGGGACATGCTGCTCCTGCGCCCCGGAGACATCCAGACATGGGAGGACGCGGAGAAATTCATAAGCGATAACGATGTGGAGTTTTCCGTGAACTTCGGGCCGATACTCGTCGAGAACGGGGAGCTTCAGGACCTGAGCTCCGGCTATGTTTACGGCGAGGTGGACAGCAAATATTCCCGCTGCGCCATCGGGCAGCGCGGCGAGCTGCACTACCTGATAATGACCGTCTGCTACGAGCAGAATTACGGCACCTGCACCGCGAGCACCGAGGCGCGCTTCATGCACGATAAGGGCGTGGACACGGCGTACGCGCTCGACGGCGGCCACACCGCGACGATCGCCATGAACGGCAGCGCGTATAACCGCCCCGACTGGGGCTGGCAGAACGCGATAAGCGACGTGATATGCTTTGCAAGCGCGGAATATGACTGAAGTCATTCAGTCGGTCAAAAATATGTGCAGCTGGCACAGATAAGAGAGCAGCAGGGGGAGCTTGAGGGGTAGCGCAGCGGCGGCGCGGTAGTGAATGACATGCCGGTGGCATGTCAGAGCCGCGCCGTGACCGAGCCGCAGCGAGAAAAGGCTCACCTCAAATACAATAAACCGCCGTCCAAAAGTCTTGATATCAATGACTTCTGGAGCGAAGCAGCATTTTGATATTATCAAAATGCTCGGCGGATGAAGCTTGTCAAAAAAGTCCTCACAGGACTTTTTGATAAGCTGAAGTGACGTCGGCAAGAATTTTTCTTGCCGACGTCGCTTTTTCGTGCTATACTCACTGCGCAAGCAAATAGGATCGGGATCTGCCTTGTTCATCGAAGGCAGTTAACAGGGGAATGGGAGTGAGATTCTCCCGCGAGGCCGTCACTGTGAAGCGGAGCCGCAGGCTCCCGAAGTCAGAAAACCTGCCCGGATGGGGCGTAAAACTGCGCCCTGTGTCGTACAAAGAACCGCGGAACCCGGTCAAATTGTGGGCATCGCGGGGGCTTCGGCCGCTGCGCTGTTCTCTCTTTTTCTTTGTGCGATTTCCGAAATATGAAAGGAGAGGATAATATGTCCAAAAAAACAAGAAACATAATTATTGCCGTGGCCGTATTGCTTGTTCTGGTCATCGGCGCATTCGTCGCGTACAAGAACCTCGCACCCCAGCCTGTCACCGGTGACAAGACCATCGTCTTCGAGGTGACTCATGTGGACGGTACGCAGAAGGATTTCACCATCAGTACGGATTCGGAGAATCTGCGCGGCGCTCTTGAGCAGGAGGGATTGATCTCCGGCGACGAGAGCGAGTACGGACTCTACGTAACGACCGTTGACGGTGAGACCGCGGACAGCAATCTCAACCAGTGGTGGTGCTTCACCAAGGACGGCGAGATGCTGATGACCGGCGTGGACGACACAATGATCGCTGACGGCGAGCATTATGAGACCTTCATCGACACATACTAAGCTGAACGCAAAGGATATCAGCGTCCTCGCATTGATGGGGGCGCTGATGTTCGCGTTTCAGGTCGCGCTGTCGGGGATACCGAACGTGCACATCACGGCGGTGCTGATAATCCTGACCGCCGTGTTCTTCGGCTGGCGCTGCATGTATTCGATCGCGGTGTTCATAATGCTGGAGGGCTTCTTCTGGGGCTTCGCGATGTGGTGGTTCTGCTACTGGTACCTCTGGCCGATACTCGGCATCGCGGCGGTGCTGATGCGGAAAAACGACTCGGCGCTCGTCTGGGCGATAGTCGCGGCGGTGCACGGGCTGATATTCGGCGCGCTGTGCTCGATACCGTATCTGTTCATCGGCGGCTGGACGATGGCACTGTCATATTGGGTCAGCGGCATCCCGTTCGACCTTATCCACTGTGGTGGAAACTTTGTGATGACGCTGGTTCTGTATAAGCCGCTGAAAAAGGGCATGGAGTACGCCCTGCACGGCAAAACCAAAAAAACGCTGCCGGAAGAGAAGCCGGAGACGTAAAAATATCCGCTCTGTGATCAGAGCGGATATTTGTTATTCCTTTTCGTTTTCACCGCAGAATTGGGCTTCGTCATTTGACCAGCCGTGGTCAAGCAGCCAGTAGGAAAACTCGCCGACTTCCTCTTTCGCCTGACGCTCAAGCTTCAGCTTGGTCTCATATGCGCGCAGCTCTCCCACCGTGAACGGCAGGTCAAGTTCGGCCGCGATCGGCAGCAGCACCGCCTCTACCAGCGGCTCGCGCAGTTCGAGACTGCCGGGGTAATACTCCTCCGCCAGACGCACTCTCTCGCGCAGCGCTTCGTCATCGTCGTACCGCGCGAAGAACTCCATGACGTTTTCCTTAGCCATATGCTCAGATGAGAAGCGGCTTGACGCTCTCCGGCGCCTTTTCGGGATCGGCGGAGCAGCTCAGGACGAACTCGATGTTCTCCTGCGCGGAGAACTTGTCCAGCCATGCGATGAACGCGGCGAAGGATTCTTCAGACTTGTCTTCAACAAGCTTGAAGAAGTTGTCTATATAAAAATGGGTTATATCGTAGTTGCCGGCGTGCATGCCGCAGATAAAGCCCTTGAAGAATTCGTAAGTGCCGATGTCGTATGCAGACGCGTCTATGAGACGGGCCTGATAGGGAATGTCATAGGTGAGCTTGCGCTCCTTCTCTATGCACACAACGTCACCGTCGCCGTTTGCGACCGCGCCGCGGACAAGCTCTACCAGCTTTTTGGTCTTGCCGGAACCCTTCAGCCCCATGATGATCTTAACCAAGTTGATCACGCTCCATTTCTATGTTGGTAATTATACCATACCATTTTTATAGGTATTATGCAATAGTCAAAAAATGAATGGGAGGTAAATTTTCTTGCCGCGCGCCCCGCGGCGGAAAATCGCGCTTGCGTTTTGGCGAAAATAATAGTAAAACTAAAGCGCCGGAATAAGCATTACGGCGACGGGAAGGAGAGCGCCCATGAGCAGACAAGAAGCAGCAGAGCAATATGCGATAGCCCTGAAGGCCGGGCAGAAATGCCGCAAGGAATGCCTGATACAGGGGAAGTACCCGTACCCGCAGGTGCTCGACGAGATATTCGACGAGTCGATGGCTGCGGGCAGAGTTGAGCTTGGCACGATAAATATCCCGACCGAGCACATCGTCGGCACAAAGACCGGCGGCCGGCAGAACGCCTTTGCGGCAAACTTCATGCCGCTGCTCGGCGAGGAGACGGAATTTGCGCATAAGTGGATAAGCCTGTGCGAGACGAACCTCAGCGACGAGGGCATCCGCGACCCGATACGCTGCTGCGAGTACATGGGGCGCTTCTACGTGCAGGAGGGGAACAAACGCGTCAGCGTGCTGAAAAGCTTCGGCGCGCCGAGCATCCCCGCCGTCGTCACGCGAATAATCCCCGCGTGGTCGCAGGAGCACGAGGTCAGGCTGTACTATGAGTTCATGCGCTTTTATCAGCTCAGCCGTCTGTATATCCTCTCGTTCAGCCGCCTCGGCTCATATGTCAAGCTTCAGGCGGCGCTCGGCTTCGATGCTGACCATGTCTGGAGCGAGGAGGAGCGGCGCAGCTTTTCCGCCGCGTATTACTCGTTCCGCACTGCGCTTGAAAAATGCGAGGGCAGCCGCTTTCCGGAGACGATCGGGGACGCGCTGCTGATATTTCTGCAGGTGTTCAGCTTCGGCGAGCTGAAAGCCATGACGCAGACCGAGCTGGAGCGCTCCATAACCGGCATCTGGCCGGAGGTCGAGGTGCAGGCCAGACCCGCGCCCATAACCGTCAACACCGAGAGCAGCGTCGAGGTGAAGGGCGTGCTGACTAAGCTCATGGACAGCATCCGCCTGCCGAGCCATCTGAACGTCGCGTTCGTTAACGAACTGCCGCCGGAGAAGAGCGCGTGGATAATGTCGCACGACCGCGGGCGCGAATATCTTGAACGGCATATGCCGGACAAGGTCACGACGCGGGTATATAACATTGACGCTGAACATGACGCGGACGCGCTGATCGACGCCGCCGCGGCGGACGGCGCGCAGGTCATATTCGCGACCACCCCGAGGCTCATATCCGCCTGCCGCAAGGCGGCGGTGAAGCACCCGAATATAAAGATACTCAACTGCTCCGTCTCGATGCCGTTTCCCGGCGTGCGTACTTATTACAGCCGCGTTTACGAGGGCAAGTTCATCTCCGGCGCCGTCGCGGGGGCGATGACAAAAACCGGCCGCATAGGCTACATCGCGAGCAGCCCCATCTACGGCGTTCCGGCGGGGATAAACGCCTTTGCGCTCGGCGCGCTGCTCACGAATCCCGATATAAAAATATGCCTGCGCTGGTCGAGCGTGTCGGAGGATCCGATAAGTGAATTGAAGGCGCTGGGCGTCGATATGATCTCGAACCGCGACGTGCCGAGTCCGGAGCAGCCGCAGGACGCGTGGGGGCTGTGCCGCGTGGACGGCAGCGGCGCGCTGATCCCGATCGGCTCGCCATTCTGGAACTGGGGCGAGATGTATGTGCATATAATCGAAAACATCCTCGGCGGCGGCTGGGATGAGCTGAGCTATAAAAACAGCGGCAAGGCCGTGAACTACTGGTGGGGCATGAGCAGCGGCGTCATCGACGTCCGCGTGACGGAGAACTGCCCGGACAGCATGGCGGAGCTTGTGGATATTCTCAAGCGCGGCATTTCGTCGGGGCTTATCATGCCGTTTCACCGGAAGATAACCGCGCAGAGCGGCGGCGCGATAAACGACGGCACGCGCTGGCTCTCTCCGGATGAGCTGCTGCATATGGATTGGCTGTGCAGCTGCGTGGAGGGGAGCATCCCCGGCTTCGACGAGCTGCTGCCGATGGCGCAGTCTCTCGTGCGGCTGCTGGGCGTGTACAGGGATTGGATAATCCCCGATAAAGGGGAGGTGCAGGTATGAAGCTGCTTTTGATATCCGACCATGAGAACAGCTTTCTCTGGGACTATTACGTGCCGGGGCGGCTGGACGGCATCGACCTCATCCTGTCCTGCGGTGACCTGAAGCCCGAATACCTGAGCTTCCTTGTGACGATGGGGCGCGCGCCGGTGCTGTATGTCTGCGGCAATCACGACGGACGCTATGAAAAGACCCCGCCCGAGGGCTGCGACTGCATCGAGGACAAGCTCGTGACCATAAAGGGGCTGCGCATCCTCGGCATGGGCGGCTGTCCGGTGTATAACCGCGGACCGCATCAGTATACCGAGCGGCAGATGAAACGCCGTCTGCGCAAGGTGGGGCGGCAGATCGCCAAGGCCGGCGGCGTCGATATCCTGCTCAGCCACGCGCCCGCCGCGGGCTGGGGCGACGCGGACGACTTCGCGCACCGCGGCTTTGAGTGCTTCAACGATTTCCTGGACAAGTACCAGCCGAAGTACCATGTTCACGGCCACGTGCATATGAATTACGGATCAGATATTCCCCGCACGCTTCAGCGCGGCGGGACTACGATCATAAACGCATGGGATAAATATATTCTTGAGATCTGATCTGGGAGACCAAAAAATGAAAAAGATCGCAATAGTAACAGGCGGCAGCGGCGGCATAGGCCGCTGCACCGCGGCCGTGCTGCGCGATGCGGGCTGCACGGTATATGAGCTGTCCCGCCGCGAGAAAACGGCGGACGGCATCGTACATATCACCGCCGACGTGACGGACGAGGCACAGGTTCGTGCCGCGATAGACGAGGTCATCAGCCGCGAGGGGCGGATAGACATTCTGGTCAACAACGCCGGCTTCGGCATATCCGGCGCGGCGGAGCTGACCGACACAAAGGATTCACACGCCCAGCTTGAGCTGAATGTGTTCGGCACCGACAACGTCACCCGCGCGGTGCTGCCGCATATGCGCGCGCATGGCGGCGGGCGCATCGTGTGCATGAGCAGCATCGCGGGCATCGTGCCGATCCCGTTCCAGCTCTGGTACTCCGTGAGCAAGGCCGCGATAATCGCCTACGTGCTGGCACTGCAGAACGAGGTGAAGCCGTTCAATATAAGCGTCTGTGCGATAATGCCCGGCGACATCGCCTCCGGCTTTACCGACGCGCGCAAAAAGTCCGGCGCGGGGGACGACGTGTATGCCGGACGCATCGAGCGCTCCGTCGACGTCATGGAGCACGACGAGCGCACGGGCATGAGTCCGGAGTATGCGGGCAAATTCGTCGCAAAATACGCGCTGAAGAAGAGCTCGCGGCCGCTCGTCGCCATGGGCGCGGCCTACAAGGGTGCGGCGGCGCTGGTGAAGCTGCTGCCGCGGCAGACGTCGAACTGGCTCGTCGGCAAGATATACGCGAAATAAAATATCAAGCCCAGTCGGAAGCTTCCGACTGGGCTTGATTTATAAGCGTTGAATTTACTTGTTGAGAATCTCCATGAACTCCTCGCCGGTGATGGTCTCACGGCTGTACAGGAAGTCGGCCAGCTCGTCGAGCTTGGCGCGGTTCTCCTTAAGGATGCCGATGGCCTTCTCATGCTGGCGCGTGACAAGGTCGATGACCAGCGCGTCTATCTTCGCCTGAGTATCCGGCGAGCAGGCGAGGGACGTGTCGCCGCCGAGGTACTGGTTGTTCACGGTTTCGAGCGCGACCATGTCGAAGTCCTTGCTCATGCCGTAGCGGGTCAGCATGGCGCGGGCAAGCTTCGTGGCCTGCTCGATATCGTTCGAGGCGCCGGTAGTGATGGAGCCGAACACGACTTCCTCCGCGGCGCGGCCGCCGGTGAGAGTGGCGATCTTGTTCTCCAGTTCCTCTTTGTTCATCAGGTAGTGGTTGCCCTCCTCGACCTGCATTGTGTAGCCCAGCGCGCCGGAGGTGCGGGGGATGATGGTGATCTTCTGTACGGGGGCGGAGTTGGTCTGCTTCGCGGCGACGAGCGCGTGGCCGATCTCGTGGTAGGCGACGATGCGCTTCTCGGCGTCGGTGAGGATGGCGTTCTTCTTCTGGTAGCCCGCGATGACGACCTCAATGCTCTCCTCAAGGTCAGACTGCGTGACGAACTTGCGCCCGTCGCGCACGGCGCGCAGCGCGGCCTCGTTGACGATATTCGCAAGCTCCGCGCCGGATGCGCCGGATGCCATGCGCGCGACGGTGTTGAAATCGACGTTCTCCGCGAGCTTGACTTTCTTCGCGTGAACCTTGAGTATTTCCTCGCGGCCCTTGAGGTCGGGCAGCTCGACGGGGACGCGCCGGTCGAAGCGGCCGGGGCGGGTCAGCGCCGGGTCGAGGGATTCGGGGCGGTTTGTAGCGGCGAGGATGATGACGCCGGAATTGTCGTCAAAGCCGTCCATTTCGGTGAGCAGTTGGTTGAGCGTCTGCTCGCGCTCGTCGTTGCCGCCGTACTGGCCGCCGCTGCGCTTCTGGCCGATGGCGTCGATCTCGTCGATGAACACGATGCACGGCGCCTTCTCCTTGGCCTGATTGAACAGGTCGCGCACCTTGGACGCGCCCATGCCCACGAACATCTCGACGAATTCGGAGCCGGACATCGAGAAGAACGGGACGTTCGACTCGCCCGCGACGGCCTTTGCCAGCATGGTTTTACCGGTTCCCGGAGGGCCGACGAGCAGGATGCCCTTCGGCATCGACGCGCCGATCTCCTCATACTTGCTGGGGTCGTGGAGGTAGTTGACCACCTCCTGAAGGTTCTCCTTCGCCTCGTCCTCGCCCGCGACATCGGCAAAGCGGATGCCCTGCGTGGACTGGACGTAGATCTTGGCGTTAGACTTGCCCATGCCGAACATCATGGAGCCTGCGCCGCCGCCGGCCTTATCCGTCAGCTTCTTGGCCATGAACTGGCCGATGGCAACGAAGATGATCAGCGGCAGCACCCAGCACAGGATGCTCAGGAACGGGGACATCTGCTCCACGATCTCGCTGGCGAACTCCGCGCCGGAGGCGTGCAGACGCTCGACAAGGCCGTCGTCGTCCATGCGGCCGGTCTTGTAGTAATTGCCGTCGTTGTCGGTAAAGATGATCTGGTTGGTCTCAATCTCGACCTCTTTGATGTTCTTCTTTTCGGTCATGGTCATAAAGGTGCCGTAGTCGACCTCCTTGACCTGCCGCTCGGCCATCCAAGGCACAGCGATGAAGTTGAACAGCAGCAGCACCATCAGGGCTATACTGTAATAGTACATCAACGGTTTTTTCGGGGGCTTTACCTCTTTCATATGCATCCTCCGTTTAAGAATATTTTTAAAGGATTATAGCGGGAAAGACTCCGAAAGTCAATGACTTCAGGCGCTTTGAGCGGGCAGACGCGCAAATTTTACAAACGCGTAAAAACTCCGCCGGGGCTGCGCAGCTCCGGCGGAGAAAATTATATATCCGGTTATCCGATAGTTTCGTTTACGAAGTCAACAAGTCCCTCTTCAACCTCGTCGCGCAGCTCAAGCTCGTTGTGAATTTCGTGCCGGTAGCCGCTGTACGCCTTGACGCTGACCTTGTTGCCGCTCTCCGCAAGGAGGTTTGCCACATGGTACAGCCCCTCGCCGTAGTTGCCGCATGGGTCCTGATCGCCGGAGATGAGGTATACCGGCACCGCGGACGGCACCTTCTCCGCCCATTCCGGACTCTCGATGAAGTGGTACAGCTCGACGAGATCCCACACCAGCTCCAGCGTCGTGTCGAAGGTGTTGAACGGGTCGCCCGCGTGGTCGGAGACGATGTCGGGGTTCACGGCTATCCAGTCCGCGGGGCCGTTCGGGTTCTCGATGCGGTCGGTCATGCCGAGGAACACCTTTCCGAACCACTCTCCGGAGGGCTGATACGGGTCGGCGGCGACGGCGGCGCGGATGGCCGGATCGTTGTATTCTATCTCGCAGCCCTTGAACTGGCTTACCAGCCCGCAGAGCATGAGTCCGGCGAGGTCATCGCCGTAGAGCGCGGCGTAGGCGCGGCCGAGCATCGAGCCCCAGCTGTGCCCGAATACGAAGAACGGGAGGTCGGGGTAGGCCATATGCGCGATGTCGTGCAGGTATTTTTCGTCCCGCAGATAGGTCATGTAGCCGCCGGAGTGCGGGTCGCCGAGGGTGCCGCCGTCGAAGCCGGTCTTGCCGTGGCCGATGTGGTCGTCGGCGTAGACGACGAAGCCCGCAGCCTGGAACTTGCTTATCATGTGCAGATAGCGGCGCGAGTGCTCGCCGAAGCCGTGGATGAGCTGTATCACGGCGCGCGGCTTACCGAGCGGGGTGTACGCCCATGCCTTGATGGTGTCCCTGCCGTTGGCGGACGGGAAGTTGATCTCTCGAATGGACATAGTTGTTCCTCCTTGTTGTGATGTTTTCCGGTTGATGTGAAACCATTATAACATAAGGAACATGAGGAATAAAGGCTTTTCTATGGAATAGAGCTGCGGCTTACTCCAAGTATTCTACATATACGGAGGGGATGGTGAGAGAATCGCCGAGAACCGTGGTGTATGTGTAAAGACCGCCGTACGTGCCATAGAATGTGATTTTGTCGTCTTCGAGTATGCCGGCTTCTGGGCATGTCGCTTCGCTGAAGTTATGCCCAAGGGCAGAGCCGTTAGTTTCGCCGCATTTGGTGCATGTGGCGGCAGTGGTGCATGTGGCGGGAGAAAAATTATGTTTTGCGCAGCATCCGCGCATAATAACAGCGAGCACAAGGGCGAAGAAGATCGCGGCAGGTTTTTTCATATAATCCCTCTTTCTATAATCGATAAGCTGCGGAAAAACAAGCCGCTGAATACAACCACGATAAATGATTTGTGCAGGATACTTGACTGCCCGGTAGAATCGATCATGGTGTATGTCCCGTCGGATAAGGATCAGGTATTATAAAAAAACAGCCCGAACCAGGCGGTTCGGGCTGTTTTGGTACGAAATTATCAGTCGGTCACGTAGGGCAGGAGGGCGATCTGACGCGCTCTCTTTATGGCCTCAGTGAGTTCACGCTGATGCATGGCGCAAACACCGGTAGTACGGCGAGGCAGGATCTTGCTGCGCTCGGACATATAGCGGCGGAGCTTTGCGGTGTCCTTATAGTCGATGGACGTGGCCTTATCGACGCAGAACTGGCAAACTTTTCTGCGCTTACGATTCTTGGGGTTGTTCTTATCGAAAGCCAAAGCTGTATCCTCCTATCAAAAATTTTAGAACGGCAGCTCGCCGTCGCCGTCGTCAAGCTCGGAAAATGCGGAGGGAGCGGAATTCACGCTTCTCGGCGCGTCGTATCCGGAGCTGGGGCGGCTGTAACTGTTGGAGTAGCTGTCGCTGCGGGAATCGCCGCTGTCGCGGCGCTTGCTCTCGCCGAAATACATGTTGTCAACAACGACCTCCGCGCTGCGGCGCTTGCCGCCGTCACGGTCGGTCCAGTCGCGGATCTGCAGGCGGCCGGAAACAACTGCCATGCTGCCCTTGGTGAAATACTTGTTGACAAATTCGGCGGTCTGACGCCATGCAACGCAGTCGATGAAATCGGTCTGCTTCTCTCCGCCGTCGCGGCCGCCGAAATCGCGGTCAACAGCGAGGGTGAAGGATGCCACAGGCGTCTGGGACTGGGTGTACCTGAGTTCGGGATCCCGTGTCAGGCGGCCCATAATAACAATGTGATTAAGCATCGATGCGCTCCTTACTCTGCACGCAGGGTGATCAGGCGACGCAGAATGCCGTCAGTGATACCGAGAATACGATCCAGCTCGGCCGGGAACTCAGCGCCGCTGGTGAACTTCATCAGCACATAGTAGCCCTCGGTGATATAGTTGATCTCATAAGCGAGCTTGCGCTTGCCCATTTCCTCCAACTCATCAAGAGTACCATTTGCTTCAACAAGTGCCTTGAACTTCTCAACAACAGCCGCGGTCTCTTCCTCGGTGAAGTTGGGATTGATGATGTACATTACTTCGTACTTTTCGCTTGCTTTTGCCATGGTTGCACCTCCTTTTGGTCTTTTGGCCCCCGCTCATACGGGAGCAAGGATAGCCCGCCCATACTGACAGGCCATATCATTATACCGGATTTTCCTGTTTTGTCAAGGATTTTTTGCGGATTTGAGGGAAAATTCCGCATCCTTGCGCAAAGCGGCGCGGGATGCTATATTATACACGAAAGAGGGTGCGGGGATGGACAAAAAGGTGACCGGATTTATCATACGGCGGGAGAGAATGCGGCGCGACTGGAGTCAGGACGGGCTGTGCCGCGGGATATGCGCGGCGTCGTACCTGTCGAAGATAGAGCAGGGGCGGGTCACGGCATCGGAGGATATTCTGCGCCTTTTATATGAGCGGCTGTCTCTGCCGTGGTACGGCGGTGAGTCTGCTATGAGCGGGCTTTCCGAGCGCCTTGACGAGCTGTACGAGCTTGCATACTCGGGGGAGTTTGAAAAGCTTGACGACAGGCTCTCCGCGATGGAGCCGGAACGTGAGGCGCTGCTTTTAAGCCCTGCCGCGCCGGATATTGCCGTTCTGGAGGCGGCAGCCGCCTGGCGGGGCGGAAGCGTGAAAGCCGATGATGCGATGGCGCAGTATCTTGCGCCCCGGGGTCTTGCGCTGCTGCGGCTGCTGCAGGACCGCGACGCGGAGGCAGAAGCGCTGTACCCATCGGCGCTGTGCTTCTATTGGGCGGGGGTCATGCAGTATGAGAACGGGCAGAGCTATACTGCCGCCGTCGAAAAATTGCAGCGGGCTTACACTCTGGCGGCCGAAGAGGGCAGGGCGCGGATGATGCTGCTGAGCCGGGCATACATGGGCAACTGCTATTCAAACCAACTCGACGTAGAGAATATGAATTACCACTATACTGTTGCGGAGCGGCTGGCAAGAGCGCTGGGGGACACGGATATGCTGAATACGATCAGCTATAATCGCGCTGCGACCGCGCTTGAGACAGGCGGGTATGAAAGCGCGTACAAATATTTCTCCGCGCTCGAAGCTCCGACGGCAATGGCGCTGCACAAGCTGGCAATATGCTGCGAGAAGCTGGGACTGCGTGACGAAGCGCTTGCGGCACTCGATAAGGCCGAAGCCGAAGAGAACACACATATGCCGGCAGGACTTGCCGAGGAGATGCTGTCCCTCGTGCGCAGGCGGCTTGAAAACCCGGATTATCTGCGCGACGCAGACTACGGCGCGGCGCTGCTCGACTGCTTTGAACGCTGCCGCCGGGAGCTTCCGATAGGCTACGCGGGCTTTCATCTTCCGTGGCTGCTCGAATGGTACACCGCAAACCGGCAATACAAGCTTGCGTATGAGCTTATGAACGAATTTCCTGTAAAACTGAAAATATGACGATTAAACCCGCTTGCTATAAGAAAACTTTCCCATAACAAGCGGGTTTATTATATCTTAACCTCGTGATAGCATATATGCGAGGTGAGGAGATTGAAAAAGACTCTGTGGACAAAAAACTTTACTCTTGTGACCGCGGCCAGCGCGCTTGGCGCGGTGGGCGGCATTGCGGGCGGCTTCGCGCTGTCGTTTCTGGTGTTCGACGAGACGGGCAGTACGCTGGCCTCGGCGCTGATCCTTGCGATACAGCTCGTGCCGTTTTTCGTGCTGCCGCTGTTCCTCGCGCCGGTCATGGATCGCCTGCCGCGCAAACCCTTTCTGGTTGCGGGCGATCTGATAGACGGCGTGCTCTACGCGCTGATGGGGCTGTACCTGCTGAAATTCGAGTTCTCCTACGCGGCGTATCTCGGCTATTCGCTGCTGCTGGCCTGCCTTGAAAGCTTCGACGAGCTGGCCTTTCAGAGTATCTACCCGAAGCTCATTCCGGAGGGTATGGAGCAGCAGGGCTATGCCGTGTCGACGACGCTGTATCCGATACTGCGCGTCCTGATGCTGCCGCTGGCGGGTATCCTGCTCGACGCGGTGGGCGCGGCGTGGATACTCATCGGGCAGGGAGGCCTGTCGCTGCTGGCGGCGCTCATCGAGAGCAACATCGACATAACCGAGCACCGGCGGGAGGGCGGAGAGAAGCTGTTCACCCTCCGCCAGTGGCGCGCGGACATAAAAGAAGCGGCAGAATACCTGAAAAACGACCGCGGCGTGACCGGAATATTTTCGTACATGGCCGTGACGAACGGCGTTTCGAGCGGCTATTCCTCGATACTCGTCGCGTTCTTTCGGACGTTTCCGGGCTTTACGGCGGCAATGTACTCGCTTTTCTCCGTGTTTGAGTTTGCGGGGAGAACGCTCGGCGGCGCGGTGCAGTACAAGCTGAAGATCGCCAAGGAGAAAAAATTCGGCTTCACGTTTCTGGTGTACCAGATTTATGAGCTTATGGATATGTGCCTGCTCTGGCTTCCCTATCCGCTGATGCTTGCAAACCGGGCGCTGGTCGGCTTCCTCGGCGCAAACAGCGCGACGATGCGTCAGGCCGCGATGCAGACATATATACCGGAGGAGCTGCGCGCAAGGCTGAACGCGTTTCAGAATATGCTCATCACGGCGGCAAGCGGAGTGTTTGCACTCGCTATCGGGGCGCTCGGCGAGGTGCTGGACTACCGGCTGTGCGTGACGATATGCGGGGCGACGGCGTTTATCGCGGCGTGGCTGCTGGTGTGGCGGCGGCGCGCGGACGTGCGGAAAATTTTTGAGAAGTGAAAAGCATAAATTTTGGGCGGCTCTGTTTACACGGAGCCGCCTTGAATGTTATTATATATTAGATTATAACGGAATAACAGGAGGCTCGATATGATAAGCCTTTGCAATGACTGGGAATTCACACCCGAATGGACTGACGGCTTTGCGCGCGGCGACGGCGGCGCGGAGCGCGTATGCCTGCCGCATAACCCGCATGAGCTGCCGCTGCACTACTGCGGGCCGGAGGATTATGAAGCTGTCTGCGGCTACCGCCAGCGCCTGTTCATCACCAGGAGCAGCCGCGGCAAGCGCCTTTTCCTGCAATTTGACGGCGCGGCGCATCACGCGTGGGTCTACGTCAACGGCGCGCTCACCGCGGAGCACAGCTGCGGCTACACGGCGTTCAGGGTCGAGATAACGGAGCTTGTGGAGTACGGCGCGGAGAACCTCATCGCCGTGAAGCTCGACAGCCGCGAGGATCCCGCCCTGCCGCCGTTTGGCTTCGTGATAGATTACCTGACCTATTCGGGGCTTTACCGCGAGGCGTGGCTGGATATCCGGGACGAAAACTACATAGAGGACGTCTTCGTCCGTACCGAGGGCAGCACCGCCCGCATCAGCTACACCGTTTCCGGCGCGAACCGGAACGCGAAGCTGCGCATCCTCGACGGGGAGCGCCTGATGGCGGAAGCGGACAGCACGGGCGAGGTCTGCGTCATAGACGTGCCCTCCGCGGAGAGATGGGATATCGACAGCCCGAAGCTCTACACCTGCGAGGTCGCGCTGGAGACGGGCGACGTGCAGCGCGTGAAATTCGGCTTCCGTGACATCGAATTTCGCGCGGACGGCTTTTATCTCAATGGCCGCCGCGTGTTCATGCGCGGCCTGAACCGGCACCAGAGCTATCCGTACATGGGTTACGCCGCGCCCGAATCGCTTCAGCGCGAGGACGCGCGGATACTGAAGGAGGAGCTGTGCTGCAATGCTGTGCGCACCTCGCACTATCCGCAGAGCCAATATTTCATCGACGAGTGCGACAGGCTTGGCCTGCTGGTGTTCACGGAGCTGCCCGGCTGGCAGCATATCGGGGACGAAAAGTGGAAGGAACAGGCTTGCGAGAACCTGCGCGAGATGATATTGCAGTACCGCAATCATCCCAGCATCGTGCTCTGGGGCGTGAGAATAAACGAGAGCGTGGACGACGACGCGTTCTACGCGCGCACGAATGCTATTGCCCATGAGCTTGACCCCTCGCGGCCTACTTCGGGCGTACGCTATATTCAGAAAAGCAGCCTGCTTGAGGACGTGTATTCGTATAACGACTTCTCCCACACCGGCGATAACCCCGGCGTGAAGCCGAAAAAGACCGTCACGCCGGATATGAATAAGGCGCTGATCGTCTCGGAGCACAACGGGCACATGTTCCCCACCAAGAGCTATGACACGTGGCAGCGCCGTCAGGAGCATGCACTGCGCCATGCGCGCGTGCAGAACGACGCGGCGGCGGACGGAGAGCACGCGGGCTGCTTCGGCTGGTGCATGTTCGATTACCAGACGCACAAGGACTTCGGCTCCGGCGACAGGATATGCTATCACGGCGTGATGGACGCGTTCAGAAACCCCAAGACCGCCGCGGCGGTCTACGCAAGTCAGGGAGACGCGCGGCCGGTGCTGGAACTGGGCAGCACGATGGATATCGGCGATTACCCCGCCGGTCAGCCCGGCGCAATATACGCCTTCACGAACGCCGACGAGGTGCGGCTGTATAAAAACGGCGACTATGTCGCAAGCTTCGCGGCCAAGGGCTGGAGCGGCCTTCCGCACGGCCCCGTGCTCATCGACGACACCATCGGCGAGCTTCTGGAGTCGAAGGAGGGCTTCACCGGCGCGAAGGAGCGTATGCTGCATAAGTGCCTTGTCTCGGCGGGAAAGTACGGCCTTGCGAATATGCCGTTGGCGGACAAACTGCGTATGCTCGCCTGTATGCTGAGATATAAGCTCAGCTTTGACGACGGCGTGGCGCTGTACGGCAAATACGTCGGCAACTGGGGCGGCGCGGCGACGCAGTGGCGCTTCGAGGGCTGGAAGGACGGCGCGAAGACATGCGAGCACACCTGCACTCCGGGCAAGCGGCTGCATCTGGAGGCCACGCCAAGCGCCCTGCACCTGACCGAACGGCAGAGCTGGGACGCGGCGGCGGTGCGCATAAGAATTGCCGACGAGCAGGGGAACACGGCAAGCTACGCCCAGCTCCCCGTGACGCTGAAGCTCAGCGGGGACGCGGAGCTTATCGGCCCCGCGGTCATCACCGCCGAGGGCGGCATGTGCGGCACATACGTAAAGACCATCGGGAAGAGCGGCCGCGCGCGGCTCGTGATATCCGCGCCGCAGACGGAGTCTGTGACGCTTGAATTTGAGATAGACAGGGAGAACGATATATGAAAGCAATAGTAACGGTCATAGGCAAGGACAGAGTCGGCATAATCGCGTCGGTCTGCGCGCTGATGGCGAGCCACAACGTCAACATTCTGGACATCAGCCAGACGATAATGCAGGAGTATTTCACGATGATAATGCTCGTGGACGTCTCGGCCTGCGAGGTGTCGTTCTCGGAGCTGGCGGATCAGCTCGAGCGCGCCGGAACGGAGCAGAATCTCTCCATCCGCATCCAGCGCGAGGACATCTTCAACGCCATGCACAGGATCTGAGAGGTGCGCCGTGCTGAATCGCAATGACATTCTTGAAACCATAAACATGATAGACCAGCAGCATCTCGATATCCGCACCATAACGATGGGGATATCGCTGCTGTCCTGCGCCGATCCCGACCCGAAGGCCGCCTGCCGGAAGATATACGACAAGATCACGCGCTGTGCGGAAAAGCTCGTCAGAACGGGCGAGGAGATAGAGCGGGAATTCGGCATCCCGATAGTCAATAAGCGCATCTCCGTGACGCCGATGGCGCTTGTCGCCGCCGCGTCGGAGACGGAGGATTACGTCCCCTTTGCCGCCGCGCTCGACGCTGCCGCGAAGTCCACGGGCGTGAACTTCATCGGCGGCTTCTCGGCGCTGGTGCAGAAGGGTATGACCGAGGCGGACAGAAAGCTGATAGCCGCCATACCGGAGGCGCTGGCTACGACCGAGCTTGTCTGCTCGTCGGTGAACGTCGGCTCCACCAAGGCCGGTATAAACATGGACGCGGTTGCGCTCATGGGTCAGACCATCAAGTGCACAGCGGAGCTGACCGCCGCGCACGGCGGCTTCGGCTGTGCGAAGCTCGTCGTGTTCTGCAACGCCGTGGAGGACAACCCCTTCATGGCGGGCGCGTTCCACGGTGTGGGCGAGCCGGAGAAGGTCATAAACGTCGGCGTGTCCGGGCCGGGCGTCGTGCACCACGCGCTCAAGGCCGTCAAGGGGCAGCCCTTCGACGTTGTGGCCGAAACGGTGAAGAAAACGGCGTTCCGCATCACGCGCATGGGGCAGCTCGTCGCGCAGGAGGCAAGCCGCCGGCTCGACACGCCCTTCGGCATCGTCGACCTGTCGCTCGCGCCGACGCCCGCCGTCGGCGACTCCGTCGCGCGCATCCTTGAGGAGATGGGGCTAGAGGTCTGCGGTACCCACGGCACCACCGCCGCGCTCGCGCTCCTCAACGATGCCGTGAAGAAGGGCGGCGTGATGGCGTCCTCGTCCGTCGGCGGGCTTTCCGGCGCGTTCATCCCCGTCAGCGAGGACGAGGGCATGATCGCGGCCGCGGCCTCCGGCGCGCTGACGATAGACAAGCTCGAGGCCATGACCTGCGTGTGCTCGGTCGGGCTCGACATGATAGCCGTCCCCGGCGACACGAGCACCGAGACGATATCCGCGATAATCGCGGACGAGGCGGCGATAGGCATGGTCAACAGCAAGACCACCGCCGTGCGCCTCATCCCCGCGCCGAACTGCAAGGTCGGCGACACGGTGGAGTTCGGCGGCCTGCTCGGCTCCGCTCCGGTGCAGCGGGTGCACCCGTTCTCAAGTGCGGAATTCGTGGCTCGCGGCGGGCGGATACCCGCGCCGATGCAGAGCCTTAAAAACTGAAATACAGGAGGTAACACATGAAGCTGGACTATATGATCGAGCTTGAGGGCGGCTTCCGGATCCACGGCAGCGAGGAGCTGCGCTCCGGCTGCGTACGGATAAGACCCGTGCTGCCAGAGGGCAGGGTGAAGGCCGTCACGGCGCGTGTGAATATCACGATGGTTGAGGACGAGCGCTTCTTCGTCAACGGCTACCAGACGTGGACGTATTGCCCGGAGCAGGGCAGGCACGGCTTTACGCGCGGCATGGGGAAGCTGCCGAAATTCGTCATCGACAAATTCGGCATAGACCGCTACGGCGACTATTTCTTCGTCGATTACCCGCAGACCCCCGGCGTCATACACGGCGAGAGCTACTGCTATTTCCGCCGCGGCGGGAATTATCGGCTCATCGCGTCCCTCGACGAGCGCGCGGGCTATACCCTGCTTCGCTACGACAGCCGCTGCGGCGTGCTGACCATATCGCGCGACTGCGCGGGTGTCCGCTGCGGCGGGGTGTTCCCGGCGCTGGAGCTTTACTATGCCGAGGGCGGCGAGGACGCGGTATTTGACGGCTGGTTTGCGGCGATGGGCGTGAAAAGCCGCGGCGCAAAGCGGCTGTGCGGCTATTCGAGCTGGTATAACCGCTATCAGAATATCGACGCCGAGAGCATCACGGGCGATCTCGCGGGCTGCGCGGAGCATATGCTGCGCGGCGACCTGTTCCAGATAGACGACGGCTGGGAGCCTGCCGTCGGCGACTGGCTGGAGACGGACGCGAAGAAGTTTCCGGACGGGCTTAAGGGCACGGTTCGGGATATCCACGGCCGTGGCTTTCTTGCGGGACTGTGGCTCGCGCCTTTCGTGTGCCAGAAGGATTCGAAGATATTCCGAGAGCACCCCGACTGGCTCCTGCTGCATGACGGCAAGCCGTGGTACTGCGGCAGCAACTGGGGCGGCTTCTACGCGCTGGACATCGACAACGCGGAGTTTGTGCGCTATCTTGAGCAGACCTTCAGCCTTGTGCTGGACGACTGGGGCTTTGACCTCGTGAAGCTCGACTTCCTCTACGCCGCCGCACCCTTCGGCGATGCGCGCGAGAGCCGCGCCGGACGCATGACGCGCGCGATGGAGCTGCTCCGCCGCCTGTGCGGGGATAAGCTCATCCTCGGCTGCGGTGTGCCGCTGATGCCGTCGTTCGGGCTGGTGGATTACTGCCGCATAAGCTGCGACGTCGGGCTTGACTGGGACAACAGCCTCATCATGCGCCATACGAACCGAGAGCGCGTCTCGACCCGTCAGGCCATCGGCAACAGCATCTCGCGCCGCCAGCTCAACGGCCGCGCCTTCGGGAACGATCCGGACGTGTTCTTCCTCCGCGAGAGCAATATCCGCCTGAGCGAGACGGATAAATATAAGCTCGCGGTCGTCAACAGCCTGTTCGGCACGCTGTTTCTGACTTCGGACAATATGGGCGAATACGGCAGCGAGGCCGCAGCGCTGTATGAGCGGTTGCGCACGCTTTCGGAGCGGGCGGAGAATATACGTGTTGACACCGACAACGGCCTTACCGTATACTACGACTTGGAAGGCACCGAGCAGGTGCTGGAAATAGAATAATAGAACAGGGAGAGAAGATATGATAGGCACCGGACTTAAAAAGCTTGCCAATGAAAACGGCATGAAAGTTGCAAACGGCCTCGCCTATGGTACGTTCCGCGGCTATTCCGCGGCGTTCTGGGACGGCAGCGGCACCAAAACCATGATGCTCAGCACGAGCATACGGGACGTGGACGCGAAGAGCGAATTTTTCTCGCGCCTCGGACAGGTGAATTATCAGAAAGAATACCGCGTCAGAGAGCTGACCACTATGGACGACGGCATCGTGGTGGTATTCAACGACACCGTCGGCACGCTGAAGAAGATGGACGAGTTTTTCAATTTCTTCTTCCCGATACTCGATGCCTGCGGCGCCACGAAGGCGGATGTCTGCTCTTGCTGCGGACAGCCCTTCGACGGCACGGAGAGCTGGCTGCTCGTCAACGACGCGCCCGTGAAGCTGCACAGAGCCTGCCGCGAGCGCATCGAGAGCGACACGCGCCGCGAAGAGGCCGCGGCGAAGGAGAACGACACCGGCAATTACGGTATGGGTCTTTTGGGCGCATTCCTTGGCGCGGTGCTCGGCGCGATCGTCTGGGCGCTGATATACATGCTTGGCCGCGTCTCGGTCGTGGGCGGCCTGATAATCGCGCTGTTTGCGGTAAAAGGCTATGACATCCTGCACGGCAGACAGGGCAAGGGCAAGATCGCGATAGTGCTGATAATGTCGCTGCTCGGTGTCGTACTCGGCACCTTCGGCGGCGAGACAATAGCGCTTATCAAGGAGATCGCCGCCGGGACTCTGCCCGGCTTCGTATACGGCGACGCGCCGGTTCTGGTTCTGGCGCTGCTTGCCAACGAGCCGGAATATCAGTCGGTTGTGCTGAACAATCTCGGCATGGGCGTTCTGTTCGCGGCGGTTGGAATTTATTTCATCCTGAAGAAAACCCACAGAAGCCTCAAGGGCCTGGTAATAAAGGAACTGCCGTAATTATCCGAACATGAAAAGCGGAGCCGTCACTGCGCGTGATAGCTTCGCTTTTATACATTTAAAGGGAATTAATACGGAAAATTATTGAAAAAGCCATAAAAATGGAATCTTTAGAGCAATTTTAACGCTTGACAAAACATCATAACATGTTCTATATTCTAATATGCGGCAGCTTATCCGAAGGTTCGCCGGATAAAGCTGCGTCTATGCAAACCTCCGCGATGTCGGAGGTTTGTTGATTTTAAGGGATCGCAAAATCAACAAGGGCGGGATGCATAGAACATTTGGCCTGACTGGGTACTTTGGGTCTCAGACGGTTGCTGTCGGCTCCCGCGCGCGGCGTCGCGCGGGCATCGTACCGGAAAGTCGGTACGATAAGCCGGAAAGCTGGTATTTACCTTACGGCTGCGCTTTTCTATTCTTATAGCTGGGAGGTTGATCGGCTTGGATATACAAAAGAACATTGCAGCAGCTATAAGGGCTGCGATGGAAGAACGCCAGCTATCGTTGACCGAATTCTCCAAGGAGCTTGGCATAGGAAAGTCGTCTTTGCAGGCGTACCTTAACGGTCAGCAGAATATGCGCTCAGATACTATAGAGCTTATAGCAGAGAAGCTGGAGATAACTCCGGCTGAATTGGTATCATACCCCGCTGAGCAGCAGCCTCCAAGCGAAAATCTGCATCCACTGCTGGGACCTATCGAAAAGGAGTTCCAAGCGGTGAACAAATTTCTGACCGTAATTTCCGACAGACTCTATGAGCTGGAAGCGCAGCTCGAGGAAAGAGGGGAAGACGTTCCGCATGGGGACGACTGACCGCCCATGCGGGGGAAAATGATCTGTCGATGTGAAATGGATACGGATTGTGAAAGCTATCGGCGCGTGATGCAGGTAACGAGCAAGAGGATACTCTGCGCATCATATTATGCGGTATGCCCGAGGTGCGGATGCTCGCTGGAGCGCGATTATACGGCGTTCTGCGACCGCTGCGGGCAGCGTCTCGGATGGAGCGAATATAGAAAAGCACGTGTGCTTGACACGTGAACTGTTTAAATAGCAAGATTTGGATAATTTGAGTTGACGGCCGGCTCATGGCCTGTGACGGGCGTACGGATCAGAAATGACAAAAACGGCGGTGAAGTTTGTGCTTCACCGCCGTTTATTTTTTCGCGTCTTTTAAAATTTGATGACCAGCCATGCGCACAGCGCGATCTGCGCTATGGCGATGAGAGGGAAGAACACGGCGAAGTACCAGTGGCGGGTCTTGTGATGGAAGACATGCATGCCGAGCGTGCCGCCGATGCCGCCGCCGAGCACGGTGAACAGAAACAGCGTTTTTTCAGGGATGCGGCGCGAGCCGCGGCGGGCTTTGGCCTTGTCTATGCCCATGAGCGTGAATGAGATCACGCTCATTACACCGAGCAGCACCGGGAGATATTTTATAACGATCTTCAGACATTCTCCCATGCCGTCACCGCTTTCCCTTGCCCGGACGGGTATTCTTTTTGGGCTTTGCCTTTGCCCAACCCTGCTTGTTCTGGGGCTTCTTGGGCTCAGGCGGCTTTTCTGCGGCGTTCTTGGGCCTGCGCTGCTGCGGCGCATCCGGCCGGACAAGGCACTCCGGACCGTAGCCGATCAGATCCTCGCGGCCTGCCTCCTTGAGCGCTTCTATGACGAGGCGCCGCTTATCCGGCCGCTTCCACTGCAGGAGCGCGCGCTGCATGGCTTTCTCATGGAAGGTCTTGGCGACATAGACACTCTTCATCGTGGTCGGGTCGATGCCGGTATAGTACATGCAGGTCGATATCGTGCCGGGAGTGGGGTAGAAATCCTGCACCTGCTCGGGCTGGCGTCCCATCTTGTTCAGATACTCCGCGAGTGCCACGGCGTCCTGAAGCGTGCTGCCGGGGTGCGAGCTCATGAGATATGGGACGATGTATTGCTCCTTACAGAACTTGTTGTTGAGACGCTTGTATTTGTCCATGAAGCGCTCGTACACGTCAATATGCGGCTTGCCCATATAGTCGAGCACGGAGTCTATGCAGTGCTCGGGGGCAACCTTGAGCTGGCCGGATATGTGGTACTTCACAAGCTCGGCGAAGAAATCGTCGTTCTTGTCCTGAAGCATGTAGTCGTAGCGTATGCCGCTGCGGACGAATACCTTTTTAATGCCGGGGATAGCGCGGAGCTTACGCAGCAGCGCGAGATAATCGGAGTGGTCGGCGTCAAGATTCGGACACGGGGTCGGCGCGAGACAGCGCCGCTCCGCGCACATACCGTACTTGGCCTGCTTCTGGCAGGAATAGTGCCGGAAATTCGCCGAGGGGCCGCCGACGTCGTTGATATAGCCCTTGAAATCCGGAAGCTTGGTCAGCGCCGTGACCTCGCGGATAACGCTCTCGTGGCTCCTCGACGTGACCATGCGCCCCTGATGGAAGGCCAGAGAGCAGAAGTTGCAGCCGCCGAAGCAGCCGCGATTATGGATGACCGAGAACTTGACCTCCTCAAGCCCGGGCACGCCGCCCATCGGCTCGTACATCGGGTGGTACTGTCGGGTGTAGGGCAGCTCCGCGACGAAGTCCAGCTCCTTCGAGGTCAGCGGCATTGCGGGCGGGTTGACGATGAGCCACCGTTTATCGTGCTGCTGTATCAGAGCACGGCCGCGTATCGGATCGTGCTCGGCGTATTCGATGCGCGTTGCGTCCGCGTAGGCGCGGATATTTGTCCGCACCTCTTCAAACGACGGCAGCGTCACGCTCGGATATGCGCAGACCGACGGGTCGTTCACCAGCACCGCCGTGCCGCGGATGTCGATCAGGGAGGCGACCGGCTCTTTCTTCTTCAGCCGCCGCGCGATCTCGCGCGAGGCGTATTCTCCCATTCCATAGACAAGAATGTCGGCTCCGGCGTCGGCCAGCGCACTGCGGCGCACCTTGTCGTCCCAATAGTCGTAATGTGCGAAACGGCGCAGCGACGCCTCAAGCCCGCCGATGACTATCGGCAGCCCGGGAAAGGCCTCGCGTACGCGGTTGGCGTAGACAATGACGGCGTGATCCGGCCGCAGACCGGCCTTCTTGCCGGGGGAATAGAAATCCTCGCTGCGCGGCTTCTTGGCGGCGGTGTAATGCGCTACCATGGAGTCGAGATTGCCGGAGCAAAGCATCGCGCCGAGACGCGGCCTGCCCATGGCGAGAAACGCGTCTGCTGAATGCCAGTCCGGCTGGGCGAGGATGGCCACGCGGTAGCCCTCCGCTTCAAGAACGCGGGCGATCACCGTGGGGCCGAAGCTGGGGTGGTCAACGTACGCGTCACCGGTGACAATCAGAAAATCGTACCACCACCAGCCGCGGCTCTCCATGTCCTCCTTGGACACTGGCAAAAATTCAAAAAGCTCACTCATTCAAGTTCTCCGAAATACCAGCCTGAAAGGCCGTCTTTTTTTATGAAATATCCGCGGCTCGTGGTCTCCACGACACTGACGAGATCGCCGCGCTTGAGCGAAGGGACGTAATCGGTGCAGTCGTTGCAGTCGGTGAACTCGCCGTCGGAAAAGAGATATTTTGTAAGGATGTCCATCTCATATCCGGTGCGGACGTGGCGGCAGCGGGAGAATTCCTCGCCCCGCTCCAGCACCTGCACCCGGCTGTCGCCCCAACGGATGTAATACGAGCGCCCGCCCTCGGCCTGATCGCGGAGCACACGGCGCACGGGGAAGGGGTCGTAGTAGACATAGCCGAAGCTGTCGCTTCCGTCCCACGGAATTATCAGGGCGTTGAGCTGCCCGTCGTCCTTGAGCACACAGCCGCCGTCGATACTGACGATATGGTGCTCGCGGTCAACTATCGGGTTCGCGCAGACTCTGTCCGTACCGTACAGCACGACCGGCCAGTGCCCGACGATGACCCATTTCTCAAAACTGCGGCCGGTGTTCATAAACGCGTCACAGCGCATCAGCTCCCCGGCGGTGTGCGCGGAGAGGGGCTTGTCGTCCCGCATGGCGGCGTGGGCGAAAACGTAGTTTTTCGTCTCGATGGCGTGCGGCAGGCGGGAGATAAACTTCCATTCCTCGGTGAAGCTGTTGAAAAGCTGCTTTTTGCACTCGGCCAGCCCCTCCAGCTCGAAGGGGTCGATACCGGCGGCGTTGCACATTTCCCACAGCAGGCCGCATTTCTTGTGCATCATGTAGTGCAGCAGGTGCTCGTCGGCCTCAGGCGGCATACGGAAAATGTCATCCCAGCCGTCGCAGTTGCCGCAGACCGTGTATACGTTTCCGGCTTCGCTCAGCTGCATGATGTATCTGAGCGTACCGAGGCTGTCCGGCCCTTTTTCGAGGAAGTCGCCGTTGATGATGAGAATATCGTCCGCGTCGAAGCGGATTTTTTCCAATAGACCTTTGAGATACGACAGGTTTCCGTGAATGTCGGACACCGCGATGATGCGCCGCCCCGGCGGGAGACGCAGGCGTTTTATCCGCGCGGGCATGTCGAATTCAGACATTGCGGCCTCCGATCTTCTTCTCCATCAGAATGAGCCTTCCGCTGCTGCCCGGCTCAGAGCTCAGTTCATCGAAGCCGTAGCGCCGATAGAACGCGAGCGCGGCGGCATTGTCGTCCGCGACGTGCAGCCGCAGGGCGCGGCGGCCAAGCGCCTCGTAGTGCACTATCGCGCGGCCGAGGAGCTGTATCCCACAGCCGATACCGCGGTACTCCGGCGCGAGGTACAGAAGCGAGATCCAGCCGTAGCCAGCGTGTGCGCCGCGCTCGGTGTCGAGGTCGATAAGCCCGGCGGGCTTGTCCTTGTCGTAAATTTTTATCACAGCCGCGTGGTCGTGCTCATAGTGCCGCACCGCGGCGGCATAATACGGCTCCGCGGAGTAGCCGTTGAGATTCCCGTGCGCGGCGAGCCACGCGTCGGAGTAGCAGCGCTTGTAGTATCCCGCGTCCTCACGTGGATCGAAGCTCTCGCCGCGCATATCGGGCGTCTTCTGCCACGGCTTCATGCCGAGCGCGCTCAGGTGACTGACGTCGTTGATGAATACCGGGCTGAACGCGCCGCTTTCAAAGTGCAGCAGCGTTACGCCGGTGTTGCCGCATATGGGCAGGTGCTCTTTGTCGCCGAGACCGATGCCGAGGATCCGCGACAGCAGGCACAGAATGGTCACGCCGTGACTCACGACAACGACGCTCTTCCCGTCGTTCGCTTCCGCGATGCGGATAAGCTCCGCGTAGGCGCGCTGCCCGACCTCGGCGTAGGTCTCCGCGCCGGGCGCCTGCCACTTTTCGGGGTCGAAGATGAAATCGTGCATGGCCTCCGGCTGCTCGTAGGCCACGTCGCCGAAAAATCTGGCCTCCCACGAGCCGACATTTATCTCGCGCAGGGCGGGGCGCAGTTGCATGGGCAGGTCGTGATACCGCGTGATCGCGGAGGCGGTCAGGCGGGTGCGGTAGAGGTCGCTTGCGTACAGCGCATCGACATGCACCGTGCGGAAGCGCTCCGCCAGCGCGTCGATCTGCTTCAGGCCGAGCGCCGTCACGGAGCCGTCCCAGTGCCCCTGCATCATGCGGTAGAGGTTGCCCTCGGCCTGTGCGTGCCGAATAAGATAAATTTCCGTCATAACTGCGCCTCCAAAATCTTGACCATACGCGCGGAATAAAGTATAATAAAGTATTCTTAAGAAGTTCTCGCCTTATTATAGCGTGGATCGACGGAATAAACAAGTGTTTTAGTGGGAGAGATGGAGAGTATGATCAGAGCGGCGGCATTGGTTTCCGGCGATGGGTCGAAGCTTCAGGCAATACTGGATTCCATGTATTTTAAAGAGATACCGGATTTTGAGCTGGTAGCGGTCATTTCGCCGCAGAAGGACGCATATGCGATGAGCCGCGCCCTGAATGCGGGGGTTCCGGCCTACGTTGTCGATCCTGACCTGTTCCCGACGATGACGAGCCACAGCATGGCTGTTGCGAACAAGCTGCGGGACATGGACGTGGAGCTTGTCATTCTCGCAGGCTACGATCTGCCGCTGGGAGTGATACCGTATCAGTTCAAGAACCGCATCATCGGCACCTATCCCGCTATCTACCCCGCGTTTGAGGACGTCGAGGGCGATATTCACCGCGCCGTTCTGGAGCGCGGAGTGAAGGTCACTGGCGCGACGGCGTATTTCGCCGACGGCGACGGCCGCGTGGGCGGCATTATCCTGCAGAAGGCCGTTGAGGTTCTGCCCGACGACGACCCGGAAACGCTTCAGCGCCGCGTCATGGAGGAGGCGGAATGGAAGCTGCTGAGTCAGGCGGTGACGCTGTATTGCAGCGGGCGGCTCTCCGTCCACGGCAGCCGCGTCGTGATATCCGAGGAAAAAGCAAAAGTGTAAGTTTTATCGGCCGGAGGAAGCTCCGACCGATTTTTTATGGCTTTTTCGCCGCCCGCCATGGTGAAGATGGGCGAGCGAACAGAAACACAATTGGAATTTTTTAGGCCATAAGAGCAGCGCTTCCGGCGATTTTTGCCATTTTTGGATATCCTTTGCTTTTCTTCTGCTGAAAAAATAAATTTTCGGCGCTTTCAATATTCGTCAGGGAATATCGCGCTGATTTTTCGTTTCATCTTGATAATTGCAATACGCACCCTTGCGATGTTATAATCTGCGTGTAAAGAAATTTAACAGCAGGTATAGGCGGGGAAGTCATATGGGCCCCGCGTCTCTACCGGGCAGCCCTTGAATTGCCCGACTACCGAGTTGAGTATAGTCACACACAGCCTGAAACAGCTGTGTGAGCTTTGCTTTTCGGTAGAGAGGTTTGCTCTCTGCCGTTTTTTATTTTCATTTTCAGGAGGAAAGCGATATGCGCGTAATCAAGACCAAGGACCGCTCAAAGCTGATTCAGGCAGCCATGGGCAAAATCCCCTGCGACCTCACGATAGGCAACGTGCAGTTTCTGAATGTAATAACAGGTGAAATATATCCGGCCAGTGTAGACATACTGGCTGGATTTGTTGTTTTAGTGCGCGAAGAAGGGCAGGAGCCCGTCCTCCCCGCAAAGAAATACTACGACGGCTGCGGCAGATATCTCATCCCCGGCTTCATCGACACGCATGTACATGTGGAAAGCACCATGATGATCCCCGAAAATCTCTCCCGCGCCATCCTCCCATGGGGCACCACCACGATCTGCACAGACCCCCACGAGATAGGCAACGTTATGGGCGTTGAAGGCGTAGAGTTCATGCTTGACAACGCAAAAAAATCTAAGCTCCGCCAGTACGTTCTCGCCCCATCCTGCGTGCCGTCCGTCCCCGGCCTTGAAAACGCCGGCGCGGAGTTCGGCGCGGCCGAGATCGGCAGACTGCTCGACATGGATAATGTCGTCGGTATTGCCGAGATAATGGACTATGTCGGCGTCATCAACGACACCGAGCGTATGCACTCCATAATCGAGGAGGGCGTCAAGCGCGGAATGTTCCTGCAGGGGCATGCACCCTACTGCACCGGTAAGGAGCTCGCGGCATATCTGATCGGAGGCCCCGTATCCGACCACGAGAGCGTCTCCGAGGACGAGGTCCGCGCAAAGCTCAGAGCCGGTATGCACATCAACCTCCGCGCAAGCTCTCTTATAGACAGCCTGTCGTTCCTCGTCGACGGCTGTAAGGACATGCCGTGGCGCGATTTCGTATCCGTCTGCACCGACGATGTGCACGCAAAGGATCTGCTGACCGTCGGACATATCAACAAGGTCGTCGGCAAGGCGATCGCTGCCGGTCTCGACGGGAAAGAGGTCATAAAGCTTGCTACGCTGAACGCCGCACGTGAATACGGCTTTGCGGATCTCGGCGCGATCGCGCCGGGCTATATCGCCGATATCCAGCTTGTCGATGCGCTGGACGGCAGCCGCCCCAAGGCCGTATTCGTCGAAGGCGAGTTGGTCGCCGAGGACGGAAAGTATCTCGGCAGCGACAGCATGGGCGAGGCTTACGACCTTCCCAACACTGTCAATATCCCGCAGCTCAGCGGCTCCGACTCCTTCAGGCTGCGCGTACCCGAAGGGTACAGCGGCAGCACCGTGACCGTGAACGTTATGACTCCCGTCCCCGGCAGCCGCATACTGCGCCATGTGGTGCCCACCGAGCTTCCCGTGAAAGACGGTGCCGTGGATATCAGCGGCGACGCGTCGCTATGCTTTGTATGCTGTGCCAACCGCTACGGCCTCGGCAGCAAGACCATCGCCGTGTACAGGAATTTTGGCCTGCTCACCGGCGCGCTTGCCTCGACCATTTCTCACGACAGCCACAACCTCACCGTGTGCTACCGCAGCGCGGACGACGCGTGGCTGGCCGCGGAAACGCTCAGAAACTGCGGAGGCGGCGTGTGCGCGGCAAACAACGGCAGCGAAACGCACATTGAGCTTCCTGCGGCAGGGCTGATGAGTCAGAAGCCCTGCGCCGAGGTCGCGCAGGATATTGCGGAGGTTCAGAAGGCGGTCGATGTCATAAGCGGCGGCGCACTCACACTGCTCGCCAGTGCGATCATCGCTCTGCCCGTTCTTCCCAGCGTTGTTATCACAGATATTGGGCTTGTGGACGGCACTACCCAGTCCTTTGTCCCCGTATTTGCAGATATGTAAGCAGAAATCAAACCAGAAAGAGAAAAGGAGAAGATCATGGAGAAACTTTTCAAGCTCAGCCAGCGCGGTACCGATGTCAAAACAGAGGTTATTGCCGGCCTTACGACCTTTATGACCATGGCATACGTTTTGGCGGTACAGCCCGCGGCTATCTGCGGAGGCGATGCGGCGGTCGTTGATGTCAACGGCGTCGTCATCAGCAAATCTGCAATAATGATAAGCTGCGCCCTCGTTTCCGGCCTTATCACTATGCTCATGGCATTCTACACCAACCTTCCCTTCGCACTGTCCACCGGTATGGGCTCCAATTTCATCCTCGGCGCAATGATCCAGTCGCAGGCGATCAGCTTCGGTTCCGCGATGCTGATAACCCTCGTATCCGGCATCATTTTCGTTGCTCTTACCGTGTTCGGACTCCGTGATCTGATCGTCCGCGTCATTCCGAAGAACCTCAAGATCGCGATATCCGCATCCATCGGCTTCTTCATTGCGTATCTCGGCTTCAAAAACTCCGGCATCGGCAGCTTCGTCAATGGCATTGCGCTCGGCGACATCACCGCCCCCGCGGTTCTCCTCTCCATCGGCGGCCTACTCCTCATGATCGTTCTCAACGCTCTCAACGTCAAGGGCGCGATACTCATCAGCATCCTCGCTATCACTCTCATCGGCATCCCCTGCGGCGTGACCCAAATCTCCGGCGTTGCCGCCGTCCCCGATTTCTCCGATCTCAGCAACGTCATGCTCAATTTTGACCTCAGCAACGTGTTCACCGCAAGCGGTCTTATCCTTGTTTTCGTCTGCTTCTTCGGCGACTTCTTCTCCACCCTCGGCACCGTTCTGGCCGTCGCGGGCCGCGCAAACATGCTTGACGAAAACGGCAACCTCCCCGGCATTGAGCGCCCCTTCCTCGTTGATGCCATAGGCACTTGTGTCGGCGCTCTCACCGGCAACACCACCGTCACCACCTATGTTGAGTCTACCTCCGGCGTCGAAGCCGGCGGCCGCAGCGGTCTGACCTCCCTTGTCACGGGCGTCATGTTCCTCCTTACCGTGTTTCTCGCTCCCCTGTTCGTCGCCATCCCCTACTGCGCGACCGGCCCCGCGCTCATATACGTCGGCTTCCTCATGCTCAAGGGCTTTGTAGATATCGACTTCTCCAGCTTCGACGAGTGCATAGCTCCCTGCGTCATGCTCATGTTCACCGCCTTCACCGGCAGCATTACGAACGGTCTCGGCGCGGGCATAATCGTTCACGTCCTTGTCAAGCTCGTCAAGGGCCGCGCCAAAGACGTCCACCCCATCATGTATGTGCTCTGCGCCCTCATGGTGCTGTACTTCATCGTCGGCTGAATGACACGTTCCCGGCCGCGCCCTTTTGGACAAGGCCGGGAACGGCTTTTTGCTCCGGCATAAAAATTTTCCGCACGTTTCCGTCAATTTTGTACGTCCGCTCAATATACATTGCAGATGAATAATATTCGCGTTGCAGCTTGCACATAACCATTTTGCTTATGCATGTATAACATTACATTTATTCATGAATGTCCCTCTTGACAAATGAGAAACACGGTCGTACAATCATGCCATTCTTGAAAGAAGGAGCGAGCAGCACATGTTTAATGTCCGTTTTGACAGCATGATGATGGGTATGATGCGCATGATGAGCATGTGCATGATGATGTGCGCCAAAAATTGCTCGCTTGCTTCATAAACCTGTCGATCTGATGCGGAAAATGTATTCACAACAGGCCTGAAAGCAACGAGCTTTCGGGTCTGTTTTATTTTTGGAGTGTTGATATGATAGAACTGAAGAATCTCAGCAAGGTCTATAAAACATCGGAGAGAGAGATTGTCGCGCTTGACGGCATAAACCTCACAATTCAGGACGGCGAGATATTCGGCATCATCGGTCTCAGCGGCGCGGGAAAGAGCACCTTGGTGCGCTGCATAAACCTCCTCGAACGCCCGACCGGCGGCGAGGTGATAATCGACGGCAAGAGCCTCACGGAGCTGCCCCGCAGGGAGCTTCTGAAGCTCCGCCAGCAGATTGGCATGATATTCCAAGGCTTCAACCTTCTGGAGCAGCGCAATGTTATAAAGAACATCTGCTTCCCGCTGGAGCTTGCGGGGGTCAAGAAGGAGGACGCGCAGGCGCGCGCTCTGGAGCTTCTGAAGCTGGTCGGACTTGAGGACAGGGCGTCCTCCTATCCGTCCCAGCTCTCCGGCGGACAGAAGCAGCGCGTGGCGATCGCGAGAGCGCTCGCGACGAAGCCGAAATACCTCCTCTGCGACGAGGCGACCTCCGCGCTTGACCCGAACACCACCCGCCAGATACTCGACCTGCTGAAGGAGATAAACGAGAAGCTCGGCGTCACGATAGTCGTCATCACCCACGAGATGCGTGTCATCGACAGGATATGCGACAGCGTCGCGGTCATAGATTCCAGCCATATCGCCGAGGTCGGCAAGGTCAGTGCGGTGTTCTCGAACCCGCAGTCGCAGATCGCGCGCGATCTGATAGTCCCGAAGGACAGCACCGTCATCAGCACCGCCGGCGGCCGCCGCATAAGGCTCATCTTTGACGGCAAGGACAAGACCAACGACCCGCTGATCTCCCGAATGGTTCTGGAGTGCGGCGCACCGGTCAACATCCTGTTCGCGGATACAAGGATTTTTGAAGGTGTCCTTCATGGACACATGGTCATAGAGCTTCCGAACGACAAGAGGGAAGCGGACAAAATAATCACATGGCTGTCCAGCAGCAGTGTGAACTGGAAGGAGGAGATATAAGCGATGTTTTCTGAAATGTTTTATAAGCTGTGGAACAATGGTCTCATACAGCTTGGAATATGGGAAACCGTATATATGACCCTCATCTCCTCCGCGTTTGCCTATCTGATAGGTCTGCCCCTCGGCGTGATACTGAACGTCACCGATAAGAAGGGCATCGCCCCGCACCCGAAGCTCAACAGCGTACTCGGCTTCGTGGTCAACTTCTTCCGCAGCATTCCGTTCATCATCCTGATGGTCGCAATGCTTCCGGTAGCGAAATTCCTTGTCGGCACGATGATCGGCAACAAGGCCGTTATCGTGATGCTGATAGTCGCCGCCGCGCCGTACGTCGCGCGCATGGTGGAAAGCTCTCTCAACGAGGTGAACGTCGGCGTTATCGAAGCGGCGCAGTCGATGGGTGCGAGCAACTTTGAGATAATCTGCAAGGTACTTGTACCGGAGGCAAAGCCCGCGCTTATAACCGGCGCCGCCATCTCCGTCGTCACCATCCTCGGCTACTCCGCCATGGCCGCCACGATCGGCGGCACCGGCCTCGGCCAGATCGCAATAATCTACGGCCATCAGCGCAGCAACGACGATATAACGTGGATCTGCGTGTTTCTGATATGGATCATCGTTCAGGTGATTCAGGAGCTTGGCCGGTATATAGCAGTCAAGACCGACAAGAGAATCAACAAGTAATCCATCATTTTTATATAAGGCACTTGGCCGAAATATTTTCTGAAAAGGAGAAAAACAAAATGAAGAAGACTCTTACCATCATCCTCGCACTCGTACTCGCACTCGGCGTTCTCGCCGGATGCGGCAGCAGCGCAAGCACCCCCTCCGCCTCTGAGGCGCCCGCAACCGAGGCTCCCGCAGACGCGTCCGAAGCTCCCGCTGCCCTGACCCCGCTGGTCGTCGGCGCAAGCTCCACCCCCCACGCCGAGATCCTTGAGTCCGTCAAGGACGTTCTTGCTGCCGAGGGCTACGACCTTCAGGTCGTCGTTTACGATGATTACGTCCTGCCCAACACCGCTCTTGCAGACGGCGAGCTTGACGCAAACTACTTCCAGCACACCCCCTACCTCAACAGCTTCAACGCTTCCAACGGCACTGACCTCGTCTCCGCTGCAAAGATCCACTATGAGCCGTTCGGCATCTACGGCAACGGCGTGAGCGATCTCTCCGAGCTTCAGCCCGGCGCAACCATCATCATCCCCGCTGACGACTCCAACGAGACCCGCGCACTTCTCCTCCTCCAGCAGGAAGGCCTCATAAAGCTCCCCGATGACGCGAGCGCCGAGAAGGGAGTCAACCACCTCGACATCGTTGACGACGGCGGCTACAATGTCACTCCCGTTCAGGCCGATACCGTTCCCTCCGTCCTCGCCAACAGCGACGCCGGCACCATCGCAGTCATCAACGGCAACTATGCGCTTCAGGCCGGCCTGAAGGTCGCTGACGCTCTCGCAATCGAGGACGCTTCCGGCGACGCGGCTCAGACCTACGCGAACATCATCGCCGTCCGCGCGGGCGACGAGACCAGCGAAAAGACCCTTGCTCTCGTCAAGGCTCTCCAGTCCGACGCTGTCAAGACCTTCATCGCCGACAGCTACAACGGCGCGGTCGTCGCAATATTCTAAGCTTCCGAAATACATCTATCCTCTTTCGATAAATGCACCCCGTCTTTTACAAGGGTGCTCATAAGACAGTAATTCTAAAAATTACGATTATGGCATCTGTCAGGCGGGATTGGGAACGAAATAACGGGTATCTGGTGAAAGCCGGATACCCGTTATTTTTTTGCCGCCGCTAAAAGCAATAGATTTATTCACAGCTTTCAGGTATAATTGCCTTAAATCAATCCTATCCCATCCATTCCGAGATTTTTCAAAAAAACTCAAAAAAGTTTGGAAGCATTGGAACAATTCAGTCCTTCTCATGCCATACATAGTAGAGGGCTGAATACAAACGCAATAGCCTGCAAATAAAAAGTCAAGTCCTGTTTGGGGTGTCCAGTTAAGAAAACATTCTAAGGCGAGAGAGAAACGGTATAGCTTCGGCTATGCCGTTTCTTTCATTTTTGCCTGCTATCAAATACTTTGGACATTTCCAAAATCCCGATACCATGGTGTCTTCTCCGGCACAAGCGTTTTTTTTCGAAGCGCTCCTACCAGCACGAAACGGGCATCATCAAACTCATAGCTACTTGTGTAGCGTAGAAGAAAAGAAGGCATCAACCACTCAATTGCCGAAAACTTTCATTCAATGTACTTATTGCGAAAACGCCTCGCTTCGGCTATTATATATTATAAGTATATTATAGGGAGGCGCTGCGGCAGATGAGAAAAGAAAAGTCCTATAGCTTTCCCGCCATTCTTGCGGCGGCCGCCATCCTGCTTGCCTATTTATGCCGCATAACGACCAAGTTCGGCTTTGAGCTCAGACTTCAGGAGGAGCTTATTCTCCCGCTGACGCTGCTGCGGAGCATGATATATCTATGCCTTTTTATGGCGTGGGGAATTTCCCTGAAAATGCGTATCCAGCAAAAGCAGGTGCAGAAATACATGATAGGCGCGGCGGTGCTCATCGTGTTTTGGATATTTGTCCGCTCGCTCAGATTTATGATATTCACCGTGCCGCCCGCCACGCGCTATCTCTGGTATATGTACTATCTCCCGCTGCTCGCATTGCCGACCTCGGCGCTCATGGTTGCGCTGTCTATCGGAAAGAGCGACGATTACCGCCTGCCGCAGCACGTCGTTATGCTGTGGACAATTCCGGCGCTGCTGTTTTTGCTCGTCATGACAAACGATCTGCATCAGTTTGTTTTCAAGTTCCCGGCGGAGCAGTCCTTCATGGAGTGGAACAACGACTATAGCTACGGCTACGGCTTTGTCCTCGTTACGGCGTGGGAGCTTATAAGCTCCGTGACGGCCTTTGCAATGCTGCTGAAAAAGTGCCGTCTGCCGTGGAACCGGCGGCTTGCATGGCTGCCCGCGATCCCGCTGGCGCTGTCGTTTTTGTATCTCGGGATGTACGGCTTCAACTTCAAGTGGTTTTTCCTCTTCTTCGGGGATATGACCGTGGTGCAGAGCCTGCTTTGCGCCGCTACGCTCGAGGGCTGTATTCAGTTCGGGCTTATTCAATCCAATTCGCATTACGGAGAGCTTTTTGAGGCGGTGAACGGCTGCTCCGCGCAAATCACCGACCGCGATTTTAAGGTAAAGTTCCTTGCCACGGACGCGGAGAGCTTTTCCGAGGAGAGAATACGCGCCGCCGAGAAAGCGCCGCTGCGCCTTGACGACGGCAAGGTACTGCATACGATGCCCGTCAGCGGCGGCTACGCCGTGTGGACGGAAGATAACGCGGAGCTTATCGCCCTCGCCGAGGAGCTGGGGGATTTGCAGGAGGAGCTTAAGGACCGCAATGAGTTGCTGCGCTACGAGTATGAGCGGGAGAAGGTGCGCAAGGAGATAGAGGAGCAAAACCGGCTCTATGACCTGCTGCAATCCGTGACTCAAAAGCAAATCGACGGCATTGCGGCGCTTGTAAAGGAATATCAGCAGAGCGGGGACAAGGGCTCGGAGAGCGCCCGCCGCATACTTGCAAAAATCGCCGTGCTATGCAGCTTTATCAAACGGCGCAAGCATCTGGCGCTGTCGAACTATAAGGACTATCGAATTCCCGCCGAGGAGCTGCGCTCCGCGTTTCGTGAGTCGATGCAGACTCTGGAGCTGCTGGACGTCAGCCACAGCTTCTGTTTTGCGGAGACGGAGCTTTTGGACGGCTCGGAGGCCACGGCGCTGTATGATTTCTTTGAGGACGTGATAGAGGCGGCGCTCGACAGCCTGCACTCGGTCAATGTCCGCATCTCGCGCATCGGAGGAAGGCGGCGCATCGCCGTGACGCTGGAGTGCGAGGCGGAGCTTTCGGCGCTTGCGCGGGATTATCCCGGCGCGGAGCTTGACAATGACGAGGGCGAATGGACCTGCCTGCTCACGCTCGGAACAGGGGGTGAGGGCAGATGACGGTATTTTCCGGCATATCGCTTTTTTATCAAAATCTTCTGCAATTACTGCTCTTTGTAATGCTGCTTGCGGAGCTGTATCTGCTCATTGAGAAAATCTCGCACCGTGCGCCGGGGCAGCTTTGCCTTGTGTCGAGCATTATGCTTACGCTGAATTTTCTGCTCCTGCTTTTCCTTGCGCGCGAACGGCATGACGTGCCGCCGAGCGAGATAGCGGAGCACATACCTTGGACGGTGGTTGCAATAGTCGTGCTTTTGTCGGCGGAGCATATCGCCATAGACTTTCCGATGGAGAGAAGCCGCGCGGCGGCGACGCTGTCCGCAGCGTCCATCGTGGAGGCGACAAACGACGTGCCCATGGGAGTATGCTTTTCAAATCCCACGGGGCGCATAATCCTGTGTAATAATAAGCTTCGTGTTCTGGCAAATCAGCTCACCGGCGGCTATCCGCAGATGATGGAGGAGCTTACCCGGGCGCTGGACGCGCCGCCAGAGACGGTGACGCGCCTGCCCGACGGGAAGCTGCGCTTTTCGGACGGCTGCGTATATAATTTTCAGTATATCGGGCTTACGGTCGGCGGCGAGAGAGGCTGGCATCAGCTCATGGCGCAAAACGTCACGGAGCAGGTGGAGATAAACGAGCAGCTTGCCCGCGAAAACGAGAAGCTCAAGAAAACAAACGCAAGACTGCAAAAAATGCATGAGCGCATGGCGGACGATATCCGCGAAAAGGAGAGCCTGCAATTCAAGGTCTATATACATGACAGCATGGGCAGGAGCCTTTTGAGTATTCAGGATATCATGAACAGCGGCGAGGAGACGGAGAAAAAGCTGAAATCGCTCAAGGAGGCGGTCGCGGTGCTCTCCGGCAGCCGCCCCGAGTTTGACGACAGCATACAGAAGGTCATTCAAAGCTCCGCAGAGCTTGGCGTAAGGGTGCTGATGTCCGGCTATCTTCCGAGCAGGACACGGGTCGAGGCGCTGACGGTGCAGGCGGTGCGGGAATGTGTGACAAACTGCATCCGCCACGCAAAGGGTAATGAGGTGAGGGTAGACATTAAAAACTACGCCCAGATATACACCGTGACCATAAGCAATAACGGCGAAAAGCCGAGGAGCGCCGTCACCGAGGGCAGCGGACTGACCGGTCTGCGCCGCAGTGTGGAGGCGGCGGGCGGCGAGATGAGGATATCGCACTCTCCGGCCTTCGCGCTGATCTTGAACCTGCCGGGAAAGGAGAACGAGGACTATGATTAACACCCTGCTTGTCGAGGACGACCTGTATATACAAAGGCATTTTGTCGAGCGCTTTTCCGAGGAAGAGGATATACGCATCGTCGCCGCCGTGCGGGACGCATTCGAGGCGGAAGGACTATGCGGTCAGGGGGGCATAGACCTTGTGCTCATGGATGTGCTGACGCTGCACAAGCATTCCGGGCTTGCCGCCGGCAAGCGCATAAGGGAGGCGTATCCGAATATCAAGGTGCTTATCGTCACCTCCCTTGTAGACCCCGAGGTCTTGCAGCAGGCAAGACGCGGCTACGCGGACAGCCTGTGGTATAAGGACCACGGCACGGATGCGATTATGGACGTGATACGCCGCACAATGGCGGGGGAGCGGGTCATTCCGGGCTTTTCTCCCTCCGTCGAGATGAAAAGGTGTATGTCCGAGGATTTTACCCCCGCCCAGATAGAAATTCTGCGCGACTTTATAAAGGGCTATACCTACCGCGAGATTGCGGAGAAGTTCAATCTCTCGGTGAGCGGCGTGCGTTATAATATCGCCGAGATGGTGAGGATAGGCGGCTTTAAGAACAAGGAAGAGCTGACCACCGTGGCAATTGAAAATAAGCTTGTCGTCACGACGCTTGACGACGGCGAGACAGAATAAGCTTGAGCTCCCGAGGAAAAATTCTCGGGAGCTTATTTTTCGGCAATTCTAATGATTTTTAACGAGATATTTATGCTATATGCTGAAGCACGGCGAGATAAATTTGAGCTTATGAGCAAAATCCACAACATACTGACACAAGTGTCAGTGACAAAAGGGGAGAGTGCCGCTATAATTATTAATGTGAAAGTTTAAGCAAAGCGGAGGTGACGAAGGAGAAGTGAAAAGAATAGTTTTGGATATGCAGAGCACCTTGTATGCAAGGCAGATGGAGCGGGCGCTTTTGCAGGAGCTTGACAACTGGCAGGTCGTTATCGCCGAGGAGCCGAGTCTTACGGCGGATATCTGCAAAACGCATATGCCGAGCGTCCTTTTGATGGAGGTCACCTGCTACACTCCGTGGAGACTGTCCGAGCGCATGGAGGTACGCAGCAAGGTGAAAAGGAATTGTCCCGACTGTAAGATCATTCTCACCGTCGAGGAGCGGGCGGATAAGGAGCTTGCAGAGCAGGTCAAGGCCGCCAAAAGGGATGGGCTGATAGATGCGTTTATCTTCCTGTCCATGACTGATAAGTATCTTACGGCGCTGCTGGATACGTTGTGAAAAGAGGTAATGAGATGAGAAAAATCACCTGTGCGCTGCTGATTGTGGCGGCACTCCTGCCTGTAAGCGCTGCCGCAGCCTGCGACCATAGCTTTTATCAGGCCGAGGCGTACAAGGCCACCTGTACCGAGGACGGATATTATATCCTGCGCTGCTCAGAGTGCGGATATGAGGAAAAGTACGTCACCGAATATGCCTACGGGCATAACTGGGTGGAGTTCAGCCGAGAGCCTGCAAGCTGCATGAGCGAGGGCATGATAGCCTATAGATGCGGAAACTGTGGAGAGTTCGGCAAAACCGAGACGATACCCCGCAAGCCGCACAGCTTCGGAAGCTGGTTTGTGACCACGCCCGCAAGCTGCTATGATGAGGGCATAAAGACCCGCGAGTGCAGCTATTGCGGCGTGACCGAGAGAGCGTCTGTTCCCAGAACTCAGCATAATTATGTGTTCGCCTACGTCATGTCGCAGCCGACGACGACAAGCGAGGGCTATGAGCTTTATGTGTGCAGCATTTGCGAGACGGAGTATGTAAAAACTCTCCCGAAGCTCAACGGCGGCACCACGGTGACACCGCCCCCGGCGCTCACTCCGGAGCCTACGCAGTCACCGGAGCCGACGGAGACGCCTGACGACAAGAGCGCCGATAAGAGCAGCGACAAGGAGCGCGCCGAGAGAACGGACGGCAAGAAAGGCGTAAACGGCAAGCTCGGCAAGGGCACACCCGGCGAAGCGAATGCAGCGACCGGCATAGAAGCGCCGGGTGCGAAGGACTCCGTCCCCGTCTGGGCGATAATCATGGCGGCAGTCGGAGTTCTGGCGGCGATAGCGGCGGGAACAGTGTTTTTTGTGAGAAAGCGCAAGAGAAGCTGACAAACGGCCGCAGGCCGTCAAGAACATAAAAAACAATTAATAATAAGGAGACAACAGATTATGGGACTTATTCAGGCAGCAATGGGTGCAGCGGGCGGCGTATTGGCCGACCAGTGGAGAGAATATTTTTACTGTGAGTCTATTCCCGAGAGCGTGATGGCCGTCAAGGGTCAGCGCAGAGTCACGGGCAGGGGCAGCAACAAGGGCGTTGACAACATCATCTCCAACGGCTCTATCATCGCGGTTGCAGACGGACAGTGCATGATGATCGTCGAGCAGGGCAAGATAGTCGAGCTTTGCGCGGAGCCCGGTGAATTTGTCTACGATACCTCGACCGAGCCTTCGATTTTCTCCGGCGACCTCGGCGATGCGCTGATGGCGACCTTTAAGAACATCGGCAAGCGCTTTACCTTCGGCGGCGAGGCACCCAAGGATCAGCGCGTGTACTATTTCAACACCAAGGAGCTTATCGGCAATAAGTACGGCACTCCATCTCCCGTGCCCTTCCGTGTCGTTGACCAGAGCGCGGGCATAGATATTGACATCTCCATTCGCTGCTTCGGCGAATACAGCTACCGTATCGCAAACCCCATCCTCTTCTATACAAACGTCTGCGGCAACGTGAGCGAGTCCTACACCCGCGACAAGCTGGAGGGTCAGCTCAAGACCGAGCTTCTGACCGCGCTTCAGCCCGCGTTTGCAAAGATTTCCGACATGGGCATAAGATACAGCGCCCTGCCCGGTCATACCCTTGAGCTTTCTCAGGCGCTCAACGAGGTGCTCTCCGGCAAGTGGCGTGACCTGCGCGGTCTTGAGATAGTCTCCTTCGGCGTGTCCAGCGTAAAGGCCAGCGAGGAGGACGAGCAGATGCTCAAGCAGATGCAGCAGGCAAAGGCGTATATGAACCCCGGCATGGCGGCGGCAAACCTTGCCAGAGCGCAGGCTACCGCGATGCAGGATGCGGCGAAAAATCAGGGCGGCGCCGCAATGGCGTTTATGGGCATGAACATGGCGCAGAACGCCGGCGGCTTCAATGCTCAGCAGCTCTACCAAATGGGCGCGCAGCAGCCCGCGGCGCAGCCGGTTCAGCAGCCCGCAGCACCGGCAAATCCCGCTCCGGCGGCAAACGCATGGGTCTGTGCCTGCGGCACAACGGCAACGGGCAAGTTCTGTCCCGAGTGCGGCGCGAAGAAGCCGGAGCCTAAGCCCGCGGCCGAGGGCTGGACCTGCTCCTGCGGCGCGGTGAACAAGGGCAAATTCTGTGCCGAGTGCGGCAAGCCCAAGCCCGCCGCAGCCCCGCAGTACAAGTGCGATAAGTGCGGCTGGGAGCCGGAGGACCCGAGACACCCGCCCAAGTTCTGCCCCGAGTGCGGAGACCCCTTTGATACAGGGGACATAGTGTGAGCAAGCTCTGGCGCAGGCTCCTTGCGGCTCTGGTGATTATTGCCCTGCTCATCCTGATTTTCTGTGTGCTTTTCCGCGTCTTTGTCACAAACCGGATCATGGACGGCGGCTGCGGGATGGAAAACCCGGACCTCAGGAGAGCAGAGGCAAAGCTGCCCGCCTCGGACGCGGAGGAGCTAAACTTGCGGGAGGATATAAATAATAAAAAAATACTAAAGGAGAAAACGCTATGAAGGGAAGCAAATTTCTCAAGGTCACCGGAATACTGATGATAATAGGCTCGGCGATGGTCATACTGCTCGGCGTTATAGTCGCGGGCTTCGGCGCGCTTGTAGCCGGAGTTGGCGCTGCCTCCGGGCTTACGGGCAATTACTTTCTGGCTCTGCTTGCAACGCTTGTAGGCGGCATATGTCAGCTTGTCGCGGGCATCATGGGAGTCAAGCACTGCAAAAACCCTCAAAAAGCCAAGCTGCTTATAATATGGGGCGTGCTCGTCGTGCTTTTCGGCATCCAGATTATCGTTATGAACCTGTATAACGGCGGCTTCGACTCCAAGGCGCTCATGTCCGGGCTTGCCGGACTTGTAATTCCGGGGCTGTATATCTACGGCGCGGTGCTTAATTTCCGCGAGCTGAATTGAAGGCATAAAATAATAATAAAATAATATAAAGGAGGCAGCCGCCTTATGGGACTGTTTGATAAAAAATACTGCGACGTCTGCGGGGAGAGGATAGGGCTTCTCGGCAACCGCAAGCTGGAGGACGGGAATTTGTGTAAGGACTGTGCCCGTAAGCTGTCTCCGTGGTTCTCAGAGCGCCGCAACAGCAGCGTAAACGAGATAAAGCGGCAGCTTGAATACCGCGAGGAAAACCGCGGCCGCGTTGAGGCCTTTCACATAACGCGGACGCTCGGCAGCGGCACAAAGCTTTTGCTGGACGAGGACGCGGGACTGTTCATGGTCACAAGCGCGAAGAATATTGCGGAGGCAAACCCGGATGTGCTGGCGCTGTCGGACGTTACCGGCTGTACTCTGGACGTTGAGGAGAGCAGTAAGGAGCTTTTGCACGAGGATAAGGACGGAAACGAGGTCAGCTATAATCCGCCGCGCTATGAGTATTCCTATGACTTCTACATAATCGTCAACGTCAATAACCCCTATTTCAATGAGATGCGCTTCCGCATCAATCCGAACTCCGTGGAGATCAGCCCGCCCCCGTCCATTCGCCCCGGAGTGACCCTGCGCTTCAACCCCGAGACTAACGCGGAATATAAAAAGTATAAGCAGCTTGGGGAGGAGATACGGCAAATTCTCGTGAAGGTACGGGATGATGCCAGAGAGAAGATAGAACAGGCCGCCGCGCCCAAAACGGCAGTAAGCTGCCCCTACTGCGGCGCGACGACTACACCGGACGCAAGCGGCTGCTGCGAATACTGCGGCGGCGCGCTGATGGGATGATTGCCGGGACGGATTTTGTTTTCCGGTTACGGCAGCATCAGGCTTTATTGGGAATGACTTAGGAGGAATTTACTGAAATGAAAAAGAGAAAAACCAGACTGCTTTGCCTGCTCCTTACGCTTGCAATGGCGCTCACGCTCTGCGCCTGCGGCGGGGATAAGGCATCGTCAGACCCGAACCACATCGTCCTTGAGGACTGCACGCTCGACTATAAGGGCGCGGTTCTCACTCAGGACTCGGTAGGAAACGACACAATAGTTATCACCCTCAGCTATACGAACACGGGCAAAAGCTCCGCGTCCTTCCTCTGGACGGTAGTTGAGAAGGGCTTCCAGAACGGAGTGGAGCTCGATATCGCAACCATCTTTACAAATGAGGATACATATGAGACCGTGACCGACGGACAGCTCACCGAAATTCAGTCCGGCGCAAGCACCGACGTATGCCTTGCCTTTATCCTGCGCGATAAGGAGAGCAAGGTCGAGGTGGAGCTTTCGCAGATAATCGGCAAGAAGGTCGGCAAGCTCAGCATTGACCCCACGACCCTGAGCACCGAGCAGTTCGGCGGCAGCGGCTCGACCATGCTCAACAAGACCGGCGACCCGCTGCTTGACTGGTGGAACGGTCAGTGGTACGGCTGGTGGACACTCACCGGCGGCACCGGCGCTTATGAGGAAATGAATAATAACTGGTGGGACGTGTCCGGCATTATCGAAATAGGCTCTGACTACATGGGCACGGTCACACTCTGGGATGAGGACTACTCGAGGAGCAATCCCATGGTCGATGCAGCCGTCAGCCTGAACTCCGCCGGTACCGGCGAGCACGGCACGATGATGTCCGAGGGCGGCTGGTTTACGGATATACGGCTTGAGCACGCCGACTGGATAGTCGATCCGGGTCTGTCAGAGTTTGACGCGATGATATGCATTGACGGCTGGTACGAAAACGGCGACGATGAGTACAGATATGAGATATATCTGCGTCCCTGGGGAACCTACTGGGATGACGTGGCGGAGGAGGGACGTCCCTATCTCTATGACGATTGGTATATTCCTCTCATCGAGAAAAACGCCCTGATGCCGGATGTTATCGGCGGTGAGGCTACGGAGTTTGCCGGCGGCGGCTCACAGGGCGGCGCTATAGGCGGCGAGGCGACGCAGACCGGCGCCACCGGCGGCGATTACGGCAAGTCGAACGCAAACGCGACCGGTCAAGTCTCCCGCGAGGTCATGGACAGAGCAATTCTCTCCCTCAAGGGCGACTTTATCTGGGATGACGTGAAGTATGAGGATATCCGTGAGCTTCTCGGCACGGACGGCGTGCCCTACACCGAGTTTGACTCCTGGCGCGCCGACCGCCATACCTATGAGTGGTTTGCGCCCGAGAGAGTTACCCTGCTTGTAGCCTTCAAGGTGGAAAACGGCGAGGAGATAAGCAATAGCTGGACCAGCGGAAGCTGGGACGGTCCGGAGTATGACGTGACCCCGGTGAAGCTCGGCAGCCGCCCCGAGGGCAGCGGTAATATGATTGACCAGAGCGTCACGATAACCGACTCCCGTCAGAAGGTCGAGGCGACCGTGATGTTCAAGATACCCGAGGGCGCGTGGTGCGTCGATCCGGGCGTCCGCTCAAGCTTCCAGATAATCAACAACCCGACGACGGATAACGTGCCCTTCCGGACACCCTACATCAAGGTCGAGCTGTTTGAGACCTCCGAAAGCCTCAATTACTATGAGAAGGACTTTGAAAATCTGACGGAGCTGGAGTCCAGAACAATCGGCGGAGTCACCATGAACGGACGCAGCTATAAGAACGTCGGCATAGAGTGGATAGAGTTCTACGGCCAGATACCGAGCGGCGGCTGGATAAGCATCAGGCTTGCCTATATGAGCGCCGATCCCGGCTCCGATTGCAGCAATATTCTCGACAGCATGAGCTTTAAGTAAAATAACACTGCCTCTTGACTTGTCCTCCGGGGCAAATCAAGAGGTGACCCGCCGCAGCTCTCGGCGGGATATGGAAGGAAAGATAAGATGGCAATACAGGTAACTAACTATCAATGTCCGGCCTGTACCGGCCCCCTGCATTTCTCCGGCGAAACGGGAATGCTTGAGTGCGACTACTGCGGCTCAAGCTATGACGTGGCCGAGATAGAGGCGCTATACGCGCAGAAGGACGAAAAGGCGGCGGAGGCAAAGCAAAAGGCGGACGAAAAGGCGGAACGCGCCGCGGCAGACGGCGACGATTGGGACACCTCCGGAATGAGCTCCGACTGGGGCGACGAGGCAAACGGGATAAAGGCATATACCTGCCCCTCCTGCGGCGCGGAGCTTCTCTGCGAGGAGACTACGGCGGCGACCTCCTGCCCCTACTGCGGCAACCCGACGGTCGTGCCCGGCCAGTTCTCGGGTATGCTCAAGCCCGACTATATCCTGCCCTTCAAGCTTGGCAAGCAGGATGCGATCAACGCGCTCAAGCGGCATTACCGCAAAAAGCCGCTGCTCCCCTCGACCTTCTCCAAGGCAAACCATCTTCAGGAGATAAAGGGCGTGTACGTCCCCTTCTGGATGTTTGACGGCTCCGCCGAGGGCAGCGTCAGATTTCACGCGACACAGAGCTATACGCACACCTCGGGCGACTACGAGATAACCACGACCGACCACTACGATGTGCGCCGCAGCGGTTCGCTCAGCTTCAGCCAGATACCCGTGGACGCCTCCAGCAAAATGCCGGACGACTACATGGACTCCATCGAGCCGTATGATTACGACGAATTGAAGCCCTTCTCCTCGGCATATCTCCCCGGCTACCTTGCAGACAAGTATGACGTGAGCGTGGAGGACAGCCGTGCGCGCGCCGACAGGCGCTGCGAGGGCTCCTTTGTCGCCGCCATGGAGGGCACGGTCGAGGGCTATACGAGCTGTAGTGTCAAGGAGGAGAACATTCGCCTCAAGCGCGGCAAGGTGCAATATGCGCTGATGCCGGTGTGGATATTGAATACCAAGTGGGAGGGCAAGGACTATCTCTTTGCCATGAACGGTCAGACGGGTAAGCTTGTGGGCAATCTGCCGGTGAGCAAAAAGCGCGCGCTGGGGCTTTTCTCCGCAATCGCGGCGCCTCTGCTTGCAGCGGCCATAAGCCTCGGACTGCTTTTGATGAGATAGGCGGTGTGAGATGAAAAAAAGACTGATATCAATACTGCTTATCCTCGTTCTTCTCATCCCGCTCTGCGCCTCGGCATATGCTACCAAGGCGGACGGTGCAGAGCCGTATAACATCACGGACGATGTAGGTCTTTTGTCCGATGCCGACAGACAGCGGCTTGAAAAGATGGCGCAGACGGTGACCTATAAATACGGGATAGGCGTTTACGCCGTCATTCTTGACGATTACAGCATATTTAACTCCGACAGCGCCTATGCTGCGGCGGAGAGCATATACCATCGCTATGATATGGGGCAAAACTCCGGGAGAGACGGTATTTTGCTGCTGCTCAGCATGAGTGAAAGAGAGTATGGGCTCTATTACTACGGCGACAAGAGCGCGGAGGTTTTCACGGACTCCGCCTTGCAGGGGATTGAGGATGCCTTCCTGAATAGGTTCGGAGAGGACGACTGGGCAGGCGGCTTTGAGGACTACATAAAGTATTGCGCAAGCTATATTGAAAACGGCGCCGCCTCGATGGGCGGAGCGCAGCTTGACAATATCACGGACGATGCCGGACTTCTCAGCGAGCCCCAGTGGCAGCAGCTTGAAAAAATGGCGGAGGCTGTCTCTCAGAAGTACGGAGTCGGCGTCTATATCGTGACGGTGGACGATTACCGTGACTTCAATGTGGGCACGCCCTTCCAGACAACCTACACCATATACCATGAGTACAACATGGGCGAGGGACCCGACCGCGAGGGTATCATGCTGCTTCTCAGCATGGATGACCGCGACTGGGCGATTTTCTGCTACGGCGAGAACTCGGAGTACACCTTCAGCGAATCCGGGCGCAAGGTGCTCAAGGAAGTATTTCTGGACAACTTCAAGGACAACGACTGGGCAGGCGGCTTTGAGGATTATATCCGCGAATGTGCCCGTTTTCTTGAGAGCGCAGCCGAGGGAAAGCCCGTTAAGCAAAGCCCCGTGACGTTGATACTCATATTCTGCGGCGTTGCGCTGCTCATCGCACTGGTGGCGACTCTCACCATCTGGGAGAGAATGAACTCCGTTGCGATGGAAACTACGGCTCACGCATACATCTCCGGAAATCTCGAGCTAACCGAGAAGACCGACAGATTTACCCATTCCACGGAAACCAGCAGGAAGATCGAGCGCAGCTCTTCCAGCAGCGAAAGCTCCAGTGAAAGCGGCGGAGGAGGTTCCGGCAGCAGCGGCAAGTTCTGACCCCATGCGCTTCCGGCAGATCCGCAGCCGGAAAACATATGCGGACAAATCTAAAAAACGGAGGGAATAACATGAAGAAGCGATTACTGAGCATCCTGCTTTGCCTTGTCATGATGGTCGGACTGCTGTCCGGCGTTGCATCCGCAGAGGGAACTACTCCGATTACCTCTTTGAAGTTCACTCTGAGCGGATACACTCTGGGAGCCAAGGCGCTGGATCTCAAGTTAACAAAGGACCCGGGCGATGTAGGCATCGATATTGAGTCTGTGAAGGTGCTCAAGAGGATGAACTCCCTTGAGATCGTTGACCCGAACGAGATTTTTGTGCCCGAGATGACCTACAGCGTGGTCATCAAGCTGAAGGCGCGCGACGGCTTTGACATCACAACGCTTACAAAGGAAAATGTCAAGGCAACGGGCGCCGACATTGAGAAGACGGAGTTGTTCCAGATTGCCGGTCATCCGGAGAATGAACGGTATGTGACATTCCACTTTAAGCCCTTTGACTACCTCCCCGTGAAGGATGTCGCCGTGACCGTGGCTCCGCCCGTGCTCGGCGCGGAGATAACGGCGGAGGCGCTCTCCTTCACTGCGACCGGAGCAGTGCTTCGCGAAACGACCCCCACAAGCTGGGCGATAATCAGACCCGAGGGCTCCTACAACGCAGGGAGCACCTTTGTGGCAGGAGAGGTCTACGAATACAGAGTATTTATCACTCCGCAGGAGCTTTATAAGATTTATCCGGACGACACGTTTACCATAAACGGTCTGGCCGCTGAGCTGACCGTTATCTCTGACGGAGAGATGGGCATGCTGAGCTATGAATTTGAGCCTCTGGAGGAGGCCAAGGCCTTCACCATGCAGCCCGTTGGCGGCATCACGCCCTTCAGAACCGAAAAAGAGGTGAGCTGGAATACAAACTTCACCCCGCTCAAGGTCGAGAAGCTGCGTGACGGCGTGGTCTACGGCGTGCTTGCAGATCCCACGGCGACCAGCGCCATGTACAGCGCCGGTCCCGGTCTTGAAAAGCTCCGCGCCTACTACGGCAGCGGCGATAAGGACTATGTGGAAAGCGACGAATTCTCTGTGAGCTATGAGGTGCTTGACAGAGCCATATCGCCTCAGAGCTTCGGCATAGGCGGCGTGGGACTCTTTGAGCCCATAGAAAACGTGCAGCTCAACCCGGACGCCGCCAATGACGGCGCTATGACCGAGGCGTTTATCTGCAAGGACCGTGAGCAGATAGATAATCTCTTAAAGGGTACGCCTCCGGTATGGCACGGCGAGCTCTTCCAGCCTGACACCGATTATTATCTGGTCGTGAGATTTACCCCGGAGTACGGCTTTGACGGCAACAAGCTCGATAAGGAAAGCATTTCCATTGAGGGCTACGGCAAGCCCGATGAGCTGATCTTCGCCAAGGGCGACACCATGACACTCGGCTACGCCGTGTTCAAGCTCCCGCAGCTTACGGAAAAGACCATAAGCCTTGAGCTGCCCTTCGTCAAGACCGTTAAGCAGGGCGGCGGCGTTGCTCCCGGTGAGGAGAGCTTCCGTCTTGAGATAATCCGTAACGGCGAAAGCGTCCCGGCGCAGTATATGAAGGTGAGCTACTCCGCCGCGGTTACGACCAATGGCGTGGGCGATTTCAGCAGTAAGCTCGTTATCACCGGACCCGAGTCTCAGGTCGAGGGCTTTATTGACGGCGGCTTCTATATCCGTGAGGTCAAGGGCTATAACGACCGCTGGACCTATTCCGACGCGCTGTGGTATGCCCGCCCCTACATTGATAGCGGCGATCAGCTCAAGCTCCAGATCTACTCCGCCTCCATCATGAGCTCCGATAACGGCAGCTACTATGTCTGGAACCGCGAAAATCCCGTAGACAAGATGAGCTTTGAAAACGTCTACACCTTTGACGATCCGGTGATAAAGGTCGAGATACCTTTCACCAAGACCGTCAAGCAGGGCGGCACCAACGCCCCCAACAAGCAGACCTTTAAGCTTGAGATATTCGATGTAGGCAACGGCAACGCCGACAACTATAAAGATGTCAGCTACACCGCCTCCGTCAGCACCAACGGCAAGGGCGATTATAACGGAACCATGGTCATCACCGGTCCCCGTTCGCAGGTAAGAGAGTTTATCTGCGAGGGCTTCCTCGTCCGTGAGGTCAAGGGCTCGGCCTCGTTCTGGAGCTATTCTGACGCGGTCTGGGCGGTCATCCCCGAGTACGATGCCGAAAATGACGTGACTAAGCTCTATATCTATCCCACCAAGGCGGAGAAAACCGAGGACGGTAATCACTATGTCTGGGAGGGCATGAGCGCGGCCGGAAGGATGAGCTTTACCAATACCTATACCTACAGCCCTGCCGCCGCACCCAAGACCGGCGATGACAGCAATATGCTGCTTCTCTGCGCACTGCTCGTCACCTCCGGCGCCGCCGCGGTGCTCTGGCTTGAGGTAATCAGAAGAAGACGCTCCGACAGCTGATCAAACGCCTCAGACAATTGGTATAATAAACTTGAAAGACCTCGTTTCAAACGAAACGAGGTCTTTTTATGAGGTCAAAGCAAGCTGAAGTGACCCCATAAAAAGTTAGATAAATATAGTAATGTCTACTGAACTAGTGCCCAATTTTTCTTCGGAGCCAGAATCTCCAGAAGATATGTGAGCATTCTCAAAAGGGCGCACGGAATCTTACGGAGATTCAGCACCAGAACGGACATGGCGATTACATGGGCTGCAGTCTCCCGCAGTTTTGCAGTGACCCGCCCCATGCCACATTTGCGCTTCGCCAGGCTGAATCTGCGCTCCGCTTCCACGCGCTCGCACTCATCCTGATAGTCCTGAGCCTTGTCTCTGGTTTCACCCTTCTTAGACAGCCCCAGAGCTGGGCCGGAAAGACAGATCCCATGCGCCTTGCACTAATTATACAACTTTTCTGTTTAGCGGCCAAAGCGGAACTTCAACAGGCTTTCTATCAGTTGCCTGACGATATGCTCCTGCAT
>ERZ824473.548-NODE-548-length-66158-cov-6.492247_pt1 | contig 66158 bp, 60 predicted proteins | sample MGYA00519874_ERZ824473 | MGnify/ENA primary metagenome ERZ824473 (study PRJEB31778, sample SAMEA3449151) | human gut metagenome | biome: human gut; feature: human-associated habitat; material: faeces | place: United Kingdom | collected 2010/2012 ... | reverse complement strand
GTGCAAAAAAGTCACAGACTTTTTTGACACGCTGACGCGGCGGCATAGCCGCCGCGCCCTCTCACCCCATGAGCGAGGAGGCATATACATGAAAAAAAGAATCTCTGTGCTGGCGGCTGTGGTACTGGCCGTCGGCTTTGCGCTGTGCCTCGCCGCTTGCGGGGAGACAAAGGATGATACTGTCACCGTTACGCTCTGGCATGTTTACGGCGGCGAGGTGAATTCGACCATGAATGCTCTGGTGGACGAGTTTAACAATACCGTCGGGCGTGAGCAGGGCGTTCGCGTTAGGGTGGACAGCGTCAGCAACAGCGGCGTCATCCATGAAAGCGTGCTGGCCGCCGCCTATAAGGAGCCCGGCGCGCCCGAGCTGCCGGATATCTTCGTGTCCTACCCCAAAACCGTGCTGGCGCTGCCGGATGATGATATTCTGGTGGACTACCGTGACTATTTCACCGCCGGGGAGCTGAATGCCTACATTCCGGAGTTTGTTGAGGAGGGGACGGTGGATGGCCGGCCGGTCATTCTGCCGCTGGCAAAATCTACGGAGATCTTATTTGTAAACAAGACGGCCTTTGACCGCTTTGCCGCCGATACAGGTGCAAGCCTGGATGAGCTGGCCACCTGGGAGGGGCTTTATGCCGTGGCGGAGCGATATGCCGAATGGTCTGGCGGTAAGAGCTTCTTTGCGCATGATTATCACTTTAACTATTTCCAGGTGGGTGTTGAGTCGCTGGGCGAGAGCTTTTTCGACGAGGACGGTCTCGCCTTCGGCCCGGGGTTTACCTATGCATGGAAGCCTTATGCCGAAGCTGCACTGACCGGCGGACTGTGGCTTGGCAGCGGCTACGCAACCGAGCCGCTGCGCACCGGTGATGTGATAGCATCCGTCGCCTCGTCCGCCAGTGTGCTGTACTATTCCGACGTGGTGACCTATATGGACAACAGCAGCGAGAAGGTAGAGATCATCTCGCTGCCATGCCCCATATTTGAGGGCGGGGAAAGGCTTGTCATGCAGCGGGGCGTGGGGGCCTGTACCGTGAAGTCCACGCCGGAGCGGGAAAAAGCCTGTACGATCTTCCTCAAATGGCTGACAGAGCCTGAGAGAAATGTGGATTTCGTCACGTCTCTCGGTTATATGCCGGTGACTAAGGAGGGCTTTGACTATCTGCCTGCCGCCATAGAAACGCTGACAGATCCCATGTATGCTTCGCTCTACGAGGCCTTTTTGAGGACGCGGCAGGACTACACCTTCTATGTGCCGCCCCAGCGGGAGGACTATCTGTCGCTGGAGACACGCTTTGAAAAAACGGCGCGCCTGCGTCTTACGGCGGGACGGGTGCAATATTCCGAGCAGGGCGCGGACGTAACGGACGAGCTGCTGCATACAACGCTGGACGAGTTCAAAAGAAGCTATGGCAATTAACACTGAAAAGAGAGGAGGGAGCTGCGTGCTTCTGTACCTTAACAGGCGGTGGGGCAAAATCGACGCAGCGGCAAGAGGCCGCAGCATCGGCAGCCGTCTGGCGCTTTGCTGGCTATGCATGGTGCTGGCGGTGCTGTCTGCCGCGCTGCTTCTACTGAGCGCGACGGGCGTTCTCTCCCACACGGCGAGTCAGTTCGGAGAAACGGCGGCCCTGCAGCAGAAAAACACCGCTGCCATTTTCACCGCCCAGATGGACGTGCTCACCGCGCAGGGCATTGAACTTTCCAACACTGTCAGCGGAGAGGTCGAGAGCTTTCTTGCCGGCCGCGGCCTGTCATTCGATGCGCTGAATGATAATCCGGAGCTCATCGCGGAGCTGGAAGATATGCTGATCCCTGCTTTGAAGAGCGCAATGGAGGGCAGCACCTGCAGCGGCGCGTATTTCTGCCTTGATGCTACCGCAAACACATCGCTGTCAACATCCGAAATCTCCCGTGCGGGAGTGTATCTCCGATATTCCGGTCTTCGATCCGCCCACCCCGGCGGTACCGTCACCTGTTTTCGGGGAACGGTGGATGCCGCCAGAAGAAACGGCTTGCAGCTTCACAATCGCTGGAACCCGGAGCTGAATACTTCCCTGATCCCCGGCTACCGGCAGGTCATGGCGTGGGACGGAGACAGACTCTCCGGCGGCTGCCTCTGGACAGAACGGATACCGCTGCTGGATACCTGGGAGAGCGTGACGCTTCTGTGCGTACCTGTGCGTGATGGAGCGGGTAATGTCAGGGGCGTCTGCGGTATGGAGCTGAGCGACCTGTATTTCAGTCTGTCCCACAGTACAGTCTCCGGCTCCTACGGCAGCTTCATAATGCTGCTGGCTCCCATGAACGGAGATACTCTCCTTCTCGATAAGGCCATGCTGGGCAGCACGGAGGGGACGGATCTGTCCGCCTCCGGCGAGATGAGGATACAAAGCGGCCGGGACTACGATACTTTTACATGGAACGACACGACCTATCTCGGCAAGTACCAGATCGTCCCGGGCCGTTTGGCGGACGGTCATCCGCTGGCGGCGGTGACGCTGGTGCCGGAAAGCGGCTACCGCCATCAGGTTCAGACCGCCCGCCTTGGCTGGACGCTGGGCTCCCTCGGATTCCTTATAGGGATGCTGGTGCTGGCCGCTGCACTTTCCCGCCGCTTTGCCATGCCTATCGCCCAAGGCCTCGAGGCAGCCAAAAGCTGTGAACATGACTGGCAGCCTACGGGCATTCGGGAGATTGACGAGCTGACGGTCTATTTCCATAGCCGCCTGCGTGAGAGCCGACCCGAGGATGCCCTGCCCCGGCAGGTGGAAAGCCTTGTATCCGAGCTCATCGACCGGTCAAAGGGACTTACCTCCTCGGAGCGCATTATCCTGCGCTACTATGCCGAGGGCTATACCGTTAAGGACATTCCCGGACTGCTGTTTATCAGCATGGGCACTGTGAAGGGTCACAACAGCCATATATACAGCAAGCTGGGGGTGGATTCCTACGATGCTCTGAAAGCCTATTTGGATGTGCTCCGGCGCTGCGGTAGACTGGAGGAGCTGCTGCAGAGCGGCAAGCAGCGAAGCTATGTATGAAGTAATATGATTTTCACATTATCAGAAATGCACAATTTATGCCTGCCATATTTGTGCATTACGTATAGGCCTAAGTCATGTTTTGCGGTTTTTCGCCAAAAACAGGACTTGGGCCTATATCTTTTTTCATAAAAGAGGGTAATTATTGAGACATAACAGCCGCATACATTGGGGAAAACTGCCGGGGAGGAGGGATTACATATGAAGCGGATCATGAAGGAGGCAATGGGTGACTGCTCTACCGTAGAGGAGTTCCGCTTTCTTGTCCGCTGCCGGGAATGCGGCAGAACGTGGCACAGCAGCCCGGTTCGTTTTTCTAAGGCCGGTGCAGAGCCGAAAACCGAGGGGATGAGTGCAATCTTCCGGACGCTCTATGAGAGGGAACGGGATGCTGCCCGGGAAAAAGCCGCAGCGGAAGCCTCTGAGATATTCAGCCGCTGCCCGGTCTGCGGAAGGCTGGTGTGCGACCGTTGCTTTCTGATCTGTGAGGACCTGGATATGTGCATTGCCTGCGCTAAGACCTTGCAGGTGCGCGGCGACATTGTGGCAGGAGAAGCTTTCGCACCGCGTGAGCTCCCTGCCGGACCGATAGGCAAAGCTTCAACGGAAGAATCAGATATCAAATAAAAAAAGGAGACAGAAACTATGGGACTTATCAAAGCGGCCTTAGGCGCGGCCGGCGGCGTTATGGCCGACCAGTGGCGGGAATACTTTTATTGCGAAGCCATCCCCTCGGATGTGCTGGCGGTTAAGGGACGAAAGAAGGTCACGGGCCGTTCCAGCAACACCAAGGGTGATGACAACATCATCTCCAACGGCAGCGTGATCGCCATTGCCGATGGTCAGTGTATGCTTATCGTGGAGCAGGGCAAGGTGGTGGATGTGTGCGCCGAGCCGGGCGAATACACCTACGATATGTCCACAGAGCCGAGCATCTTCTACGGCGATCTGGGCGAAAACGTAAAGAACGTATTTATGAACATCGGCAAGCGCTTTACCTTCGGCGGCGAGGCCCCCAAGGATCAGCGCATCTACTACTTCAACACCAAGGAGCTGACGGGCAATAAGTACGGTACGCCCAGCCCCGTTCCGTTCCGGGTGGTGGATCAGCGGGCCGGCATCGACATAGACATCGGCATCCGCTGCTTCGGCGAGTACAGCATCAGGCTGATGAATCCGCTGCTGTTTTACACCAACGTATGCGGCAATGTCAGCGAGGACTATAAGACCGAAAATATCGCGGGTCAGATGAAGACGGAGCTGCTGACTGCGCTTCAGCCCGCGTTTGCAAAAATCAGCGAAATGGGCATCCGCTATTCCGCTCTCCCCGGTCATACGCTTGAGCTGTCCGACGCCCTCAACGAGCAGCTGTCGGGCAAGTGGCGTGATCTCCGCGGTATGGAGATCGTCTCCTTCGGTGTTTCCAGCGTGAAGGCCAACGAGGAGGACGAACAGATGATCAAGGAGCTGCAGCGCAATGCGGCCTTCATGGATCCCACCCGGGCGGCGGCACATCTCGTAGGCTCTCAGGGCGAAGCCATGAAGGCGGCGGCCGCCAACACCGGCGCAGGCCCGGCTATGGCCTTTATGGGCATGGGCCTGGCCGGTCAGGCGGGCGGCATGAACGCCCAGAATCTCTTCCAGATGGGACAGCAGCAAATGCAGCAGCAGCAAATGCAGCAGCAGCAAATGCAGCAGCAGGCGGCGCAGCCTGCCCCCGCTCCGGCGATGCAGGGCTGGACTTGCTCCTGCGGGCAGGGCGGTATCACCGGCAACTTCTGCCCGAACTGCGGCGCAAAGAAGCCCGAGCCGAAGCCTACCGCAGACAGCTGGAAATGCAGCTGCGGCGCCACCGTCACAGGAAAGTTCTGCCCTGAGTGCGGCAGTCCCAGACCCGCTCCGGCAGCGGACGGCTGGACCTGTGCCTGCGGTGCGGTGAACAAGGGCAAGTTCTGCTCCGAGTGCGGCGCGAAGAAGCCTGCCGGCGTACCCCAGTACAAGTGCGACAAATGCGGCTGGGAGCCTGCCGATCCCAAGCATCCCCCCAAGTTCTGCCCTGAGTGCGGAGACCCCTTTGATGACGGAGACGTCGTAGAATGAAGCACCGGGCGGTCTGGATTTTCCTGCTGGGAGTGCTTGTCGGCATCGCCCTTTCCGTACTGTATAAGCACTTCGTGACCGATCGGATCATGGATCGGGGCGGCATGGAAAATCCGGACTTTGCCTATCCTCTGGACGGCGACCGCACTTATGTGGATAACTCCGCTCTGTGGCCGGTGCTGGAGGGAACGTGGAAAAGCACGGACGGCCGATGGCAGGCGGTCATCGGCGAGGAGAGCGGCATCGTCCTCACGGCGGACGGCGAGACGGTTTTAGAGTCGCCGCTGCATTTTACCTATCTCCGGCCGGGTAAGGTTTTCTTTACGGAGCTTCAAACGGATATCCGCACGCTTAGGAGTCCGGATACAGCGGCTCTCGGCAGGATCGTTGAGCTTTGCCATAATGCAGGGGAGGGCGAGGACGCCGGAACACTGCTGCTGAGGCTGGAATGGCCGGAGGCAGGCGAGGAAACAATACAATTCCAAAAAACAAATATACAGGAGCAATAGACTATGGGATTATTTGATAAGAAATACTGCGATGTGTGCGGAGAGAAGATAGGGCTGCTCGGTAACCGCAAGCTGGAGGACGGAAATCTCTGCAAGGAATGCGCGAGGAAGCTGTCACCCTGGTTCAGCGACCGCCGCAGCTCCACGGTGGAGGAGATAAAGCAGCAGCTGGCATACAGAGAAGAAAACCGGAAAAAGGCGGCTCAGTTCCGCACAACCCGCGCCCTCGGCGAGGACCGGAAGGTGCTGCTGGACGAGGAGCACCGCTGGTTTACCGTCACCCGCGCCCGGGATCTGGAGGAGGCCAATCCGGATATTCTGGACTATGATGCCATCACCGGCTGCCGGATGGACATAGACGAGAGCAAAACGGAGCTGATGCGTGAAAATGCCGACGGCAAGGAGGTCAGCTATGTTCCGCCGCGCTACGAGTATTCCTACGACTTTGAGATCGTCATTTCGGTCCGTCATCCCTATTTTGACGAGATGCGCTTCCGCCTAAACGGAAGCTCGGTTGACTTTGAGCCTTCGGCAATGCTTCGGCCGAAGAGCTTCAACGCCGGAAGACCCGACCCGGAGAGCTGCGCGGAATACCGCAAGTACCGTCAGATGGGCGACGAGATCTGCCTGTGCCTGGAGGAGGCTCGACGCGGAAGTGCGGCTGAGGATGCCGTGCCCGGTGAAGCGCCTGCCGTGCTGCAAACGGAAGCAGCCCCGTCATCGGGACCGTGGACCTGCTCTGCCTGCGGCGGCGCCAACAGCAGGGGAGGCTTCTGTGAATACTGCGGCTCGCCCAGACAGTGAGCTGAAAATAAGCAAAACCCCGCAAGGGATAAAATAAATAAATAGGAGGAAACGATTATGGCAAACCTGACAGGAAACCTAAAGGACTCTATGACCGCAACCTTCCCCCGCGAGTTCGATATTCCAAACCCGATGACGATTCAGGAAATCTATGACAAGATAAATGCCCGTGCCGCGGCGTTCCAGATGCCGTTTTCCATAAAGGGCGGCGTTCCCGGCGAGCGCATTGTCTTTGCAAAGGAGCCGAATCTTGATGTTACCATCTGGCTTCACGTCAAGGACGGCACACACATCAAGATCACACCGGTCACGACGAGCAGCAGCGCCACGATCAACGGCATTGATGTCGGCAAGAACAGTATCATGCGCAAGGGCGTTAAGGGTGTGGCCAGCAGACCGATGCTGCAGGGTGAATATATCGACACCGTGACTGACACCATCAAAAGGATCCTGGCGGATGAAGAGGTGGAGGATTATGTGGCGCCCGAGGTAGCTCCGGGAGCGGACAAGCCCCTGAACTGGCTGACACTGCTGCTGCTGTGCATCTTCGTCGGAGGCATCGGCATCCATCGCTTCTATGTGGGCAAGATCGGAACGGGCATACTGTTCCTGTTAACCGCCGGTCTGTTCGGAATCGGCTGGCTTGTGGACCTTATAAAAATCGTTACCGGAAAATTCACTGACAAGAACGGCAACGTTATCCAGAGAAATTAGATGAGCCGGGCGTGAAGCACGAAAGAACGGCTCAGCATAACTGATGTTGATAAGAGGATTTAAGTATGAAAAAGATAGTTTCTCTGGCACTGACTCTGATGATGGTGCTCTCCCTTACTGCCTGCGGCGGTAAGGACGGCGGAGACTCTGCCGACCCCAATCTGGGGAAATATATCGGTCAGAGCGTCACCTCCAGCGGGGACAGCGACTGGCTCTCCATGGACGATGTCTATGACGAGGGCGATAACTACATAGAACTGAAAAGCGGCGGCAAGGGCGAGTTCTGTCTGGACGGCGACAAGGAGACCATCAAGTGGAGCCTTGCCGCGGACGGCACGCTGAAGCTGACCGGCAACAACGTAGAGAGCACCGGTACCCTGAAGGACGGTCTCATCACGCTCAACGATTACTGGGGCATCGATCTCATTATGACCTTTCTGAAGGAAGGCGCAGAAATGTCGGCGCAAACCGGTACAAAGCTGCTCGACTGGTGGAACGGCGACTGGTTCGGCTGGTGGAAGATGACCGACTGCTCGGGCTATTACGAGGACATGGAGGGCGACTGGTGGGATATCTGCGGCACCATTGATATCGGAGCTGACAATAAGGGCACCGTAACGCTTTGGGACGAGGACTACACAAAGGACAGCCCCATGGCCATGGTGAATGTCAGCCTGAGTGGCTCCGGCACCGGTGAGCACGGCACAATGATGTCCGAGGGCGGCCAGTTCACGGACGTAAAGCTGGAGCATGCGGAATGGATCATTGATCCGGGCACGCTGGATTGTGATGATCTGATTCGTATCGACGGTTACTACGAAAACGGCGAAGACGGGTACCACTATGAGATATATCTGCGCCCCTGGGGAACATACTGGGACGATGTGGATGAAGGAACTCATCCCTCCTCCTATGACGACTGGTATCTTCCTCTGATAAAGGCAGGCAAGCCCATGCCCGACAGCATAGGTGCAGATGCCCGGTAGCGGATAATTCATTAACAAGAACTGCAACGTTATTCAAAAGGCATAGTGCCGCCGCTGCAAGCGCGATAACGGCACCATAGTCTCAATGATAAGGAGTGTAATATGAAAAAGCTTGTATCTCTTGCGCTGGCACTGGTGCTGGTGCTCTCCCTTACCGCCTGCGGCAGTAAGGACGGCGGAGACTCTGCCGACCCCAACCTCGGCAAATATCTCGGCGCGGAATTCTCCAGCGACGGCAACGAGTGGCTCAGCCTGGACGAGGTCTATGATGAAGGCGAGAGCTATATTGAACTCAAAAGCGGCGGCAAGGGCGTGTTCTGTCTGGGCGGCGACGCGACTGACATCAAGTGGGCGCTCGAGAGCGACGGCTCCTTGAAGCTGACCCGAGACAGCCTGGAAAGCAACGGCACGCTGCAAAACGGAATCATCACGCTCACCGATCTCTGGGGCAACAATGTCACCATCACCTTCGTCAAGGAGGGCGGTGAGTCCTCGCAGGGCGGGGATTCGGGCAAGGATGCTCCCGGCGGCACCGGCCTTGTGAGCGAGGAGGCGGTGCAGAAGGGCTACGTCTGGATGAACGAGGTCAATAATAATATTTTTAGTACCACCTACGAGGAGCTTGCCGAATACTTCGGCGTGGATGGCGAGTTTGTCAAGGAAGAATACAGCGACCACATGAAGCGGAACCAGCGCTACTACAAGTGGATCTCGAAGGACGACTCAAGCCACTTCATCTATGTCAACTTCGCGGAAGAGAATCCGGGCGTTTTCACAGTCAGCGCATACAACACCAGCGGCTTCTCCGGCAATGAGGCCATCGAGAAATATCTCGATACGGTGAAGGCCGAGGCCGCCGAGGCGAATAAGGCGGCCGCCGCCAACGCCAAGATGAAGAACTTCGTCGTAACCATCACGCAGTTCGCGCACGATGATGTTGCTGTCAAGATAATAACGAAGATCCCCGAGTCCGGCTGGTCGTATGACGAGGGAAAGGAATGCCTTGTGGAAAACAACGATCCCACGGCCTTCGGCGCAGGCGCCATCAGATTCGAGGTAAGAGCCAATGTCGCGGACTTCGACTACTACAAGGACGACTTTGAAAACTATCAGGATATCGATGACCGCGTGATCGGCGGCATCACCTTCCACGGCCGCACCTACAAGTACATCGGCTACAATTGGATCGAGTACGTCGCGCAGATCGACGATGGGCGTGCGCTGTCCATCGGGCTGACAGATATGGAGTGCGTCCCGGGCACGATGCCCGACATCATCCTAAGCAACATGACGATTAAGTAATATGATCCCCGGCGAGGCATATACTGCCCGGCCACAGCGTATCAAACGGTGCCCGTCCGCAGTGCGGGCGGGCGCTTCCTTGTGAGAAAAAGAAAGAGGTGGAATTATCTATGCCAACACAGGTAACCAACTATCAATGCCCCGGCTGTACCGGACCGCTGCACTTTGTGGGCTCCTCCGGCAAGCTTGAGTGCGATTACTGCGGCGCAAGCTACGACGTCGCGGAGATCGAGGCGCTTTACGCGGAAAAGGAGGAGAAAGCCGCTGCCGCACAGCAGGCGGCCGAGGAAAAGGCCGCAGCCGGGAAAGAAGCGTCCGCCGACGGCGGCGATTGGGATACCTCCGGCTTCAGCGACGACTGGGGCGCGGAGGCGGACAAAATGAAGGCCTACTGCTGCCCGAGCTGCGGCGCGGAGCTTTTATGCGACGAGAGCACGGCGGCGACCTCCTGTCCCTACTGCGGCAACCCCACGGTGGTGCCGGGGCAGTTCTCCGGAGAGCTCAAGCCGGACTACATACTTCCGTTCAAGCTCAGCAGGGAGGATGCGATCAAGGCACTCAAGGAGCACTACAAGGGGAAGATCTTCCTGCCCAAAACCTTCACCGACGAAAACCATGTGCAGGAGATACGCGGCGTTTATGTCCCCTTCTGGATGTTCGACGGCAAGGCGGAGGGCGACGCCTACTATGAGGCGACACGCTCCTACAGCTATACCTCCGGAGATTATGAGATCACTAAAACGGAGCACTTCGACATTTACCGTGCCGGCTCCGTCACCTTTGAGAGAGTGCCGGTGGATGCCTCCAGCAAAATGCCGGATGACCACATGGATTCCATCGAGCCCTACGACTATAAGGGCTTGAAAAGCTTTTCCACGGCCTATCTCCCCGGATTTCTTGCCGACAAGTACGATGTAAGCGTGGAGGACAGCCGCGAGCGCGCCGATCAGCGCTGCACGGGGACTCTCGATGCCGCACTGCTCGGCAGCGTGAAGGGCTACGACACCTGCATGCGTCTGGACGGCAGCGCGGAGCTCGAGCGAGGCAAGGTGCATTATGCGCTTATGCCCGTGTGGATGCTCAACACCAAATGGCAGGGCAAGGATTTCCTCTTTGCCATGAACGGGCAGACCGGAAAGCTGGTAGGCGACCTGCCGGTCAGCTGGGGAAAATTCTGGGGCATGTTTGCCGGCATCGCGGCGATCTTGTCGATCGTCGGCTCCATCGGAGCCATGCTGCTGATGATGTTACAGGGGGGTACGGACATGAAAAGAACAATAACAGCTTTGCTGACGGCGCTTTTACTGGCGCTGAGTCTGTGTGTGCCCGCCGCGGCGTCGGTGGAGTACGGTTCGATCTTCGATGAGACCGAGGAGCTCGGCTCTGCCGAGCTGACCTATCAGGGAGAGGAGAAGCTCCCGCAGCTTGCGAAAAATCTCGGCATTGACCTGCGGGTCGATGTATTTACCGACGAGGGCTTGGAGCCGGATGACACCGTTTCGGACATTGCGACGTTTGTCTACGGCAATTACGACTACGGCCTGGGCGAGGATAAGGAAGGCGTATCGCTGACGCTGCTGATGAAAACTCAGCCGGACGGCTCTTACGCACTGGCTGAGAACGACTGGTGCGTCTACGCTTTTCTGAGCGAGACACGCGGCAGCTCTCAGGAGCTGTCAGACGCCGTATACGCCGCAATCAAGCCTTATATGGCCGCACAAGCATGGAACGGCGAGGATATGACCATGAGCGCTACTGCGCTTTCACAGGCGGTGGACGCCATGATGAAGGCGGCGTCGGACTATATCCTTGCAAACTGTCCTCCGGATAACTCCGGCGAGGTCACCGAAACGCAGACACCGGAGCAGACCGGAGTCGATATGAAATATATCTTCGATAACAGCGACCTGCTCACCTTTGATGAATGGGAGAAGCTTGAGGCGAGGGCGGCGGACATTTCCCAGCGCCACGGCTGCGGCGTTTACGTTGCCTTCGTGGATGACTTCACGGAGTACGGCTACGGAAACGACGTATATAAAACGACCTATCAGCTCTATCACGCCAATGAGCTCGGCATGGGTGAGAACCGTGACGGCATTATCATCCTGCTGAGCATGGCTGACCGCGACTACGCCATGTTCGTCTACGGCGAAAACGCGGAGAAGTCGTTCGACAAGTACGGTCAGGAGCAGCTGGAGGATACCTTCCTCGGTTACTTCGGTGACAACGACTGGTACAACGGCGTTTCCAGTTATCTGGACACCTGCGACGAGTATCTGACCCTCGCGGAGGAGGGGAATCCCGTGCGGAAGAACACCCTTCCGATGTACATCATCGTTGTGGTGGCCTCCTGCGCGATCTCCGGCTTCATCTGTCTCATGCTGAAGCAGAGGATGCAGACGGTCCACAAGAAGGCGGAGGCCAATGAGTATGTCGCCGATGGCGGCCTGCAGCTGACGGAGCAGTATGACCGCTACACCCACACCACAGAAACGCGGAGCAAGATAAATAAAGACTCTGACAGCGGCGGCGGCACCAGCAGCTGCAGCGGCGGCGGCGGAAGCGGCCGCAGCGGAAAGTTCTGAGGAGGCCACAGTATGAGGTGCTTGACAGTACGCCGGCTCGTCACTATGCTTTTGTGCCTGACGATGATTTTTCTTCTGACCGCCTGCGGCGGGCAAGGCGAGCCAAATGCGGATGACGGAGGCGTCAGCGCAACGGGAAAGATCTCAGGCGGCAAGGACAGAGCTTCTGTGCCTAAGGCCGGTTCTGAGAAGGCAGAAGCGGCGCTTGCCCTGCTGCGGAAAAGCATGGCGGGAAATGAGCAGCTTGCCGGCGCGGTGGCTTATCTCGGCCATCGGGAGCAGGGGGATACTGTCCCGCTGACGAGCTGGCTGCGGAAGAATTGCTCCGGGCTGACAGAAAAACTGCCGTTCCTGACGGAGATTCCGGAAGAGCGTACGCTCGGCGCGGGCTATGGTGACCTCTACTGCATTGTCCCACGGGATGAGAGCACCAGTCTGGCTGTGAACCGTGTGATCTGGAGATCACTGGGCAACGGTGTGCAGCCGGTGGCGGACAAGGTACTCTACCGGGAAGAATACGCACAGCCCGTCTTGGTATTTGTCAATTATGAGCAGTGGCCCGATGAGCCGGACACGGAAATCAACCTTGTGACCGGCAGCGGCTCGGAGCTTAGCTGGTATCCGATGATCGACGAGCAAGGCTGCCCCATAGTGCCCATCGGCGAGTACGGCGCCCCCGCGCTGATGGATTTTGCAGTCTTCGGCTATACCACCGGCCTTGACTATCCCGAGGGTATGGGTCCGGAGGGCGATGGATGGTGGCTTCCGCCTACGAATCTGGGCCTGGCTGACACCGTATGGGCCTGCGATGACTGGCTGCTGGAGCTCAGCTACGGCAACTGCGATCCTGATTATGCGGGTATCGCCAAGCTGCACTGCCGCTTCGAAGGCAACGCAGGGCATACTCTGCTCTACCACGGTGTGTGGCGCATGGAGGATGACTGCCTGCGCCTGGAGCTCTCTGCCGGTGTCGGTACCTCCCTTAGCGGAAGCTTCCCGATTCTAATCTCTCCCTCCGGCGATGAGCTGTATTTCCAGCGCTCGCGCAGCGGCGAGGGAATGCCGTTTCTGACGGACGATATGGACTCCGCAGGACTGACATTGATCTACGATTGGGAAAGCAAATAAGTATCATTAAGTAAATAAGTCTTATGAGCAGCTTTCGGCTGCTCATAAGACTTTGGAGACGCCGTAAGCTGAGAAGCGATGCCGATATTTTTGAGATAAACACAGGTGCGATAAGCCGCGGTTATCGAACGACACCATATCTCTCTACAGAGCTTCTGCGCCATCTTCGAAGCATCAACGGACGCATAACGGTAAGCTCGGACGCACATTCCGCGGCTGATATATGCTGCAAGTTCGACATGGCCGAGCGGCTTGCGAGCAGCTGCGGCTTTGATGAAATATGGTATTTCACCGGCAGCGGATTTGCGGCGGAAAAGCTATGAAAACAGGCCGCGCTGTAAACACCGTCATAACGGGCGCGCGAGTATGAGAAGATTATTATCACAGTGAAACAGGCTTACATCGGGCAGCCCTATAAGATTTTTGGACTGAGCCTCCAGCTGCTTTCTGTCATATAAAGCGAGGCAGAATAATTGTCTTGATAACGCATTCAGGGAATGCTATCATTACTGACACAAAATGCGCGAGTGGCGGAATTGGCAGACTCACCGGATTCAGGCTATAGTGCTCACTCCGGGCGTGCAGGTTCAAGTCTCGCCACCGGCACTGGGGTGAAAGGGGGGCGGTAATTACAAATTACCGCCCCCTTTTTCAACAAATAGTGCGGAGACTTCCGAAAGGAGAAGCTGATGGACAAACACGAGCTTACAGAGCTGTTAAATCATGTTGCCGACGGGAGCGTCAGTCCCGACGATGCGGCGCTTAAATTGAAAATGCAGCCGATTCAGGAGCTCGGCGACTACGCCAAGGTAGACCTCCACCGCGGCATACGTCAGGGCGTGCCCGAGGTCATATTCGGCGAGGGCAAGGCCAAGAAGCATATCCTCGGCATCGCCAGGGCTATGCTGAAAAACAAGCAGCAGACCGTGCTCATAACCCGCCTTGCCGAGGAAGCGGCGGAATATATAAAGGCAGAGCTTCCGCTTAAGTATAACAGCATGACACGCATCGGCATTATCGGCGGAATACCAGAGCCGAGCGGCAAGGGGCGCATAGTTGTTGCCACCGGCGGCACGAGCGATATTCCTGTCGCGGAGGAAGCGGCCATAACGGCTGAAGCTCTGGGCAACGATGTTCTGCGCCTGTATGATGTCGGCGTTTCGGGAATACACAGGCTGCTTGCGAACATGGACACCGTTATGAGTGCAAGAGTCATAATCGCCGTTGCAGGTATGGAGGGAGCGCTGCCGTCGGTTATCGGCGGTCTTGCCGACTGCCCGGTCATTGCCGTTCCCACCAGCGTTGGCTACGGCGCTTCATTTGGAGGTGTTGCGGCACTTTTGAACATGCTGAATTCATGTGCAAGCGGTATGTCGGTAGTAAACATAGATAACGGCTTCGGCGCGGGTTACCTCGCCGGAATGATAAACCATCTTGATTGATATGCAACTGAATGAATTCTTTTATAAACACAGAAAAGTCGCGCTTGCCTTTTCGGGAGGAGCAGATTCTGCGTATCTGCTGTACGCCGCAAAGGAAAACGGAGCAGATGTGCAGCCGTACTATGTAAAATCGCAGTTTCAGCCGAAGTTTGAGCATGAGGATGCGATAAAGCTTACAGCAGAGCTCGGCGTAGCATTGAAAGTGATAAGCATTGATATTTTGCAGCTTGACGAGGTCACGGATAATCCGTCAAACCGCTGCTATTACTGCAAAAAGCGTATCATGGGCGCTATCCGCAGGGAGGCGGGCGCCGACGGATATGACACGATCATTGACGGCGCAAACGCAAGTGACGATGACGGCGAACGTCCGGGCATGAAGGCGCTTGCAGAAGAAAATATTCTGTCTCCGCTTAGGCTCTGCGGCATGACCAAAGAGGAGATACGGCGCAGGTCTGAAAATGCCGGTCTGTTTACATGGAATAAGCCCGCCTATGCATGCCTTGCTACTCGTATCCCGACAGGAGAGAAGATAACCGTCCAAAAGCTTACGGCAGTAGAGCAGAGCGAAAGCTACCTGTTCTCCCTCGGCTTTACCGACTTCCGTGTGCGCCTGCGTGACGGCGGCGCGCTGCTGCAATTTACCGAAAAGCAGCACGAAAGGGCGGAAAATGAGCTTGAAGCAATAAAAGCAGAGCTGTCCAGGCTCTTTGACACCGTAAAGCTTGACCCGAAAGCGAGGATAGAGAGTAAATGAAGACCCTGTACATCGACTGTGCCATGGGCTGTGCCGGAGATATGCTCACAGCAGCGCTCCTGGAGCTGCATCCTGATCGAGACGGCTTTATAGACCGCATGAATACGGCACTTAAAGGCAAAGCAGTGCTCTCGGCAAAACCCGATTCAAAGTGCGGCATTATGGGAACACATGTTACCGTGCTCATAGGCGGTGATGAAGAGGACAAGACTGAGTGTCATTACCTTAAACACACGAGCGTTGCCGAGATCATGGACTTTATAGATGACGTGCCTCTTTCCGACGAGGTAAGGACGAACGCGAAAGCGGTGTATTCTCTCATTGCCGAGGCAGAGAGCACGGTTCACGGTAAGCCGATAGAGAACATCCACCGGCGTGCGCGAATATGTATGCAGCAGATATGAACTTATCCGCAGCATCAAGACAGTGCAAACCCGGTACGGCCCTGTACGCGTAAAAACCGCTGAGGGCTACGGGGTAAAACGCAGCAAGGCAGAATACGACGATCTCGAAAGACTTGCAAGAGAAAACGATACAACACCGGCCGAGATAAGGAAGCTGATCAAGTAAATCAAGTAATGTAAAATACCGGCCTGTCTTGTACAGACCGGTATTTTACATATTGTCAGAATATCAGATATTGCCCGTTACGGTAAGGACGGCAACACCCGGTGTAACGGTCCAAAGACCGGTCGCAGCGTCCTGCGCGTAGGCTGCGGCGGGAACGGTCACGCGACCGGCTGTTGTTGCAAATGCTCCGCTTGCCGCGTTGTAGCTGTAGTTGCCGGTCTCGGGCCACGCGTCGCCATTTAGCGTTACGCTTATAGGAGTCTTGAGCGCCGGATCAAAGGTATCGCTTACAACAAGCGCGGCTGCTGCATCGACGGCCTCCGCGCCGGTGTTGCGGATAGTGAAGGTGTACGCTATCTGCCCGTTCTCGGCAACTACCGTCGGGTTTAGTGCCTTGGTTATGCTCAAAAGCGCAGAGGTATCGGCGGTGACGGTCTCGCTTGCGCTTATCGGCTCTGTCAGTCCGCCGCCGTTTACAGTCACCGTGTTCACTATGCTGCCGCCTGTGCCGGGCGCGGCGTAGTCATTGACTGTCGCCCTGTACACAAGCAGCGCATTGCCGCCTGCCGGCACGCTTATGCCGCTTATGGTGAGCGGTGGGCCGGCCGCAACGGTAGGCGCGGCCTGGAGAACGCCGTTTACATAATACAGGACCGAATCGCCTGCAAACGTCAAGGGTGTGACCGATGTTGTGCCGGTGGTGTATGCGCCGAGATCGTCGGTGACTGTAAGACCGGTGTACGGCGCTGAGCCTGTGTTGCTGATGCTCACGGCATAGGTCAGCGTATCGCCGCGGCGATAGCTGCCGGAAACTGATGTCTTGCTTACGCTGAGCACTCGCGTGATTTCGCCTGTTACGATATTTGAATTGGCGGTCACGCCGTTATAGCTTATGCTTGCCTGGTTTGTGAATTGCGCCATAGATATCCTCCTTAGCAGGCCTTTGAACCTGCAGTACATTTTATGCACCAGCGGTGAGCGTTGTTATTTACAGATTTGTAATTGCATTTTTGACCATACGCGGCTATAATTCTTCTGTCGGAAGGAGAAAAACATGAGCGATTTTGAGTATTTCAAGCCCTACGAGGGTGACAAGCCTTACATATTTATAAGCTATGCGCACGCGGATGATGACGCTGTTCTGCCCATCGTCAGCGATATGCACCGCCGCGGCTATAATATCTGGTATGATGAAGGCATCGAGGTGGGAAGCGAGTGGCAGGAGTGCATTGCCTCGCACCTTGCCGATGCGCACCTTGTCGTTGCGTTCATATCCAATGCGTACATGCGCTCAGATAACTGCCGGCGCGAGATGCACTATGCGCAGTCGAAAAAGATAAAGACCATAAATATTTTTATCGAAGAAACGGCGCTTACGCCCGGTATGGAGCTTCAGATAGGCAATATTTTCGCGCTGATGAAATATACATATCCGAGCGATGAGTATTTCTACGATAAGCTATACAGTGCACCGCTTTTAAACAGCGAAAACTTTGCCGATGCCTCGCCGCGACCGACGACCGAAACGGCAAAATCAGTGCCCGTGCTGCCAAAAAAAGAGAAAAAGGAAAAGAAAAAGCCCGGCAAGGGAAGAAAGATAGCACGCTGGTCGATAGCGGTAGCCGTGTTCGGCGTGCTGCTGGCTGCGCTCATTGTCGGCTACTTCACGGGCTATCTTGAAAAGCTGCTCACGCCGACAACGCAGATAGAAACGCTTGCCGCCGACACGGTGTGCGACTTCAAAAACGCCGTTTTTGAAAGTGCTGCGCGTGAGTATACCGGCAAGGAAAGCGGCGATATAACGGTAGGGGAGCTAAAGGGTATAACCGAGCTTTATGTCTGTGGCAATGAATACAGCATGCATGAGCCTACAGCCGGAGTCGGCAGCATAAGCCAGAGCGACAAATCCGCAGCGTACACCGACTGGCAGGGCAATGAAAAAACCGTCAGCCGCGGCAGCGTAAACGATTTGTCGGATCTGCGGTATTTCACAGGGCTTAAAACCCTGTGGCTTCAGTATCAGAGCCTGAGCAGCCTTGAAACGATGCCGGCCTGCTCGATAACGAGCATTAATATTGACGGCAGCAGAGTTGCGGCGCTCGACGGCGTAGGCAATCTGCCTGAGCTTCGGAAAATAAGCGCAAATTACAATCCGCTCGGCTCGCTCGGAGATCTCAACAAGTGCCATGAGCTGACTCACGCGAGCTTCGTCGGCGCAAGCTGCACCGACCTTTCTGTGTTCAAGCCTCTTGTGAATATCCAAAGCGTTGCGTTTTCAAACTGCTCGCTGAGCGATATCAAGCAGGTGCTGGATATGAGCTCGCTGCGCAGCGTGAAGCTGTATGACTGCAACCTCAGCGGCGGCTTCTTCAAGGCATTTGACCGCGAGCGCGCAATAACCGAGCTTGAGCTTGTAAGCTGCACTGTAGATACGACAAACGGACTGGAGGACTTCACAGGTCTTACAATGCTGCGCCTTACCGGCACTCGCGGAGTGAGCGACTGGTCCGCGCTCGATTCGCTCACGGCGCTAAAGACCGTTTACATTGACGACGGCCTTTCATCAAGCTTCACCGGCGAGCACCAGTATCAAATAGTAACTGAATAAAATTAATCCCGAGTGCATTGCACTCGGGATGATTATTCGGCTAAATTTTCGACTTTATTCTCTTCTTGGACGGCTGCTGTAAGCGGCTCCGGAGAGGTATCTGCCTCGGGCACCGGCTCGGGCTTCGGCTCTATGCTCAGCGCAACGATCTTTTCCGTCAATAGCTTATACAGATGCGAGTATATCGCAGACTCGACAACGAGGTGCTTAACGGCGGCGTCGTCCTTGCGATTGAGGTCGAATACGTCGGCTGCAAGCTGCTTTACCTGCTCTGTGCACAGGCGGCACAGACTGCGATGACGCATGACAAAGTCGTCGTAGATTTCCCTGACCTCTGCCTCGGGGATGTTCATCGGGATTATCTTGCTCACGACCGATATGCTCAGGCTCTGCTTGAGCGTGCATATCATGATAAGGTACGCAAGGTGTATCCTCGTGTATTTTTTCTTCACCGGAGCGGGCATAATCTTCATGCGGACATAGTTGTTTATCGTGCTCGGCGTAACTATCGGATCGCTGCCCGGCGTGTGCGGAAAAAGGTCAAGAAAACGTGCGACAAGCGATATGACCTGATCCATGTACAGATCAAAGTCCGGAAGCTCGTCCCAAGTTGGGAGAGAAAACCGGGTTATGTACTTATCCCATCTGCGCAGCTTTGCCGCGACGAATTTGCTGTTATATATAAGTCGTTCCTCCCTAAAGTGTTATATAATACATTATAGCACCGATTTGGAATTGTGACAAGAAAATATAATATTCAATATTATTTCTCAATAAAGTCTTTACTTAATTAAAAAAATGCGGTAATATGATATAACATATTAGATACCCTTGGAGGTGTATGATGTCAATCGAAGTATTCACTGATTCGGCGGCCAATATCCCGGCTGCGAAGATCGAAGAGCTGAATATACATGTGATCGCGTGCAGCTATGAGCTGGACGGCGAGATCGTGAAGTGCCCGACTGTTCCCGAGGAATTTGACGGTCACGAATTTTATGATATGCTCCGTGCAAAAGCCGAGCTTCGCACGAGCATGACAAACTCCCATGACATAGCGGAGGCCTTTGAAACCGAGCTTTCAAAGGGCAATGACGTTGTTTATATAAGCATCTCCTCCGGCATAAGCGGAACCTTTAACGCCGGCCGCCTTGCAGCCGAGGAGCTGCGCGATAAATATCCCGAGCGCCGCATCGAGATCTTTGACTCCATGGGTGCAGGACTCGGTATCGGCCTGCTTGCCATGAAGGCTGCCGACTACAGAGACGAGGGACTTAACATGAACGCACTTATTGAGCGCCTTGCCTCCGATCGAAGCGGCCTGTGCGAGTATTTCACGGTCGATGACCTTATGCATCTGCGCCGCGGCGGAAGACTGTCGGGCATAGCGGCGATGGTCGGAACGGTGCTCAACGTAAAGCCGCTGCTGCGCGGCGACGAAGAAGGGAAGATAGTCGTTTTCTCGAAGCTCCGCGGCAGGAAGAAAGCAATTGAGGCCATTGCGCACGAGTACGAGGCGAAGGCCGTCGATCCGCAGCATCAGCGCGTTGCCATAAGCCACGGCGACTGCCTTGAGGATGCCGAAAAGCTCGCCGAAATGGTTCGCGCCATCGCCGAACCCGAGGAGCTTATAATCGCCATGCACGAGCCGTTCACCGGCATTCATGTCGGCCCCGGTATGCTGTCGCTGTTCTTCATCGGCGCAGGAAGATGAAAAAAGACCGCGAAAGCGGTCTTTTTTCATAGAAATAATAAACTTTATCAGTGGTGATCCTTGGCGTTTGTGCCCTTGTCGCCGACGCCGAAGTGAAGCTCCTTCATGCCTTCGACCTCATCACAGATATCCTTGAGCTGGCATACTGTGCAGTCGGTGGGCAGACCCTCCATGATATGGGTCAGCGTATTGGTGATGGCATCGGCTTTCTTTGCGTTTTCGAGCATTGCCTTGAAATCGAGCGAGGGATCGGTGACGAAAATGACCTTAACGTTGAGAACGTTTGCGTCTTTCTTGTATGCCTCGATGTAGCGATAGCCGACCTGCTCGAAGTTTATGCCGCGCTTTATGGCCTTCTTGGAAACGCGAACCTGCTCGCGGTGGCTTTCCGGCGACATGCGCACCATGTAGCCTTCGGGATAGACGTGATACTTGCAGAACTCGATGTCCTTGAGCGCACGGTAGACCTCCTCGTCCTCGCCGTCGAGAACGCCGACGCGCAGCAGGACGATGCGCGCGAAGGGAACGTCCTTCTTTATTGCCTTGAGATCGGGACCGTAGAGCACGACCTCGTCGCGATTGACAAGCTCGGAGCTTGTCGTCGTGCAGATGTAGTTAGCAGAGCCCAGACCGAGCGCGCCAAGCTCATATGCCGCATCCGACTGAAGCACCAGCTCCGCCGAGCCTAGATCGGGCCATGCCTTGCCGGCCTTGTACGGCCATACTTTAGGCGAGCCTTTTGCCAGCAGCTCGTTGGTGTGTTCTATAAGAGCATTGTACAGTTCCATGTTATATTCTCCTTTACCTTATTTCCTTTGGCTATATTATAGACGCTCGGTTCATAAAAACGTGTAGCAAATTCTACAGGCTATGATAAATGTTAAAAAAATTGCATTTTTCCGCAAAAAACGGAGTCATTAACAAAATGACTCCGTTTTCGGTGTTTGAAAATAAGATATCACACTCAGAATGAGCCGCTTCGGCCGCCGTGAGTGCTGCCGCTGCTTGAAACATGCGTGCTGCTGAATCCACCGCGATCGTTATCGTCATCCTTCGGCTTTGCCGTCATGGACACGGTGTGATACAGAAACAGATCCTCGCGCCTGCCGGGCGTGAAGCTGCCGGCACGCAGGTAATCGGCCGCAGATGACTTCATGCGGACAGACTTCATGCCTCGCTTCAGCGAAAGCGTGACGATAAGCGCAACTATAAGTCCGACAAGCAGCGAGCCTATAAGCCAGACGCTGTTGAAATACATGACGCTCGGCGTGTAGTCGTAATCGTAATCGTCGTCTGTGTCATCGCTGTAATTGCCTTCATCCGGTTCATAGGCAGACAGGCACGGGCCGCAATCATCTGCAAAGCTGATCGCCGCGCCGGACCAGTCCTCGTCGGAAAGGTAGGGAAGCAGGTTGCCGGCGATATAATCAAGGTCATCGTCCGTGAAAACGTCGATGCAGCTTCCTGAGGTGCTTATTGCCCAAACGCGCTCATTTTCACTTATAAGAAGAAGTATGCCGTCCTTGTTTTCGCCCTGGCCGATGTCGTTTTCGTCATAAAAATCGTCGGCGTATTCCTCGGCTGTCTTGCCGTCGAGCGAGAAAGTCGTGACAACTGCGACGTCAACAGAGTAGATGCGGTTTAGCTCGGCGAGCTTGCCGTTTATTATCTCGGTGTCAAACTCGTCAAAAAGTCCCTCCTGGTCGTATACGATGCTCTTGTCGCTGTCGGCAAGCGCAGCCGGAACGAGAGAAACGCAGAGAAGAAATGCGAGAATAAAAGATAAAAGCTTCTTTTTCATGCCGCACCTCCTCAATGAAACAGCAGCCAGAACACGGCGTAGGCGGCGACCGAAGCTCCGGCGAATATCGAGCCGAAATACGTCCAGAACAGCCCCTTGTCAACAGGCAGATCACCGACAAATTTGCCGGTCTGACCGTTCATTGCAAAGGTGTATTTCTCGCCGTTCCACGTGGTGTTGAGTATCCACACGGGGTAGAGCGCATAATGCTTCCGTCCGCCGGAAAACTGCACGGACACATTCTCGGGAACAACGGAGTCGTAGCCCTGCACGGTGCTTTGAAGAACAAGATCCGAGCTGCGCTTAACGCGCTCGTTTGCCCTTTCGTTACACTCATCCGAGCTTACGTCGTATTTGTCGGCAAGATAGCCGGACAGATAGGCCATGCTGAAATCCACAGCTTCGGAAAAATCGAACGGCTCGAGCGATTCCATAAGATCGTCCGGCATTTTCTTCGAACCGTCAACCGGGATGTGGTCAAAGCTCATGCTGCCGCTGCGCAGAACGCTGTAGTGGCTGGTCTCAGTGTAATCGTAATCCTTATCCGACCAGAAACGTGTGCGCGTTGCGTGGTATCGCGCCTCGGCGTCGGCGTCGGTGTCAAACAGCCAGAAGGGAACATACACGCCCTTTATCTCATCGATGTGGTTTTCGCTTTTGAAGAGCTTCGGCAGGAGCTTCTTGCCGGTAAGGTGCTTTTTCAGGGCTTCCTTTGCGGCCTTCTTATCGAGCTTGAAGGGAATGATATAGTCCGGCTTCAGCTCGCCCGAAAGCTGCGATTTAAATATGGTGGGATTGCCGCAGAATGGGCAGCTTGTCGCTGCCGTTGTCTCCTCTGCGATTATCTCGCCGCCGCAGCTTTGACAGACATAGACGCACATACCGTCGCCGTCGCCGTCAAAACGCTCCTTTTCGTCGTCCGATATCCAGTTCATGTCGTCGGACTTATCATTTTTCAGGCTTTCATCATAGCTTTTGAGCGTTTCAAGCTCAAACTCGGTGTCGCAATACGGGCATTTCATTTTCCCGGCTGCGCTGTCGTAGGCTATGAAGCCGCCGCAGCAGGGACATTTATATTGAACGGTATTCTTCGTTTCCATAAGCGTCAGACCTTATCGTTGTCGTTGAACGGGTCGCCGCATTTCGGGCAGAACTTCGGCGGATGCGACTGATCGGCAGGGACCCAGCCGCACTTATCGCACCTGTATCTCGGCGCGCCCGTAGGACGAGGCTTGCCGCACTCGGGGCAGAAATTATCCGTTGAAGTCGTGCCGCAGGAGCAGGTCCACGCGGAAGAAGAAGGCTGTGCCGGTGCTGCCTGCGCAGGAGCTGCCGCCTGCTGCTGGGCTGCCGCCATGCCGTAGAGTGCCTGAGCGTTTGCGCCGCCGGCGTTAGCTGCCATACCCATGCCCATGAAGCCTGCCATAGCGCCTGAGCTGTTGCTTGCTGCCGTGCGCATGGCGTCGGTCTGAGCGCCGATGACGGCGCCTGCTGCAAGAGCGGGATTTGCAAGCGCGGCGGCGCGCTGAAGCTCCTTGAGCTTTTCCGCGTCCTCTTCGGGGATGCTGACGGAGTTCATTGCTATGGAAACAACGCTTATTCCGCGCAGCTCCGACCATTTGCGCGTGAGCGTTTCGTTCATAAGGTCGCAAAGCTCAATGGTGTGCGCCGGGATCTGGTTCGGGCGCATTTCAAATGTCGAAAGACGTGCAAAGGCCGGCTGAAGCGCGCTGACAAACTCGGATTTAAGCTGCGAGTCGATTTCCGAGCGCTCGTAGGCCTGCTCAACATTGCCGCAGACGTTTGTGTAAAACAGCAGCGGATTTGTGATCTTATAGGAATAAACGCCGTTGCATCTGACTTCGGTGTCCGTATCAAGTCCTATACGGTTATCAACAATGCGGAAGGGAATGGGCGTTGCGGTGCCGAATCTGTTATCGACTATCTCCTTGGTGTTGAAGTAGTAAACGCGCTGATCCTTGCCGGTGTCGCCGCCGAAGGTAAAGCGCTTGCCGATGGTCTTGAAGGTGTCAAGTATCGCCTGACCGAGACTGCCGGAGAAAATGCTCGGCTCAGTCGATGCATCGTATGTAAACTGTCCCGGCTCTGCGCAGACCTCGACGACCTTGCCCTGCTCGACGATTATCATGCACTGTCCGTCGGCAACGGCAATGCCCGAGCCGCTGGAAATGATGTTGTCGTTGCCCCTGGTGTTCGACGAGCGCGAGCTTGTGCGCTTTGCACCCTTTACAACGAGTGTGTTTTTATCAATTGCGTCGCAGTAGAAAAACTCCTTCCACTGGTCTGCCATCGTTCCGCCGAGAGCGCCTGCGCCGGCTCTTATAAGTCCCATATCAATAAAACCCCTTTCAAGAATGCGTTGATTTTCAATGTATACTACATTTGCATGTAATTGTACAAATTATATCATGCACGAGCGGTGCTTTCAACAATTTTCAACACTTGCGGATATTAAATTATAGTGTTAAAATAAAGCGTTTGATAATAAAGGGGGTAAACTTCATGAGCATTATTAAAGACATAAACCTTGCGCCTTCCGGCGAGATGAAGATAAACTGGGTCGAGCGCAACATGCCCGTGCTGCGCGGTATCGGCCGCCGCTTTTCCGAGGAAAAGCCTTTTAAGGGACTCAAGGTCGCGCTTTCCGTCCACCTTGAGGCTAAAACCGCGTATCTGTGCCGCGTGATGGAAATGGGCGGCGCGGAAATGTATGTCACAGGCTCAAACCCTCTTTCCACTCAGGATGACGTTGCTGCGGCGCTGGCTGCCGGCGGCATGAACGTTTTCGCGGAATACGGCTGCACCGAGCAGCAGTATGAAGACTGCCTGCGCGAGGTGCTCAAGATCGGCCCCAATATCATCATTGACGACGGCGGCGACCTCGTCCATCTTATGCACGAGGAGTTTGCGGACCTCATCCCCGGCGTTATCGGCGGCTGCGAGGAGACAACGACCGGCATTAACCGCCTGCGCATCATGTCCGCTGCCGGTGCGCTGCGCTTCCCGATGGTCATGGTAAACGACGCCGACTGCAAGCATATGTTCGATAACCGCTACGGCACCGGCCAGAGCGTTTGGGACGGTATCTGCCGCACGACAAACCTCATCATTGCCGGCAAATACGTTGTCATATCCGGCTACGGCTGGTGCGGCAAGGGCGTGTCGCTCAGAGCAAAAGGTTTGGGCGCCAAGGTCATCGTTACCGAAACTGACCCCATTCGCGCTCTCGAAGCCGTCATGGACGGATACGAGGTCATGCCCATGGCAGAGGCGGCCAAGATCGGCGATATCTTTTGCACCGTAACCGGCGGCAGGGACATAATCACCGCAGAGCACTTCCCCCTGATGAAGGACGGCGCCATTCTCAGCAACGCAGGCCACTTCAATGTTGAGGTCGATATGGCGGCGCTTGAGAAAATGGCGGTCAAAAAATACGAAGCGCGCCACAATATCCAGGGCTATGTCATGCCCGACGGCAGAACGCTTTTCACCATAGCCGAGGGCAGGCTTGTTAACCTTGCCGCAGCCGACGGTCACCCGGCGGAGATCATGGACATGAGCTTTGCAATTCAGGCGCTGTCGGCAAAATATCTTGCCGATAACCGCGGCAGGCTCGAGGCCGACGTTGTCTCCGTTCCGCGCGAGATAGACTATGAGGTCGCAAGATGCAAGCTCGACGCGATGGGTGTCGGTATAGACAGTCTCAGCCGCGAGCAGGCCGAGTATCTCGGAAAGTGATCTTAAGTTAAGCAACGCGAAAGGAGGCTCCTAAATGGATAACATGGAGAATATGGACTTTGAGGCCATGCGCGATAAGCAGGCCGACGAGCTCATGCAGCTTCTTGACGAGCGCAGAATGAAGGAGCTCCAGCTCCGCCTTGAGGACATGAATGAATTCGACGTTGCCGAGTTCCTGTCCGAGATCGGCGATAACCGCATGCCGATGGTGTTCAGGCTTTTATCCAAGCAGATGGCGGCGGACGTTTTTGCAAACTTCGATTCTCCCGAGCAGGAGCAGATAATAAACTCCATCACAGACTCGGAGCTGTCGGCGATTATCGAAGAGCTTTACGTTGACGACGCCGTTGACATGATGGAGGAGCTGCCGGCAAACGTCGTAAAGCGCGTTATGCGCACTGCAACGCCGGAAACCAGACGGCTTATAAATCAGTACCTAAATTACCCCGAAAACTCGGCAGGCAGCATAATGACGGCCGAGTTCGTGGATCTCAAAAAATACATGAACGTGCGCGAATCTATTGCGCGCATACGCAGGATAGGCGAGGATAAGGAGACTATCTACACCTGCTTTGTCACCTCTGCCGACCGAAAGCTCGAGGGCGTTTTGTCAGTAAAGGATCTGCTCCTGTCCGACGATGAGACTGTCATCGAGGATATAATGGATACGAATATCGTGTTCTGCATGACGCACGATGACCAGGAGGAAGCGGCGGAAAAGATATCCGACTACGACCTCATGGCGCTGCCCGTTGTCGATAAGGAAGGCCGCCTCGTCGGCATCGTCACCGTTGACGACGTCATCGACGTTATGGAAGCCGAGGCCACCGAGGACTTCGAACTCATGGCCGCAATGACGCCTTCGGACAAGCCCTATTCGCGAACAAGCGCGTGGGATATGTGGAAGCGAAGAGTGCCGTGGCTCATGTTCCTCATGCTTTCTGCAACGTTCACGAGCATGATAATCAACTCCTTTGAGGATGCGCTCGCAGTGCAGGCCGTGCTCATCGGTTTTATCCCAATGCTTATGGGCACCGGCGGCAACTCCGGCGCGCAGGCATCAACGGCCGTTATACGAAGCATCTCCCTCGGCGATACCGAGCCGGAGGATGTCGGCCGCGTCATATGGAAGGAGTTTCGCGTTGCCATCCTGTGCGGTATAACGCTTGCCGCCGTAAACTTCGGAAAAATGCTGCTGGTGGACAGGCTGCTTCTTCATAACGACGGCGTTACGCTCACCGTTGCCGCCGTTGTCAGTCTTTCGATCGTGTTCATCGTTATGTTTGCAAAGGTCGTCGGCAGTGTGCTGCCCATAGCGGCGGAAAAGCTCGGCGTTGACCCGGCGGTCATGGCAAACCCCCTGATATCGACCATCACCGATGCAGTCTCGCTGCTTATTTATTTTGAAATTGCAAAGCTTATGATAAGCTTTTAGTCCCCATATCTCAGCAAAAGGATACTATACAGAGAATGCTTGTTTTGTTTGAAAAGATGGCACTGCTTGTAATCATACTTGCCATCGGATACATTTGCGCAAAAATCAAGCTCGTAGGCCCGGAGTTTAATAAGGGCCTGAGCAAAATGGTCATAAACGTGTTCCTCGCCGGAATGATACTGGCGTCGGTAATGAACAAGGAACTGAGCATGGACAAGGGTGATATGCTTTTCGGTATAGCCATGCTTTTCGTGATGCAGATCGTGTGCTTTGCCGTCGGCATGATAACTCCTGCCGCAATGAGAATAAAAGACGGCGACAAAGGCATGTATAAGCTGATAGCGGCCTTTTCAAACCTCGGTTTTATGGGTGTGCCGGTGATCTCTGCGGTGTATGGCGAAGGGGCTGTTTTCCTTGCCTCGCTGGGCAATATCCCGTTTAACGTTCTGCTTTACACCGTCGGGATCATGCTGCTTCAGAGCAATGGAGAAAAGAAAGAAAAGATAAGCATTAAAAGCATGATAAACATTCCGGTTATAGCGACAGTCATAGCAACGGTGATATTCCTGTTTGAGATACCGATGCCGGTGATAGTAGTGGATGTAGCGGACATGCTTTCCGATGCCTGTGCGCCGCTTTCAATGATGTGCATCGGTCTGTCGCTGGGCAGCGTTTCGATAAAGGATGCGTTCGTTCATCCGCGGATTTACGGGATAAACTTCATGCGCCTTATCGTCGCGCCCGTTGCGGTCTGGCTCGTGCTCAAGCTTTTTGTGAGCGATATCGTCATGCTCGGTTCGATCGTCATAATCGCTGCGTGTCCGCCGGCGATAATATGCGCGCTGCTCGGCATGGATTACGGCCGCGACGGCGTCGAAGCCTCGGAGACGATTTTTGTCGGCACGGTGCTTTCAATGTTCACAATACCGCTGCTGGTCTCGCTCCTCGGCTTAAGCTTATAATCTCTGCGTGCTAAAAGCGCCCTCATCAGAGGGCGCTTTTGACGTTCTTTATTAATGTGTAAGACCATTATTCTTCCGGCGCTTCTTCCGCTGTGCTCTCAGCCGCCGGCTCTGCGGCTTCTTCGACTTTTTCTGCCGGAGCAGTGGAGACGGGGGAAACCTGCGCTTTCATCTTGCGGTTTATGGCGATAACATTCTGAACAAGAAGTATCGCCATCATGACAAATTCGTAAGTGACTCGCAGCACCAACGGCCCGAGGATCATAAGGCCGAGCCCGTACAGGAAGGTGCTCTGCTGAAATGTTGCGCCGAAGTAGCCGTAGTATTCGATCTTGCCGAACAGCAGCAGAAATCCCACGAATATGCACGCGCATGTCAAGAGTACGAACACAAACTTAGTCAGAGCTTCAATGTAAAAGGTCTTGAAGTTGAAAAAGTCATGCAGAAACTGCAAAAATTTGTTGCCGAGCTTTCCGTCATACCTTTTGGGCATGACCTTGATGTAAAGAACGATCGTTGCCGCGATCGCCAGAAGTATCCCTATGATTATCAAAGTATCCATATCGCGCCTCCTTATATTTTGCAATAAGTATATCAGATGCGGCGCGCATCGGCAAGGGGAGCGATTAATTGACAAAAATCAATGAAGATACTGCTGCAATCGACAATTTTAGCACTATGACTTCACATTTTTTGAAAAATGTCGAAAAAATTAAAAAATACATTGCAATTTGCGTTAAAATATTGTTAAATTATATGTGACAAACGATACATGCAATTATGGTACAGACTTCAATGATCCAATGCAGCTTTGTGGGAATATCACAGAATACTCCTACCGGCTCGTTTTTGCACGGCTAAGGTAAGATATGACTGGACTCATACCCATAAGCTGACCGGGGACGGTGGATAGTCTCCGGCCGGTTTATACCTAAGACCATAATTAACGACCGAGCTGTATCGAATTATTTGAAAGGGGCTGTATTATGTTAGCTCAAATTTTTGCTGCAACAATATTTGTTGCAATGTTTGTCCTTATCGTAATTGATAAGATCGAAAGACAGTGGATAACACTGGGTGCAGGACTGCTTACTATCGTTATCGTTTTCCTTTTGTGCATGCACAGCGGCACTGCCGTTTGGGAAACGCTTAATGTAGCGAGCATTTTCACTGCTGATTTTTGGTACCACGTTGGCGAGGGCGGAGCCTCGTCGGGTATCAACTGGGAAACCATTATATTTATTGCAGGCATGATGATCATGGTGGAAGGTATGGCAAAAGCCGGCTTCTTCCGTTGGCTGTGTCTGTGCATAGCCAAGGCTGTGAATTACAAGCCGGTTCCCATCCTTATATCGTTCATGGTCTTGTCGGCAGTGCTGTCTATGTTTATTGACAGTATAACAGTCATCCTGTTTCTTGCCGCCGTAACGCTTGAGCTTGCGCGCATGCTGGACTTTGATCCGGTTCCGGTCATTTTGGCTGAAATCTTCTGCGCAAACCTCGGCGGATCGTCAACGATGTGCGGAGATCCTCCCAATATTATTATCGGAACGTCTCTCGGATACACATTTGGAGACTTTTTACGAAACACTGGCCTTGTTGCCCTTATAGGCTTTGTCGTTATAGTTGTCTATTTCTACTTTGCGCTGCGCAAAAAACTCGGCAAGGGCGAGAATGTTTCACTGGACGGACTTGACTTAAGTCCGGCTTCGGCGATAAAAAACAAGAGAGCGTTTGGAATTAGCTGCGGCGTGTTTGCGTGTGCGGTAGTGCTGCTTGTGACTCATGCAACGACAGGACTCACGGTCGCAACGATAGGCGTTTTCATTGCGATCCTCACCCTTGTAACCTCGGCCAAAGACATTGGATACATAATCAAACGAGTTGACTATAAAACTCTGCTGTTTTTCATCGGACTGTTTATCGTTGTAGGCGGTCTGGAGCAGACCGGCGTTCTTGAACTGCTTGCAGGACTTATCGGAACGATAAGCGGCGGCAATATATATGTAATGGTAGCCATAGTGCTGTGGCTTTCAGCGATAGCAAGTGCTTTTGTTGACAATATACCGTTTGCGGCTACAATGGTTCCGGTTATACGCGCGCTTTCGGCAACTCAAGGCGTGCCGCTTGATACGCTGGCATGGTCGCTTGCACTTGGAACCGATATAGGCGGCAGCGCAACGCCGATCGGTGCCTCTGCAAATGTTGTCGGACTTGCGTCGTCTGCTAAGGCAGGACATCCCGTGAGCTGGGGCAGATACTGCAAGCTGCTTGTTCCGGCAACGATCATCGTTTTAGTTATATGCACTTTGTTCCTGTTTTTAAGATACTGTTGAGAGACATCACGGTTCTAAACAGATTAAAATTAACATTTCACATTAACGGAGGATGGGCATTGCCCATCCTCCGAAATTCTATTTTGTCCTAGCCGTAAACGGCACTTGACGGAGCAGCATCGCAGCAGGTATCAGCTTCGGCAGATGACTCATTGGAGGAGGCTCCGGCAAAACCATGCTCCTTGATGTATTTGCGGTTTTTATAAACGCCAACGGTGAGGAATGGGATGACGACTGCCGCCGCGCCGAGATATCCGCAGTAACCGTAGCCGTATTTAATGATGTTTGTCAATCCGGCCATGGAGATGGTCATAGACAGAACGATGATGAACGCGGACACAATCGCGCTGCGCGTGGGTGCGGACTTTATGCCGCTGAATATCGGCAGCTTTTCAAAGCGAGCAACGAAGCCGAAGATGGTCGTGACACCGGTCGAGATCAGGCACAGGAGCAGGCATACGCCGTAGATAACGGTCAGTGCGCGGATGCCCATTGCGTTGCATGCCGTGAGCGTGGGGATGGTCGCGCCGCCGTCAACGGAGTTGTAAACGCCCTGCCAGCACATGAGCATGAATATCGACAGGGTCAGTGCGACGGCGTTCATGACAAAGGATAGCCACATCGCCTTCGAGCAGCCGCGCTCGGAGCGCATTGTTGTGCCGCAGGCGATCATTGTGGGCAGCGTGACGCACTGGAAGCCTGCGTACACAAAGGAGTTGAATATTGCCTTGGGCATATTCCCAAAGCCTGTCTTGGTGAAGTCGGAAGCGAGAACGGTAAACAGACTGCTGTCGCTTTTGAAAATGCCTATCGCATATATGCTGATCGCTGTTACGAGGATCGCTATGCCCATCCAGGTGGATGCGGCGCGCACGATGCCGGCGCCGAAAATTGTGAGCATGAGCACAATAACGCCGACTATTCCCACGCCGATGTAATAGTTTAAGCCGAAGTAGCTCTGCAGGGCGCTTGCCGCGCCCGATATCGCGGCCGCGACGGCCATGAGCACCATGATGTAGAAGAAAATTTCGAATACCCATTCGAGCTTGTCAAACGGGTGATAGAGCGTCTGGAAAAGCTCCTTATAGCTTGAAAGTCCGCGTGAGTTGTACATGACCATTGCCTGCCGCATGGTGAGCGTGAGCAGGAGCATTGCGATAACCGCGGCAATAATGCCTGACCAGCCGAGGCCGACGTAATAGGTGTTGGCCTGATTGCCGGTTGCAAATCCGCCGCCTGCATGCGCCGAGAAGAGCACAGCACCGACGGAAAATGCGGCAAAAAACGGGATCTTGGATATCTTGCGGTTTTGGGGCTTGTTGTTCATTTTGGTTTTCCTCCTTAAATTCCGGCAGAAAAACAAAAAACCCCTCGTCCTTCTGCCGATTTGCAGAAGAGACGAAAGGCTGAAAAACCGTCCGCGGTACCACTCTTCTTCGTTCCACATGCTGTGGGACGCACTCAGTCAGGATACAGTCATATCCCTGCACTGTAACGGGCGCACCCGTCTGCGCCTACTGACGTTCAGCACAGCCGCTATCCGGTGAGTTCGGCGAAAAAACAACCTTTGTGCCTTGCACCAACCGGCACTTCTCTGAAAGGGCATTTTCGCTTACTGTTCCGTGTCCTTGCGTTTATGGGTGAATTGTAGCACCGCAGACGCAGATCCGTCAAGATTGCGGACTAAATAAAAATTTCACGAGCATTACTTAAAAATTTCGTAGGAATTAACAAAATTTGCGCTTGCGCCCGGCTATACCATGCTCTTGTAATCCTCGCAGGGATCGAGATTATCTGGAGGGAAAAACTCGTCAACGGGGAAGGATATGCGGCCGAACATCGTGCACGGATCGTCCTCGGACGAACCTACGCACTCCTTCTCCGGCAGACAGTAATCGTAAGCCGGGATGAGCAGCTGTGTGCTGCGCTCAAGCCGGATGATAGAAAACTGGCCGAGCGTAACATAGACATGGCGCGTACCGCCGGTAACGGATATCTCTTCGCCGAAGGAGTCGAGTATCTGCTGCGGAATATCTCGCTGATCTATACCGGGGTCTGGCAGTGCCGTTTCCGCAAGTGTCATGTGCAGCGCAATCGGATCGACGGCATCGACCTCGGCAAATGGCATGCTGTTTGCTCCGTCGAGGATGCAGCAGTCATCCGAGGAAAAGCTCCTGACTCTGCCCTCGGAACCAAAGAGCATTACGCGCTTATCGAACACGGCAAGCCCCGTGAAGCACTGATTTGCCGGGAATGTTTCGCCGCTTATCTTATAAAAGTAGGTTACATCGACCGTGTAGTAGCCGCGGTTAAGGCAGATCTCGTTTACCTTTACCTCGCAGTGCAGAAGCTGCGCGCACTTGGGACGCACGCTGAATGCGCTCTCTATGTAGGGAAGAGAGCTGACCGTGGGGTAAACGCGCAGATCCTCGATGCAGTCCTTGTCGCGGCAGGCGTCCATTATCTTTCTTGTGCTTACGCAAACGGCCTGTTTTATGCAGTCATTATCATTGACCGGACCGGGTACGACCCTGTCTGCCATAAAAATACCTCCCAGAATGGAATTGAAGAAAAACTTCAATACAGTCTATGCGTATTGTTCCAAAATGTGAAGAATATTGGATTTACAAAAAGAAAAGTATGTATTATTATATATAATGCAGAGGAGGCGAAAGAATGAAAAAGCAGCTTTGGCTCATACTCATAGCCGTTGAGGTTTTGATACTGTTTGCAATGCTTCTGGCTGATTTCGGCCTTATCCGAACGGCAACTGCGCCGCTTTCGCCGAGAAGCATAATATTGCATATAACGACCGTTGTTATAATTTTTGCCTGTATCGAAGCATATAAGAAAAGCGACTGATGCCGGGAATCTGCCGTTTGGATATATGTTGTTTAGGAGAGTGTTATGGAACGACTGGGCTTTATTCATGAAAAGCTTGATATAAAAATCCTTATACTGTTTATTCTCCGCCGGCTGCCGGGTATAGTCGCGCCCATTGACCTTCAGGACTTTACGCAGCAGTGCGACGAGGGCTTCGGGTATTTTGAGTATTCCGACTGCCTTGCCGAGCTTATCGAGAGCGGACTCGTCATCGAAGAGGAGAGCGGACTGCGCGTAAGCAAGCGCGGAGCCGATGCCGCCGAAACGGTCGAGAGCAGCCTGCCTTTTTCCGTTCGCAAGAGGGCAGAGAAGATAATTGCACCTGAGGCCGAGCGTCTGCGCCGCCTTTCGATGATAACTGCGCAGCACCGCAACCGCGAGGGCGGCTGCTTTGTGACGCTTGCCATGAGCGACGGTAAGGGCGAGATAATAAGGCTCAACATCCTATCGTCCGGCGAGCAGCAGGCAGAGCGGATAGAAGAAAACTTCCGCGACAGAGCCGAGGAGATATATTGCAGAATCATCGAGCTTCTCGATAAGAAGCCGGATGATAAAAATGCTAAAGGGTAATATAACGCCCATTACAGATGGTCGTTTATATATTTTTATTGTACACCAGGAGGAAAACCATGGAGATCAAAATTCCGGACGGATACAAAAGTATCCTTAGCGTTTACGACACGCAGAAGGCTATAAGCCTCTTAAAGCGCCTGTTTGAGGACAGGCTCGCGGCACTTTTAAATCTTTACCGAGTGTCCGCACCGCTGTTTGTCGATTCTAATTCCGGACTTAACGATAACCTCAACGGCTACGAGCGCCCCGTATCGTTTGATATTCTCCGCTCGGATACGACCGCTCAGGTCGTTCAGTCGCTTGCAAAGTGGAAGCGTCTTGCGCTCAAGCGCTATAACTTCTTCCCCGGCAAGGGGCTTTACACCGATATGGACGCCATCCGCCGCGACGAGGACGAGCTGGATAACCTGCACTCAGTCTATGTTGACCAGTGGGACTGGGAAAAGGTCATCCTTTCGGAAAACCGCAATCTCGACTATCTCAAGCTCACCGTTATGGACATAGTCAAGGCCCTGTGCGATACGCAGGATACGATGCAGGCGATCTATCCCCAGCTTCAGTGCCTGCCGAAGCTTGAGCGCAACGTCACATTCGTCACCTCTCAGGAGCTTGAGGATATGTATCCCGACATGACCTCAAAACAGCGCGAGAACGCATTTACGCGCGAGCATAAGACCGTTTTCATCATCGGTATCGGCGGCGCTCTGCGCTCCGGCAAGCCGCATGACGGCCGCGCGCCCGACTATGACGACTGGAAGCTCAACGGAGATATTCTGTTCTGGTGCGATTGGCTCGACTGCGCGATCGAGATATCCTCGATGGGCATCCGCGTCGATCCTGAATCGCTGGACAGACAGCTTCGCCTTTCCGGCTGCGATGACCGCCGCGAGCTTCCGTATCACAAAATGCTTTTAAACGGCGAGCTGCCCCTGACCATCGGCGGCGGTATCGGCCAGTCGCGCGTTTCCATGCTCCTTCTCGGCAAGGCGCATATCGGCGAGGTGCAGGTATCCATCTGGGATAAGCACACCGAAGAGGTCTGCGCCGAAAAGGGAGTCATGCTGCTGTAAATAGCCGCATAAGGTGTTGGCATGGACCTTATAGAACTGATCAAAGTAATAATCATCGGCATAGTTGAGGGCATAACCGAGTGGCTGCCCATTTCAAGCACCGGACACATGCTGCTCGTGGATGAATTTATCCACATGAACGTCACTCCGGAATTTCGCGAGATGTTCCTGTATGTCATCCAGCTCGGCGCGATACTGGCGGTCATAATCCTGTTCTGGAACAAAATGTGGCCGTTTCAGAGCAAGAAGAAAAACGGCAGCGTTATAAAAAAAGAGACGTTTGTTCTCTGGTTCAAGGTCGTAATTGCCTGCATTCCGGGCTTCGTTGCGTATCTGCTGCTTGACTTTGTCGATAACTGCTATGTCGTTGCCGCGGCGCTTATTGTCTACGGTATTCTGTTTATCGTTATCGAAAACTGGAACCGCGGCCGCGAGCCGAGAGTCAAAACGCTCGAGGAGATATCGTATAAGGATGCGTTCATCATCGGCCTGTTTCAGGCGCTGTCGATCATCCCCGGCACCTCGCGCAGCGGCTCTACCATCATAGGCGGACTTGTCATCGGCGTGTCACGCGTTGCGGCGGCGGAGTTTACCTTCTTCCTGGCCGTGCCGGTCATGGTCGGAGTGTCGCTCCTGAAGATAATCGCCTTCGGCTTTTCGTTTACAAGTGCCGAGCTTATAACGCTCATCATCGGCTGCGTTGTGGCCTTCCTTGTATCCATTGTCGTTATCAAGTTCCTAATGAGCTATATAAAGCGCAAGGACTTTAAGGTGTTCGGCTGGTACAGGATCATTCTCGGCGTGGTCGTAATAGCGTACTTTCTGCTGAAATAAGCGCGCAAAAATACCCTCCTCTTGTCCAGGTATGGAACAGAAGGAGGGTATATCAAAATTATCCGATCAGAAGCACGGAAAGATCGTTTACGTTCGTTCCCGTCGCGCCTGTTTGGATAAGTCCGCCGCAGGCGTCGAGCGCATGGTATGAGTCATTGTTTTGCAGCATGTGGAAGATGCTGATGTCCTTTTCCTCAAGAAGATGCTTTGTACTGCCGTCAACATATCCGCCTGCTGCGTCGGTCGGGCCGTCGGTCCCATCCGAGCCTACGGAGAAAACGCACACATTCGGCATGCCGGCAATGTTTTCGGCGGCTGCAAGAGCAAGCTCCTGATTTCTGCCGCCAAGTCCGCTGCCTGTTATATGAACAACGGTCTCGCCGCCGGCAATGAACGCACGCTTTTTGCCGGCTCCGGCGTATTGCTGAGCAATGTTCGAGAGAAAAACACCGGCGTCCTTTGCCGTGCAGCTGAGCGATGAGGTGAGTATAACAGGCTCATAGCCAAGCTCAGCACAGGTTTTTGCAGCCGAGCGGCAAAGCTGGTTTACGCTGCCTATTACCGTTGTTTCAACGTTTTCTATCACCTTCGGAGTTTCCTGCCCGAGCAGACTGCGCATTTTAGCGGTCATGGTGACCCCGTATTTTTCGGCTATGTATTTTGCCTGCTCGGCCGTTGTGCCGTCAGGCGCTGCCGGGCCGGAGGCTATACTGTCGATCCTGTCGCCGATGACGTCGGACAGAACTATGTTGTATACCTTTGCCGGCATGCAGGCGAGCGCAAATTTGCCGCCTTTAACGGCGGAAAAGCGTTTTCTGAGCGTGTTTATCTCGTTTATGTCGGCGCCTGAGGCAAGAAGCTCCTGCGTGAGCCTGCTCATATCCTCAGCCGGGATAAGCGGCTTTTCAAAAAGGGCCGAGCCTCCGCCTGAGAGAAGAAACAGAACAGCATCGCCCTCACCGAGGGGCTTTACCATCTCCAGCACCTTTTCCGTTGCGGCATAGCTGTCGTCATCGGGCACAGGGTGCCCGGCCTCATAGACCTCAAGATGCTCTATAGCGCCTTTGCCATAGCCGTGCTTGGTTATCACTATTCCGGCTTTTATCCTTGAACCCAAGACCTCGGATGCCGTTTTTCCCATTTGCCATGCCGCCTTTCCGACGGCGGCAACGTAGATATTCCCCTGAAGCTTAATGTCCTTCAGAGCAGCTTTCACTGCGTTGTCGGGCAGCGCGGTGTCTATTGCCCGTGTGTAGATAAGTTTCGCGTCTGCGCGCATATCCATAGCATTATCACCCTTGCCTGCGTATTTTATGCCTACACTATATCATAAATGCAGTTGCTGTTCAAACAGAATGCAGCATATCAAATTTATAAGGAGAAACAAATGAAAATTGTTGTTTTGGACGGCTACACGGAAAATCCCGGAGACCTCAGCTGGGACGGCCTAAAAAAGTACGGGGAGCTTACCGTGTATGACAGAACGCCGTATGAAGATGACGAGAAAATAAAGCGCATCGGAGATGCCGAGATCGTGCTTACGAATAAAGCTCCGCTCAGCAGCACGACATTGGATGCCTGCCCTAATATCAGGTGCATCTGCGTGCTCGCGACCGGGTACAATATCGTTGACTGCGCTGCTGCCGAGAAGAAAAACATCCCTGTCTGCAACATTCCCACATACGGAACGGCCTCGGTCGGGCAGTTTGCAATTTCAATGCTGCTTGAAATATGCAGCCATGTTCAGGTGCATTCCGACAGTGTACACGCCGGGGAATGGGAGAACGGCTCCGACTGGTGCTACTGGAAGCATCCGCTTATTGAGCTTGCAGGAAAAACAATGGGCATAATCGGCTTCGGAAAGATCGGTCAGACTACGGGCCGAATCGCAAAGGCTATGGGCATGAAGATACTTGCGTCCGGCAGTCGCCCGACGCCGCAGGGTGAGGAAATTGCCGAATATGTCGATACCGACACGCTTCTTGCGCAGTCGGATGTTATTGCACTCCATTGCCCGCTGTTTCCCAATACTCAGGGGATCATTAATAAGGACAATATAGCAAAGATGAAGGACGGCGTTATTATTATCAATAACAGCCGCGGCGGACTTATTGTCGAGGAAGACCTCGCTGACGCGCTCAACTCCGGAAAGGTCTATGCCGCAGCGGTCGATGTTGTGTCCACAGAGCCTATAAAAGGCGATAATCCGCTGCTGAAGGCGAAAAACTGCCTTATAACGCCGCATATCAGTTGGGCGCCCAAAGAGGCAAGGCAGAGGATAATGGATATGACCGAAGAAAATATCAAAGCCTTTATTGAAGGCGCGCCGATAAACGTCGTGAATAATGTATGATATCAAAAAATGCACCCGAGGGGTGCATTTTTTAATGCATTAGTTTGCTAAAAACTATGCTGTAATGAAAGAAAATAGAGTAGCAGGGGAGCTCGAGGGGTAGCGAAGCGGCGGCGCGGTAGTGAATGACATGCCGGGGGCATGTCAGAGCCGCGGCGTGACCGAGCCGCAGCGAGAAAAAGGCCCCACTCGTGATTAAATCAATAGCCATCAAAAACGCCTGATTTATCAGGCGCTTTTGATGCCACTTTGTTGCATGCCGGTGGTAACATGTGCCCGTTTAGAAAGGAGCACGAGCCATGAAAACAAAAAATGTCATTTCGCTGCTTTTAGTCCTTGGGATGCTTATGAGCATCTGCGCATGTGGCAGCGATACTACTCCGGCAGCGCCGAACAGTTCTGCCGAAACCAAGCCCGAATACCGCATCACGGCAAAGCTGACTGCCGCCGATACCGAAAATAAGGAGCTTGCCGCACACCTGACGGAAAGCTGCATAATAAGCTTTACAAACACGAGCGCCGACACGTGGAGCAGCGTTTGCCTGCGCGACTATGCCGCCGCAAACCTTGAGATTGAAAACAGCATAAGCGACGATAAGCCGTATACTCCCGGCAGCATACGCGAGGTGAAGGACTCGCGCGGCAATGCGCTGAGCTTTGCGGTTCAGGAGGATAAATCCGTTGTGTATGTTCATCTGCCGTCGCCGCTCAAACCAGGCGAGCGAACGAGCATAAGCGTGGATTACAGTACCGAGATACCCTGCGGCTTCGAGCGGCTGTGCTGGTCTCCGAACGGAGATGATTTTACCGGCGCGAGCACAGTCTGCCTGTCGCAGGCGTATCCTGTACTTGCCGAGTATATCGACGGCAAGTGGAACGAAGCGCCGTATTTTACCGACGGGGAGTGCTTTTTCTCGCCCTGCGGAAGCTATGAGATGACCCTCAGTGCACCCGAGGGCTACACGGTCATATCCACCGGCAGCGAAGCACAGAGCGCCGACGGAACATGGACGCTTAAAGCCGACAATGTCCGCGATTTTGCCGTCATTGCCGGAAACGGTTTTGAGAAGCTCAGCGGAAAGGCAGGAAGCGTAACCGTCAACAGCTGGTATTATTCCGGCAGCGGGCGCGATAAAAAGCAGGGCGAGGTGTCGCTCAAGGCTGCCATAGACGCCGTGAACGCATTTTGCGATGCGTGGGGCGAATATCCTTATGATACGCTCGATGTGGTTCAGACGCCGTATAATGCCGGCGGTATGGAGTATCCCGGACTTGTGCGCATTGCTGAAATGTATGCCGATCTTATCGGTGCCGAGGGAGATGAGAGTCTGCGCCTCGACGTTGCGCATGAGGTCGCGCACGAATGGTTCTATGCCGTTGTAGGAAACGATCAGTACCGCGAGGCGTGGCTTGACGAGAGCTTTGCCGTTTACGGTGAGCTTGTGTATCAGCTGTACACCGGCGAGAGCGAGGCCGATGTGCAGGCGCGTGTTGATTCGCTCGACTGCACCATAAAGCAGAAGTACGTTGACCTCAGCTACGATCAGTATTTTGACGAATATACCGGCAACAGCTATATAAACGCAGTTTATAAAGTCGGCCCCGTTTTTCTCTGGAAGCTGCGGCAGACAATGGGGCAGGAGAGCTTCGATGCTTTCATGCGCGCATGGTATGAAGAGCATATGTTCAAGGAGGTCACCACGGCCGAATTCCGCACGGCAATAGAAAAAGCCTCAAACAGCCCGGACGCAAATGCGCTTCTTGACGAATATCTCTCTCCGGGAAAATAACATGCTAATAGGCCCCCTCCGATAACACATCGGAGAGGGCCTTGCAATATTATGTTTTTATCAACCGATATTATTTGCGTAGCGCATGAATACGGCTGCTGCCTGTGCACGCGTTGCGCTGCCCTTAGCATTAAGGTAATAAGTACCGTCGGTGCCCCTTACACCCAATATTATGCCGTTTTTAACAGCCCAGGCCATTGCATCGGCAGCATATGCCGAAACGCAGCCTGCGTCGGCAAAAGAGCTAAGATCGCCGCCGGAAGAGCCTGCCTTACCGCATAGCTTTGCATAACGGAAGAGAATCACTGCCATCTGCTCGCGTGTAACATTATCGTTGGGGGAGAATGTCTTGGCCGAAGTTCCCAGAACAACGCCGTTTTCGGCGGCCCATGCTACGGCCTTTGCGTAATATGCTCCGTCTGCAACATCGGCAAATACCGATGCAGACTTGTTTTCCGGACATCCTGCCGCACGCCACAGGACAGTTACCATCATTGCGCGAGTCAGATGCTGATCGGGCGCAAATATGCTATTGCTCGTACCGTAAAACAGACCGTTGGTAACAACAAAGTCAATGTGCTCGTGGCACCAGCTGCCTGCCGTGACATCGGTGAACGCTCTGCTCGGGCAATCCTTGCCGCCGTCGCATTTGGCGAGCTTTGCGATCGTTTCTGTCATAGTCTCACCGCAGACAGTGCAGGTAAAGGTCTTCACACCCTCGGAAGCGTGTGTGGGAGCGGTGGTGATAACGCCGTTATCCCAGGTGTGCTGCGTAAGTTTTGCAACTGCCTCGGTTTTCGTTTCGCCGCAGACAGTGCAGGTGAATGTCTTCACACCCTCGGAAGCGTGTGTGGGAGCGGTGGTGATAACGCCGTCATTCCAGGTATGCTGTGTAAGCTTTGCAACCGCTTCTGTTCGTGTATCGCCGCAGGTCGAGCATGTAAAGACTCGGACACCGGCGTCTTTGCATGTCGGCTGCACGGTTATTGTTCCGCTGTCCCAGCTGTGATTTCCGTTTGAGGTCGGACAGTTTACATAGTAAAAGCGTATGGAATCACCGCTTTTAAGCTCATAGGTTGCCAATGTTGCGTAAATAACATTTCCGGTTGCAGCATCTCCGCTGAGTATGGGCATTTCGCCGTTGACGGTGAACATCCAGCCAGACCACGAACCGTGAGCACTGTCACCTGCCGAAAGCGTGAACCCGTTGGAATCGGTGACGCCTGTTATATATTTTGCTGAACCTGTGTAGGAGTAGCCGTTGCTGCTCAGAACCGCGATAAGCGCATCGGCTGCTGTATTGTGAGACTGTGCGTCGCAGGAATAGCTTCCGCTGAGCGATTTGAAGCTTGCGCTGCCGCTGTGCCCGTCTACGCTGACGGAAACGGTGATTGGTTTTTCTGCGGGAGCAGAAGTCCCCGTTGTGCCGATGACGGTGACGGTCGCGGAAATGGGCTGCTTATAAAACTGCGCAAACTGAGCGTATTCCGGATCTGAACCGAACTTTTCATAGTATTTTGCGTACTCTGTATAGCTGAGTACACTGTCGATGGTGACCTCGGTGTTATAGGTCGGCTGAGTCACAAGCAGGTTTTCGTGAGCAACAACGTTCGGCACGCTTGAGCGGAAGCAGCGGTACTGCTCGGAAGCATACCAGCCGTCAATTTCATCTGCCTTGACGCCTACTGCGTTGTAGTCGTCCATGCTGCGGATAAACTTGTATCCATCGCCGTTCGGGACTATCTCAATGAACGAACGCATGTCAAAGCTGACATTGCTCTTGTCCGTGTTTGCATTGCGGATGCCCTCCCAGTAGACATCTGCGCTGCACACCTTTTTCATGAAGGCAGAGGCCGTATCAAGCTCGGATTGAGTAAGAGGCTGAACGGTAAGCGTAATATCCTTGCTTGCAAGTACTTTCAAGGAGGAATAGTCCTTGCCCTCGCCGCTTGGCCGATCAAGGATCTTTATCGTAACGGTGACGGTCACGTCATCCTTTTCGGGGAGCGGACGATATGTCAGCATTCTTGCTGTGTTTGCGGTTGAAGGATCTGCGGAAACAACGACGTTGTCTTTATCCGTGCAAAGAAGTATCGGAGTGTATTTTCCGTCAAAGCTCTTGCCGTAGTCTCTGAGAGATATGGCGTTAAGCTGCTTGGTCGTGGGGAACTGAATATCGGAAACGACATTGCTATTGTCGATCTTGCTTCCGTTGCGCGGATCGGTAAGACCGATCTCATTAAGTGCTTTGTCGAGAAGGCCAGCGTAGCTGAAAGCACTCGGGTCTGAGCTGCCCTTGACGGTGACAGTGAATACCTTGCTTGCTGTGAGATCGTCGCGCCCGTTGTAGACAATTGTTGCCGTAAGTGTGACCTCGGTGTCCGTTCTTGGCTGGGAGATGCTCACTTGATACGGGGAGAAATGCGGATAGCTTACCTCCGAAATGGAAATTACGCTCGTGTCGCTTGTTGCCCAGCTTACGGTAGACCACAGCTCAAGATCGTCGCTGTCGTTATAGTCGACATTGCTTTCGTCAACACCGGCCTTGAGCGGATACTTCGGCAGACTGCATAGGTCGGAAGTTTTCTCAACGGCTTCAGGAACGCTTATGCGGTCAAGAACCGCCTTTAAAGCGGCATTTGCCTTTGCCTCGTCAAGACCGAGGTAGAAGAGACATTCGGTTGAGTCTTTGCTGTATCCGTTGCAGCTAAGGACTATCGTCGGACGCACGCTTCCGCTGGCAGCAGGGGTAGAGCCGTTTTCGTTCCACTTATACTGGAGAGTGCCGTCTGCGTCTATGCCGACGTAGTTAAAGCTGCTGTATTCGGCCTTCTTCATGCTCACCGTAACGTCGGTTATTCCGGCGGCAGTGAGCTTTGCTCTTATCATCGTAAGGGCGTTTGTATCCGTGCCGTATTTTGCATTGTATGTGCCGGAGATGGCTGCTTCTGCGGCGTTGAGCTTTTCTTCGGCTGCTGTCTGCTCAGGGGACTTGTTCTCGGTCCAAACGGCATAGAGATTATAAGTTTCGCCATCCGCGCTTCCGTCGTCCCAATAGTCGCCCTCTTCAAACGGACGGTTTATCGTTGCACCGTCTGCGTATTTAACGGTGCTGCCGTAGCTGCTTTCGGCCCAGCCTGCAAAGTCATAGCCCTCGCGCGTGTAGGAGCATGTTGAGAGCACTACGTCATTCCCGAATGTAGCCGGCTGATCGGCCATAGTGCCGGTGACTGAGCTTTTATCGGAGTACTTTATGTTGTATTTTATGATGTACTGATAATCGCGCCATTTTGCAATGAGCGTGACTTCATCACCGGTAAATTCGGTGTCCTTGGTAACTTTTTCGCCGAACGAACCGTCGGCGCTCTTGATGTACCATCCGTCGAGTGCCTTGCCTGCCGGATAGTAGGATTCGCTTGTGTAGGGCAGGGAAGAGTAAACCTTATCATGGGTTACGGTCTTATCATTTATTGTCTTCTTATAGCCGTTGCCGTCAAAATGAACAGTGATTCCCTTTTCCCAATGGGCGTACAGCGTAACGCCATTTTGGGCATCATCTGCCGTGAACTTGTACCGGATGGTTATCTCGGTTCCACCTTCGGCAGCATTAAACCAGCCGGTGAAGATATAACCTGTGCGCTTCGGGTCCTCTATCGAAGCAAATTGGCTGCCGGTGTCGGTCGCTATAAAGTTGTAGTTTTCGCCGACAATGCCTGTGCGGTATGTTTTTTCAGCGCCCTCATAGTTGGGGTCAACGGTCACGGCAACGGGCAGACCCTTCCACGCAGCGTAGAACTTTGTGCTGCCGCTGTTCTTATCCGTAAGGTTTTTGACCGTTTCACCTGCACTCGTGCCGGAGGTTGAGCCCTTGTAGCTGCTCCAGCCGTTGAAAGTATATCCTGCGCGCGTGAAGCTGCAGTCGGGAAGTGTAACATCTTTATCATACTCCGCCGAAATGCTGTCCATTGTGCCCTCACCGCCGTCAGGATCGAACTCTATGGTGTAGCTTATCGGAGTCCACTTTGCAGTGTATGTAATGCCACTATTGATAACGGTTTCTGCGCTGAGTTTTTCATCGTCGCTGAACCATCCGCCGAAGATATAGCCCTTACGGGTGGGATCGGCAGGTAGCCTGCTGCTTCCGATAGCTGTGTCCTGCGCAACAAGAACGGAGGTTTCGGTTCCGTTATTATAAAATGTGACCTTGTACGCATCACCCCATACTGCATATAGATCGATGCTTTCGGTAAGGTCGATTTTCGCACCGTCGGCGTATACTATCTCGCCGCCGCTGACTGTTGCCCAGCCTGCAAATACCTTGTCGGCTGAAGCAAAGGTATTTGCTTTCAGCGTGCCCTTGCCGCCGTAGATGTTCTGAGTATAGGTATCATCTCCGTTATGGAAGGTGACAACGAGTGCTGCTCCGGCCGAGAAATTGCGCAGATAAACGCAATCGTCGTATTTATCGCCCCTGCCGTCCTTACTGTATTCAACAGTCAGCTTATCGCCTCTTTTGGCGTCGACATCGAGACCTTTCCAGTCCTGATCCCCGCTTTTGCCGTTAACAAGAGTTCTGGTGCCAAGCTTTATCGTGCACTTATCGTACTCAGCTTCGGACGATACCTTGTATTCAAACGAAAGATGCGAGTCCTCCGTAAATGTCAGAGTAAGTGTACTTGTGGCGTATGATTTGTCTTTGATGCCTGATACGGCAACTGTCTCACCGTTTAATGTGGTCGTTTTCCACACCTTGCTGCCTGCGTCAGGATTGACGCTAACAGGCAAGTCTTTAAAGTAGTCATAAATGCTCGGCGTTGCCGCAAGCGCGGAAACCGGCATCAGACTCAGCAGCATTACAAGCGCCAGCAAAAGCGAAATAATGCGTTTTTTCATGCTTGTTTTCTCCTTTAAAAGTATTTTCGTTTATCCCAAAGAAAAAAGCCTGCACCACCACAGCGGTACAGGCTTGTTGATCAAAAAAGGGCAGACTACTCCCTTGGTATATGATAGCGGCGGTCCCGGTGACGGCAGGTGCCCGGCCGAACGACCACGTATCTGACTTATCCGAAGCTTTTGCGCATTCGGCTTCACAGTGACCCACTCGCGGGGAATTGCACCCCATTCCGTGCTGCTCTGCCTCGGCAGAGCACGCCGCCCGACCCGATATTTTGTTTTGCGTCGGTGCAGAAAGCTGTTTTCAACGGGATTTTTCCGACAGGGAGAATAGTATCAAATTTCAGTGTGTTTTACAAGACAATTGCTGTCAGAACGCATCATATCTCGAAAACATTGCCCGATATTGCCGTCAATGCATATCGACTGCCGTTTTATATCCTCCGGGCAGGCGGTCTGCCCCATATTTATGCAGGCATACACCGCGTTTTCGTTCTGCGCCGTCATCTGCCAGAACGGGTACTTTATGATAACCGGGGTGTTGTATCCCACGCCCAGCTCTAAAAACAGAATTTTCTGCCCTGCACGGGTGCGCAGAAAGTTTTCGTACCGCTCGGCGGCTTTGTGCCAGCCCTCGTCCTGCACGAACGTGTCGTCGCAGCGCAGATTCATCGCCATCGGCTTTCCGCAATGCGGACAGTGCGGCACAAGCTCTGACGGGATGCGCATATTCTGCTGCCGCGCGACCATCTCGCGGATGATATCCTCATTGTCGAAAGGCTCCTGACAGCAAGGCTCGCTGCACTGGAACAGACCGTAGTCACCCTGAGTGTAGAAAAGCCGCTTTTTATCAAAGCCTGCCTTCTGGAAGCAGTGGTCAACGTTTGTGGTTATGACGAAATAGTCCTTGTCCGACACGAGCTTGAGCAGATCGTCGTATACGGGCTTGGGAGCGCTCATGTATCGATTGATGAGAACGCTGCGGCTCCAGAATGCCCAGAATTCCTCAAGAGTGGGGAAGGGGTAGAAGCCGCCGGAGTACATGTCCCGAATGCCGTATTTTTCTTCAAAATCCGAGAAGTGCTTTTTGAAGCGCTCACCGCCGTAGGAAAACCCTGCCGCGGTGGAAAGACCGGCTCCTGCGCCGATAACAACGGCGTCGGCGTCGCTGAGTGCCTGCTTAAGGCGCTCGATCTGCTCCGAGTAATCGTTCATAGATTTCTTTATCCGTGCTTTTGAAAACATTAAAAATCACCTTTCTGACGCTTGCTTGCTCAGTCATAAAGTCCTTCACGGTTTTTACCGCGATCTCGGCCGCACGCTCGTTCGGGAAATGAAACTCGCCGGTTGATATGCAGCAGAATGCCACGCTTTCAAGGCCGTTTTCCGCCGCAAGCTCAAGACAGGAGAGGTAGCAGGAGGCAAGAAGCTCCTCGTCGCGCTCTGTCACGCGCCCGTCAACTATCGGGCCTACCGTGTGCAGCACATACCGGCAGGGCAGATTAAACGCCGGAGTGATCTTTGCCTGCCCTGTCGGCTCGGGATAGCCCTGTCGCTGCATAAGCTCCTGGCATGCTAGGCGCAGCTCAATACCGGCAAACGTGTGTATTGCATTGTCGATGCAGCGATGGTTGGGTATATAGCAGCCTGTAAGTCCTGAATTTGCGGCATTGACTATTGCGTCGCATTTTAGTGTCGTGATATCGCCCTGCCAGATGTACAGTCCCGGCTGCACGGGCTGTAGATCGGCAATATCCGTGACGCCCTTATCGACAGTTTCGCTTTTCAGGTATTCGTCCTGAACCTGCAAAAAGTCGGATGAAATTCGCTGCGGCCGGCGGATGTTCATAAGCCCACGGAGAAGCTCACGCTGCTCGGCTGAGCTTTGCGGCATGGAAACGCCGCGATACTCCGGCCGCTCGTTTAAAAGCGACTGAATGAGAAAAAGTCTTTTTTCGCTTTGGTTCATGCTCAGAGCCTCTTTTCAATGATCTGCTTCGGGCAGACCTCGGCGCAGCGGCCGCAGTGCAGGCAGCGGTGCTGATCGATCACAATCGGCTTTCGCAAGATGTCGATGCACTTTTGCGGACAGACCGAGTAGCACAGCTTGCATCCGATGCACCCGGAGCCGACAAAATAGCCAGAATGCGAGGAAGAAACGCCGCCTATCACAATGCTGTCACGCATGATATGGGCAGGATCGCTTATATCAAAGTATTCGCCATCGGCTTCATACAGGCAGAATACCTCCAGCGCGGACCGCGTATCGCCGGGATAAATCGACTGCATGTAGCTGTTCTTTTCAAAAATATCATCAAGCTTTTCGCTGCCGATATTCCGTATCTTGCCGCGCAGCGAAATTGATATCTTGCCCTTCACGGCCGACAGAGCTATATAGCCCTGCTCGGAAAGCTGCTCATAAAAAGCCTTGCCCTTGGCCGTGAGGAAATATACGCCGTTTTCATCCCACAGCATCATGTCAATCACACGGGTCTGGGGATGCCCGTCGGCGCCGATAGTTGCCACTGTCGTTGAGTGAATTTCTTCTACCAGAAGTCTCAGATAATCATTTCTCGTCATGCTCTTCACCGTCCTCGAGAGTATTTTACCACACTGAATGCGACAGCGGATAGCGCTTGCCGCTCATTTTCGGATTGGGGACGAAATCTTCTGCCGGGTAGCCGATGTATACCATGTTGTTTATCTCCCAATTATCCGGCAGGCCGAGCAGCTTCCGGGCTTTGGCTTTGTCAAAGTAGCTGATCCAGACCGTGCCGAGACCGATGCTGGCTGCCTCCAGCATCATGTGCGTTGCGAAGAATCGTTGCGTCAGTTGCGCCGCTTGCTTCTCCGCTTTCGGGATGCTTCCAGCATGCGTCGCGATCATAGCACACGAGCAGCACAAGCGGTGCGCCGTAGTAATAAACGCACTGATCGTGCTCCTTGTCGTCGCAGGAGCTGTCAAGCTCGGCATATTTCGGATTATAGTTAAAGGTGCAGAATTTGTGCACCTTTTCAAGGCTCTCTTTTGTGTTGAGAACAAGAATGCGCTGCGGCTGAGCGTTGACCGCCGTCGGTGCCCAGCGCCCGGCCTCAAGTATCTTATCCAGCTTCTCCTGCTCCACCGGGATCGGGGCAAACTGCCGGGTGGTCACTCGGCGCTTTGAAATATCAATAAAATCCATGTTGTTTGCCTCCTTTCAGAACAGGTGTCAGGCGTTTGTAGATAAGCATGGTAACAGCGCCGATGACAAGTCCTTTCAGCAGATTAAAGGGAAAAGCGTTAAACAGAACAATATCCAGCTTTGTGCGGATAAACGGAAGAAACTCGCCGAAGGAGGCAATAAGCTGATCCAGCGGCATGAAATTTTCGAAAAGCGGCAGCAGAATGAAGTAGTTGGCGATCGCCGCGGCAATGCCCATAACAAAGCTCGCGACAGCGCAGGCGATAAGTGCCGTTTTCTTTGTTTTGCGGTGTTTATAGATAAAGCCGGCAGCGGTAACATAGGAAGCGCCGATTATAAAATTGGCAAGCTCGCCTACGCCGCCCGTGGATGTGGTCAGAAGCTGCAGACTGTTTTTTACAAGCTCAATAAACAGACCGGCGATTGGCCCAAAGGCAAAAGCGCCGATCAGCGCCGGAAGATCGGAAAGATCCATCCGCGCAAAGGCAGGGGAGAGAGGAACCGGAAATTCGACGAATGCCAGCAGATAGGCAACCGCCGCCAGCATTGCGGTAGAGGATATGGTGCGAACGGAAAATGCATTTGCGTTTTTTCTTTTTGCTATGGAAATGGTGCTCATGATTGCTCCTTGGAAAAGACATGCTTGGATTTGAAACACCCCCACAGAGGGGAGATCTGTGGGGGCGTTTCCTCATATCTTCTTTCATCCGGACTTTTACCGTCGGCTGCGGAATTTCACCGCATCGGGCGCAACAGGCGCTTCGCAGGCTTTACTGCCGGTGGGGAATTTCACCCCGTCCCGAAGATTGAACCGGCGAGAGATGAGAGGTTAAAGCTGACAGGCGAACCGTGATCAAGCTCTCGCCAGATGTTAAGTTATCCGATTATCAGAACTCGTAGGGAGGATTGCCGGAGAAGTCGGCGATAAGGCCGTGTGCGTTTTCAAGATAGAATACCTCGAAGATGGGGTTTGTAGCCTCGCCGTACTGATCCTTTACGATGGGGTTTGCGATGCACATCTCCTTGGCAGCCATGTTGTTTTCAAAAACTGCCTTGCCGTGCAGGCGGATCCATGCATATTCGGGGCTGGAAACGGAGATCTCGATCTCGGGGTTAGCCTGCATGTCCTTGTATACGTCCTTCTGGTTGTTGGTGCAGAACCAGAGCTTGCCGTCCATTTCGCCTGCGAACATGAAGGGGCGGCACTTTGCCTTGCCGTCGCGGCCAACGGTGGCCAGATACTGTACGGGATTTGCGTTCAGAAACTCGATAACCTTTTTCATGATAAATACCTCCAAAATGATTATTCAAAGTTGTTTTCATATCGAAAGCTTGTTTTTTCCTTTCGTTGGCATTATACTAACGCCGTAGAGCCGATTTGTGAAGTAAGCACAATATTGTGCCGTAGTTACCTAAAGGATACTAATGACCGGTTACCGAACGGAAACCATTGTGCAGCCGCAAGGCTTTGCGGCCTTTTGACATAGTTGAAAAAATTTTTTCGGAGGGTATGGATATGAGCGAGACTAAGACGAAAACTGAGCTTCCGGCATGCCCGGTGGAGACAACACTGACCCTCATCGGCGATAAGTGGAAGGTGCTTATACTCCGAGATCTGCTGCCCGGAACCAAGCGCTTCGGCGAGCTTAAAAAGTCGATCGGCAGCGTGTCACAAAAGGTTTTGACGGCGCAGCTGCGCGATATGGAGGAAAGCGGCCTTGTCCACCGCAAGGTATATGCGGAGGTTCCGCCGAGGGTCGAATACTCCCTGACCGAGCTTGGGCAGAGCTTAAAGCCCATCCTTGACTCCATGTGGGCATGGGGCGAGGGCTATAAGGAATCATTTAAAGCACAATGAAAAAAGTCATGACCATCGAGAAAACGGATGGTCATGACTTTTTTATCATTCGTTGTTTTTCCACGCGATTATCGCCGCCGTCATGCGCTTGTCAATGTCCAGACGGGTCTGCCTGCATTCCTCGGGAAATTGCTTTGCGGCTTTGAATGCCAGCCGAACAAACAATCCCGAACCTATAGGAAACATGGTTTTGATCATGCTTTCGGGGAAAACAAAATGAGTTCCGTGCCGGTAAACTACCGCTTCTGCCTCGCAATCGTGAGCGTGTTCCGAAAGCCGCTTTTCGATGCGTCTAATGTATTTTGCCGTGTCCCACAGAACATCGTCCTCAGCGCCGATGAGCAGCAGCTTGCCGTGAATGTTCTCGACGGGAATATACTCTTCCGGGCGGATGGGTTGCGCTTTTTCCGAGTCGTCAAACAGCTTGCGTGAGTTTATCATATCGCCGGTGCGCTTGGTCTCATTGGCAATGCAGTGCCAATAGTCCGGGTGCTTATAGCAAAAAGGCATATAGGGAAGGGGAGTGCCGCGATAAGAAAACAGCGACTCGCCATCGATGGGCCATTCCTTGCAGCCGTCCCTATTGCCCTGCATAAAGCCCTGCCAGACAAAATCACTGGGTGTCATGGCAATGGTCAAAGTAATGTCGGAAAACATGGATGCAGCCGTCAGCGCCAGGGTGCCGGTCGTAGAAGCTCCGGCGATGCCAATTTTGCTGTTTCCGTTCTCTTTCAGCCATGCGATTGCCGCTTCGATGCGCTCCAGCGGATAGTTATGGTGACCGTAATCCTTCTTCCCCGGCGACATGGTGAGGACATTGACACCCTGCCGCAATAGCCATTTCACCGCCGAGCGAGACATATAGTCCTCCGGATCGTCGCCCAGCATGGCAATTATCGCGTGATCCGAAGCTGTTTTACACGCCCAATATGCGCCATAGAATCCGTCTGTCTCAATGTCAAAATGAATGTGTTTCATAAAGCGCCTCCGAAACCGATCTTCACGATCTGCATTTTCATCATCTCGTCGCCGAGTTTGGCGAGAAAACGGAAAAATCCGCTGACGGAGGGATCTTTAAGATCGTTATAGCCGAGCATGTAACCACGGCTGGACACATTAAGGCGCTTATCCCATGCGCCGATCTCGCTTTTCGCGTCCGAAACGGAAAAATACGCGCCGACGTCCTTTATCTCGGCATCCTTGAGCCACGTTTTCGATATGAGCTTTACCGCTTTTTCGTTAGCGGCGTCAAATACGAGCACGCCGCCGGGAAATGCATCGGCCATAGATATCGTCAGGGCCTGTACCTGCTCCTTGAAAAAATAGTAGAACACGCCGGATGCGAAGAATATCGCGCCGCCGGATGCGTCGATTTCATCAAACCACGCCGTATCGTTGAGGTCGCAGGGGATATTTTTCTCTCTTTCACCGGCCGGGAGCAGCTCGCTGCGGACTTTGATCACGTCTGGGAGATCCAGATTATAAATTTTGCAGCTGCTGTTATCGCAATTGCGCCCGGTATTGTCCAGACCGCAGCCGAGGTTCACCACAGCCGCCGTCGGGTGCGATTTCAGATAGTCGCGTACCTCAAAGGCGAGGTCATTCTGACGCATGGCGACCTCAAGCGAACCAAAGCGCTGCATAAGGGTTCTTGACTTCTTATCCAACGCCGAAAAATCATAGTCCGCTTCACTTACAAGCCTGATCGCCGTTTCGTCACGATAGAGGCTTGGGTACAGCTCCGAGCATATTTTCCGCGCATACAGCGGAATGATCAAAGTCTCCTGAACGGTGTTTTTCTCAATTTTATAGCTCATATCGCATCTCCATATCGAAAATTTTTATTTGTTCCGCCTGTATCCCAATTCATCCCTGTACTCGGGATGCTCGTTCAGGTACGGGTCTTTGTCGCCGCATATTGTGTAATCGCATTTGCAGCCGTTTGAGCAGGTGGTTTTACGCACAAGACGAGCGTGGATAAGCTCCATTGCCGCATAATCCGGGTTGCACAGAGCGGGCATTATCTCCAAAAGCTCGTGCCGCTTAGCAAACTCTGCCGCCGGACAGGCTGTAAATTCGTAATAGATGGGCTTATCCTCGTCAAACGGAGCAACATACATTTCATAGTCGTGCCAGCTGTCGCACTGCCGCTTGGCGTTTGCAAAGCTTTTGTACATCTGCTTTTTGAAAAACGGCCTGTTGCAGTCAACGAATTTTGACAGCAGCCGAAAAGCCGGCAGAAACAGCTCGCTTTCCATCTCTTCGATCTCGTTGAGATCGGTAACGCTCCTGCATACCGTGTAATACGCCATCAGCGCAATGCAGTCATATGTACCGCCTGCGCCGTTGTGAAAATTTTTCTTGCCGCCGAGATCTGTGCGCCAGTCGGAGAGAAAGCCAACATATTGTTTCTGGACCTTTTCCCATATTTCATCCTGCTCTGTTTCCGGATAGTGCAGAGCGATCTTCGCCTGTATCTGCTTTTTGCAGGGCTTTGAATAAAGTACATGACAAGTGCGGTCAAATTGCAGCTCGGTGTCTTTCATGCCTTCTCCTTTTGCAGGCTGCATCGGTGTGCCGCCTGTACTTCCTGTGAAAACTGCTGCGGGTGCTCTCCGGCCAGTGTACCGTGGCCCATGTTGGGGAATATCTTGTAGGTAAAGGCATATCCCTTGTCCTGCCAGGCCTTGATGTGCTTTGCAAGCTTATTTTCCGTGGAGCTGGCAATGCCGTGCCAGATATGCATATCCGTCCGCTTGAAAAGCTCAAAGTTCCGGTGCCGCCCGATCATGCACTTGTCCTGATTGACCCAGCTTTGCCACGTGGCATCCCTGTAGACGATACGGTCAAAGTACTCCTCCGTGCGACCCATCATCTTGCAAACGATCTTTTTTCGGATGGGGCCGGCTTTTCCGATAAGCCAATAGGAAAAACCGGTCAGAAAGAAGATATAGATATCCTGCAAAGCAGGACTTTTAATATCCGCATAGTCCATTGTGGGCATTCCGTCGGCGATGGTTGTCGTGATTGTCAGGCGTTCATCGGCCAGAACATCCATGAGAATTAATGTCCCGTAAGAAACGCCGTAGAGAATGTCTATCTTTCCACCGTGGTGCTCCACAATATAATCGCCCAGCCGCCGTGCCTCATCCTGTACGGATTTAAATTCCGTCTCCGGCTCGTCGGGGTTGAAGCCGTCGTAGGCCACCAATACCACATGGTAGGTTTTTGCCATCTCTTCCGCCACCGGCAGCGCGCCGCGATAGCAAACTCCGCCGCCGTGGAGCATGACCATCAGCTCCGGGTGCTCCTGCCCAAATTCAAAATATTTCAACGGTCTGCCACCTCACACTCGTTTTTTCTTATATCCGCAGTCGCAGTAGGGGCCGCCGGAGGCAAGGGTATACTGCCGAACAAAGTTCGTCACGCCGCCTGCCTCGCTCATGGCGTAGTCCAAATGGCACATGGCCGGAGTCAGGTCATAAAGCCCCAGCTCTTTCATCAACGTGCATATGCCGCATTTCGAAAAACGTCCCTCGTAGCCGCTGCCGTCGGAGTATTCGTAAAAGTCCATGTTCCACGAGTATGGGTTGCGGTCAGCCGCCTTCAGGTCGGCAGTGGCTTTCATTCTTGCAATATCTTTCGGTGTGAACTTCGCCTTGCCGCTTTGGCGGCAGAACCATTTCATCAGCGGCGTCATCTGAGCGTTCTCATAGTATACCGTCAGCACCTCTGCATCCGGCTGCTTCGGCATACAGAGTATGAATGCCCCCAGCATGGCGCAGCCGACGATGTTCATTTTGAAGTGGTCGCCATTTTCAAATTCCGGCAGCTTTGCGATAATCTCCTTGTACTTTGGTTTTGCTTTCCGTGCAATTTCTTTTGCTGTGGCCGCATCATAACGGAAAACCGACGTCAGCTGCGTCCGAAACGATTTTGCAAACACCGCCCACATGGCCATAGGTATTCCGATATACTTCATTGCTCTACCTCCGCAATACTTATTATCTCTGAAAACCGAGATTGCGTGTTAAAAACAAGTGGTTAGCAGCTGCTAACTCGAACGACTTTAAATAGCCGCTTCGCAGCGGCTTACAAACTTATAATATCACGCCTGCGCAAAAATGTCAAACGGACAGCGAAGGGTAAATTTCCATAAAAAGTTGTCGTAAATTCTGACGTAAAATTGCGAGTTAAAAAGGGCATTCCCACTAAAAATGAGGGAATGCCCGGTTGTTGTTTTATACCGTGAGCGCACGACCGGTTGTTTTGAGCGCGGATGCGTTAAGTTCATCGTTATCGAGCACGAGTTCGCCGTTAATAAACACCTTTTTTATTCCGAAAGACTTTGCCTGATCGGGCGTTGCGTTCTTTGTTTCGTTCTCGTCAAATACGGTGAAGTCGGCAAAATAACCCGGCTTTACATATCCGCGGTCTTTGAGCATAAACCTGTCGGCTGTTGCGCCCGTCATTCGGCGGATCGTATTCGGCATGGTGTCGCCCGTGCCGATGAGCGAATCGCGCAGAAACTTCGGGAAGCAGTCATAGATCGCCGGATTCTGAACGCCGAAATCCTCGACCCATGCGTCGGTCATGTACAGGCAGTTGGGATTATGCCCAAACTCACGTATTATCTCCGGTGTGCTGTACGGCCCCATGTTGACCCTGCCCTTGAAATCGCTCTCCTCGCAAAGCTGAAGATACATGTCAAGATCCGATTTGCCGTTTTCTCTGGCTATCTCATGAACGGTCTTGCCCTCGTATTTCTCATATCCCGGACCAATGTACGCTATCTGGATATCCTTTAAACCAAAGCCGAGCATCGCGCTCGCCGCCGTTATGAGCACACGGAGCTTGAGCTTATTGAAAGGCTTTTTGCGCTGTTGTTTGCTCATTCCCTGATACCATGCCGGCAGTATTGCCGTTATGACCGAAACTCCGAGAGTTTCGTTATATATATCAAACATGGCATCGACGCCGCTTTCACGCAGCCTGTTCTGAATGGCAACGAATTCGTCCTTGTCGCCGAACGATTGCCGTCCGACAAATATTGCGTGCGAATGCTGGAGCTTGGGATTCGTGCCCTTTGAGATTTCAACCAACTCATCCTCGGCTCGCAGAAGGTGAGAGCGGCCGAAAAGCGAGCCGTAAGACATAGAGACTTTGCTCTCAGCACGCGGGTGAACCGTAAGCGGCTTATTGTATTTGCAGCAAAGCTCGACGACCTTTTTAAGCTCATCCGTGCCAGCATAGAGGCCCGGCTCATACATCAGACCGAGTGACACACCTGCTGCACCGTCCTTGAGGTTGTCCTCAAGAATTTGCAGCATTTGCTCCTCCTCTTTGGCCGAAAGCTTTCTGTTCTCATAACCGGAAACGGACGCACGAGCCGAACAGTGACCAATAAGCGTTGCAATGTTGCAGGGTATATTGCGGTCTGTTGCGGCGTTGAACTCCTTTATCGAGCCGTACTTTCCGGTAGTGCCGCTAAATGAGAAAAGGCCGCCGCCCATCTTGGCCTTGTGCGGAGTATCATCGTCAAATCCGATGGCAGACAGGCCGCAGTTTCCGGTGACAAAGGTAGTAATGCCCTGACGGATAAACGGCTCAAAATACTTGAGAGGCTCTGTCTTTATGGCAAACCAATCGTTGTGGGAATGCGGGTCTATAAATCCGGAGGCCAGTGACATGCCCTCAAGATCGATGACCTTATCGGCTTTTCTTTCGTCAACGCTGCCAACTTCGAGTATTCGGTCTCCGTCAAACAGAACGCTGCCGGTAACGGCATCGCTCCCTGTTCCGTCATAGATTTTGCAGTTTTTGAGTAATGTTGCCAAATTAATCAGCCTTTCCGCATATAAGCGTTTTTATTACATGTTTACAGTAACGTATTTATGTAATAAACTCAACATATTCGTATAATCTGTCTGTTGTTTAACCAAAAAACGATCCCCCATCTGCGATGGGGGACCGCTTTCTGGCAAATGACTCTAATTTTGATAGAAACCCGTTAAGGGGGTGCAATTTCGGTTCAGAGGGGGGGTGCAGTAGCTTTCGGAAATGCGCCCCCCTTCATCACAAATGCGATACCATAAGTTGCAGAATATTTTTATAATTGCTGTTGCTGTATTCAGTCCGGAGCGACCGTTACCAAAGTACGTTAATTTGTAATGTTTTCCGTCTTCGGTAATCGTAAACCCTATGTCCTGAAGCATTCTTTACTTACAACCAAGAGCTGCCTTTTACGATCTTTCTGAAATCTGCATGGAAACATCTTATCATAGAAATGGGGGAGAGAATATAAATAGATGGGAAATTATTGTGAATAGGAAGGGGGATTATCGGGAATGGAGTTAATGATGTTTCCGTATATACCACAACTAGATATGCGTTCTACAGCGTGTAGCTCTCTCCGTCTTCGGGGATGCAGACGCGATTGCGGATGCCCTTCTTCTCCAGTTTCTTGGACAGTGTCTTGCGGGTGAGCGTGGCGTGCGGCACGTTGTCCATGTGGCTTGCGATGATCACCGCTTCGGGCGCTGCTGCACAGACCTTGGCCAGATCGTTGTCGTCCATGATCAGACGGCCGTTTTTCACCAGCATGGCAGCACAGTTGTTCGTGATGATCACATCAGGATGATACTTCTCGATCGTCTCCGCCACGTCGTCACACCAGACGGTGTCGCCGCAGACGTAGAGCGTCTTTTCATTGGGGCTGCGGAAGATGAATCCGGCGGCGTCACAGCACGGAACCTTCGTGCCGTGAACGGCGTTGACCTTGATGATCTCCGCGTCGCCCCATGTGACGCGGTCTTCGATCACCCGGACGTCCTTCATGCCGGAAAACGCCAGATAGTCCGCGTCCTGCCGGTTGATGGCATAGATCGGACGATTCTTGTCCAGCCCCTGGCAGGCCTTGCCGTTGGGAGCGAGACCGATGTGGTCCAGATGCACGTGGGTGCAGATGTAGGCGTCCACGCCCTCGTTGACTTCCTTGACGGACATGGGCAGGGAGTGCAGCGGGCACGGAAGCCACTTGTGCTTCGGCTTCACGGCTTCCCAGGTGGAGCACTCGTCGAAGACGTACTTCTTGCGAGGGTCGCCGCCGCGGTTCATGGCGCACATCATCGGGATCATGGCGAGGCATCCGCTCATGAAGCGCGGCGCCAGCCACGGGTCGATCAGAAATGTCTTTCCTGCGTAGGTGATTTTGATGGTCGCGCTGCGGATCTGCTGAAAATTCATGAGGGATGCCTCCTTATTTTTCTCTGTGTCTTTAATTTAACATGATTTCCTGCCGTGCAACAGAAACAAAGCCCACTCTTGCCGCAACAAAAATGTTGTAGTAGAATAGAGTCGGAGGGGATCATATGAACCAAAAACAGCTGTCTTATTTTCTGGAGGTCTATCGCTGTCGCAACATTCAGGCCGCAGCGGACAAGCTCTATCTGACGCATCAGGGACTGAGCCGCGTGATCCGCTCCCTGGAAGAAGAACTGGGCAGTCCCTTGTTCTCACGTATCAACCGGGGAGTGGAGCCCACGGATTTCGCTACGACGCTGGTGCCCCACGTACAGCGGCTGCTGGACGACTACGCCACGATACAAGGCGTACACACCCTCACCAGTCAGGCGCGGTCGGTGGTGACGATCTACGCGCTGGATCACCTGTTCGGGTATCTCGGCGCCGATCTCCTGCTGGACTTTCACCGGCAGCACCCGGAGATCACGCTGAGCATTCTAGACACCACGGACGAATATGCGCTGGAGAGTCTCTTGGCCGGCAGGTGTGATTTGGCAGTCGTGAACGGCCCGATCGACAACACGCGCTTCACGGCGACGCCGCTGTTCTATTCGCGCTTCGCCTTCCGGATGCTGCGGGATCATCCTCTGGCGCAGAAGGAGCATTTGAGTTTCGAGGATTTTGCAGGCGAGACCATTCTCGGCAAGGGACGCGCCTACCACTGCTTCCGCACGAACATCGACCAATTCATGCTCTCACAGGGGCTGCATGTGACCGTTCCGATCGAGACGCCGGACGAATCGCTTCTGCAGCAGCTCGTGGAAGCGGGCCTCGGCATTGCGACGACCTATGACTTCACTGCCGTGTCCCACTGCGGAGAAAACACTGTGGTGCGCTATCTGGACGACGACCGCGCTGGGCATCACATCTACCTAGTGGAAAAGGCCGGAACGCTCCCGACCAGAGCAGGCCGCGCCTTCAAGCAGTTCCTGTTGGATAAGGTCACGGAATGATGTTTTCAGTTATGTTCTGAGCTTACACACTGCTACTCTACAGCAATTCTATCAATACCGAATCTGGGGTACAGCAGTCCAACTGGAAGTATTGGCAAAAGAGAAGAGCACAAGCAGTTTACATAATCTTCGACCGCCTTGCACCCACTACCCATTTGAAGGCAAGAATCGTTTAATTGTATGATTACTGGTATTCTGGCCAGTATACTCAGAAATTGTCGAAGTCTTTCTGTCCGGCTGTCCGCACGGCTTCCTTTTCGCCGTATTTATCAATCTCTGTTATATCGTTCTCGAAGGAATGCTGCAAACCACAGAAGCGGGAAGCATAAAGCTGACAAATATAATTGACGACCAAAGGATGTCAAGCCTGTACGAACATTTTGCGCTCGAATATTATCGTCGCCATTTTCCAGAGCTTAACGCAACTCCTTCCTCTGTCCCGTGGGATATAGATGATGGTTTTACTGAGTTTTTGCCGGCAATGAAAACCGACATTACTCTGTGCCTTGGTGAAAGAGTGCTGATTATTGACACAAAGTATTACGGGTCCACTATGCAAACAAATCCATTTTTCAACAGCCGAACAGTCCATTCGGGTAATCTTTACCAAGTATATTCATATGTGAAGAACAAAGATAAATCGCATTCCGGGCTCGTAAGTGGCATGCTGTTGTACGCGAAAACAGATGAGGAGATCACACCCAACACAACATACCATATGGGAGGCAATACGATCACCGTTAAAACTCCGGATTTGAATTGCGAATTTATGGAAATCTCTCAACAACTGAACGGGATAGTTGAAGAGAACTTTGCTTAAGAAGCTCTATTTGAACGATTCCCCACTGTGAGAACGATTTGTCCGGGAGAGGGGTGCCGGGAACACTCGAAAAAGCAAAAATGCCGCTGCGGAAATGACTCCGTAGCGGCAGCTTTTTTATGGCCGGATACCGAAAAAGCCCTGAAATCAAGGGCTTTCGGGCAAAAAGAAAAGGTAGGCAATTTCTATCAAAATTACCTACCTTTTGTGGCGGAGAGTGTGGGATTCGAACCCACGTGGGCGTGAGCCCAAACGGTTTTCAAGACCGCCTCGTTATGACCACTTCGATAACTCTCCGAATATTCAACTATTGAAAAGAGCACACAAATGTGTGCTCTTTTCGTGGCGCAGAAGGAGGGATTTGAACCCTCGCGCGCTTTTTACACGCCTACTCCCTTAGCAGGGGAGCCCCTTCGGCCTCTTGGGTACTTCTGCACATTGCCGCTGAAATATAATAGCATAGCCCACCGGCGATGTCAAGAAGTTTATTTATGAGAAAATGTTCAGAAAATTGCTTTGCGCAGTGCGCTGATTTTTTCGGCAATAACGGCAAACTGCGCCGGAGTCACGGCCTGCGCCGCATCACATTTTGACTGCGCCGGATCGTCATGAACTTCTATCATCAGCCCGTCCGCTCCGGCGGCCGCCGCGGCGAGCGCCATGGGTTCAACAAATTTTGCGTGACCCGTTGCGTGGCTTGGGTCAACGATGACCGGCAGCCGGCTCAGATCCTTTATCACAGCTACTGCCGACAGATCAAGCGTGTTTCGCGTTGCGGTTTCAAATGTGCGTATGCCGCGTTCACACAGCACAACCTGTTCGTTTCCACCGCTCATTATGTACTCTGCCGAGGTCAGAAGCTCCTTGACCGTGTTTGCCCATCCGCGCTTTAAAAGCACCGGTTTGTCAAGCTTTCCGAGCGCCTTTAAAAGCTCGAAGTTCTGCATATTGCGTGCGCCGACCTGGATCATGTCAACATCATCAAACAGCGGAAGCTGCTCCTTATCGGTTATCTCGCTGACTGTCGGCATGCCGCATTTTCGCCCGGCCTCGATAAGCGGCGGAAGACCGTCGGCACGCATGCCCTGAAAACTGTAAGGCGAAGTGCGCGGCTTGAATGCGCCGCCGCGCAGAAGCTGTGCTCCGGCGGACTTTATCTCGCGTGCTATTCCGATTATCTGCTGAGTGCTCTCGACCGAGCAGGGGCCGGCTATCATCGTAAACGTGCCGCCGCCAATCTTAACGCCGCCGACATCAACTACGCTGCTGTCATTCGGCGCCTTGTGCCCGGCAAGCTTATATGGCTGCGTGATTGCTCTTACATATTCGACGATCTCCATATCCTCGATATATGCCGCATCGAGCCTGTCGGCCTCGCCGATAACGACGAGCACGGCCTGATTTTCGCCGCGTGTTGTCTGCACTTCAAGACCGTGGCAGCGTATCCAACAACGAAGCTCCTCGGCCTGCTCGGGGGATGCGTCCGGCTTTAATACTATTATCATGGCGTAAACCTCCGAATATAATTTCGTTTTAAGCTGACGAGAGTTGAACCCATATCGCCTGTCGGCGTACCCTTCCGGCTATTTTCGCCTTTTTTGTCTTGATGGGCGCCAGCCCACCTGCATCAAAGAAATCCGAAAATATCTCGAAAAGCACAGTCGACAGGTGCTCGCAGTTTTGCCGGAGCAGATTTTTGCTCAGGCAAGGCAAAGCTTGCAGAGAATACTGTCGTATTGTCAAGAGCTTTAACGCAGCATGGGCTAAAATCTGCCCGTCAAAACCGATATGTGTTCGACTCTCGTCAGCTTAGACACAGTATACAGCATATCGGGAAGTTTTTCAATTTCTACTTGACAATGTGCGTCAATCTGCTATAATTCATACGAAAACTGAACACCTTATCAAGAGTGGTGGAGGGAACGGCCCTGTGAAGCCCGGCAACCTGCGAAGGCAAGGTGCCAAATCCGGCGGTGATTATCGAAAGATGAGGCTTATGACCAAACTTGTTGCTCCGTCGGCCAGACGGAGTTTTTTAATTGCCTGATGCGTGTTCGGAAATACTATTTTCGGAGGAAAAAGAAATGAGCAAAAGACTGTTTACATCTGAATCTGTAACCGAGGGACATCCCGATAAGATCTGCGACCAGATATCGGACGCAATCCTCGACGCAATCCTCGAGAAGGACCCCAACGGCCGCGTTGCATGCGAGACGACCGTCTCCACCGGCCTTGTCCACATCATGGGCGAGATAAGCACCGAGTGCTACATTGACATTGCAAAGATCGCGCGCGACGTTATCCGGGATATCGGCTATGACAGAGCAAAGTACGGCTTTGACTGCGATACCTGCGGCATAATCACAAACATCGACGAGCAGTCTGCTGATATCGCCCTCGGCGTTGACAAATCGCTCGAGGCCAAGGAGAGCGGCGATGCCGAGCTTGACAACGGCGCAGGCGACCAGGGCATGATGTTCGGCTACGCCTGCCGCGAGACCGAGGAGCTTATGCCCCTGGCAATAAGCCTTTCTCACAAGATCGCAAAGCGCCTAACAGCTGTCAGAAAATCCGGCCTTGTCGATTATCTGCGTCCCGACGGCAAAACTCAGGTCACCGTGGAGTACGACGATGCAGGCAAGCCCGTGCGCGTTGACACCGTTGTTCTCTCTACTCAGCATTCTCCCGACGTAAGCCTTGAGCAGATCAGAAACGATATGGTCGAGCTTGTTATAAAGCCCAGCGTTCCTGCCGAGCTTATAGACGAGAGCACCAAGTATTATGTAAACCCGACCGGCCGCTTTGTCATCGGCGGACCTCAGGGCGACTCCGGCCTTACCGGCAGAAAGATCATCGTTGACACCTACGGCGGCAGCGCACCCCACGGCGGCGGTGCATTCTCCGGCAAGGATCCCACCAAGGTTGACCGCAGTGCAGCATACGCATCTCGCTATGTTGCAAAGAACATCGTCGCGGCCGGTCTTGCCGACAAGTGCCTTGTTCAGCTTGCATACGCCATCGGCATAGCTCGTCCTGTGTCCGTTATGGTCGATACCTACGGAACCGGCAAGGTCTCCGACGAGAAGCTTGCCGAAGCTGTCAATAAGGTCTTTGACCTGCGCCCGACCGCGATCATCCGCGACCTCGAGCTTACAAAGCCCATTTACAGAAAGCTTGCAGCTTACGGTCACATGGGCCGCACCGATCTCGGCGTGCGCTGGGAGGATACCGACAGAGTTGACGCTCTGCTTGAGGCCGTGAAGTAATGCACGTCCCGACCTGCGAAAGCAGCCTTCTTGATATCGTAAGCTTTGACGATGCTCTTGCATCGTCCGGCGGCAGGGGGGACTATGATGCCGAAAAGTGGCTGTATGTTCCCGATTACTATACCGATTACCGATATATTCTCGGAACTCGCGGAAGCGATCCGCTCATCTGCATCGGCATAAACCCATCGACTGCCGCGCCCGATGATCTTGACAACACGCTAAAAAGCGTGTCGCGCATTGCCGCCGGAAACGGCTACGACAGCTGGATAATGTTCAATGTCTATGCCCAGAGGGCGACAGACCCCGACGATATGGATTTGACGCTCAACGAAACGCTGCACCGCGAGAATATGCGCGCGTTTGAATACATATTAAAAAATGTAGGCGAGGGCGTGTCGCCGTCGGTATGGGCGGCATGGGGCACGATAATAGAAAAGCGCCCGTATCTGAAAGACTGCGTTCTCGACATGGTATCTCTCGGCCGAAAGTACGGCGCAAAGTGGTACAGTGCCGGTAAGCGCTCGGTCAAGGGGCATCCGCACCATCCGCTGTATCTGCGCAAGGACGCGCCGACCGAGGAATTTGACATAGTCGCTTATCTGGAAAACTGCCTGTGAGGTGAGGGTATGAAACCGAAATTCAAGCTTGCCGTTGTGCAGATACGCACGGAAACGGATAAGGGAAAGACGTTTGACAAAGCGGAAAGAATGATCGGCGAGGCCGCAAATAACGGCGCGGAGCTTGTCGTTCTGCCGGAAATGTGGAACTGCCCGTATTCTAAAAAGTATTTCCATGCCTTCGCCGACAGCGAAAACGGCGAGAGCAGGGAAGCCATGTCGCGCTGGGCGAGGGAAAACGGAGTTATACTTGTCGGCGGCTCTGTGCCGGAAAAGTGCGGCGATAAGCTTTATAACACCTGCTTTGTGTTTGACGAAAACGGAGAGCAGATCGCGCGCCACAGGAAAGTGCATCTGTTTGACGTCGATATCGAGGGCGGAGTGCGCTTTAAAGAGTCCAACAGCTTTGCACCCGGCAAGGATATCACGGTGTTCGATACAAAATTCGGCAGAATGGGCGTTGAGATCTGCTTTGATATCCGTTTCCCGGAGCTTGCACGAGCCATGGCCAAAAGGGGAGCCGAGGTCATTTTGTGCCCTGCGCAGTTTAATATGACAACAGGCCCGAGACACTGGGAGCTGAGCGTCCGCGCAAGAGCTATGGATAATGAGCTGTTCTTCGTCGGAGCCTCGGCTGCGAGATACGAGGGCTTTGATTACGAATGCTGGGGACACTCAACGGTAGCCGATCCATTTGGTATGCTCAAAGCCTCCTGCGACGAAAAAGAGCAGATACTTTATTGCGATATCGATCTTAACGAGGTCGATTCCGTCCGCCGCCAGCTTCCGACCTTCCTGCATCTGCGCGAAGATGTATACAATGTAGCTAAATGATCATAAAATCCGGGGCGAAATGCCTCGGATTTTGTTATATTGACCGAAATGCAAAAAAGGTGTTGCAAAATTGTGAATGAGCAAGTATAATCGCATAGAAAAGATTTTTAAGACGGTTCAGAGAAGCCGGCAAAATCGCAGATATAGTGTGTCTCTCCGCGCGGAGGGTCATGTTCTTGTGCGTCTTGTCGGTTTGTCGGCAGGGCGATTTTCTTTTGTTTGGAGTGATAACGTGAAGCTCAAGGCAAGACTTATGGATGAAGCGGCAATGAGCCGCGCACTTATGAGAATATCCCATGAGATAACCGAAAAGAACAAGGGCGTCGAGGATGTCGTTCTGATCGGTATCCGCAGAAGGGGAGTACCCATATCCGAGCGCATACGCGATAACATAAAGAAGATCGAGGATGCGACCGTTCCCTGCGGCAGCGTGGATATACGTTTTTACCGCGACGATCTCACGCACGAGAGCGATCAGCCGGTCATAACAAAGGCCGATATCGGCGCAGATGTAAACGATAAAAACGTCGTTCTGGTCGATGACGTGCTGTACACGGGCCGCACGGCGCGCGCCGCCATCGAGGCCGTGTTCACCGCAGGCCGTCCGCGCAGCATCCAGTTTGCCGTCCTTGTCGATCGCGGCCACCGCGAGCTTCCCATAAGAGCCGATTATGTCGGCAAAAACGTTCCGACCTCACGCGCAGAGCTTATAGAGGTTCGCCTGCCGGAGTTTGACGGCGAAACGGGCGTTTATCTTATGGAGATCGAATAATCAGTCAGCAAATACCCTTAATATAAATCAAACTACACAAAGAGAGGTACAATCACTAATGAACGAAAAAACCGTGATTAATGGACCCGTGTACGACGCACGCACCCTTGGCACTCCCAGAATGCTGATTCTCGGACTTCAGCACATGTTCGCAATGTTCGGAGCGACCGTTCTCGTTCCTATCCTGACCGGCATCGATATCGCAACGACCCTGCTGTTTGCAGGCCTCGGCACTCTGCTGTTCCACCTGCTCACCAAGCGCAAGGTCCCCGCATTCCTCGGCTCTTCCTTCGCCTTCATCGGCGGCTACAACGCCATCACCGGCTTTGATTCCTCCAGCGGAGTTCCCGTCAACAGCGACCTGCTCGTTTATGCCTGCTTCGGCGTTGCCTGCGCAGGACTTATGTATGTCATCCTGTCGGCACTGTTCAAAGCCTTCGGCGTAAAAAAGGTCATGAAGTTCTTCCCCCCGATAGTCACAGGCCCCATCATCATCTGCATCGGTCTGATCCTGTCCTCCTCGGCTATCAACAACTGCAATGCAAACTGGCTCGTAGCGGTAGCTGCGATCGTTATCGTTATCTGCTTCAACATTTGGGGCAAGGGCATGACCAAGATCATCCCCATCCTCCTCGGAGTTATCGGCTCTTACATCATCTCCATGATCGTTGATCCCGCCTCCCGCGTAGCTGTCGCGGAAAAGGTCGCAGCCGCCAAGTGGGTCGGCCTGCCCATCGTATGGGAAAACAGCGTGTTCCACCTCTTCAGCATGGATGTTGACACCGGCATGCTCCTGAGCGCACTGTTCACCATCGTTCCTCTGTCCCTGGCGACCATGGTCGAGCACATCGGCGATGTTTGCGCGATATCCTCCACCGTCGGCAAGAACTTTGTTGCTGACCCCGGACTGCACCGCACTCTCCTCGGCGACGGCCTTGCGACCACTCTCGCGGCACTTTTCGGCGCACCCGCAAACACTACCTACGGCGAGAACACCGGCGTCCTCGCTCTCAGCAAGGTCTATGATCCCCGCGTTATCCGCATCGCGGCATGCTTTGCGATAATCTTCTCCTTCTGCCCGAAGTTCGCGGCCCTCATAACAGCAATGCCCACCGCGACCATCGGCGGCATCTCCCTGATCCTCTACGGTATGATCTCCGCAGTCGGCGTCCGCAACGTCGTTGAGAACAAGGTTGACTTCACCAACAGCCGCAACGTTATCGTCGCAGCGCTCATCCTCGTCCTCGCGATCGGCATCAACTACTCCGTCGGCAGCATCCAGATCGGCATCGTATCCCTCTCCGGCCTCGCAGTAGCATCCCTCGTCGGCATCGCAGTAAACGCGATCCTGCCCGGCAAGGACTACGAGTTCGGCGTTGACGAACAGGGTGACACCTCCGTTAACTTCATCGTACGATAAAAAATGATACTAAACAGGCGGTCAAAAATTGACTGCCTGTTTTTCTTAAAAATATGTCGATTAGGTATTGACAAATTCCGATTTTACGGTATAATAGCTCTTGCGCTTAGCGGATTTGTGTAATGGTAGCACACCGGACTCTGACTCCGTTTGTGAGGGTTCGAATCCTT
>ERZ824473.545-NODE-545-length-66306-cov-11.764879_pt1 | contig 66306 bp, 79 predicted proteins | sample MGYA00519874_ERZ824473 | MGnify/ENA primary metagenome ERZ824473 (study PRJEB31778, sample SAMEA3449151) | human gut metagenome | biome: human gut; feature: human-associated habitat; material: faeces | place: United Kingdom | collected 2010/2012 ... | reverse complement strand
GCGTGGTCGCCGTAAACATCTTGCCGTCACCGGTACGCAGCCAATGTTCGTCAACGTGGAACTCGCGGCAGATGGAGACGATTACAGCATCAGACGGCACGCGCTGGCCGTTTTCATATCCTGTGACCGTGTTTCCGCGAACACCAATCTTTGCACCAAAGTCTGCCTGCGTCATATGCAGCGCCTTTCGGACTTCACGAATTCTATTATGCATATTGTCACCTCCCTGCGCGAGTATAATATCGCAATAATGTCGCGCTGTCAATATTTTTGATGAAAAACTATTGACAAAATGCTCGCGGAGCGATATTATAAACTCGCAGCGTGAAGCTGCGAACTCACGAAGCGATTGGGGTGAACAAAATGCTGACGAAGAATGAGCAGAAAACCATCGAGCGGCTGGCGGCCATGATGCAGCGCATGGACGAGATGCAGAAGGCGCAGCTTTGCGCCTTCACGGAGGGGCTGGCGATGGCGCTGGAGCACAGCAAGCGCGCGTCGTAAGGCGCGCGCGGTGTGCGAGCCGGAACGCAGCCGGTCGTGAAGGGAGGGAAATGCGATGAGGTACACCGTGACGATCCGCAGCAGGGAAACGGGCGAGGTGCTGGGAACGGAGAAGTTTCAGCAGGAGCATAGGGCAAAGCACCGGTGCGAGGAGCTGAACCGATGGTTCAAGAACTATGAGGCGACATGGGAGGCGCGATGATGGAAGAAAGAACGTGCTGGCTGTGCGGCAGGAACGGCGCGGACGATCCGCTGGATGTGCACCACATCTTCGGCGGGGCGAACCGGAAGCTCTCCGACCGGTTCGGGCTGACGGTGTATCTGTGCCACGAGCGGTGCCACATCTTCGGGCCGGAGGCGGCGCACCGGAGCGGCGAGACCGCCGAGCGGCTGCACCGCTACGGCCAGGAGAAGGCAATGCAGGAGCAGGGGTGGAACCGGGAGCAGTTCCGAATGGTGTTTGGCAAGAACTATCTGGACGAGGAGCCGGAGAAGGCGGCGCCGGCGCCGTTTACCTTCCGCGAGACGGAGCTGGTGGTGGACTTTGCCGGGTGAGGACCTGAGCTGCGGCGCGGAGCCTTTTCCGCGCCGGAACTGAGGGGCGCGACGGGGTGGCGCGAACCTCACATATCCTTTCTGTGGCCGCGGCGGCCTTTTGGACATCTTTCACCGCCGCGGCATTTTCAGGCGAAACAAAGGAGGAGATGCCTGTGCCAAAGGAAAAAGAAGGGTTCCGTGAGCAACTGGAGCGGCTGTGCGAGCTGTTTCCAGAAAGGGAGACGATCTCCATGCCGGAGGCGTGCAAGGTCGTGGGCCTGTGCCGCGACACGCTGCTGCAGGACAAGACATTCCCGGCGAAGAAGCCGGGAAACCGAAGAAACGGAAAAATCGTTGTGCCGCTGGTCGCGCTGGCCAGATGGATGGTATGAAAGGAGAAAAAACAACATGAAAAAAGCAACCGGGATCGTGCGCCGGGTGGACGAGCTGGGCAGGATCGTGCTGCCGATCGAGCTGCGGCGCGTGCTGGGCATCCAGGAGAAGGACAAGCTGGAAATCTACACGGAGGGCGACACGATCATCCTGCGCAAGTATGCGCCGGGGTGCGTGTTCTGCGGGGACGCGGACGCGAAGGAGGTGCGCGGAGTGCGCATCTGCGAGCGGTGCGCGGGAGAAGCGATCCGCGCGTTCGGGGGTGAGTGGTGATGAAGGTGTTCGGAGACCCGAAGGCGAAGGCTAAGGTGCGAAAGTACATCGTGTGGGGGGCTGAGGACGGCATTGTCTGCGCGAGCTTCCTTGCGGGCGGCTGCCTGGTGGGGTGGCTGTTCCATGTGATTTTCTCCGCGTTGGGGGTGGCGTGATGCAGGGCGCGGAAGCAATCAGCAAGGCGCGGGAGATGCTGGGACGGCCGCGCTCGAGCGCGGACTTTTCGCCGGCGGCGCGGTACACGGTGAGCAAGCTGTGCGACTACGCCGAGCAGGAGCATGAGCTGCGCGAGAAGGCGGAGGAACGCTATTGCCAGGAGCAGAAGAAGGCACTGCAGTTTTCCGGCACGGTGGCAAAGCAGGAGCGCACGATCGACGACCTGCGGCAGCAGCTGAGCTTCCTGCAGGAGACACTGCGGGACGCGGGGCTGTGAGGAGGCTCGGGCGGATGTATCTGGAGCGGTGCCCGTGCTGCGGGGCGAGAGCGCGGATGCACAGGACCGGCGACGCCGAACACGCGGCGTACTGGGTGCAGTGCGAGAACGCGGAATGCAGACTGATGAGCGGATACAGCGCGAGCGCGGGGATCGCCGAGGTGCGGTGGAACCGGCGCGAGCTGTGAGCGGAGAAGGTGTTGGGGACATGGCAATCAAAAACTATACGACGAAAGTGGACGTATATACGTCCATCGGAGAAATCCAAGGAGCGCTTGCACGCCACGGCGCCACCAAGATCATGATTGACTACGATAATGGCAAGCCGCAGGCGATCGCGTTTGGGATCGACACGCCGGTTGGGCCGCGTGGCTTCCGTCTGCCGGCGGCCGTGGATGGGACGCTGCGGGTGTTTGCAAATCAGAAGATCAAGGCCGACCGCGAGCAGGCGGAAATGACTGCGTGGCGGAACGTGCGCGACTGGGTGCTGGCGCAAATGGCGCTGATCGAATCCTGTGATGTGCCGATGCAGCAGATCTTCCTGCCGTATATGGCAGATGATCGCGGACGGACGGTGTACGAGCTGTATGCCGCCGGGCAGCTCGCGCTCGGCGCGGGGAATGACTGACACGAGAAAAAGACAAGAGGAGATGTGCCTATGAACGAATTTTACGAGAAAGCCATCGAGCGGCTGCGCGATGACAAGGGACTGAGCGGAAACAAGGAGACCGCCATGGCGCCGGCCGTGCGCGAGGCGCTGGAGAAGTTCTGCGAAGAGGACGGCGAGTTTGCGCAGGCCGTGGCGCAGGGCGGAAGCTTCCCGGAGTGCATGCAGGCCGTGGCCAAAGGCGTGGGCGGGAGCATATCGGACATCGAGGCGTACCGCAAGGCGGTGCAGTTCTACTTCCCGGGCGCGGAGATCGAAACGACGATGCACGTGCGCCTGTGCGGAGACGACGCGAAGCCTGAGGGACTGCTGCTGAAGCTGGACGACTTCTTCGGGGTGTGAGCCATGCGGTATCTGAAATGCAACCTGCCGCCGGAGCGGCACGAGGAGATCCTGGCGAAGTTCTGGCACTACCCGACGCAGGAGGAAGAGGATGCAGTGCACGATCTGTTCACGCCGCACGTGTTTTTCGAGACCTATGGCAACGAACGCGAGGTATGGGCAACGTGCTGCCGCCAGCATGGGATCATCGGCAAGCACGGGCCGAAGCACGGCAGCGAGGGAAACTGCCCGTTTTGCGGGCAGGTGGCCGTGTGGAATGCAATCGGCAAATACGGCGAGCAGATGCGTTCCCTGCGGGAGAGCGAGCACGTGGCATTCTTGCGCCGGGACGGCGACGCGCTGCTGATCGAGGCGATGCAGATTGAGATCAGCTACACGAAGGGCCTGATCTATGACGGCATCTACTACGACATGAACTGCTGGGGGCAGAAAGCCTACTATCTCGCGCCGGGGACGGTGCAGATGTGGGAGCGGACGCGGGACTGGAGCTGCGGAGAGTGGACGCTGCCGTACTGGAAGGCGAAGACGACGGTGTCAGAACCGTTTCAGCCGAACATGATGGGCTGGGCGTGCTATCAGGGCAACTATACCGTGATCGGCACGGATGCGCTGAGCGAGACGAAGGCGTGGCGCTACTGCCAGCTCGAGGATTGGATGTGCTATGAGTCTGAGGAGCGCTGGGAAGGAGAGCCGGTGAAGTGGGCTGTGACGTATCTCGCGGCCTACGCGATGTGGCCGCAGATCGAAATGGCCGTGAAGCTCGGCTTCGGCGACGCGGTGACACAGCTTGTGGTGAGCGGCGTGAAAAACGCGCGGATCCTGAACTGGAGTGCGCGAAATCCGGCAGACTTTATGCGAATGAGCAAGCAGGAGGCGCGCGCATGGCTGCAGTCTGGCGGGAACTTTGAGACGCTGAGAAGCTGGCGGGAGACCGCGCCGGAGCTGACACCGGATGTGTACATCCATCTCTGCCAGCGGCTCGGCGGGGGACGGATGGTGGAAGCGTGCAAGGAGTGCGCGGAGACGGCCGGCGTGAAGCTGGAAAAGGCGGCACGATATGCCGAGAGCAAGACGGGCGTGCAGCTGTGGGTGGACTATCTGCGCATGGCGCGCGAGCTGGGCTATGACCTGACGGAGGCAACGGTGGCCATGCCGAAGGATCTGCGGGAGCGGCACGACGCGGCGGCTGAGCTGCTGGAGATCCGGAAGGACCAGGCCGCAACTGCGGCCTATGCGAAGCGGTATAAGAAGCTGTGCCGGAAATATGAATTTGCTCTGAGCGGCTTGCGCATCGTGGTGCCGAAGAGCGGCAGCGAGATCGTGCGCGAGGGCAAGACGCTGCACCACTGTGTGGGCGGCTACGCCGCGCGGCACATGAACGGGAAGACAACAATCCTGTTCCTACGGCACGAGAAGCGGCCGGAGCGGCCGTGGATGACCATCGAGCTGACGGGGAAGGACACGATCCGCCAGATCCACGGATACAAGAACGAGGGCTATAACCATGCGCAGGATCCGGAAGAGCGGTACGCGTGGTTTCTGGATGCATGGCTCAGCTGGGTGCACGCAGGCAGCCGCCGCGACAAGCAGAAGCAGCCAATACTGGAAGCAAAGGAGAAAACGGCATGAATGAACTGACAAGGACGCCGGAGACCGTGGGCGCGGAGATCCGCGGTCTGACGGCACAGGCAAAGCAGATGACGCTGTGGTTCGGCATCGAGATCGGCCGCCGCCTATGCGAGGTGAAGGAGATGATCGGCCACGGGGAGTGGCTGCCGTACCTGAAGGCACAGACGGAATTCAGCCAGAGCACGGCATCGCGCTTTATGACGCTGTACCGCGAATACGGGGCGCAGCAGCAGACCCTTTTTGGGGCGGAATCAAATTACCCAACGTTGAATAATTTGAGTATTTCCAATGCTTTGCGGCTGCTCGCGCTGCCGGAAAACGAGCGGGAGAGCTTTGCCGAGGAGCACGATGTGGAGCACATGTCGGCGCGGGAACTGGACGAGCTGATCCAGGCGAAGAAGGCGGCCGAGGCCGAGCGGGATCTGTACGAGAAAAAGCTGGCCGATCAGATGGGCGCGGCGGAGCGGCTGAAAAAGGACGCAGAGACGGCGACGCAGGAGGCCGAGGCGCGCCGACGGGAGCTGGAGGAAACGCAGGCGCAGATCCGGGCGCTGCAGGAAAATATCCGCACGCTGGAGAGCCGGCCGGTCGAAGTAGCCGTGCAGGTGGACGAGGGCGCTGTGGCCAGGGCGCGCGAGGAAGAAAAGGCGGCTGTGCAGAAAGAGCTCGAGCGGCTGGAGAAGAAGCTGCAGAAGGCGGAGAAGGCACGCGAACAGGCGGAGGCAACGGCCAAGGCCGCCGAGGACAAGCTGGAGACCGCCGCGGCAGACGTGGCCAAGGAGCGCGACGGACTGAAGCTGGAGCTGCAGGAGGCGCGCCGGAAGCTGGAGATGAGCGACGTGACGGTGGCGCAGTTCAAAATCGTGTTTGACACCGTGCAGGGGAATCTGAACGACATGTTGGCGCTGATCGCAAAGGCCAGCGGCGAGAACCAGACAAAGCTCCGAGCGGCTGCGGAGAAGCTGCTGGAGGCGTTCGGGGAGAAGGTGAAGCGGAATGGGTGAATACATAAGCGAGGCGGAAGTGCTGCAGAGAGCACTGGACACCTACGGATCTTCCCTACAGATTGCGATGGTGTTTGAGGAAACGAGTGAGCTGCAAAAGGAGCTGTGCAAGTACCTGCGCGGACGGGGTTCGGTCGAGCATATTGCCGAGGAGATCGCCGACGTGGAGATCATGCTCGAGCAAATGAAAATGCTGTTTTGCTGCACGGATGATGTGCGCAATGAGCGCAGGCGCAAGGTGGAGCGGCTGAAAGAGAGGCTGGATAATGGCTGAGCGCTACATAAGCAGCGAATGGATGCTGAAAACGCTTGAAGAATATAAAAACATCAAAATGTGGAACACAGATGTCTGCGATGCTGATACAGTCTTGCGGGTGCTGCAAGTGATCGAGAATGTCGTAAACAAAGCTCCGGACATTGGCCCGAGATAGTACGGAAACAAGATTCTGGCCGCAAAAAACGCAACGCTGGGTTTCCGGCTTAAGCACTTAAAAAGACAGCGACAGAACGATGATGAGAACTACGTTATAGCCGAAAGCGTTGGCAATGTCATGTCTATGGGATTCTACCAAGGAAGGGTTCAGGTCGAAGATCAGACAATCGACTGGCTGGAAAGGATGGTGCGGAATGGCTGAATACATCGAGAGAGAAACGTTTTTGAAAGACATCGAAGAGCGGCATTGTTCACCGTGCAAAGAGGCAGGGGAATACCACAACGGCTTTATGTGCGCAGGTTGCTGGGTAGGCGATTTGCGCAGTGAGGTAATAGGCGCGCCCACTGCCGACGTTGCGCCGGTTGTGCACTGCAAGGACTGTGCCCATAGGACTGAGATGGGTAATTGCGGGCACCCACGCTACCATGGGATTTTGCCGTCAGCGTATCCCTATGATTTTTGTAGCTACGGCGCGAGAATGGACGGTGGCGCTTGCAACCAAGTGTGCAAATACAACACGCCGGATCGCGGGTGCGTTGCTGGGGAGCTTCGGCCGCGCTGTGATCTGGCAAATGTCGCGGGGGAACGCGGGAACGGAGAAGCAGGCTGATGCATCGGAGAAGCCGGCCTTCTTCCGGGTGCAGGACACCCGGAACATCTCCTCTTTTTTGTTTCCGCGAGAGCGGGCCGGGCGGCGGAAAGGCACCGCTGCCTGTGCCCGGAAGAGGGCCAGAGAAAGGAGAAAAGTATGTGCAAAACAATGTGTATGGAGTCTGTTTTGACGGAGGTGCAAAGGAGGCAAGAAGCGATGCGAGAGGAAAGCAAGAAGCACCGCAGGGGTGAGGATGCCGGAAAGATGGAGGATCTGACGAAAAATGATTAGAGACTACGGAGCGCGGCGCTGTAACGGATGCGCAGCACTGAGCATGGTGCCGTGGCCGCGCGGATACCCGGCGGCGCGGTGCATGGCAGAGGGACGGATGCGGGGCGCGGTGATCGGCCGGAGGCCGACGGACGACTGCCCGGTGTACCGGCCAGCATGGTGCCCGGGAAAGGAGGACGACGTTGAACGCAGAATTTGAGGCGTTTTTGAACAACGAAGTCGGAAAAATGTACGCAAACGACACGCAGAAGCTGATGCTCTACCGCGTGGACGCAGACGAAAGGGAGAGCTACGGCTACAAGAACATGGGCCAGACAGAGCGGCTGGGCGCGCTGCTGAGCATGCTGTGCAAGGAGATCATGGACATGGCGGAAGACTGGAAGGAGAACGACGGATGAAGCAGGAAATGCTGCTGTGCGTGCCGTGCGCAGAGCGGATGAAGCAGGAAGGCAAGCGGGTGGAGCACACCGGGAACGTGCGCGGGAAGCTGACGTGCGGCTGCTGCGAACGGCGGCGGTACGGCGGCGTGTATGTGGTGGAACTATGAGCACGTGCGAACAATGCTACCACGGGTCCGCCACGGGGCTGCACGGAGTCGGGACGGTGTGCCTGTACATCCTGCACGAAAAGCGGCGCAGGCCGTGCCCAGGGGGGGACGGCTGCACGGAATTTATCACGCCGTGGGATTACCTCCGGCGACCGAAGGAGAAAGAACCAATGCCGAGAACACGAAAAGACTGGACACAGGACGAAGAAACCAAGCTGCTGGAGATGTGGGACGCGGGAAAGACCTACAAGGAGATGGGCGAGGCGCTGGGGCGCACGCCGAAGGGTGTGCAGCAGCACGTATACTACATGCAGTCGCACGGAAAGGGACGAGAAAAGAATGATGCACTACAAGGGGCTGGCGAAGCTGGCGGCGAAGGAAGCAAAAAACAGGGCGCTGCTGATCTGCGAGACGGCGGGCATGCTGAGCCTGCTGGGCGAAAAGTGGGCGTACAGCGCGCAGGTGGAGAGCCTGCAGCGGTCGGACGGCAGGGAGCTGCTGGCAGAGATCGTGCGAATGGTCGGGCGGATCCCGACGGAGGAGGCCGTGACGGTGCGAGGGTCGACGGAGCAGCACGCGATGCTGGACGTGACACTGGCGCGCCTGAGCGAGGCGATGCAGGTGGACGGGCCGCGAGCGGTCAAGGCGACGCCGCTGATGTACGGCAGCACGATGCTGTGGCAGACACGCGACCGGCAGATCATCGGTCTGCCGGAGGATGCGCAGGCGGCTGTCACCATGACGCGGGAGGCAACGACGGATGCACTCGGCACGGTGATGCGCTTCGACGCACCGGAGGAGACGTTCGCGGCGCAGACGCTGGAAAATGCGGCGGCCATGTGGCAGGCACTCGCGCTGACAAGCTGGGTGGCGTGGGACGACGACTGACCAAAATCTACATTGCCGGGAAGATCACCGGCGACAAGGGATACCGCGAGAAGTTCCGCAGGGCGGCGGAGACGGTAAGCGGAATGGGCTGCATCCCACTCAACCCGGCGGAGCAGCCGGAGGGGATGGCGGCGCAGGACTACATGCGGGTATGCTTTGCGATGATCGACATCGCGGATGCGGTGCTGTTTTTGCCGGACTGGCGCGGCAGCCCGGGCGCGATGCTGGAAAAGGCGTACTGCGAATACATAAAAAAGCCGCACGTTTTCGCGGCTGGGGAGGCAGAAGCGTGAACGTGTGCGAATTTTGCGGGAGAGAGATTCCGCGCGGGCGGATGTGCACAAAGCATTTGGCGATGCGCGTGCTTCTGCCGGCGAGATATTGGCAGATGGTGGCCAAGAGCGCAAATGAGGCAGCGATCCGCGAGCGAATGGACCTGGAATATGAGCAGCGGCGGAGCGCGGAAGCCGGCAAGGTGTTGACAATGGAACGCGCCGAAGCAGAAGAAGCAAAGGAGAACATGGAAAGCGCGATGCGCGCACTGGAACAGGTACGTGCGGAACTGAAGGAGGAGCACATCCGGAGACTGGAGGAGCAGATGGAGGTGCGGAATCTGGAAAAGGTGCTGGCCGGCCGGCTGCTGGCGGAATGGAAGGAACGCAAGGTGCCGCGCACGCCGCTGGGCCGTGATGCTGAGACGTGCAAGCGCTGGATGTGCGACGGTGACTGCCCGGCATGGCTGGCATGCTTAGGGGAGCTGGGGCCGCGCGAACAGATCCGCGAACTGATGGAGGCGATGGGATATGCCGGCGGGACCGTGTAAAGGGTGTGCCGAGCGGAGGCCGGGGTGCCACGCGGCGTGCACGGCGTATCTGGAGGTACGGGCGGAATGTGACCGGCGGATCGCTGAGCGCGCCCGCGAGCAGAAGGTGACGGACGCAAGCCTGGCGCTGGCGGCGCGCAACAACCACAAATACGGCCGCGGATAATGCACGGATAACGCACGGATAACGCACGGATAGCAAATGCCACGGCAGCGATTCGCTGCCGTGGCAGAAGAGCAAGTTACCGGAAAAGTTAAAAACTGGTTCGCCCTGATTTCTGCGGCGCCGGACGCGCCGCGGAAATGAGAACGAAACAGCAAAAACACCTTAATTTTATACGCGCGTGCGCGCGTATCTTTCCGGGCTCTTTAACGGCTAACTTAACTGCGTGCCGACGAGGATCGGCGGAAGTTGAAAAACGTCAACCGTATCGCGGACGTGTGCGCGCGATAGCAAATGCGGCCGGGGAGAGCCGGCTGAAAACGGAGGAAGAAAGGATGAGAAAGCTGGTGGAGTATCACATCGTGTCCGGCCGCTGTGTCGAGACGCGGCGATGCATCCTGGATGTGTCGCCACGGACGCGCATGGGCCGCAAGAGCAGATCCAAACGGATCGCCGGCAACAGCAGCGCGAGGAAGATCGCAGCGAACGAGAAAGAGGCTGTCCGCCGTCTGGCGAGGATCATCAACTGCAACTTCCGGGCGGGCGACCTGTGGCTGCAGCTGAAGTACAGCGACGAGCGGCTGCCGGAGGACATGGAGGCCGCAAAAAAAGAGGTGAGCAAATTTTTGCGCAATGTCGGCAGCCGATACCGCAAGGAGACGGGCAAAAGCCTGCGCTATGTGCTGACGACCAGCGACACCGACCCGCGCACAGGCAAAAAGGTGCGGCTGCACCACCACCTTGTGATGGATCGCGCGGCGTGGGAAGTGGTGACGCGGTACTGGCCGGAGGACCAATGCGGCTACGTCCTGCTCGACGGCCGGGGAGACTACACCGGGATCGCACGCTACATGGTATCCAACGCCTGCAAGGATGCGCACGCAAAAAAGTGGAGCAGCTCGCGCGGGCTGGAAAAACCGATATACACGGAGCCGGTGATCGTGCGCGACGTGGACGGCATCCAGGCGCCGGAAGGGGCACTGGTAAAAGAAAAGACGATTATCGACGACGAGGAAACGGGGCTGCGGTACGGATATGTCCGCGCTGTCATGCCGGATCGGCCGAGCGCGAAGCGAAAGAGGCTGCGGCTATGAAGCAGGAATTCAAACGGCTGCGGAACGTGAGCAAGAGCTACGACGAGCAGGGGGCAATCTTTTTCGCGTGCCGAAATTTTGCGCGCCAGCCGAAAAAGATACAGGACAAAATACGACGCTTGTGCGCGGCAGAGGGGCCGGAATACGCACAGGCGCTGTTGGCGTACCTGACGACGGACATCTCGTGGGAGCGGACGTGCATGGAGTACGGCCTGAGCCAGGAGACATTGACGAGACTGAGGAGGAGGTTTTATGATGCGTGGTGACGAGCGGGACGTCTATGACCTGCCGCTGGCGGAGCTGGAGCGGATGCTGACCGAGCAACAAAAACGCTTTGTGGCGGAGCTGGAGCGGGACGGGCAGCCGAAGGAGGCGGCGATCCGCGCCGGGTACTCGGCCAAGACAGCGGAGAGCCAGGCGAGCCGGATGCTAAAGCTGCCGAAGATCGCTGCATACCGCCGGGCGCGGGCTATCGACCTGTACAAGCGGCAGGGGATCACGCCGGAGTGGGTGGGCAACCAGCTGCTGGAGGTGTACAACCGGTGCATGGAGGCGGTGCCGCACCTGGAGTGGGACCGCGACGAGAAAGCATGGGTGCCGGACGGGACGTGGAATTTTGACGCGAAGGGCGCACTGAATGCGCTGGGCAAGATCGGCGAGAGCATGGGCATGTTCCGGCAGGCACCGAAGCAGGAAGGCGAAACGAGAAAGGGCGTGGAAGAATTCCTGCAGAGCCTTCCGGACGACGGGAGGGAGTTTTGAGTGATCGACATCCGGAACCCAAAGCAATACTGCGAGCATTTTTTGAAGATCCGCGACAAGAAGGGGAACATCATCCCACTGCGGCTGAAGCCGGCGCAGGAAATGCTGTACCAGATCATCAAGGAAGAACACGATGCCGGGCGGCCCGTGCGCCTCATCATCCTGAAGGGGCGGCAGCTGGGCACCAGCACGGAGGTGGAGGGGCTGTTTTTCGCCGACGCCGCGACGCGTGCAAACGTTTTTACGCTGATCGTGGCGCACGTGGAGGACGCGACGACGAACCTGTTCAACATGAACAAACTCTTCTATGACAATTTGCCGCCGGAGATCAAGCCGATGCTCAAGGCCAGCAACGCGCAGGAGCTGGTGTTTGAAAATCCGACGAAGGATCCCGTGGAGAAAAAACGCAATCCAGGGCTGCGCAGCCGCATCCGATGCGTGACGGCGGGGAGCCGCGGCGTGGGCCGGTCGTTCACGCTGCGGAATGTGCATTGCTCGGAAAGTGCGTTCTGGCCGAACATGACGGAAAACATGCTGGGCATCCTGCAGGCCGTGCCGGACGACAAGGACACGTGCGTGGTGATGGAGAGCACTGCAAACGGATACAACGAGTTCAAGACGTTTTGGGACGGCGCGGTGTCGGGCGAAAACGCATTCCGGCCGGTGTTTTTGGCGTGGTATCTCGACCCGGACTATCGGCGGCCGGTGCCGCCGGGAACGGAATGGACAGAGGATGAGGAGCAGATGCGCGCAGACTATGGGCTGGACGACGAGCAGCTGCAATGGCGGCGCTGGTGCATCAAAGCAAACTGCGGCGGCGACGTGCAGAAATTCCGGCAGGAGTACCCGAGCAATCCGCAGGAGGCGTTTTTGTTCACGGGCCGGCCGTTTTTCGACAACGAAAGCCTGGAGCGGCTGCGGGAGCGGGCGCCGGAGCCGAAGCACATCGGCTATTTTACATACACCGAGGCGGCCGACGGAAAGCCGGAGAACGTGGAGTGGCGCGAGGACAAAAACGGCTACGTGCGCATATGGAAAGAGCCGGAGGACGGGCACCCGTATGTGGCCGGATGCGACACGGCGGGGGACGGAAGCGACAGGTTCACGGCATTTCTGATCGACAACGCGGACGGACGGCAATGTGCAGAGCTGCAAAAGGATTTGAGCGAGCCGGCATACGCGCGGCAGCTATACTGCCTGGGGCGGTACTACAACGGCGCGCTGCTGGCGGTGGAGATCAACTTTTCGACATACGTCGAACTGAAACTGGAAGAGTGGGCATATCCAAACCTGTACCGCCGGAAACGATTCGACAAAAAGGCGGCCAAGCTGATGGACGCAAACGGATGGAGGACGGACAAAAGCACGCGGCCGGTGGCGCTGGCCAACCTATGGAGCGTGATGGACGAGGTGCCGGAGCTGGTGCGAAGCAAGTGGACGATGGGCGAGATGATGGTATTCGCCCGCAACGAGCACGACCGGCCGGAGGCGATGGCCGGAGAGCACGACGACCTGGTGATGGCGGCAGCGATCTGCCACATGGCGCGGGAGCAGGGGCGCCAGACGGTGGACGAGCGGCCGGAGGAAAAGCGCGAGAAGCTGATCGTACAGCTGGAGCACAGGAAACGGCGGAAGATGCTATGATAGCGAAAACAACCGCGAGCGGCTTGCAGAAAATGCGAGCCGCTGTTTTTATGCGTGTGCAAAAAGCTGACGAAATCCGGAGGGGGTGCGCGATGTACGATGGGGACAGGCTGGGGGAGACCTATGCCAAATTCGCGGCCGCGGCGGACACCGGCAAACGAAAGGATCACCATGGAAAACGAAAACCCGATCACTGACGAAATCGACGAGACCGAAGTGCAGGACGGCGGGGAAGCCGGGAACGAAGACCGGCAGGAGCAGGCGGAGACGGAAGGCGGCGCGGCCGAAAGCGCGGAAGAACCCGGCGACGGCGACCGGGGCCGGAAGCAGACGCACGAGCTCAACGCGGCGGCGAAGGCCGCACGCAAGCAGGCGGAACGGGAAACCGAGGAACGGATGCGCAAGAAGTTCGACGAGGAAATCGCGGCGACGGGCATCCCGAACCCGTATACCGGGAAGCCGTTTGGCAGTTGGAAGGAATTCCAGGACTATTCCAAGCGTTTTCACGACGAGCAGATCCGGCAGCGGGCACAGGACGAGCAGCGCACCGAAGAGGATATCCGACGGGAAGATGAGGACAAGCGCCTTGCCGCGCAGAAGCGAGCGGAGCTGCAGGAGCAGGCCGACGCGAAGAAGCGGGAGGATGAGCGGCGCACGTTTATCATGGCGGATGCGAAGGCGTTCATGGAGAAATTCCCGAAGGTCGACCTGCAGAAACTGGATGAGAACAAAAAGTTCCGGCGGTTTTGCGGGAAGCGCTACGGCGTGGAGCCGCTGGCCGACCTGTATCAGGACTATCTGGACCTCGTCGGCTCGGTGGCGGAGGAAACGGCCGCGAAAGCGAGCAGCCGCAATGCGCGCGGCGCCGGCAACGGCACGGGCTCGACCGGGGGCGGCCTGACCGCGGAGCAGCGCGAGACGCTCGAGGCGTGGAACCGCAACAATCCGGAGCTGAAAATGACGGAAAAAGAGTTCCTGGAGCGCTGAAAGGAGAAAAACACATGAGAGCATACCAGAACGTGGACGGCGGCTTTACCTTCGGCGTCCACGAATACGACATTGCAAAGACGACCGCGATCAAGGCCGGGCAGGTCGTGAAGCTGGCCGAGGGCCTCGTCGTGGCGGCGACGGCTGCCGAGACCGGCGCGATCCTCGGCGTGGCAAAGGAAAACCACAGCGGCACCGAGGATGCGATCAACCCGCGCAGCAACGGCACGAAGATCCTCGTGTACGACGACCCGGGCATGATCATGCGCTGCAAGGCACCGGTGATGGCAGCGACCAGCGGCAGCGCGACGACCTTTGTCAGCACTGGCCTTGCGACGCTGGCGGACGACGACCTCAACGGCGGCTACATCGTGCTGGTCGAAAAAGGCGCGAGCAGCACCAACACCGACGAGCTTGGCAGTGTGCGCCGCATCACCGACTTTACGGCGACGAGCAAGACGCTCACGACCGCGAGCGGTGGCACAATCTGCGAGGGCGACAAGTACATGATCTTCCCGCCGCTGATGTTCGCCAAGGGCAACTTTGACGAGGACATTCAGGCGCTGGTGCTGACGGCGACGGCGGCGCTGCCGGTGAAGGTCGTGCAGATCGACCTCGTGCACGGCGAGATCGGACTCGTGGCAAAGAGCCACGCACTGAGATAAGGGGGGAGCAAAATGGATCAGGCATGGAAAACTGACCTTTACAAGTTTGTGGGCAAATCCTTTGATTTTGCCTATGCAAACCGACTCAACAAGCTGCTCGCCATCATGGGCGAGGAGAACAGCAACAGCGTGGACTTCGAGCTGACCGGCACGGGCGGCTACGGCGAGCTGCGCGAATACACCGGCGAGCTGAACAAGGGCGACATGAAGCGCGGCTTCAAGACCATCATCACGCCGGGCGAGTTCTCGCTGACGATCCCGGTCGGCTACAAGCAGGCCAAGATCGACAAGACGGGCGAGTGCAAAAAGGTGGGCAAGCGCCTCGGCGACTCGGCCGCGATGACCGTGTACACCCACGCGCTGCGCATGTTCGGAAACGCATTCAACGCGGATTATGCCGGCGGAGACGGCAAGGCGTGGGCCGCGACTGACCACCCGTGCGCCAGCAAGGGCAGCCAGGGCCGCAAGTACATCGCCGACCCGGAGGCCGGCACGTACAGCAACCTGATCAAAAAGGCGCTGAGCGTAGATGCCATCACGGGGGCGCAGGCGGTCGGCGGCAAGCTGCTGACGCCGGACGGCCTGCCGTTTCTGGCCGACTACAACACGCTGCTGGTCAGCCCCGACCTCGAGGCCGAAGCGAAGAAGATCTGCGGCGACGGCGCGAAGCTGCGCCCGACCGGCAACCCGGCCGACAACACGAATGCGGCCAACCCGCTGTACGATCTGCACTACATGGTCATCGGCGGCGGCGCGCTTGGCTTTGCGAAAAAGCAGTGGGCGATCTGCGACGCGACCCTGATGAAGGAACTGTGCAAGATCGTGTACATCACGCGGCCGACCGTGTTCGACAACGGCGACACCGACCCGCTGAAGGAAAACTTCACGGGCTACGTCGATTTCGGCCTGGGCTGGGGCGACGCGAGACAGATCATCTTCTCGAACCCGGCCTGACATAGAGACAACCAAAGCCGCCGGGCGCAGACGTATACGGAGGGACGCATGAAAAAGAAGAAACAGCAGCCGGCGAAGGGCAAGCGCATGACCTATGCCGAAGCCGTGCAGAAGCTCAAGCGGGGCAAGAAGAAATGACGCTGGGCGAAGGAAAGAAGAAAGTCTACGAACTGCTGGACGAATATTCCTCGGGCGGAGAGCTGACCGAGGACAAGGACATCGAGCTGAAGCTGGCGGACTTTTTCGACATCGCGCAAAAGCGCGTGGCCATGGTCAAGCGCATTGTCGCCGTGAAGACGATCAACCGCACGACCGGGAAAACGGAGTACAGCATGCCGGGGAATTTCGGCGGGCTGTACCGCGTGTGGCGTGACGGGAAGATCACGGGAAAATACCGCTGGAAGGGCAGCAAGATTGTGATCCCAGAGCGGGACACGGCCGGGACGATCGAGGTGGAATACTTCAAGATCCCGGAGACAATCGACGCGGAGACGACCGACGACACGGAATTCGAGGTGGCGGAGGACGCCGCGCAGGCCATGCCGTTTTTCGTGGCGGCGCAGCACCTGTTTCCGGACCTAGTGGTGGACTACTCGGCCTATATGAACCAGTTCGAGCGGATGCTGCAATCTCTGGACACGCGCATTCCGGGCAGCGCAAGCGGCGGCGGTGTGACAAACAGCTTTTACAGGGGGGCTTAACCAATGGCGAGCAGGAGCGGAGTCGATATCAAGACAACGATTTACAACACGTTCAAGGGCGTGGACTTTTCCACGGACCCGTGCCTGGTCGACCGGCGGCGAAGCCCCCTTTGCACCAACATGGTTGCAGATTCCGGCGGGATGCCGGAGAAACGCTGCGGCTGGCGCACGCTGCACAAAGTGGGCGGCGGAGCCGTGCACGGAATGTGGACGGCGCGGTTCGGCGAGGCGCAGAAATCGGTCGCCCACATCGGGACAAAACTGTACAGCTGGGACGACACGGCCGCAGAGCCGGTACAGCTGATGACCGGGCTCCACGACGGGAGAAGCCAGGGCGTGCTGCTGGGCGGCAAGCTGTGGATCGTGACCGGCGGGGAGCTGCTGCGTTACGACGGCACAACGGTGACGGACATCACGGCGAGCGACGACGTGTATATCCCGGTGACGGTGATCGCCCGCAAGCCGGCAGGCGGCGGCGAGCCGTATGAGGACATCAACCTGCTGGGCAGATACCGGGAAAATCGGTTTCTGGCTGACGGGACGAGCACGGTGTACCAGCTTGACGACGTGATCGACGCCGAGGGCGATGTGCGTGTGTGGGTCAACGGCGTGGAGATCACGAGCGGCTGGACGGCAGATCGGACGGCCGGAACCGTGACTTTCGCAGCGGCGCCGGAAGCGCCGGCGGCCGGCAAGGAGGACAATGTCCGCATCCAGTACCCGCACACCGTGAGCGGCTATGCCGACAGGATCGGGAAATGCACGATCATCACGGCATACGGCATCAACGCGACGAACCGCATCGTGCTGTCCGGAAACCCGGAGCACCCGAACCTGGACTGGACGAGCGCCGTGAACGACCCGACGTATATCCCCGATTTGAGTTACAGCGCCGTCGGGCTCGAGGGCGTGGCAATCATGGGCTATTGCCGGATCGGCGAATATCTCGGCATCGTAAAAGAAGAGAACGCACAGGACAGCAGCGTGTGGATCCGTAAGGGGACGCTCGACAGCGACGGCAAGGCGGTGTTTACCGTGCAGGCGGCGCTGGCAGGCGTCGGCGCGGTGAGCACGGGGTGCTTTGCCAACCTGCTCGATGAGCCAATGTTTGTGAGCGGGACGGGGATCTATGCGCTGGTGAGCAGCAACTACGCCTCAGGGCGTGTGACGCAAAACCGGAGCTGGTACCTCAACGCGATGCTGACGGAGGAGCGGGGGATCGCAGACTGCACGGCCGTGCAGTGGAACGGCATGTTTCTGCTGGCCGTTGGCGGCGGCGTGGTATATGTGCTCGACGGCCGGCAAGAGCGCAGCTACCGCCGGGCGAGCAACAGCGACTACATCTACGAGGGATACTACTGGGACGGTATTCCGGCGGTGTGCTGGATGGTGCGCAAGGACGGAGCGGACGAGCACCTGTATTTCGGGACAGATGATGGACGGATTTGCAAGTTCTCGAGTGACTGGGACGATATGCGCCGTTTTTCTGATGACGGGAAGGCGATTGAGGCGATCTGGGCAACGCGCGTGGACGATGACGGAGACGCAACGGTGCTCAAGACGATGATCAAGCGCGGTGCGAGCGTGACGATCAAGCCGCACCAGAAGACCAGCGCAACGGTATACGTCGTCAAGGACGAGGACGCCGAGAAGCTGGTGGCATCCGGATATCGGTCGATCTTCAACTGGGGCGATATCGACTTTACGGATTTCACGTTCGAGACATACGACGGGCCGACGGACATCATGCTCAACACGAAGGTGAAAAAGTACAAGCGGCTGCAGATCATCGTGGTGAACCACGAAAACGAGCAGGGGTTCGGCGTGTTTGCAATTACGAAGCACTATGTGGCCGGAAACTTTGCGAAGCGATAAGGAGCGGATATGCTGAAACGGAAGAAAGACAGGGAGCGGCCGGCAGTGACCGGCTATGACTATTCTGACCGGGAGCACAGGGAGCAGACCATTCAGGCGCTGTTCGGCAAGGCGCAGAGCGCGCGCAGGGCGGCCGAGCGGGACTGGGAGCGCTACAACGACTACTACAACTTCATCCACGACATCACAGGTGAGACGCAGGAGGCATATGCCGATGCGGAGATGCCGTTTGCACCGTCGGTGATGCCGGATGCGTTCATTCACGTGGAAAGCCAGATCTGCGCGACGGTGCCGGAGCCGGAGTTTCGCGGGCGTGACGACGGCATGGACCCGCAGAAGGCGAAGGAGCGTGAATACGCGGCGCGGTTCGTGTGCGACAACAACCGGCTGAAGGACAAAAACACGGCGAACGAGCGCAGGCTGATCAAGCTGGGGGACGCGTTCTGGAAAGTGTTCTGGGATCCGACGATGATGACTGGCGTCAACGAGGGCGACATCCGCGTGGATGATGTGCCGGTCGAGAGCATCTACCCGGATCCGGCGGCAAGAGAACGCGGCCTGCAGGCGGGGCAGTATGTGTTCCACCTGTACCGGATGCACAAGGTTGCGTTTGTGCAGCAGTACGGCAAGGCAATCGAGGAGATGGGCATGGAACCGGAGCACATCCTGTCAAACGACTATGCGCAGGATCTGAACCTGTTCGACCTGTCGACCTCCATCAACGAGGACGACGACACGGTGACGGTGCTCGAGCACTGGTTCAAGCAGCCGAAGGAGACGGAGGAAAACGGTGTGCGCGTGCCGGCGGGGGCGGTCGCCTGTTCCATCATTGTGGGTGGTCACGAAGTGAAGTACATCCCGAACTATTGGGAGAACACCTGCCGGCAGAACCACCTGTTCCCGTTCGTGCACTACTGGCGTATCCGGGACGAGAACCAGTTTTACAACAAATCGGAACTGTTTGCGATCATGGACCTGATCGACATGGGCGATCGGAAGCTCGCCATGGCGCAGTTAAATGACGCGATGATGTCCAACGACGTAATCGTGCGCGAGGAAAACGCGCTGGCTGATGGGGCGGAGCTGGACAACCGTCCGGGCGGTGAGATCGTCGTGCGCGATGGGCGGCTGAGCGGCGTGCAGCGGCTCGGCGGACTGCAGCCGCTGCGCAACGCGGCGGACAGCGTAGCATGGATCACGGAGCAGATCCAGCGTACGAACCGAAACTTTGACAGCAGCCAGGGCAAGGAGACGACGCGGCAGACGACGGCTACAGCGCTGGCCATGCTGCGCTCGGACGCGGAAGAGCAGGCCAACATTAAGACCGCGGACCGAACGGCCGGATTCGAGCGGCTGTACGAGCTGATTGACTGGAGTGTACAGGAGTTTTACGATACGACGCGCCACATCTATATTGGATCGAAGAAAAAAGGCGAGCCAGACGTGAGCTTTGACTATCTGTCCGGGAACTATACGGAGACGATGCCGGCGATCGTGGACAGCGTGAGCGGGCAGATCGTGCGCGAAGAGTATGACTACTGGCCACGCGTGGACGTGATCGTTTCGGCAGGCGACGGAATCGTGCACAGCAAGCAGGCGACACTTAAGGCGCTGGAAGGACTGGCGGCCATGAACGTAACCGCGCAGAACTACAAGGTGCTGGCGGCAGAGCTGGAGGTGCTGGATATCCCGCAGAAGCAGGAGATCATCGACGGCTGGCGCCAGCAGTTTGAAACGCCACAGCAGGCAGCAACAGAGGGCGGACTCACACAGACACAGACGGGTGGCCTTGTGCCGGAAAGCTACCTGTCGCCGCAGGACGAAGGGGGCGTGATGATGTGACGTGCAAAACGTGCGGCATTGAAATGGTGCTGCTGCGCAGGGACGAAGACGGCGCGGCGGTTTATGTATGCAGGAATGCAGCTTGCCCGGAGAAAGGGCGGGAGAAGAAGGAGGCCACAAATGGCGTTTACAATTCCTGATGATGTGCTCGGCACGATCTCGAAGCTGAGCAATTACCCGAACCGCATCGAGCGGATGAGGGCCGCGGCGCTCAAAGCGCAGTTTGACGCGGACGCAAAAACAGTGATGGGAGCACTCAAGAGATTGATTCAGGAGCTGGGGCTTGCGACGGCGGCAAGAAACGTCGGCTTTGAAAAGACGACCGCGGTCAACGCTGATAACGTGCAGGATGCGATCGAGAACGTGCAGAGCCAGATTGCCGGTGTGTCGCAGAGCGGAATCGCAGATGCGTCCGTAACGGCGGCAAAGATTGCCGACGGCGCAGTCGGCACGGCCGCAATCGCGGACGACGCAATCACGGCGGACAAGCTGGCAATGAGCGCAGTCGGCACGGCCGCAATCGCGGACGACGCAATCACGGCGGACAAGCTGGCAATGAGCGCGGTCGACACCGACGCGATCAAGTGGGGCGCTGTAGATACGTACCGCCTGAAAGACGGGGCCGTCACGGATGCAAAACTTTCGAATGGGGCTGTGACGAACAGCAAGATCGGCTACTACGCGGTCGAAGAGCGCAACCTCAAAAACTACGCCGTGACTGGGGACAAGATCGCAAACAAGACGATCGGAAGCAGCAAAATCGGGGAACGCGCGATTGTGACGGGTGCGCTGGCCGACAAGGCAGTCACGACGGAAAAGATCGCGACCGGAGCTGTGACCGGCGAGAAGGTGTCTTACAAGGCGCTGGTGACAAACGCAGACCTCTCGACCGAAGTGATCTCCAGCGGAAAGGTGTGCAGCGTGAGTACCGCTGTGTTCCGGCATATGCGTGCGATCGGAATGATGTTCTGCTCGCTTTACATGACCGGACTTGCGGAAGCAGACGTCGGGCACGACATCGTGGTCGGGTTTTCCGGCGGTGAGGCCTATCAGCGGCCGGGAACGGATGCAGGTGCGGACGGAATGCTGCGAGATCCTGCAGCGTCTATGCTGACGGCGCGGATCGTATACAAAGACGTACAGGGCTGGGACGTGTGGGTGGACAGCCCGAGCGTCCGCTTTAACTCCGGCGGGCAGCTTGTGGTGCCGATCCCGGAAGGTGTGCGGGCGTCCGGTAACTGCAAGATCTACGTGTCCGGCTGGTATATGGCGTGAGGTGAAAAGCAATGGCAGTTGTAATCAAACAGGGTGACGCTTACGGCATCCCGCTGGAGATCCAGCTCAACGGTGCGGCGCTGCACGCGGATGACGTGGAGCAGGTGGAGGTCTATGTCGGGGACACCATTCGCAAGCTGTACCCGGGTCAGATCACCTACAACGACGCGCTTGGCAGCTTCATCGTGCCGGTAACGCAGGAAGAGACGTTCGAGCTGCCGGAGGGGGAGACCATCCGCGTAGACGTGCGTGTGCAGTTTCCGGGCGGCATGGTGCTCGGTGTGATCGACGAGCTGAAAGCGAAGGTCGCGGACGCCATCAGCGAAGAGGTGCTGTAAATGCCCGCGGTCGTACCGGCGAACGGCCGGTTTTCGCTGACGGTTCGCCTCGGCGGTATCCTGCTGCAAGGCCCGCCGGGGCCGCCCGGTGTCGGTGTGCCCCCCGGCGGAACGACCGGGCAGACGCTGACGAAGCTGTCCGACAGCGACTATGATACGGGCTGGCGCACCCCGCCCGGCGGCGGCGGAAGCGGCGGTGGAGGCACGGTGCAGAGCGTCAACCGGGTGCTTCCGGATAACGCCGGAAATGTGCAGTTGACGCCGAAAAACGTCGGCGCTGTTGGCGAGGACGAAGAGCTGACGATCCTTGAGATCGTAGATATGTGGAACCACGCTTGATTGGGGGATAACTATGGCAACAAAATATGCGGGGCAGATTGCCCTGAACAAACTGATGCAGTTGGTGAAAACGGCGCTCAACAACAAGGCAGACAAGACGAACGCGACGACGAGCGCGGCGGGCTTGATGTCCGCTGCGGATAAGACGAAGCTCGACGGGACTGCCGCAGATACAGTCCGGTATGGAGCAGCGCAGACGCTTACTGAGGGGCAGAAATCTCGAGCGCGAGACAATATCGACGCTCCATGTGCGTTCGCTCCAATCCTTACATCGCCGGTTATGATTCGCAAGTTCGGGGAAACAGAATCGGCCGGTGTGTATCTGAGCACGATTGACACCGGGGAAAAAGCCGCAGAAATCAAATTCGAGGATGTCAACGAAAACTCGCCAGTAGCGATTGCAAATCTCCGCACCCCGACGGGCACTGGCACAGACGACTATGCCGCGACAAAGGGATACGTGGACAGCAAGGTCGCAAGCGGCGGCGTGACCGTGGACACGGCGCTGTCCGATACCAGCGTCAATCCGGTGCAGAACAAGACAATTAAGGCGGCATTGGACAGAAAGGCAGGGACGGCGGCAGCAACACAGTCCGCTGATGGGCTGCTGTCGGCGGCGGATAAAAAGAAACTGGACAGCATCGCCACGGGCGCAACTAAAGTGACGGTGGACGCGGCAATGTCTGACACCAGCGAAAATCCTGTACAGAACAAAGCAATCCTCAGCGCCCTGAATAAGAAAGCTGCTGCGTCTGATCTTGCGTTGAAAGCGGATAAGGCGAACCCAAACTTCACCGGATCTATTCGATTGCAAGAGGAAAGTGGGGAGGATTTCCACGTTACCGCCGCCGTGCGCCCATTCGACGACAAGAACATTTCTCTGAATTTTGAACCGGAATCCCCTAATTCCAGTTATGCGGGCGTAGTTATTGACTGTCTGGCGACCGTAGAGGCTGACCTCAATGGTTGGCCGCAAGTAGCGGTGAACCAAGAAATGATGGAGAAGTACGTGGGCAAGAAAGTGTCTGGCCTGCAGACGGCAGATCAGGTGCAGGCCGCCATCAGCAGCGCGATCACCGGTGTGTACACGCCGAAGGGGTCGATCGCTTTCGCGTCCCTTCCGACGCCCGCGGCCGGAAACAAGGGCTGGGTGTACAACGTCAGCGATGCCTTCACCACGACGGCGGCGTTCGTCGAGGGCGCAGGGCACAGCTACGGCGCGGGCACAAATGTCGTTTGTGTGGACGCTGGCAGCGGAAGCTACAAGTGGGACGTGCTTGCAGGAACGATTGATCTGACGGAGCTGACTGCGGACGAGGTGCAGACGCTCTGGAACTCCATCTGACGGGGGGCTGACTTATGCAGACAAGCGGAAGCGCTGCAATTAAAAAGCTGATACAGCTCGTCAAGGCGTCGCTGTCCGGCAAGATGGACAAGTCTGGCGGCACGTTTACCGGCAACGTCTACGGTAAGTATTTTTGCGGTACATGGCTGCAATCCACGGCGGCCGCGAATCTGGGCAAGACGCCGGGCAAGATCGCCGTGCTGGACGACAGCGGCTGGATGTATTATCGCGCTCCGTCCGAACTGGTTGCCGATCTTGGGATTGCCAACGCAATCAAATCCTACGTTGATACTGCAATCATAGCGGCAATTAACAGCGCGTACTAAGGGGGGCATATCATGGCTACCACTGTATCTATGAATAATGTCGCGGCAAACGGCGGCAAGGGCTGGTTTCCGGCCACGCGCGGAAACTGCGGGTGGCAGTTGTCGAGCATCACGCCGGGCGACGGGGCGGCATCCAGTATCAAGATCATCCCTTCCGGCGCGGGCGAGGTAACGCTGACGTCGGCGTCGCACAAACTGATTGCATCGCATAAATATTACATCAGCTTCAAGGTGCGCTTTGCGGCAGCCACGCAGGGCACGTGCGACTGGTACTGGCCTGTTGCCGAGCCTTGTGCAGCGCAAAACATGGCTTTTAATGTTGCGGCGGAAACGTGGGTGTGCCTGTCAGCGGTATTTGAGCGCACAAGTTTTAGCGATGGCAGCTACCCTTGCCGCTTCGATTATAACAACACGGATGGAAAGAACACGCCGCTTTGGTTCACAAGCTGTATGTTGATCGACCTAACCGCCGCCTTTGGCGCAGGGTTGGAGCCGAGCAAGGAGTGGCTGGACAAGCACATCACGGCGTTTTCGGACACACCGACAGTGCAGTACATCGAAAATTTGGGGGAGCTGTTTACGAACATCGCCGACGCGATCCGCGCAAAAAGTGGCCAGACTGGAGAGATCATGGCCTGCGACTTTGCAGACCGCATCCGCGCGCTGTGACGGAGGTACGACATGAGTATCAACGTCGTGGAGGCTTTTGCCACCAAAAACAGGTGCTATCGGGCGGCGGAAAAGCGCACAACAACATGCCGCCGTACTTGTATGTACGTGTGGAAGCGGACGGCATAAGAGAGGAGGAGCGGCATGGATAATATCATGACGGTGCGGCTGCACGAGGTCGGAAAGGTCTCTGCCGCTGTGAAAGAACCGGAAAAGCTTGCCGTGGCTTTGGGCGAGGCGGTCGTTGTGGAAAAGGGCAATGCCGACTACTACGACGGCACGGAGGTGAGCTACTGATGAAAAAGCTTTACGAAGAAGCCGCCGTGCAGGACATCGCCGACGCCATCCGCGAAAAGACCGGCGGTGCGGAAACGTACAGGATCGCGCAGATGGGCGCGGCGGTGCGCAGCATCCCGGGCGGCGATCAGATCGCCCACGCTGACATCCCGGACTACGTCAAGGACGGCGTGCTCGCACTGGCGCAGAAGGTGCAGGCCGTGAAGACTGCGTCGAGCATCGTCTTTGTGACGGTCGCTGATGCACACCACGCAACCGACGAATCCACGGGCTGGAAGGCAAACATCGACACCGGAAACATGGACGCATGCCGCGCGATCAAGGCGCTGTCGCACGTGACGCCGCTGGATTTCGCGGCGTTTTTGGGCGATCTCACCTTCGGGTACAAGACGACCACGACGGCGCAGTTCGAGGCGCAGTGCAGGGAGTTTCACCGTTGGCTCGAGGAGGGACTGCGCGGCATCCCGCAGCTCTGGACGCCCGGAAACCACGACACGGGCGAATACTTCGCGGCCGAAACCGGAAGCCTCACAAATCTGTACGGCGCGGCGCTGATCCGGAAGTATTTTTCCGACTACAACGCGGGCGCGGTCTACGGCAGCGCGGAGGCCGGATACTGCTACCGGGATCTTCCCGGAAAGAAGCTGCGCATCATCAATCTCAACACCGTCGAGGGCGAGATCACCGGCGGAGAAACCGCGGCCGACGCGCTCTCGGAGGCACAGCTGCTGTGGTTCGCGCAGACGCTTGCCGACCTCGGCAGCAAGGCGGACAGCGCGGCGTGGGGCTTTGTGATCCTCGGGCACTACCCGCTGGACTGGGGCAGTGCGCGGGCGGGCGGCAAGGTGCTCAAGGCGTATCTGGACGGCGGCAGCGTCACGATCGGCGGCGAGACGGTCTCCTTCATGGGGAAAAACGGCGCTGTCTGCTACGGGAATTTCCACGGGCATCTGCACAACTTCAAGACATCCAGGATCTACGTTGTGCCGGACAACGTTTCCCAGTCCGACCCGCCGACGGAGCAGATGGCGGCGCTGCGCATCTGCTGCCCGTCCGCCAACTATTACCGGACAAACGAAGTGGGAGAAAACGGCCTGCCGGACAGCAACCGGATCGAATTCGGCGAGGAGACGACCTACAGCAAAGCACCGGGCGTGACCGACACGGCGTTCACCGTCAACGTCATCAATCCGGCAGACAAAAAAATCTATTCATTCTGCTACGGCGCGGGCTATGACCGCGCGCTGTCGTTCGATTTTGCGGTGATCATGCGCGCCGTCCGGACAACGCTCACCGGCTGCTGCGGCAGCAACGCCGCGACCGCCGTCGAAGACGGCGCGGCATACACGACCACGCTGACGCCGAAAAACGGGTACAGCTTCGACACCGTCAGGGTCAGCATGGGCGGCACGGACATCACGGCGACGGCATACAATGCCGAGACCGGCGTGGTGTCCGTCGCACGCGTGACCGGAGACATCACCATCACGGCAACGGCGTCGAAGCCCGTGACATACACAAACGTTGTGCCCACAGCCGTGGACAGCAGCGGCGCATCCCTGCCGTATCAGGAGGGCTATAACCTGTCGTCGTCCGGAGACGTACAGGAGGAAAACGGGTTTGTGACGACCGGCTTCATTCCGCTGTCCGGGAACGTGACAAAGCACATCTACCGCATCGGCGGCGACGGGATCATATTCTCAAAGACGGAAGAGCATTCCCGCGTCGGATGGTACGACAGCACATTCCAACTGCTCGGAAACGTCATGCCGGCAAAAAAGATCGACACGAGCGTCTATTACCCGAGCAGCATTCCGGAGAGCGCCACGGCCATGACGTTTCAGGTGACGGAAACGGCGAGCAACGTGCCCGCCTCCGCGGCGTATTTCCGCGTGAGCGCAAAGGGGAAGGGCGCGAACCTGATCATCACGATCGACGAACCGATCGAATAAGGAGGAAATGGAATGCAGATCATTGAGGCATTTGTGACGCAGAACCCGAGGTATAGGAATCCCACAAAGATCCCGGTGCGCAAGCTGGTGCTGCACAGCGTGGGCTGTCCGCAGCCGAGCGCCGCCGTATTTGCGCGGCAATGGCAGACGGCACGGTATTTTGCGCACGCCGTGCTGCAAGCGGACGGCACGGTGTATCAGGTGCTGCCCTGGGACTATCTTTGCTGCCATGTCGGCGCGGCGAACGCATACAGCATCGGCGTGGAAATGACTGAGCCGGACTGCATCCGCTACATCGGCGGCGCGACATTTGTGTGCTCCGACTGGGAGCGGGCAATCGCGCAGGTGACTGGCACGTACAACACGGCGGTCGCGCTGTTTGCGCAGCTCTGCACGCAGTTTGGGCTTGACCCACGCAGCGACATCATCTCGCACGCGGAGGCGAGCGCGATGGGCATTGGCACGGATCACGCAGATCCGGAGCACCTGTGGCGGCAGCTCGGCAGGGGCTACACGATGGACGGCTTTCGGCGCGACGTCGCCGAGGCAATGAACGAAAATGATGAGGAGGACGAGGATGACATGGTGAGGTACAACACGATTGAGGAAGTCCCGAGTTGGGCGCAGGACACGGTGCGCGCGCTGGTGGATGCGGGCGCACTCGGCGGCGTGGGCGGCGGCAATCTGGATCTGTCCATGGATATGATCCGTGGCCTTGTGGTCGGCGCCAAGTACGCAGCGGCACGCAACCCCCGGTACGAGACGATCAAGGACATGCCGGGCTGGGCGCAGGCGGGCGTGCAGCGTCTGGTGGATCGCGGCGCACTGGCCGGTACTGGCGGCGGCAAGCTGGATCTGTCACTGGATATGCTGCGCACGCTGCTGGTTACGCAGGCGATGATCGACGAAAACAAATGATGGAGGAACACATATGAATGCACCAAGTAAAGCAATGGAACTGAAAGCGGCTATCTCGGCCGTACTGGCCGGAATGACGGCTTTCTGGGGGTGGACAGGCTGGCTCGTGATCGTATGGCTGATCACGATGATCCTGGACTATGCGACCGGCTCGTGGGCAGCGTTGTCGACCGGCACGTGGGACAGCGCGGTGGCGCGTGCCGGCCTGTGGCACAAGTTGGGCAGCATCGTGGCCATGCTGGTCGCACTGCTGCTGGACGTGGCGCTGTCGGCGATTATTAATTATGGTGATTTGGGTTTTGACTTGCCGTTTACATATAAGACGGCTTTCTTGCCTTTGGTGGCGATTTGGTACATCGTGACGGAGTTGGGCAGTATCACAGAAAATGCGGCGAGGCTGGGCGCTCCGGTGCCGAAGTTCCTGACGGACTGCCTGGCAAAGCTGAAGGACAAAACGGACGAACATAAATAACAGCATCCCCGCCGGAGAACCCGGCGGGGAAAACAATAAGGAGGCTACTATGGACGCAGGGCAGACCACCAGCTACATCGACGAAAACGGGCAGAAAAAGACCGGCATCGTCGCGCCGAGCTACAACAAGGACACGGACTATGCAAAATATATGCAGCGAGCGGCTGCGGACGGCGACATGGGTGCGGCATCGTACTACGAGAGCCAGAGGAACAAGAAGATCGCCGGGGAGGGCATGGACTACAGCCCGTCGAGCCTGTACGCGCAGTATGCAAAGCAGCACACGCAGGATGAAATGGATCGACTCGAGAGCGGATACACGCCGAGCTACAACGTGGGGGCAGACTACGCCGGCATGGCGGAGAAGGCGGCGAAAAGCGGCGACTACGCCGCTGCAGCCTACTACGAGCAGCAGCGGAACAAGAAGATTGCGGGCGAGGGCATGACGCAGTATAGGCCGGAATACACCTACCAGAAATACGCGACGGACTACGACGACGCACAGCGTGCAGAGCTGGAGCGAGGATACCGGACGGCGGCGGAAAAGGCTCAGGAGACCGGCTACCTCGAGAGCGCGCTGAACATGCTGCAGGAGCAGCTGAAGCAGCAGCTGAGCGCGAACGAGACGGAGAGCGCAAAGCAGACCGAGCTTGCGATGCTGAAGCTCCAGCAGCAGAAAGAGGAAGCGAAGAAGAAATACGACAATTCAGACCGGCAGCTCTACATTGACATGATGAAGGAGCAGAGAGCGCTTCCGGAGCAGCTGGCCAGGGCGGGATATACGGGCGGCACCGCGGAAAGCTCGCTGCTGAAAAACCGGCTGACCTATGAACAGGCGCTGCGGGACAATGAGAGCGGCCGCGCAAGCGCGATGACGGCACTGGATGTGGCCGGGAACGAGGCGGAGCTGCAGCGGCAGATCGCAAAATCGCAGGCTGACCAGACGGCGCGCAGCAACTACCTGACCAACTACAGCAGCATCATGAGCGGGCTGCAGAGCCAGCGAAACTACGAGCGGGAGCAGGAGCTGGAAAGGAAACAGCAGGAGATCAGCTACGCACTGGCGGCGGCGGACAACCTGGCAAAGTACGGAGACTTCTCCGGATATGAAAAGGTGACGGACAGCAACGGAAACCGCCTGTATACGGACGCGCAGATTGCGGCAATGAAGGCAGAGTATGACGCGCTGAAGGCGGCGAGCACCAGCACAAGAAGCACGGGCGGCGGCGGGGGTTATAGCTACAGCGATTACAGCTATACACCGGCGGAGACGCAGGAAGAAACCGAGGAGACGCAGGACTGGACATCTGGCGACTTTGTGGCGAAGCTGGCTGAGGCGCAGCAGTCTGGGTGGACGAACAAGCAGCTCCGGGAGCAGATCGACCAGGCGAAAAAAGACGGCCTGATCTCCAGGGATAGCGCAATCCGGCTGAAGTACCAGTACAGAGATTAAGGGGGCACATCATGGCAATGTCGACGGGCGAGTTCATGCGGAAGTATGGGCTGAAGAAAGGAACACAGAAAACGCAGACGCAGGGGGCGGGCGGGCCCCCTGCATCGGGGGGGACACTTTCAACCGGTGAGTTTATGCAGACGTTCAACGCGAAGGCGGCGGAGCCGGTGCACCATTACGCGACGATGCATTTCGACGAGAAAAAGAAACAGAAGAAAACGCAGAGCCCGGAGCTGCCGAAGGGGCTTTCATTCGGCGAGTACCTGAAGCTCGGCACGAAGGACGCGAAGGAATACTTGAACGCTATTGGCAACCTGCCGAGGACGGTCTTTGACAAGACAATCGACACTGCGGAAAATCTCGAGCAAGGCGCAGTGGATCTTGCAAAGCAGGCTGCAGGAAAGTGGGACGCATCGGACATCCAGAGATGGGCCGCAAATGAGAAAGCCGCGGAGCGACCCGATGAGGAGAAAATGGGGCAAGGGATGCTGTGGAAGGGGACAACACAGGCGGCGAACGGATTTGCGCAGACGCTCGGATGGCTGCCGGGAAACGCGCTGAAAGAGCTGGGCTGGGAGAACAACCCCTTTTCCAATCTGGCGGAGGCGCAGCAGCAGATCGCGGACGCCGCGCAGGAATACTACGGCAAGAACATGCAGAACGCCACAAAAGGGCAGAGGATTGTCGACGAACTCGGAACAACGACGGTTGCAGCACTGCCGCAGGCAATCATGGCGATGATGACAATGGGCGGGAGTGCGGAAGCGCAGCTTACAACAGGTGGAGCAGGGGCCGCCGCGACACTGCCGGGCATCGTCGGAAACGCGAAAACTTCGGCAGTCACTGCGCAGCAGATGGCGCGGGCGATGGCGAAAGATCCAAACTTCTGGCTGGCGTTCTCGCAGGTGGCCGGGCAGAACTACCAGAACGCAAAAGCGGACGGCGCATCGGATTGGGAAGCAAATGCGTTTGCCATGGCCAACGGGCTTGTGAACGCGGCGGTCGAAGTGGGCGGCGGTATTCAGAAACTGCCGGGCGAGCTGCAGGTGAGTGAGAGCGCGCTGAAATCATGGATCAAGTCGGCCGCGGAAGAAGGCCAGGAAGAAGTCGTGCAGGGCGTGCTGGAGCGCGCGCTGCAGAACCTGACCTACAACAAGGGGAACAAGGTGTTTTCGACGAAGGACGAGGACGCCGTGATCAACCCCGTGACGGGCGCGAAGGAATTCGGACTCGGTATGACCGTCGGTGGCATCCTCGGCGGAGGACAGACGATTGTCGGAAAAGCCGCAGGGATCGCGCGCGGAGCAGCGGGGAACGTACAGGCCGACGTGCGGGAACTGCCGAAGGCGCAGACCGTTGAGGAAAACACGCAGGAAGCCAACAATCCAGCGAAGGCGGCGCAGGTGACGGAAGTACGCGAACTGCCAGCGAAGCAGACAAGCGTGGAGACGCAGACAGCAGAAGCACGCGAGCTGCCAATGGGGCAGGTGAGTGCGGAGTCGCAGGTGCGGGAACTGCTGGGCGGCGAGGTAACGAACAGCAAGGCGGAGAGGATCCTTGCAAATGCCGAGCTCCGGACAGCATTTGAAACTGTGACCGGCGAGGCGCTGGCCGGAACCAAGGCACAGCAGCGCGAGACCATCAAGCGAGCGGCAGAATCACAAAATGCGCAAATTCAGCAAGCTCAGTCACAAAATCAGGCGGAAATTGTGAATGAACCGGTTGCAAGCGCGGAAAACGCGCAGGAAAGCGACAATTTTGCAGATGTGCGGGGGCTACTGACCGCCGAGACGCAGGTCAAAAGCAAAAATGTACGCACTTCGAAGGCTGTGCCACTTTTGCCAGAGAGATCAGAAATCGCAGGCTCGCAGGGGCTTCCGGTGCGAGCAGATAATGCGGTGTACAAAGTGGTTGAGATACCACAGGAGAAAATCGACGAGATATCCGCGTATGTTGATTCTGTCGAAAGCGCTACAGCGAGAAAAAATATAAGCGAATCATTAAAGACCTGTTCATGGGTAAGACCTTCAAGAATGCGAACACATTGGCGAACGGACTGTATTACGAAATTGGCATTGGCTCGAAGGGAATTGGCGAGATTATTTCGAGGCAGCCGGTAAGCGCTGATACATTGGCAATGCTGGAGCAGCTGGACGAAATTGTGGAAAATGCGAAGTGGATGGCAAGCGAGCCGTCAAAGCACACGGCGCGCCACTTGAAGAGGACAGACATTTTTGAAACGCAAGCCATGTTCGGAGAGCTGCCAGGCGTCGCAAGAATGCGTGTGAATGTGGGAGACCAGGGAAACAACCTGTACTATTTGACAAATGTAAAAACAGAGGCTTCAAACTCTCAACCGCGCAACAACGATCGTTGGAAACGCGGGATAGAGAGCGAAGCCTCTGCAAGTAATATGGTATCAGAATCGAAAAGAGATGTCAAGAGCACGCAGGCGAAAGAAAGCGCACGAACTGCGGCCGAAGGCTACGCACGAGAGCACGGGTTGCTTACCGGGGAAAACACGAGCAGCTCGGCGGTGGAAGAAAACGCGCGCGTGATGCGCGAGGCACAGGAGAACGAGGCGAAGCGGCAGGAACTGCGAGACAACCCTGTGGAGCCGGGCACGCACGCGGAAAAGATGGGCGTGAAGATCAGCCACCCGTTTGCGCCGATCACGAACGTGGACGACCTTGTAACAGAGGCGAAATACGCCAAAAAGGCGAGCCGGGACATCGAGAAGAAAATCCGGGAGCTGAACCCGACACCGGCAGAGAAAGAATTCGCGCAGGGAATCGCAAAAGGGGCATCATTCGACAGCGCCGGGAACATCGTGGGCGGAACGTACACGGCGGAGCAGATACCGACGACCATGTCAAAGGAAAAGGTGACGCAGCTCGCGTACTACTATATGGCGAAAAACGACTACGCGGGCAAACTGATCCGGAGCCGCAAATACGCAGCGCAGCGGCGGTGGCAGGCGAAGCTGGAGGAGCTATTCGGAACACCAGATGACCGGAAACTACCGGGCGCGCTGAGCTTGCAGGTGAACACGATGCAGCGGAACGTGGAGAAAACATTCGGGAAGGAACTGGGAAAGAAAATCAACGAAGAGATCTTCAACCCGATCCTCGAAAATTCCGCAGAAAAGATCCGCTTTATTAACCGGATGTTTGACCGCGTGCGCGGGTTCGACCTGAGCGAATCGGAGAGCGCGCTGGTGCAGCGAGTGATCGAAGGGACCGCGGTGGCGGACCAGGTGAGCAAGCTGGACCCGGACATGCGAAAGCGCGTGGCGGATGCGGCAACGAGCACGGACATGAAGAAGACCGCTGCGGAAATGAACATTCCGCAGGAGCAAATGGAGCTCGTGGAGCGATACAAGGCGTGGCTGGGCACGCAGGCGCGGCTGCAGGACGCGGACGTGGACGCAAAGAAAATCGAAGAAGCGGCGGCAGGATACAAAAAAGCCTATAACGAATTCTACGACCTGATCAACGAATTCCTTGTGAGCCATGGGTATGATCCGATCGGCTATGTGAAGGGGTACGCGCCACACATGCAGCCAGAGAAGGCGCAGGAGGGGACGGCAAAGTTCCTGAAACTGATTGGGATCGACGCGCAGGTGTCGGAGCTGCCGACGGCCATCGCGGGCAGGACGGACAGCTTCCGGCCAGGAAAGCAGTGGAACCCGTACTTCCTCGAACGCACGAAAACGAGCAACGATAACGTAGAATATGACGCAGTAGGCGGTTATGAATCCTACGTCAACTACATGGCGAATGTCCTATATCACACGGACGACATCATGAAGCTGCGCGAAATGTCCAAATACTTTCGCGGGAAGTATGCGCGGGACGGGATCAGCGACCGGATCGCGCAGGCGAGGGAGATGCACAATGCATCGCTGGAGCAGAAGATAGGATTCCTGGAATCGGCGGACCGGATCGCGGAGGGCACGCGCCTGACGGAGGAGCAGGCCGACGCGGCGCTGGACAAATACATCGACAGCTTGTTTGAAAACATCAACGGAATGACGAAGTACGGGCAGTTCGTGTCCGTATTGGATGACTACACGAACAAGCTGGCAGGGAAGCAGACAAAGGTGGATCGCGTGTTTGAAGACAAGTTCGGGCGCAACTTCCTGAACCTCGGCAACAAGCTCTCGGCCATTTTCGGACAGAGCACCATCGTGGGCAACCTGTCGTCCGCACTGAACCAGACGGCACAGATCCCGATGCTGACAGCGGAGGTGGGCGTGGGAAACGTCGCAGAAGCTGTCCGGGACATCGTGACCGGGGAGACGAAGGCGGACGGATGGGAAGGCGCAAGCGACTTCCTGACCGGCAAGCGAGGAATTGACCAGCTGACGGAAACTAAGGGACTGGGGAAGGTGATGGACGTCGCCGCCATCCCGTTCGAAGCGGTGGACGACGTGGCCAGCCGCGTGATCGTGCGTGCAAAATACCTGCAGGAAGTGAAAAGCGGCGCAACGCACGAGGAGGCCATGAGGGCGGCGGATGAATATGCCAGCAGAATGGTGGGCAACCGCATCCAGGGCGCGAAGCCGATGGCGTTTGAGGATAAAAACGTTTTCTCGAAGGCGCTGACGACGTTCCAGCTCGAGGTGGCCAACGCGTGGAGCCATATCTCGCACGACTTGCCGATGGAATTTCAGACGATGGCAAAGACGCAGGGGAAGACTGCAGCCGTGAAAAAGCTATGCGGATTCGTGGCAAAGTACCTGCTGGAGGCATTCCTCTTCAACCGACTGACGGAATGGCTCTACGGTGGAACGCCGGCGCCGTTCGACGTGATCGGATATGTGACCGGCGCTATCGGCGCAGGCGAGGGACTGAGCACGAACAAGTACTTGCTGACGGCGCTGGACAACGCGCTGGAAGCGGCGACCGGAGAACGGGAACTCGGAACGGAAAAGCCGGAGCAGAAATTTGACACGGAAGCGGCGTGGGACCAACTGCGGTATACAGCATCCGGCGACCTTCCGTTTATTTCAAATGCGCTTTCCATGGCGGGAGCAAGCGACAGCAACATGCCGCTGCCGACAGTTCCGGTAAATACGCTTTCCGATGCAAAAACCGCTGTGTTCGGGAAAGATGCGGACACGCGCAAAGACGCGGCGCAGAAGCTGGCGGAGGACGCACCGAAGGAGCTGAAGACATGGCTGCCGATGGGCAACCAGATCTATAAGACCGGAAAGGGCGTCGAGACGCTTGTGCGCGGCGGTGCATATTCCGGGTATGGAAACTCCGAGCGGCTGAAGTATCCTGTGGACACGAGCGGGCCGAAGGGCCTGCTGAAAGGCGCGCAGATGGTGCTGTTTGGGCCGAATGCGACGCAGGACGCGAACGAGTTCTATGCATCCGGCGACAGAAGCCTGACCGTAAAGCAGACGCAGGCGTATCGGGACATCGTCGCCAGCGGGGCGGATAAAAAGACCGTGTACGAAACCATGCAGGCCGTGCGCAGTGTGGACGACGACGACCCGGAGGCGGCGGCAAAAGCGAAGCGCGACGCGATCCGCAACGCGGATCTGCCGGACAGATACAAACAGCAGATCTATTCGGCCATGATCGGCGACGGAAAGGACGTGAAGTTCAGCGCGCTGCGATCGGAAAAAATGTCGTGGGACAGCATCATGGATTGCTACGACGTTTACGATCGGATCAACCGGGATGACGAGAAAGCGTCCGTAAAGGCGGTCGAGTTTGCAGCGGAGGTGGATCGCATGAACCTTTCTGACGCCCAGAAGACGGCCGTGAAAAGCAATCTGGTGTTTTACTCCGGAGTGCAGGCAAAGGCCGAAACGTATGAGAAAATCACCGGAGCGGGCGTCAGCACGAGCGAGGCGGAAACACTCGCGCGCACGATTGGAGCACTGACCCCGGAGAAAGGCGCGGACAGCGTGACCGCTATGCAGAAATACAAAGCAATCGTTAACAGCGGCGTTTCCGATGCGACGGCAGCGGCGGCCGTGCAGGCGATCATGCCGGATTCCATCGCCGTGAAATTCTCGGCGGTGCGCCAGTGGAACGTGCCGGCGGAGAAATACGTTGAAGTGTATGAAGCAACGGAGGGAATCAAAGAAAAGTACGGCAAGACATCTCTGAACGCAGGCATGGCAAAAGCGGCGATCGACTCCGTGAGCGGCTTGACGCAGGAGCAGCGCGCGGCGCTGTGGCAGATCCAGAACAAGAGCTGGAAGCCGTATAAAAACCCGTACTCTACTGCGGTGGGCAGCAGTGTACGGGCAAGGCTGGAGAGCGGGACGGTGACAAACAGCCTTCCGACGGGCACAAGCAGGGCGGCCGGGGCGCTCGGGTTGCCGAGGTGATGGCGGTTGACAAAAGCGGAGGATGAACTTATAATAAAGCCAGCCTCGCGGAAGGGAGGGCGGTAAACTCTCCTTATATGCTGAACACAGCATCTACACACCGCGACGGCTATATGCTGATATATCGACGTTTTTAAAGGCTTCAAATCCCTCCTTCTCCGCCAAAAACAAGACGCCGGTCATCGGCGTCTTGTTTCTCTATCTGCATATGTGGAGAGTTACCGAAGTGGTCATAACGGGGCGGTCTTGAAAACCGTTAGGCGGCAACGCCACAGGGGTTCGAATCCCTTACTCTCCGCCACAAGTCCACCGTAATTCTGATAGAATTACGGTGGACTTTTTCTATGCTCGAAAACCGCTTGAAATCAGGCTATTCAGCTATTTCAGCACATGAGCAACCCCCGCCGCAGAGTATTTCTGTGGCGGGGGTTCGTGTGTTCTATGCCCAGACAGGGATCGTTGGGAACCAACGCAAAGACCGTGCGGTAAGAATGATTGTGCCTGTTGGCGACAGTTTCACAGTGACACAGCGAGATCCGGTACAATCAACAACACGCGCTTCACGAGCTACACTTCATTTTCCCGCAGTCTGCCGAGGGCTCCGGCAGGGTGATGCTTGACATACTCGGCAGGCGTCAAGTTGACATCAGCCTGCAGAGCTACGGAGAGTGCCTGAAGAACCAGCTCTTCAGCAAGCACGGAGTTGCGCGGCGCACGATTCAGCGGGCCGCCCTCTTGTGAGACACCTGCGTATAGGAATGCATCACTCTCCTTGGCGAGGCTGCTTTCTCTTCCTCCGGAAACCCCGATGATCTTACAGCCGTTGATTTTGATTGCAGAGATTGTTCGCATCAGTTCTGCTGTCTCACCGGAATTGGAGATACAGATCACTACATCGCCCTCTACAAGTTGACCGGAGGAGCCATGTACGGCCTCAGTACAATCGAGGTAATAGCACGGCGTACCGGTGGACGAAAATAACGATGCCGCATACTCTGCTACATGTCCGGGCTTTCCGATGCCAGTCACATGCAGGCGGTTTTTCTCCTTCCGTGCCGTTTGGATAATGACCGCAGCAGCTTGAATGCTATCGATATCCATCGTATTCACGGTTTGCTCTAATTCAAGCCTTGCCGAATCCAGAAAACTGGTCACGGCTTTTCTGCTTTCTGTGCTCATGGCTTCTGTCTCCTTTCACAGTTCTGTTTCAGCGAATGGAATATCTGGAGGGATGCTCGTCCCACTCCTTCAGGATCTTCATTGCCTCACAGGCGGCGCGGCATGCGCGGTCTTCGCCGGTTTTGTCCGTTGCCCATTCCCCGGTGATGCGGTTGGTTATAACGGCTAGAATGGAGGCGCTGCGCATCTCGTGCAGATACCCTACGATGAAGTGCCCGGCGGAGTCCGTGTCGATATTGGTCACTCTGGCCTGCCGCAAATCTTCAATCAGGCGCTCGGAGCGAGAAGGCCAGAAACCATTTTCGCTGATCTTGCGCCCTTGCCCGATGTAGAGTGAAGATGGGCTGTACATGATTCCTGTCCCATAACGGTAGCCAAGCCGCTCACAGGCTTCACAAAGGGCATTCACGACCATACGATCGGCAACGGCGGGGAATGCCTTGTCCACATAGCAATCGCTGGTACCATCTGCCCGGATGGCAGCCACAGGGATGATAAGGTCACCCGGCTGAAAACGTTCAGAGATTGCGCCTGTGGTGCCGATGCGAACGGTGGTGTGTGCTCCGATGTTCTTCAGCTCGTGCAGGCAAATCTCGGCGCTTGTCGTGCCGATGCCGGTGGAGACGCAGGCGATATCCATGCCCTCATAGGTACCTTTTGCAGAGCGAAACTCCCGGTTGAATTCCAGATCTACCGCATTTTCCCACTGCTTTTTGACAAGCTCGACCCGTTCCGGTGCACCCGGCAGCAAAACATAGGGGGAAATCTGGCCTTCCGTCAGGCGGATGTGAAATTGTGCGTCCCCGACGTCGGGAAATTCGGTATTCAGTGTGTTTTTCATGTTGTCCTCCTTTGGGTTCGTCGTGGTGTGTTCGGCTTTCCTTACGCCCGAAGTATAGCAAAAAGAAGCCCTCTCGAACCATGCCAAATGGCATAGTTCGAGAGGGCTTCTAATTTCTTTTTATTCTGCGATCATTTGCCTCAGTGCCTTATCATCAAAGAATATTTTTCCATATTCGGTATGGATGACACCGCGCTCCCGCAGTTCCGACAGAGCGCGATTGACTGTGCGCTCACTCATACCGGTATGCTGCGCCAGCTCTGCATGAGAGCAGCGCACCGTCCCGTCTGCAGTTGGGTTGCGCAGTATTTCCTCGGTCAGAAATCGTGCGATCCGCTGTGCCGGCGGCAAGTAGGAGAGGACACCCTGATTCCGGCTCTGGCGGTAGCACTTCTCGGCCAGAGCTCGAATCACCATTTCCCGGAACGCCGGCTCCTCGTCCAACCATAACTGAAAGTCAGCTATGCTTAATACCAGTAATTCCGCCTTTGTTTTTGCGCGGACTGTAGAAGCGTATATCATCCTGCCGGAAAGCAGCTCCATATCTCCCATGACAGAAATGCCGTTTTCTGCTGAGAAAATCAGGCTGTCACCGGTGGCAAACTGTGCCTCAATCAGGAGTTCTCCCCGAACCAGCAGCATCATTTCCGTAACTGGATAGTCCTGCAAACAGACGATTTGCCCCGGTTGGGCCATTTTCAGTTGCAGCCGGCACGGCAGCGTTTCGGGTACGGGGCAGCGCATTCGGCTCAGTGCGGCAAGAATCCTATTATTCATCGCAGTTCCTTTTGTTTTGAAAAATGTTCACAAGAATTGAGCATGGCAACGTCTCTGTCAACGGTGGCGCTTTGGCGAGAAATCATAATTTTTGATAGAAGCTTTTTAAAGGGGACAATTCCGGTCCTGGGTGCGTTTTGATAAACTTGGATTGCAGGAATCTTATGAGCATAAGCATCATAATGATAAGCACCGACGGGACCCGGCCCTTTGTCACCGTTGCCAAGGTTTCCGCAATGGCGAAAACCATCGGCAGCACGGTGAACGCGCCGAATGTTGAGAAATGACGATCGGACTCATTTTACATCTACATCTTTATTCATCAAGCAGGGTCAAAGAACTTTATCGAGTGCGCACTCAACGTTCTCATATTTCTTGACCTTCCATATCCTGAGTGCCGTCTAGGATCACACCGTTTACGAATGCGTATTTCATTCCCGATTCTTCCTTGAAATTATTTGCATGTTCTTCGCTCAGGGACTGTGATTCGCCGCGGCGGATATACATGTGGGAATAATGTGGAGATTATAAGGCCTGTGCCCTGAATTTGCAAGCTTTTTCCGTTTAAATCGCTGATATTCTTTGATTTTTGCCACCAGAGAACATGGAATAAGATGTTTTGGCCAATGTTTTGGTTATTATGTATGAGATTCCAGCTTTTTGTTGCGTACTCAGAATTGGCTGATCTAGCCGTGCAGCTGGGAGCAATATGCAGCCCTGCAGTGATTTTTGTACTTTCATTTGGCAGCCTTCTTTTCCTGTGCTATACTGCTCCATGCGTCAAAAAATGTCCGGAGGAAACGAACATGGTCGTTGTGTGGAGCGTCTTGATCCTTCTTATTTTCATTCTGGCTGCATCCTATGTGTGCTGCCGTCTCTGCTTTTCCGTGCCCAAACAGACGGAGGCGGATCTCTTCCGCCTGCCAGACACGGAGCAGTATGCCCCGCATCGGGAAGCGATGACGCAGATGGTCCGGACCGTGCTTGCGCTCCCGTATGAGGACGTCTGGATCCGATCCGACGACGGGCTGCGCCTGCACGGAAAATACTACGCCGGCCGGCCGGACGCGCCGGTGCAGATCATGATGCACGGCTACAAAAGCGGCGCAGAGCGGGACTTCTGCGGCGGGGCGCAGATCGCCGTTCAGGGCGGCTATCACGTGCTGTTGGTCGATCAGCGTGCGCATGGGAAGAGCGAGGGCAGGTGCCTCACGTTTGGCATTCAGGAGCGCTATGACTGCCGCGCGTGGGTGAACTACGCCGTCGGGCGCTTCGGCGCGGACACGAAAATTTTGCTGTACGGTGTGTCGATGGGCGCAGCGACCGTGCTGATGGCAGGCGGATTGGATCTGCCACGCAATGTCGTCGGCATTGTGGCCGACTGCGGGTACAGCTCGCCCGCCGCAATCATTCGCAAGGTCATCCGCGACCAGCATCTGCCCATTTTCCCGGTCTATCAGTTGATCCGCCTGGGCGGGAAACTGTTCGGCGGTTTCGACCTGGAGTCCGCCACGGTCACGGACGCACTGGCGCATTGTCAGATCCCTGTGCTCCTGATCCACGGCGGGGACGACCGCTTCGTCCCCTGCGAGATGGGGCGCGAAAACTATGCGAACTGCGCGGCGCGCAACAAGCGCCTGCTGGTCGTGCCGGGCGCGGGACATGGGCTGAGCTACATGGTGGACAGGGAAGCGTATCTGGCCGCGCTGGAGTCGTTTCTCCGGTCCGTGCTGGACTGACCCTGCATACAAAAGGAATCAGCCGCACCGTGACACCACGGTGCGGCTGATGGTTTGTCAGAGCATGGATGCGTCGTGCAGATCAATCTCGCCGTGTTCCTGTTCAAAGTCCCGGATGCGCTTTTTGATCATCTGCTCGAGTTCGCGGTTTTTTGTCCGGCCTTCGTATTCTGCGATGTAGCCGAGCTTGTCCAATAGCGCCTGGTCGACGCGCAATGTGTACCGGCTCAGGTCGTCTTTCATTTTGTCGTCCCTCCGTGACGAAGTATTGGCGAAATTCTGGCGTCATATGGTTGCAAAACGCAGAAATGACGCATATTTGACGCATAACGGTAAGCGCGAATGAGCGTTCTATACAGAACTTCGCTTTGCATGCGCACGCCTTTCCGTTAGAACGCAGATTTTTTTGCAACGCCTTGTCATGCCGCAATCGCGTGCGCTATAATCGACACATTATGAGGGCTTGCCTGTCGAATACACAGACCACTACAAGTGCCCATGAAAGGAGAAATCATTATGAATCCCAGACTTTCCACCAAAATCCTGCGTCCCGACTTTCAGGGCGAGTTTACGGCAAGCATTCTTGCGGCAGCGGCATCTCCCGACCTGATTTCTTTTGCGGGCGGCCTGCCGAACCCGGTCTCTTTCCCGGTCGAGGCGATGGACAAGGCAACGCACAAAGTTCTTGAGAAAAACGGCGTCATGGCGCTCCAGTACAGCGGTACGCAGGGCTATCTGCCGCTGCGCGAGTGGGTCGCAAAGCGCTATGAAACGATGGGCGTCTACGGCGTGACGGCCGACGACATCATCATCACCAACGGCTCGCAGCAGGTCCTGACGATGATCGGCGCGTGCATGCTCGACCCCGGCGATAAGATCATCGTCGAGAACCCGACCTATCTCGTCGCGCTGCAGTCGTTCCACTTCTTTGATCCCGAGGTCCTGCCTGTCACCATCAACCCCGACGGCATCGACTGTGATGAGCTGGCAGCGACCGTGCAGGCCAATCCGGACGTGAAGTTTGCCTACGTGATCCCGAACTTCCAGAACCCCACCGGCCTGAGCTACAGCAAGGAAGTGCACGACCGCGTCGTGGAGATCTTCCGGGGCACGGACATCGTCGTGCTGGAGGACAACCCGTATCGTGAGCTGCGTTTTTCCGGCACCGCGACCGACAGCTTCGGCAAGGAGCTGGGCGAGCAGTGCTGCATGCTCGGCACGTTCTCCAAGATCGTTGCTCCCGGTATGCGCATCGGCTGGGTGTGCGTGCGCAACAAGGCGCTGCGTGAAAAGCTCCTGAGCTATAAGGCGACCGCCGACCTGCACACCAACATCTTCTCGCAGCTCGTTCTGGCGCAGTACCTCGCGGATAACGACATCGACGCGCACATCGAGAAGACGAAAGTGCTCTATAAGCACAAGGCAGAGCTGATGATGGACTGCATGCGCAAGTATCTGCCGGAGGGTGTGGAGTTCACGCCGACGGAGGGCGGCATGTTCCTGTGGGCCAAGCTGCCGAACGGCATGTCCGCGGTCGACCTTTACCGCGTCGCGCTCGCGAAGGGCGTCGCCATCTGCCCGGGCGACCCGTTCTATGAAAAGGAGCGCAACGTCAGCACGTTCCGCATCAATTACTCCAACAGCAGCGACGAAGTGATCGAAAAGGGCATCCGCATCCTCGGCGAAGCCTGCGCGGAGCTGATCGCGAAAAAGGATAACTGATCCCAAGCTATGAGAACCAAACAGCCGCACCGTGGCGTCACGGTGCGGCTGATTTTTATATGTAGGATTTTGTTCTGCGCATGTCGAGCACCAGCTCCGGATCCTCTGCGCGCATGCGCTCCAGGATGCCGGTCAGCGCGTCCGGGTCGCGCGTGATCGCGTCCAGCTCCGGCTGCGTGAGACCGATGAGCTGCAAAAATGCGACCCTGCCGTGCACCGTTTCGATCGGGGCGACGGTCGTGTCGCTGACGATGGCCAGACCCGTGATGGCCGAGTCCAGCTCCGGCTGCAGGGAGCTGCCGTCGCCGGGGATGTACGCGCCCGGCTCGAAGAAATTGCCGGTCTGGAACGTGTAGCGCGCCAGATGGGCCAACAGATTGAGCGCCCATGTGCCGGTCTCGGCATAGCTCTCGCGCACCTTCATCGTCATCTCATAGCCCCACTTGCTGTACCCGGCGCCGAAGGCTGCCATGCTCGGGTACAGCTCGCTCATGCCGTAGGTGACAATGTGCTGATAGCACTTGCCTGTGTCATAGACGGCGAAGCCGTCAAGATATTCGTCACCGCCGAAGGCCGCGCGGTCGTGCAGCTCGCTCTCAAAGCATACCGGCTCCGTCTTGGGATAGCGCTTGGCAAAGGCCGCCTCGATCGCGTCCCGGCCCGGTGCCCAATCGGGGTGCTTTTTCATCCGCTTTGCGTATTCTTCTCTCGTCATGTTGTGTCCGCCTTTCGTCGATTTACTCCAGTGCTTCGTGCACGGAAAAATGGTTCTTGTGATAGCTCAGCAGCCCCTCGCGCTGCATCCGTGACAGCTCGCTGCACATGGCGCTGCGGTCCACGCCCAGATAGTCGGCCAGCTGCTGGCGGTTGTAGGGGATGTCAAAGCTGTATTGCCCGGCGCGCTTGACGCACTCGGAAAAGTACGACATGAGCCGGGCGCGGATGCCCTTCGGCGCCGTGTGCAGGATGCGCTGTGAGAGCTGCAGGTTCTTGGCCGCGCACACCGTCAGCAGGTTTTGGATGAGCTTGGCGTGAAACGGGCAGGCGTTCGTGCATGTCGTGAGCACCTTGCCGATGTTCAAAAGCAGCACCTCGGTGTCCTCCGAGGCGGTCACGCTGATGAGCAGCGGCTCACCAGGGATGCAGGCATAGGGCTCGGCAAACACCTCACCGGGGGCGACGTGGCCGAGCAGACTGTGGTTGCCCCAGACGTCGTCGTAGCCGATCATGGCCATGCCGGAGAGCACCATACCGAGCTGCTCGGTCGGCGCGCCCTCGGCGAGAATGGTCTCGCCCCGGTCGTAGTGTTTTTGCACCGCGCCGAGACATTGCAGCAGCAGCGGCAGCTCATCACTGCCAATGCCGCGAAACAGGCGCGTGTTGGATAGCGTGATGTTCATTTTTTTGCTCCATTTGTTGTTCTGACAACGGATTTGTGGGTTTTATTATGCTATCTTATGCGCAGAAAGTCAAGACCGCCGGGCGGGGGCCCGGACGATTTTTGGAAAGGGAAGGGATATTATGATCCGCAAAATCATCCACATTGACGAAGAAAAGTGCAACGGCTGCGGCGCGTGTGCGACGGCCTGCCACGAGGGCGCCATCGGCATCGTGAACGGCAAGGCCAAGCTCCTGCGCGACGATTACTGCGACGGTTTCGGCGACTGCCTGCCCGCCTGCCCGATGGATGCCATCCATTTTGTTGAGCGCGAAGCGGCTGCCTATGATGCTGCGGCCGTGCAGGCGAATATGCGCAAAAAGCAGGCGCAGAGCGCACCTGCGCACACCGGCGGCTGCCCCGGCCACCAGATGCACCGCTTCCAGCGTGAGGAGACGGCACAGGCAGTGGCTCCGGCGGCACAGCCGTCGCAGCTCGGCCAGTGGCCGTGCCAGATCAAGCTCGTGCCGGTCAACGCGCCGTATTTCCGGGGCGCGAAGCTGCTCATCGCGGCCGACTGCACGGCATATGCCTACGCGAACATGCACAGTGAGTTCATGAAAGGGAAGATCACGCTCATCGGCTGCCCGAAGCTCGACGCGGTGGATTACACCGACAAGCTCACGGAGATTATCCGGGGCAACGACATTCAGAGCGTCACCATCGTGCGCATGGAGGTGCCGTGCTGCGGCGGACTCGAGCATGCGGCGCGTGAGGCGCTGCGCGCGAGCGGGAAGTTCCTGCCGTGGCAGGTTGTCACGATCTCGATTGACGGGAAGATCCTTGACCGCTGACTCTGTTTTCCGGCTCTGTTTTGCGTGTGCAGACAGAGCCGGAACAAAGATGTTCATTCCGTGAAAAATCTTCGACAATAGGGTTGACAAATCCGAAAATATCTGTATAATATCATTTGTTCGTAGCGGAATTGTGTAATGGTAGCACACCGGACTCTGACTCCGTTTGTGAGGGTTCGAATCCTTCTTCCGCTGCCAACCAAAACGCCCTTGTCATTGACAAGGGCGTTTTTTTATCCCACAATGCAAGGAGAGAATTCGATATGCGGATGGAATCCTGTGTGCAGGACGGGAAAACCGTCGCGGTCATTACCGGAACGGAGCTGGTGCTCACCGACGCGCAGTCGGCGCTCGATCTCATCATGACGCGCGCTATGAGACGGATACCAGTCTCATCGCAATCGAAAGAGCTGCGGTTGCGCGTCTGGTGCGTGCGGATGCGTTATCTGTGTATAGAAAAAGCCTCTGCCGGCCGGCAGAGGCTTTTTCCGTTTCATGCGCTGCTTATTTGTCCAGATAGCTGGTCAGCAGCTCCTGCAGCAGCTCATCGCGGTCAAGGCGGCAGATGAGACTGCGGGCGTTGTTGTAGTTGGTGATATACGTCGGGTCCTCAGAGAGAATGTAGCCGACGAGCTGGTTGATGGGGTTGTACCCTTTGACAACAAGGGAATGATACACGGAAGTGAGGATCTCCTTCATTTCTGTTTTGTTGTCGATCGCGTTAAACCGTCTGGTTGCGTCTTCCATGCGAAGCCCTCCCTTATACGAGTTCTTGTGCTCATTATACCAAAAAACACAAGCCTGTAAAGTCCATTTCCCAACTGTTTTCAAAAAAAGTTCTGAAATATTTCTTAAAATATTCCAAATCCCGACGCTGCTCAGCGGATGGTCGCGTTAAAGGTCTCCTTGAGCGCTTTCAGCACGCTCTGCATGGTCTCCTCGGCGTGGTCGTCGGTGAGCGTCTGGTCGTCGGCACGCAGCGTCAGCGAGAAGGCGACGCTCTTGTAGCCGGTCGGGATCGGCGCACCGGTGTACACGTCAAACAGCTCGCAGCCCTTGAGATACTGCCCGCCGGCGGCGAGGATGCACGCCGAGAGCTTGGCGACCGGGATGTCCGCGCTGCAGACGATGGCGACGTCGCGCGTCACAGCCGGGAAGCGCGGCAGCGGCGTGTAGACCGGGGTCGCGCCGCGGGCGGCGAGCATGCCGTCGAGCCGGAGTTCGGCTGTGTAGAGCTCTGCGTCCACGCCGTAGTTTGCCGCGGCGAGCGGGTGGATCTGGCCGAGTACGCCCAGCAGCTTGCCGCCGGCGTAGACCTTCGCGCAGCGGCCGGGGTGATAGGACGGGTTCTCGTTCTCGGCCTCGAACGTCACGTCCGCGATGCGCAGACCGGCGAGGATGCGCTCGACCGCGCCCTTGAGCTGGAAGAAGTCCATCCCGCCGCCGTAACCGCCAAGGCACAGCAGCTTCGGCTCGTCGGCCATGCCGTCCGGGCGGGCAAAGTAGACCTTGCCGATCTCATAGAGGCGCACGGCCTTGTTGCGGTAGTTATAGTTGCGCGTGAGGATCTCGAGCATGGACGGCAGGATGGTCGTGCGCATGATGGAGGTGTCCTCGCCGAGCGGGTTGAGGATCTTCATGGAGTCGCGCAGCGGGGAGTCCGCCGGAAGACGGATCTTGTCATAGTACGACGGGCTGATGAACGAGTAGGTGATGATCTCGCTGTAGCCGAGCGCGCGGGCCATGGCGCCGATGCTGCGCTCCGCCTTCTGCGCGTCGGTATAGCCGCCGCTGGTGGTCTGGCCGCGCATGAGCGTGCAGGGGATGTTGTTGTAGCCGTAGAAGCGGGCAATCTCTTCGGCGATGTCGGAGTAGTGCTCCACGTCGCCGCGCCAGGACGGGACGATGATCGTGTCGCCGTCGAGCGCGAAGCCGAGCGCGAGCAGGATGCGGCGCATCTCCGCCTCAGACACGTCCGTACCGAGCAGGCCGTTGACTTTGTCCGGCTCGAGCTTCACGGTCTTGGGCACGATGGGCTCGGGCAGCACGTCGATGGTGCCGCGCATCACCTCGCCGCAGCCGAGCAGCTCCACGAGCTCGCACGCGCGGTCAACGGCCGCGACGGTGTTCATCGGATCCAGGCCCTTCTCGAAGCGTCCGGAGGCCTCCGTGCGCATGCCGAGCGCGGCGGCCGTGCGGCGGATGCTCGTACCGTTGAAGTTCGCACCCTCAAAGACGACCATGGCCGTGTCGCCGACGATCTCGGAGTTGGCGCCGCCCATGACACCGGCCACCGCGACGGGCTTTTCCTCGTCGCAGATGCACAGCATGTTCGGCGTGAGCTTACGCGCATTGCCGTCGAGCGTCTGGATGGTCTCACCCTCGCGTGCGGTGCGCACGATGATCTGCTTGCCGCCGATGCACGAGAAGTCGAACGCGTGCATGGGCTGGCCGTACTCGAGCATGACGTAGTTGGTAATATCGACGATGTTGTTGATCGGGCGCACGCCGCTGTTGCGCAGGCGCTCGCGCATCCACGCCGGGGACGGCGCGATCTTGACGTTGCGCACCATGCGCGCGGTGTAGCGCGGGCAGAGCGCCGGATCGTCGATGCGGATGCTGACGTGATCGTGAATGTCCTCGCCGCTGCCGGGGACCTCGGGTGTGTGCAGCTTAAGGGGCTTGTCAAACGTCACGGCGGCCTCACGTGCCAGACCGATCACGGACAGGCAGTCCGGGCGGTTCGGTGTGATCTCAAACTCGACCACGTGATCGTCCATACCGATGACGGCGGCAATGTCGTCGCCGGGCTTCACGCCGTCCTCCTGCATGACCCACAGGCCGTCCTCGATGGCGTAGGGGTAGTCATGCAGCGTCAGGCCGAGCTCCTTGAGCGAGCACATCATGCCGTTGGAGAGCTCGCCGCGCAGCATGCCGGCGTGGATCTCCTTGCCGTCGGGCAGGAGGGAGCCGTCGAGCGCGACGGGCACCATGTCGCCGACCTTCTGGTTCTGCGCGCCGGTGACGATCTGCAGCGGCGCGTCGCCGCCCACGTCGACCTGGCAGACCCACATGTGGTCGGAGTTCGTGTGGCGCACCATCTCCACGATGCGGCCCGCAACGACATTCTGAATGTTCTTGTGCAGGTCCGTGAACGTCTCCACCTTGGAGCCGGAGAGGGTCATTGCCTCGGAAAAGTCGTGATCGGCCCAGGCCGAGCAGTCTACGAATTCATTGAGCCATTTTCTGCTTAAAATCATGGTAGCCTCTCCTTTCTCAGAACTGCTGCAGGAAGCGCACGTCGTTTTCGAAGATCAGGCGCAGGTCGCTGATCTTGAACCGGCGCATCGCCAGACGCTCCAGGCCCATGCCGAAGGCCCAGCCGGAGTAGACGTCCGTGTCGATGCCGCAGCCCTCGAGCACCTTCGGGTGGATCATGCCGGCGCCGAGGATCTCGATCCAGCCCTCACCCTTGCAGGTGGGGCAGCCCTTGCCGCCGCACTTGTGGCACTGCACGTCCATCTCGCAGCTCGGCTCGGTGAACGGGAAGTGGTGCGGGCGGAAGCGGGTAACGGTGTTCTCACCGTAGAGCTTTTTCACAAGTGTGTTGAGCGTGCCCTTCAGGTCCGCCATCGTGACGCCCTTGTCGATGACCATGCCCTCGATCTGGTGGAACATGGGCGAGTGCGTGGCATCGACCTCGTCCTTGCGGTAGACGCGGCCGGGGGCGACCATGCGGATCGGCAGCGGCTTGCTCTCCATGGCGCGCACCTGCATCGGGGAGGTCTGCGTGCGCAGGAGGATGCTGCTGTCCTCGGTCAGATAGAACGTGTCCGACCACTCGCGGGCGGGGTGGCCCTCGCTGGTGTTGAGCTTGGTGAAGTTATATTCGGCCTCTTCGATCTCGGGGCCTTCGAGGATCTCAAAGCCCATGCCGACGAAGATGTCCTTGATCTCATCGAGCACGATGTACATCGGGTGCTGGTGGCCGAGCTCCGGTGCTTTGCCGGGCATGGTCACATCGAGCGTCTCGGCCTTGAGGCGCATCTCGAGCATGCGCGCGTTGAGCGCCTCGCGGCGCTGGTCGATCGCTTCCTCCAGCTCGGCGCGTACCTGGTTTGCCAGCTGGCCCATGGCCGGGCGCTCCTCCGCCGACAGGCGGCCCATCTGCTTGAGGATGGCGGTCAGCTCACCCTTTTTGCCGAGGTACTTCACGCGCAGGTTTTCCAGCGCGGTGACGTCGTCCGCCTGCAAAATGGCGGCGACGGAAGCCTCGCGCAGCTTCTGCAGCATTTCTTTCATGCAAACAACTCCTCCGTTGCAAGATTTTCATGGTTCGTTGCGTTTCTTGCCGGATCGCGGACAAAAAAAGATCCTCCCGTCCCGCATACAGGGACGAAAGGAAACTTCCGCGGTACCACCCGAATTCGGCGCGTGCGCGCCGCACTCTGTGCGCGGTAACGGGCGGACCCGCCGGGGATTGGCCGGAGCTCACGGGCGAACAAAGCACGTTTCTCGCAGGACGCTCTCAGCCGATGGCGTCCCTCTCTGGTGCGGAACCTTGGTACTATTTTCCCGATCCAAGCAATAAACTCAATAACAAAGCTATTTATACCACACTTTGCGGCACAAATCAATGTAAAAGGGGAAGAAAATTTGACGCGGCGCGCCGAAAACGTTATAATAATCAGAGAAAAATCACCCCTTTTCCGTCCGGGAGGCAGATCATGCATCGCATTGCACCCTGCGCGCCGTATTTGCCGCGGCGCGCGTCCGATACCAATAAATATGACTACGGCCGCGTGCTCATCGTCGGCGGCTGCGTCGGCTATACCGGCGCGCCGACGCTGTGCGCCCGCGCGGCCCTGCGCTGCGGCGCCGGGCTGGTGTCCGTCGGCGTGCCGGAGGCGATCTATGCCGTCACCGCCGTGAAAAACGACGAGGCGATGCCGTTCCCGCTGCCGTCGGCGGAGGGGAAGCTGGCGCGCGATGCGATGCCGATACTGCTCGAGCGGCTGCAAAAAAGCGATGTGTGCGTGCTCGGCCCCGGTCTCGGACGCAGTGATGCACTCACGGCGCTGGTGCAGGCGGTCGTTACGCAGTCCGGCACGCCGCTCGTGCTTGATGCCGACGCGCTCTTTGCCGTCGCGCAGGACGTGACGGTGCTCGACCGCGCCTGCGCGCCCATTGTGCTCACGCCGCACGATGGGGAGTTTGCCCGTCTGGCCGGGCCGGATGGAACCGGCAGGGCAGAGGCGGCGTCCGATTTTGCCGTCCGGCACGGCTGCACGGTCGTGCGCAAGGGACCGGAGACGGTCTGCGCGTTCCCGGACGGGGACGCGGCGGTGCTGCGTGTTGGCAATCCCGGCATGGCCAAGGGCGGCAGCGGCGATGTGCTGGCGGGCATGTTCGCTGCGCTGCTGTGCCAGATGCCCGCGCGCGACGCGGTGCAGACCGCCGTTTGGCTGCACGGCCGGGCGGGCGACCTCTGCGCCGGGCGTATGGGCGAATATGCGATGAACCCGACCGATGTGATCGCGGCCCTGCCGGAGGTCACAAAACCCATCATCCGATAGGAGGCAGTATGCAGCGCAAAGCGATCGCTGCACTGATGATAAGCCTGCTGCTGTTGTCCGCGTGCGGACGCGGCGCGGGGGAGCAGAAGTTTGAAGCCTTTCGTGACACGCTGACCGGTCAGCTCGTCACCACGACGGCGCAGGTGCGCGTCCAGCGCGGCGACACGGTCACGGACTATACGCTCACCTGTCAGGAGCTGCCGGACGGCTATGACCTCACGGTCACGGCGCCGGAACAGGCGGCCGGCGTTACGGCCCACCTGCGCGACGGGGCGAGCACGCTCGCCTTTGACGACATCATCCTCCCGGCGGGCGACCTCAACGGCGCGGGCCTGACACCGCTGACGGCGCTGCCCTATGTGGTGGAGGCCATCCGCAGCGGCTATGTCGACCTGACGTGGACGGAGGACGGGCTGCAGGTCGTGCAGCTCATCACGGACGATCACACCGCCGTGCGTCTGTATCTGGACGGCACGGTGCCGCAGTGCGCGGAGCTGTCGGTCGATGACACGCTCTGTCTGCGCTGCACCATAGAAAACTGGAATCTGGAACAAGGAAGTACGAACGATGAATCGCAAGATCAGAACCTGGGTAGAGATCAGTCTCAATGACTTGGAACACAATTATCGCGAGATCAGCAGCCGCCTGCCGGACGGCTGCCAGATGCTTGGCGTCTGCAAGGCCAATGCCTACGGCCACGGCGCGGTGCGCGTGGCGCAGCGGCTGCAGCGGGCGGGCTGCCAGTGGGTGGCCGTCAACTGCTATGACGAGGCCGAGGAGCTGCGCGCCGCCGGCGTGACGATGAACATCCTGCTGCTCGGCCCGCAGGCGGCGAATATCGCGGTCGATCTGGCCACGCTCGGCGTGACGCAGGCGGTCGGCAGCATTGAATATGCACGCGAGCTCAACCGCTTTCTCGCCGGCACCGGCCTGCGGCTGGACGCGCACATGAAGCTCGAGACCGGCATGGGCCGCACGGGTTTTGACGTGCACGACGACAGCCACCTCGATGAGATGATCGAGGCGCTCTCACTGCCGCACCTGAACTTCACGGGCGTGTTCACGCACTTTGCCGTCTCGGACGAGTACGGAGATCCGTACACGCAGCTGCAGTTTTCGCGCTTTACGCACGCGATCGAGCGCATGGAACAGGCGACCGGCCACCACTTCGCCATCCGTCACTGCGCCAACAGCGGCGCTGTCATTAATTATCCTGAGATGCACCTCGACATGGTGCGCCCCGGCCTGCTGCTCTACGGCGTGTTTCCGGCCAAGGAGACCGGCGGGCTCGACCTGCGCCCGGCCATGTCGCTCTACAGCCGCGTGTCCGAGGTGACGCACCACCATGCGGGCGACACGATCAGCTACGGCCGCACGTTCACTTGCCCGCGCGATATGCGCCTGGCCGTGCTGCCGGTCGGCTATGCCGACGGGCTGCTGCGCAGCCTCTCCGGCAAGGGCGATGTGCTGCTGCACGGCAAGCGCGCACCGCAGGTCGGCCGCATCTGCATGGATATGTGCATGGTCGATGTCACGGACATCCCCGAGGTGCAGCCCGGCGACGTGGCCACGATCTTCGGCCGCGACCTCTCGGTGGCCGAGCAGGCGGACAAGGCCGGCACCATCCCGTATGAGCTGCTGTGCGCCATGAGTCAGCGCGTGCAGCGCGTGTATATCGACTGAAGTATAAATTTCGCTCCGATGGCGAAAATAACTGTGCCCCTACATATCGACCGGGGCAAATATTCCATCGGAGATGAATACGATGCATCCAGTTCGACGCGGAGACATTTACTATGCCGACCTCAGTCCGGTGGTCGGCAGTGAGCAGGGCGGCATGCGCCCCGTGCTCATCATTCAGAACGACACCGGCAACCGCCACAGCCCGACGGTGATCGCCGCCGCGATCACGTCGCAGACCGGCAAAGCAAACCTGCCCACGCACATCTCACTTGCGGCGCGCAGCTGCGGCCTGACGCGTGACAGCGTGATCCTGCTCGAGCAGGTGCGCACACTCGACAAGTCGCGCCTGCGTGAGCGCATGGGCCGCCTGGACGAGCCTGCGATGCACCAGGTGGACAACGCGATCGCCGTGAGCTTTGGCCTGCCGCAGTAAACACCCACGCTTTCTAACGGAGGGACGGTTATGAAGAAAAAGACACTGACCACCATCATCCTCATCGTCGCGCTCGCCATGGTCGCCGCCGTGACCGTGTATGCCGTCGCGAACTACGGCACAAGGGACGACCCGCTCGTCACATCCAGCTATCTGCAGGATGTGGTGCAACCGCGCATGGAGGATGCCTACCATTCCACGCTCGACGGGCAGATCAGCGAGATGGAGGATCAGTTTGCCGATCAGGTCGCCGCCGCGGGCGGGTCGTATGTACTCGTGACGCTCGAAAACGGCCAGACGCTCACCGGTCGCGCCGGTACGGAGATCCTCATGCGCACGGGAACTGCCGCCGTGGCGCAGAGCGCTGCCATTGACCTCACGACCGGCGAGGCCGCCGCCGTCGGGGCAAAACTCACGGAAAACCACCTGTACCTCGTGCAGGCGGACGACGCCGGTATTCAGGCGTCCGCCGACGTCACCGTCATGGTGCGCGGCAGCTACAGTATCGGCTGACCCGGTTCTAAATCCATCACTCCCGCGCATAGTCTGGTGCGGGAGTGATTTTTTATGCCTGATTATCCGATCCTGCAGCAAAACAAGCCCATCGGCACGCTGACCGTGACGCAGGAGGGGCTGTTCACGGTGTTTTCCGCGCGGGCAAGGACGGGTGCCGACCGTCTGCGGCTCACCGTGTGCGGGGAGCGGTCGCGCACGTATCTCGGCCTCATGCTGCCGGACGGGAGCGGCTGGCTCACGCTGCGCAGGCGGCTCACGCGGCTCGAGCGCGCGCGTCTGCCGGAGCCAATTTTGTTTGCGGCCGACGAGACATGGGACATCCCGGATGCGCCGGAATCCGCCCCGGACCCGCCGCAGGCGCAAAAGCCCTCGCCGGACGACGGGCTTGACGTGCTCTGGTATTCCGCGCCGGACGGCGTGCTCACCACGTTTGACGGCAAGCGGATGCTCATCGCCATCCCTGCGGACACGCCGAATCTGCCGCGCGGCGCCGAGACCGTGCTGCGTGAGATCGACGGTCGGCCGTACCTCATTTTTCCGCGCTGAATTGCAATTTTGTTGCCGTCGTGGTATACTCGTTGCAACAAAAACACAAAAGGAGCATATCGCGATGAGAATGAGCGATCTGATCACGAAAAAGCGCGACGGGCAGGCCCTCACGACGGAGGAGATCCGCTATATGATCGACGGCTACAGCCGTGGGGAGATCCCGGATTATCAGATGTCCGCCATGACGATGGCCATCTATTTCCGCGGCATGGATCGGCGCGAGACGCTGGACCTGACCATGGCCATGATGCACAGCGGCGAGACGCTGGATCTGTCGGGCGTGTCCGGCGTCAAGGCGGACAAACACTCGACCGGCGGCGTGGGCGACAAGACCTCGCTCGTGCTCGTGCCGATGGTGGCGAGCCTCGGTGTGAAGATGGCGAAGATGTCCGGCCGCGGCCTCGGCCACACGGGCGGCACGCTCGACAAGCTCGAGAGCATTCCGGGCTTCAACATCAATCTGCCCATGGAGCGCTTTCTGGAAAATGTGGATCGCGTCGGCATGGTCATCGCCGGCCAGACGGCGAACCTCGACCCTGCGGACAAGAAGCTCTACGCCCTGCGTGACGTGACCGGCACCGTGGCGAGCATCCCGCTCATCGTCAGCAGCATCATGTCCAAGAAGCTGGCCGCCGGTGCGGACATCATCGTGCTGGACGTCAAGTGCGGCAGCGGTTCGTTTATGAAGACGCTGGACGATGCGCGCGAGCTCGCGACCGAGATGGTCGAGATCGGCAAAATGGCCGGCCGCAAGACGGTCGCCGTCATCACGGACATGGACGAGCCGCTTGGCCACGCCGTCGGCAATGCGCTCGAGGTCAAGGAGGCCATCGCGGCGCTGCGCGGGGAATATCAAAGCGAATTGCTCGAGCTGTGCCTGACGCTCGGCAGCTGCATCCTCACGCAGGCGGGCATGGCGGCCGACGATGCGGCGGCGCGCGCCATGCTGGAGCAGACGATCACGGATGGTTCGGCGCTCAAAAAGCTGGCGGAGTTCGTCGCGGCGCAGGACGGCGACCCGACCGCAATCTATGACCCGTCGCTCCTGCCCATGGCGCCGGTGCAGATGGAGGTGCCGTCCCCGGCGAGCGGCTATGTGCGCCACATCGCGGCGACGGACGTGGGCCTCGTGTCCATGCGCCTCGGCGGCGGCCGCGCGACGAAGGACAGCGTCATCGACCACAGCGTCGGCATCGTCCTGCGCAAGAAGGTGGACGAGCCGGTCACGGCAGGGGAGTCGCTCGCGACGATCCATGCGGCTGACGAGGCGGCCGCCCGCAGGGCAGTCGCGGAGCTCGCCGCCTGCTACACCATCACCCCGGACGCGCCCCCGGCGGAGCCGTTTATCAAGGCGATCATCCGCTGAAGACAACAAAAAATCCCGGAGCTGCGGCTCCGGGATTTTTCTATGCTTGGATCACGGGTAGGCGTGCGTGCGCAGATAGGTCATCCACGCCTTCATGCCCTCAGCGTTCAGGTGCATGCCGTCGCCGTCCTGATAGGTCTGCGGCAGGAATCCGTCGTCTCCGACGAGGCCGCTGGCCATGTCGAGATACTTCACGCTGTTGCTCTCCACCGCTGCGGCAATCCAGCCGTTGACCTTCTGAATGAGTTCATTCGTGATGTCCTCGTACTGATAGTTGGACGCGATGGGCGTCAGCGAGCAGCAGATGATCTTCGTGTTCGGACTCTTGGCCTTGACGGCGTTGATGAGCGTAGTGTAGACGGACTTGATCTGCTCCTCGTTCGTCATGGAGATGTTGTCCGCGCTCGGGCAGATGACGAGATAGGTGGGCTTGTTGACCTCGCAGATCTCATCCGCGGGCACATTGTTGCCGGTCACGGGGGATTTGTACTTCGCCGTGTCGAGCGAGGAGGCGGGCAGGGAACCGGTGTCCGGCACCCAGACCTGCTTGGCGGCGTCCTTGCCGGTGAGCATCGTCTCCGACTGCAGGACCTTCAGCGACTTGTCGCCCAGGAAATAGATCTGATCGACATAGGTGCTGCCCTTATCCTCCGTCTGTGCGAGTGCGGCGGACGACTGGATGGGCGCGATCGGATTTGCCTGCGGCGTCGGCGTCGGCGTTTCCGTGACGGTCGGCGTGGCTTCCGCCTTCGTCGAGCCCGTGTTGCCGACGGCGTTGGTAAACACCAGCACAACGGCCACCAGCGCCAGGCACAGCAAAATGGCGCCCGACCAGAAAGTATACATCATGTTTTTGTTCGTGTTTTTCATCAGGGTCCCTCGCTTCCGGATAGACAAAAGAAGCCCGGTGAAGGGCTTCTTTTGCAGTTACAGTTACGCTTCCTGCTCTTTCTTGGCTTCCTCGATGACCTTCTGCTGGACGTTGCCGGGAGCTTCCTCGTAGCGCACGAACTTGCACGAGAAGGAGCCGCGGCCCTGCGTCATGGAGCGCAGGTCGATCGTGTAGGAGCCCATCTCAGCCATCGGGACTTCCGCCTCGACGGTCTGCATGCCGTCCTCCGCCGTCATGCCGAGCACGGTGCCGCGGCGCTTGGAGGAGATGTCGGACATGATGTCGCCCAGGTTGGCATCCGGGATGGTGACCTTCAGCAGGCCGATCGGCTCGAGGATGGTCGGCTTCGCCTTCGGAATACCGTCCTGATAGGCGAGACGGGCGGCTGTCTGGAACGCCATATCGTTGGAGTCGACCGGGTGGTAGGAGCCATCATACAGCACGGCCTTCAGGCCGACGAGCGGGTAGCCGGCGAGCACGCCCTTCTGCACGGCGTTGCGCAGGCCCTTTTCGACGGACGGGAAGAAGTTTTTCGGCACGCTGCCGCCGAAGACTTCCTCGGCGAAAATCATGTCGTCGGACTCGTCCTGGGGCTCGAAGCGGATCCAGACGTCGCCGAACTGGCCGCTGCCGCCGGACTGCTTCTTGTGGCGGCCGTGGGCCTCGACCTTGCCCTTGATCTTCTCGCGGTAAGCGACGCGGGCGGGCTTGAGCTCGGTCTCGACGCCGAAGCGGCTCTTGAGCTTGGCGCACAGGACGTCGACCTGAATATCGCCGGCACCGGAGATGACCATCTGATGGGTCTCGGCGTTGTTGACGAGCGTGAAGGAGATGTCCTCCTCGTTCAGGCGGGCAAGGCCGGAAGCGACCTTGTCGTCCTGGCCCTTGGTCTTGGGGCTGATGGCCATGGAGTAGCAGGGCTCTGCCAGCTCGATGGCGGGCAGCTCAACCTCGTTTTTCGGGTCGCAGACGGTGTCGCCGGTCTTCCACTCCATCTTGCCGATGGCCACGATGTCGCCGCAGCAGGCTTCCTTGACCTCGGTGTTCTTCTTGCCGCACATGGTGTACATGCGGCCGAGCTTATCGGTGCTGCTCATGCGCACATCGCGCAGAGACAGATCGGACGTGACCTTGCCGGACAGGACTTTGATGAAGGAGTACTTGCCGAACTGGTCGGAAATGGTCTTGAACACGAACGCGCACACCGGGCCGTTCGGGTCGATGGCGAGCTTGCCGCCGTCAGCCGTGGCGACCTCGCCGACCTCGGCCGGGTCGGGCACGTAATCCACGATTGCCTGCAGCACGGCCTCGGTGCCGATGCCGCTGCCGGCGGCACCGCAGAGCACGGGGAACACGGTGCGGTCCTTCAGGCCCTGACGCAGACCCTTGACGGTGTCCTCCTCGGAGAGCATCATGTCCTCGAAGTACTTCTCCATGAGCTCCTCGTCCGCACCGGCGGCCGTCTCAAAGAGCGTCTCGCGCAGCGACTCGACCATGTCGGCGTCGGCGGCGGGAACGGCGACCTTCGTGGTCTTGTTGCCCTTGGTCTGGTAAGCCACGTTGTGCACCAGGTCGATGACGCCGGTGCCGTCGCTCATCGGCGCGGTCACGGCGCAGACGGCGCTGCCGTATTTCTCCTGCAGGGCGGAGAGGACGCCGGCGAAGTCGCCATGATCCTCATCGGTCTTGGAGACATAGAACATGCAGGGCATGTTGGCGTTCTTGAGGTATTTCCAGCTGCGCTCGGCGCCGACGGCGATGCCGTCTTTCGCGGTGCAGAAGATCATGCCGGCCTCAACGGCGCGCAGGGCGCACATCACGTCGCCCGCAAAGTCGAAAAAGCCCGGGCAGTCGAGCACGTTGATCTTGCAGCCGCCGAAGTTGACCGGCGCGATGCTGGTCGAGATCGTGATCTGGCGCTTGATCTCTTCGGGATCGTAATCGCAGACGGTGTTGCCGTCGGCGGTCTTGCCCTGACGGTCGATCGCGCCTGTCATGTACAGCATGCTCTCGGCGAGCGTGGTCTTGCCGCTGCCGCCGTGGCCGAGCAGGCACACGTTACGGATATTCTTGGTTTCGTAGCTCATGTAGTGTACTCTCCTTCTATATAGACTATCCAAAATTCCAAACTCCGGAAATCGCGCCGTGCGTGACACACACGACTATAAAAGTATACACGATTTCAAAACTCTTGGCAATCATAAATATGAAAACTCAACGTTTCAGGCTGAAATTCAGCAAAATGACCGGAACGAGCCATAGGACCATGTACACCAGGAGGTTGCCGACGGTGGCGGAATCGAACGCGCCGATGGCACACAGGGCGAACATCAGCACGACGCCGATGACCGTGCACAGCAGGGCAAGGATGACGCAGATGCGCACCGTCGAGTACAGCTGGCGGCCGAGACCGGCGACGCTCACAAGCGGGCCGAGCCCGTCGCGCGCCACGATGCCGGCGGTCTGCGTGTAGTCGGACGGTTCCGCTGCCGACATGGCATAGCGCTTGGAGTAGGCCGGGAAGTCAAAGCCGTCGGTGGACATCTTGAACTTCTGGCTGAGCATGAGCGGTGTGATGTTGAAGTCGCGCACGGCAAAGATCGGCGCGATCTTCGTGCGCAGCAGACCGAAGAGCGCGTTCTGCACCGACTGCACCGGCACATACTTGATCTTGAAGCTGGCGACGAACAGGCCGTTGATGGACGTGAACACGGCATTTTTCGCATTGAGCTGCTGCGGCAGGTGCACGCCCTTGAGGTTCATGAAGGCACTGCTGCCGACGAGCACTTCCTCGCCGTTGACGAGGGCGGTCAGGCCGCCGCTTTCGTTGCAGGTGAAGGATTCGACCGGCATGAGCGTGCAGTTGTTGCGCTGCATGAGATCGGTAAACACGGTGGCAAGGCAGCTGCCGGAGGCAACGATCACGCTGCCGGTATAGGAGATGACCTTGTCCGGGAACGCGCCGTCGAGGATGCGGATGTCCTCGATCGAGATGTTGCGTGCGGTGAACAGATCCTTATCCGTGACGATCAGGTGCTTGCTGCGGCCGATGTCGCTCGCGCCGCTCCAGCCCGCGATGGCGCTGCCGGTGCGGGCGAGCTTGCGCGCGGCGGTCCGGAACGGGACGGCGAACGCCACAAGCGCCGCAAACGGCGCGCACGGCGCGGTGACGGCGGCAAACACGTGCAGGATGTTGGCATAATTGCCGCTGAGGATCGTGGCCAGCAGGCCGAGGATCACGGACGCGGCGATCAGATACGGCGCGAGCGAGGCATAGATCGTGTCGGCCGGGCCGGCCTCCTCGCTGCGGTGGATGAAGCCCGCAGTGTCGCGCTTGGACTTGAGCACGGTGATGCTGTCCTTGACGACTTCACTGTCCGCGCTGACGGTGTAGGGATCTTTGTCGACCGCGAGCGTGCGGAACGTGGACTTGAAGCCGCGGCAGGTGTTCAGCGCGCTCCACAGGCAGCAGGCCACGGCAAACGCGGACACGGCGCAAAACGGCAGACCGACGGCGTCCGACCCCGTGACGGCCAGCACGACCGCGTCGAGCGCGGAAAAGACGCAGTTGAGAAACACGAGCGATTCCAGCCCCGGCGTGCGGCGCACGAGGTTGAAAAAGCCGTTGGTGATCACGTCCAGACCGATGAGCATCACGGTCAGCTGCATCATCAGGCACACGAGCGCCGCGACGGACGGGCTGCTCTTGAGCACGCCGAACACCGGCAGCCCGAGCGAGATGTAGATCAGCGGAATGCACACGATCATGGCCGCCCGGCAGCGGAAGCGCAGGGACTTGACCTGGCCGCCGTAATACTTTGCGGCGTCCTCGGCGTCCGGCTCCTGGCCGAGATCCTCCTCAGCGCTGGCCGAGGCGTGCACGGCGCTGTTGTGTTCGCGGATGCGGTAGGCCACAGCGGCGAGCCGGGCCATGAGCGGATTGAGCACCGTGTCCTGAAAGCTGCGGCGCGCGGGGCCGCCCGAGCCGTCGTCCGCGGCGGCGTAGTCACCGGCGCGAGCGTAGGACGCGTTCCCGGCCGCGCTGTCGTCCATGCCCTCTTCCGTGACGGCCTGAAACACACGCGTCGGCTCTTCCGGCTCCGGCTCCGGGTCATACAGGCCCTCCGGCACCTCCGGCGGGGCGGAGACGGGGATGGCGGCGTCCTCTGCCGGGGGCTCCTCCTCCGGCTCCACCGGCTCATCCGGCACGACCTCCGAGAGCTTCGAGGCGAAATGCTTCAGCCCCGAGATGCCTTTCTTGGCCAGACGCTTGGCATTGGCCTTCGTCTCGCTCCACTTTTCGATCTCTTCCTCGGTGGCGTGGTCGCGCTGGCGCTTCGGCTGATAGCGCTTGACGTCGTGGTCCTCGTGCGGCGGCGCGTCCGGCGCGGCCGTTTCGGCCTCCTGGTCAATATCTTCCAGCGCGCTGTCGAGTTCGGCGGACATGAGAATGTCTTCGGCCTCGGCGTCCTCGGCCTCTTCCTCTTCGATCATTTCCGCCGTGACGGGCCGGCTGCTGTAGGCCGGCTGCGGACGGGGCGCGGGTGCGTCCGTCTGAAAATCCTTATATTCGTCCAGAATGGATTCCAGGGAGAATTCTTCGGCGTCCAGGTCGAAAGAAACATCCTCTGGCGAGCGATCAAATTGGTCCATATGGTCAACTCCTTTTTATAGCGTAGGGGTGCGGGCGTTCAGCTCCGCTGACGCAGCGCCTCGTAGAGCAGCACGGCCGCGGCCGCGGATGCGTTGAGCGAGGAGATCTGCCCGCGCAGCGGAATGCTGACGAGAAAATCGCACTTTTCCCGCACCAGCCGGCTGATGCCGGCGCCTTCCGACCCGATGACGATGCAGGCCGGGCCGGTCAGGTCCGTTTTCCACAGCTCGTTCGAGCCCTCGGCGGCGGTGCCGTAGATCCAGAGACCGTTTTTCTTGAGCGTCTCGATCGCGGCGACGAGATTCGGCACGCGCGCGACGGCCATATGCTCGAGCGCACCGGCGGACGTTTTGTCCACGACGGCGGTCAGCCCCGCGCTGCGGCGCTTCGGGATGATGACACCGTGCGCGCCGACGCACTCGGCCGTGCGGATGATGGCGCCGAGGTTGTGCGGGTCGGAGATCTCGTCGCACAGCACGAGAAACGGCGCCTCGCCGCGCTCGGCCGCGATGGCGAGCATGTCCTCGATCGTGCTGTATTCCTTGACGGCGCACAGCGCGATCACGCCCTGATGCGCGTGCGTCTGGCTCATGGCGTCGAGCTTGCGGCGGTCGGCCTCCGTGACGACGATGCCGGCGCTGCGCGCCTTCGAGGCGATGTGCCCAAGCGTCTTGTCCACGTCGCCCTTGGCGATGAAAATTTTATCGATCGTGCGGCCCGCGCGCAGGGCCTCCATGACCGCGTTGCGGCCCTCGATCAGATCATTGCGCGCTTCGTTTTCAAATTCCTGTATTTGTTCCATGATATACCCATACCTTGCGACATAATAATACAGATATCATCATACCACACGATCGCCCATTTAGAAAGCACAAATCTGCGATTCCAGATATTTTTTTATGGACTTTGCGGTTTTAAGAAGGTATCATGGACATACGTTGTATTTACGGAGGAACCCCATGAGAAAACTGATGAACAAAATCGACCGGTTTTGCTATACGCACCCGCGTTTCGGCATCCCGAACCTGATGCTGATCATCGTCATCGGCAATGCGGCCGTCTGGCTGCTGACGAAAATGGACACGACCGGGCAGATCGTCTCACTCCTGAGCGGCTCGGCGCAGGGCATCCTGCACGGGCAGGTCTGGCGTCTGGTGACGTATGTGTTCGTACCCACGGAGGCCAGCCCCATCTGGCTGCTGGTGATGCTGTATTTTTACTATTGGATCGGCTCGTGTCTCGAGCGCGAGTGGGGCAACGGCAAATTCACGATCTATTACGTGAGCGGCATGCTGCTCACGGCGATCTACGGCGTGGTGCTCTCGGCCGTCCTCGGGCGCGACGTGATTGTCTCGACCACGTACCTGAACCTGTCCATGTTCTTCGCCTTTGCCACGCTCTATCCGGATATGCAGGTGCTGCTGTTTTTCATCATCCCGATCAAGGTGAAGTATCTGGCATATGTGGACGCGGCGCTGTTCGTGCTCGGTATCGTCACGACGTCGTTCCCGCTGAACCTGCTGCCGGTGGTGGCGGTGCTCAACTATCTGGTCTACTGCGGCGACTGGCTGTTTGACTTCTTCCGCCCGTCGCACGTGCGCCAGCGGCAGAAAACGGTGAACTTCAAGCGCGAGGCCCGGCGCATCCAGCGCGAGCAGGCCAACAAGCCTTACCATTATAAATGCGCCGTCTGCGGCCGCACGGATGTCGATCATCCGGAGCTGGAGTTCCGTTACTGCTCGCGCTGCGTGGGCTATCACTGCTTCTGCCAGGATCACATCAACAACCATGTCCATTTCACGGAGTGACCGGCCATGCAGACTGCGGAGATGAAAAAAGATTATGCCGTCGCAGTGCTCGACCCGGCGGGCAACGTCACGGCGCTGGTGCTCTCGGACGTACCCGCGGCGGAGCGCGCGCAGGTCGCGGCGCGTCTGCTGCGCCTGCCGGAGCTGCACATTGAGCAGGCCGCGTTTCTGACCGCGCCGCGCTGTGGCGGGGAGATCCGGCTGGAGATGATGGGCGGCGAATTTTGCGGCAACGCCCTGCGTTGCGCGGGCTTTTATCACGCCCTGCGCACCGGCGCGCAGGGCAAGACCTGCGTCTTTGCCGAGATCAGCGGAGCAGAGGGTGTCCAGCCGGTCATGGCGGACACGGCGGCGGGGGAGGCATCCACGGTGATGCCATTGCCACGCGCGGTGCAGCCGGCTGATTGGCCGGATGTGCCGGCCGTGTGCGTGACGTTCGACGGCATCACGCACTTCGTCATCGACCGTGCGCAGCCGGACGATGCGTTCGTGCAGCGTGCCATTGCCGCCGCGCCGGAGGCGAGCGCCGTCGGCGCCGTGTTTCTCGACCGGGCGGCAGGCAGCATCCGGCCGGTCGTGTTCGTGCGTGAGACCGGATCCTGCGTTGCGGAGACCAGCTGCGCCTCCGGCAGCGTCGCGGCGGCCGTGGTGCTCACGGCGGACTTTGCCGACGGCATCACGGAGATCGGCATCGGCCAGCCTGGCGGCACGCTGGAGGTCGGTGTGCAGCGCACCCATGGCGCGGTGACGGGGCTGTCCATCGGCGGCCCGGTGCGCCTGGCGCAGACGCTGACTGTCACGCTCACGGATGCGGCGGCCGCGCCGTGTTAAGCCGTGTTAATTCGTAAACTATGCTTGCATATTTGCGCACAATCATGTAGCATATTGTAAGATATTGCGCAGGGAATTGTACATATGGAGAGGAGAATGTGTGATGAAATGTCCCCGCTGCGGTCATGAAATGACGCTGGATACCCATCGGAAGTATGCGCTGAATATGTGCTATGAGTGCGGCTATATCGAAGGCCGCCTGATCGACCCCGAGAAGAAGGGCGAGACGAACTTTGAGCGCATGAAAAAGCTCAACTTCAACGAAATGGTTGCGTTCCTGACCAAGGGCCTGAAGCTGGATGAAGCCAAGCTGGCCGACTGGCTGGACGACGAGGTCAAGTGACCCGCACACCGCTTTTTGCGCGCCGCACCCGGCACCGGGTGCGGCGCGTTTTTTGTGGAAGCAGGGAAGTGGATGGATGCATTCGACAAAGATTCTTCGAATTTTTCAACTTTTTTCGGTGAATACGCGCCTTGACGCGCGCCGGATACGGGTGTTATCATCAAGCCATCAAACGCGAAGACACAGAGTAGTAAGCGGGAACGTCCTTTCAGAGAAGTGCCGGGTGGTGCGAGGCACAAAGCGTACGGACCTGCCGAACTGGCTGAACAGCGGCTGCGCTGAACCATGAGTAGGTGCAGACGGGTGCGCCCGTTATTGTGCAGGGATATGATGGTATCCCGAGTGAGTGCGTCCCCGGATCGGGGGCGAAGAAGAGTGGTACCGCGGAGGGTTTTCGGCCTTTCGTCTCTTCTGCCAAAGGGCAGGAAAGACGGAGGGTTTTCTTTTTTCCTGCCAAACCATCAGATCATTTTGCAGGAGGAACGAATCATGAAAACCCGGACCAAGACCAGAACTATACCCAAGACCCCGTTTTTTGCCGCCTTCTCGGTCGGCGCGGTGCTGTTTTCCGCGCACGCAGGCGGCGGCTTCGCGACCGGCAACCAGGCCAATACCTATTACGTCGGTCTCGGCTGGGCCGGCATCGTGTCGGCCATCGTGGCCATGCTGTTGCTCACGCTCACGATGCGCGAGGCTATGATCATGTACAATTCCCGCGGCCTGACGAGCTATAAGCAGCTGTTCGAGACGCTCTACCATCCCTTTGATAAGATCGAGTGGCTGTTCGAGATCTTTTTCTACATCATGGTGCTCATGGCCGTCGCGGCGGCCATCTCGGGCGCGGCCTCCGCGCTGCGGAGCTATTTCGGCGTGAACTATTATCTCGGCGTCGTGGCCGTCGGCTGCCTCGTCCTGCTCCTGACCATTTTCGGCGCCGGCATCGTCCGCGCAGCATCCACCTATATGGGCATCGCCATCCTCGTCACTGCCATCACCATCTACGCCATCGGCATCTTCAAGAGCGAGTCGCCGCTGTTCACGGTGCTTTCCGCGGACTTCCGAACGACCGGCTTTGCCAACGTCCCCAAGGCCATCTTTAACGCCTTCACCTATGCCGGCTTCCAGTGCGTCACGCTCCCGACCATGATCGCCTGCGGCACGACCATGCGCAGCAAGCAGGGCTGTGCCAAGGCCATGTGGATCTCCTTTGCCATGAACGCCGTTGCGCTCGTGCTCTCCGTGTTCATGCTCATTTGCTGGCGCGGCGTCTATACCGCCGTGGACGGCGGCACGACCATCCCCACGCTCACGGTCTGCAACGCCATGGGCATCCGCGCGCTCACCGCGGTTTACGGCGTCTGCCTCATGCTCTGCCTCATCTCCACGGGCGTGACGACGATCTTCGGCTTCGTCGCCCGCTTTGAGAAGCTGCCGATGTTCCGCGGCATCCAGTCCGCGCCGGTGCGCAGCGCCATCGTGTCCGCGTTCATCATCATTTTGTCCATGTCCATTTCCATGGCCGGCCTCACGAACATCATCAAGTACGGCTATGGTTACTGCGGCTATCTCGGCATCGCGGTCGTGGTCGTTCCGTTCCTGACCGTCGGCGTGTACAAAAACCGCAAGTACATCCGCGAGCACGGCCTTGCGCAGGGCTTCGCCGCCGCGCAGCCGGAGACCGAAGCGGCCGAAGCTGCGGCGCCCGCCGCCGTCCCCGCCGTAGCGAAATAACATATTACAAGAATCGCCCCGCAGCAGAGCTTCTGCTGCGGGGCGTACTTTTTTATGACCTTATTTATGCTGCCGGTTCCCACTCAATCGTGTTGAGCATGGACAGCAGCTGGTCGCCCTTGTCCGCGAACCAGTCGGCGTTCGGATCGGCCCAGGCGACGATGCCGTGGTTTTTGCCCTGGAAGCTGAGAAACGTCCAGTTTTTGTCGCCGTCATAATACCCGGCGGAGACGCTGTCTCCGGCGAGCGTCAGGGTCTCTTCCTTCAGCCCCGTGCCGCACACGCCGAAGCTGTCCGACCAGTACAGCTGCACGCAGCTGTCCGAGCCGCTGCCTGGCCAGATCTTCACGCCGAAGCAGGCTTCCGAGTCGTCGAGCGTCCCTTCGGGGCAGACTTCATACTTCCAGCCATCCGGCACCTGCACGCGCAGCGTTCCGGCAGTCCCGGATGCAGTCACGGTTTCGGCGGGCGCGGGTGTTGGCTGAGCTGCGGACGCGGTCCGGGTCCCGCAGCCGGCGGGGAGGAGGAACAGCAGGGCCAGGACCAGTGCGGGGAGCAGTCTTGCTTTTTTCATGAATAACCACCTTCCTTTATCCGAAAAGACGGCATTTGCGCAAAATGGTTCCGCATACATGGAATGTGCCGCAGACTCTGGTATCCTGATCTTCGGATTTGTCGACATTTGGTATGATGCACGACTTTCCTGCCGTGAAAATGGGCAACTTCACGATGTACAGTTGAATTTGGCGATTGTATAATGGCTTTGCACAGAAGATACAAATAAGTAGAAATATATAAAGGAGCGTTTCTCGTGAGCAAAGAACATACGCCCTTTCGATATGACCATGTCGGCAGCTTTCTGCGCCCGGCAAAGCTGAAGCAGGCGCGTCTGGACTTTCAGGCCGGAAAGATCGACGCCGCCGCGCTGAAGGCCGTCGAGGACGAGGCGATCGTGGATCTGGTGCACAAGCAGCAGAAAGCCGGCTATCATGCCATTACAGACTGCGAGTTCCGCCGCGCCACGTGGCATCTGGACTTTATGTGGGGCTTCAACGGCGTCGGTCATGCGCCGACCCAGACTGGTCTGCCTTTCCACGGGGAAGCGGCGATGATCGACGATACCTACCTGACCGGTAAGGTGTCGCTCGATACGCATTCACGGCTGAAGAACTGGATCGACGGGTAAGAGAATACTTAAACGAAGCATTGTTGTAAAAAGTAGTGGTAATTCGGCTCACATTGCCAACTTGCCACTGCTTAATTATTTAGGAGGTGGATTATGCCAAACGCTTGCGCCCTGAACGGCTCTGCGGATAAACTCGGATTGACTGATGCCGTAGGGCGCAAAGCGGGCGGCAAAGTCCGCGTATTCTTCCTCGGTCATGCGGGTCTTGACAACACGGCTGCGGTGCGGCGTGTCGTACTTTTTGCGGGGCATGGGCTTCATCTCCTTTCACTTATCGCCGTTTTCGGGGCAAATTTGCACCCTGTTACCGGCTCAAACTCACAAGGGTTTTTCCAGAGCGGAAAGCCCTTTACTTTATAGCTTTTGCCTTTTCAGACTGCCTGACGTTCTCGGCACTCGCTTTATGCCCGCAATTACTGATGCGGCCTTTCATCGGATGGTCTGCGACGGTTGTTATCACGCTCGGAC
>ERZ824473.539-NODE-539-length-66954-cov-34.047280_pt1 | contig 66954 bp, 69 predicted proteins | sample MGYA00519874_ERZ824473 | MGnify/ENA primary metagenome ERZ824473 (study PRJEB31778, sample SAMEA3449151) | human gut metagenome | biome: human gut; feature: human-associated habitat; material: faeces | place: United Kingdom | collected 2010/2012 ... | reverse complement strand
TACATTCTATTACTGCTAATGGTATTCCATTTACAAATAAAACAATGTCTGGTCTTGCATAATCTTTACCATTCATTCTTAGCACCGAAAATTCTTCTGTAACATAAAAATCGTTATTTTCAGGATGTTCAAAGTCTATGTATTTTATATCAAAAGATCTTTTAGTCCCATCTATCATGTTCTCTTGATGAGATTTTCCCAATGTTAATAAATCATATATTTTTTCATTTGTACTAATAACTCCTGTTACTAAATCTTCATTTAAATCTTTAATAGCTTGTCCTATTGTACTTGCTGAAAACTTATATTTTTCCCCTTTATATTCATAACTATTTATTTCGTTTAATTTTTTAGCTAATATATCCTTGAATATTACATCTGTTAGAATATAGTTTCTTAACTTTTTATTTTCTTCTTCAGATATGTATTTATATCCTAATTTCTGTAATACTTCTATTGCTGGTCTTTGACTTGTAGACATTTCATTAGCTACTGGTATTTTTTCTTCCATTTAATTTGCCCCCATAAATTAAATTTTCTATCCTCCAATTTTTGTCAAAACTGCTGTTCCAATTAAGTTAACTATTTCTGCATAAAACCATCCATATTTAGTTGCATGTTCAGTTAATTTTTTGAAGAAACCTTTTCTTTTTTCAATTATTCCATTGTTGTTTATATTTTCCATTATTTCTTTTGCTTCTTCTAATATTTCTTTTAGTTTTTCTTTGTCATTGTCTTCCGCTTTATCTGTAATATCTTTTTCTATTTGTGCAATATGACTATCTACATTTAATACTGAATTTACGACATCTCCAGCTACGAAATTACCTCTATCTATGCTTATATCTCCAAAATTATAAATATTATTTTTATTTGATTCCATTCTCTTTAAATATTTTGCCTCTCTTTCAAAATAAGTTCTTCCTGGATTAGTTAAACTTGCATTATATACTGTATCTGAAGCCCAACTTACATTTAGTAGTCCATTTTTTCTCAATGAACCTATAATACCTCTAACTATATCTTTTTCATCTAAATCAACTTTATTTGCTAGCAACTCCGAAATATTTCCACCGTTGTCTTCAGTTTCTACAATTTCTTTCAATAGTTTCTTTTCATTATCTGCTAGTTCTTCAAACAATTCTTGCCTCATCCCTTTCTTTCCAAAATAATCTATTCCTTCTTGATTAAGTACTACAAACCATTCTCCTCCTATATAAAAATTCCATTCTGAAATATAGTTATATAATTTTAATGTATTAAAAATATCTTTTAATCCCAAACGCATATTTTTTGGTAATTCTTCTGTATTTCCATTTACATTCATTTCTTCATTTCCATCATATTTACTTAAAATAATTTGTAATAATTCTTCTTCCTTTTGTGGTAAAATAGTCATCTCATTATCACCTTTTTTTAATATCAATTCTCTTTGTTGTTCATAAACAATTTTTTCTAATTGTTTATTTAAATCTTTCTCAATTTTCTTCGTATCTATTTTTAGTTTAAATTTAGACATTTACTTTCACCTTTCCTGTTAATAATTTTTGCATTAAACCTTTTTTTAAATTTTTATAACATTCCATTTCTTCTATTCTTTTATTTATTGCTTTCTCAAATTTATCTAAAATGTTAGAAATTTTTTCCTGTTCATCTATTTCAGGAATTCTCATTTCTATATTGGTAAATTGAGAAAAATGCACTCTTTGTTTTTCTATTAAACTTCCATTTGAAATTGAATTATATACTTTAAGCATAATCTGAGATGTCAGATAATTTTCCCAAAATTGTAATGTTTTTTCGGTTCCCATATAAAAAACATCATAATATCCAGAAACAGCAACAGCGAATTTTTCATGATTTGCTTTAATTGCTCCAAACCTTGCATTCATTGGATTGTATACAAAAGCGTTTGGTGGAACGATCTTATACATGTCTTCTGTTTTTTTTACTAAAAACTCTCTTTCATACTTTTCGCTTTTAGGAATAATACCATTTTCTATTGTCAAACTATATAATGGAAATTTTATTTTATCTGATGTCTTCTCATTATATTCTGTTATATATTTTGAAAATTTTTGTTTTTTTAGACATAAATTTGCTTTTAAAAGCTTTTCAAAATAACCTCTTTTTTCATTTTTTAATAATTCTATAGCTAAATTTTCTTTGTTAATTATTTTATCAATATTATTTAATATAGTAACTATTTTCTCTTGTTCTTCAATTGAAGGCAATAAAATTTCGAAATTAGATAAAGCCTTAAAATTTAAACTATTTCTTACACTTCCTTGAGTACTATTTTTTACATTTTCAAAAAATCTATTTGTTTGAAAATAGTACTTAAAATATTCTGGCAATAATCTAGTTGTATCCACTTCAAATACCACATACATAGGGCTTAACGCTCCTTCTTCAAAATTTTTAAGTATATCAATGGACCCAACATTTACTCTTGAAGGATTATAAGCAAATTGATTTTTTCTTACTATTTTATAGTTTGATATATCTGTACTATGTACTGTTCCGTCAAAATATTCCTCTTGATTCACAAAACCTCTCGAATTTGTAACGCTTAATACTCTCTTAATTTTTTCCCCTTTATTTCTTTCATTAACTTCTTTTATTAGTTCCTTTAATTTAACTATTTTCAATTCAATCATATTTAATTTCCTTCTTCAAAATTTTCTTTTAAATAATTTACAAATGCAGAACAACTAATTAACATATATTTAGCTTCTTCAAATGTAGAATCTCCTTCTCCTAATCCATTTGCATGTCTTATTCCATTTGCATCACTTGTATACCCATACAATTTTTCAAAAGCACCTTTCATCGCTGGATGTATTTTATCTTTTAATGATTTTAATGCATCTCCTAATGTAGCTTTACTGTTTTTTGTTAGTATCTGGCACATTGCTTCTACAGATGATATAGATTCCTTAATTGAATTATCAAAATCTTTTAAACTATATAATTGTTCTATTGCTTTAGAATAGTGCCTCGAAACTTCTTTATATGGATTATTTAATGTCTCTTCTATACTGCTTATTTGTTGTTCATCGACTATATCTGTTATTTTTTCATTTATAATTCTATAATTTACATTTTCTTTCTTAAACACATTTGAAATTGCTTCTATATATTCATTTTTATAATTATATCTATTGTATGTTGCTTTATCTGCTATATCAAGAAATTTAATAATTCCTTCAATAAAAGTAAAAATATCAGCATAATCATATTGTATAATAATTGTATATATTGTATTAAAAACTTCTTTATAATGGTAATCATTTCCCCACATTGGAATATCTCTTTCTGTTTTTGAAAAAAGTTCTTTATACAAATATTCTACAAATTCATCTTTTAAATTTCCATCATAATCAACATACAACTCATCAAAACTTTTACTTATTACTGAATACAATTTATTTCTAGTTCTTTCATTCAAATCATCTATTTGAACTATATCAGAAAAATGTTTAATTCCTTTTCTTTCGGAAAAACCGCCTTTTAAATGTATTTCTACTTTTTTTCCATTTATAATTGCCATATTATTCTCCTTTTATAATCCTAATTCTTTCAATGATTCTTGTAATTCTTTTTCTAATACTTGAAGTTCTTCATTTATTTTTTCAATATTTTTCTTTGTTTCTTCTATATCAATTTCTTCTTCCTCTTCAAAAGTATCTACATATCTTTTTATATTTAAGTTGTATTCATTCTCTTTAATTTCCTCCATAGTTGCAATATGAGAATATTTTTCAACTTCTTTATAATTTTTATATGTATCTAATATTTTTTGGATATTTTCTTTTGTTAATGTATTTTGATTTTTACCTTTTTCATATTCACGACTTGCTTCAATAAATAACACATCATTTCTAGCTCTATTCTTTTTAAACACAACTATTGTAGCTGGTATTGAAACTCCGTAAAATAGATTTTCTGGTAAACCGATAACAGCATCAATTAAATTATCTTCTAATATTCCTTTTCTTATTTTTCCTTCAGATGCACCTCTAAATAATGCCCCATGAGGTAAAACTACTGCCATTCGTCCATCATCTGCTAAACTTTTTAACATATGTTGTACAAATGCATAATCTCCTATACTTTTTGGAGGTACTCCATAAACAAATCTATTATATGGATCCATTGATGCTTCCATCTTAAATGTATCTTTCTTTTTTCCATCTATTATCGTTTCAGTGTTTCCAATTTCAAATCCCTTAGCCCATTTGTCTAATGAAAACGGAGGATTCGATACTATTACATCAAATTTCATTAAATCATCATTTTCTAAATGTAATGGATTAGCTAAAGTATCCCCCCATTCAATATGTGCATCATTAACTCCATGTAAAAACATATTCATTCTACATAGATTATATGTTGAACTATTGCTTTCTTGTCCATACACACTAACCTTTTCATCTTTAACTTCTTTAACTGCTTTTAATAATAGTGAACCTGAACCACATGCTGGATCATATATTCTGTCATTTTCTTTTGGCTCAACTAACTTTGCAAGTAATGTTGAAACTTCAGCTGGTGTATAAAATTCTCCACCTTTTTTACCTGAATCACCAGCAAATCTTGCAATTAAATATTCATAAGCATTTCCTATTACATCTAAATTTCCAATTTTAGATGGTCTTAAATCAATATCATCATTATTAAAATCAGATAATAATGTTTTTAATATTGCATTTTTTTCTTTCTTTTTTCCAAATACAACTTCACTATTAAAATCAACGCCTGCAAATAAGTTTAATAACTTAACACCATTTAAAGTTGTTATCGTTTCTAATGCCTTATTTATAATTTCTCCTATATTCTCTTCATTTCTTTTATTATATAAATAATCAAATGTACATTCTTCTTTTAAAATAAATTTACTTCTAGAAAGATATCTTTCTATCATTTGCTCATTACCCTTGTATATTTCATTTGCTTTTTCTTTTTCTTCTTTATATGTATCACTTAAATATTTAACAAATAGCATTACTAAGGCATAATCCTTGTAATTTCCTCCTGGTATACTACTTCTTAAAGTATCACAAGCTGCCCATATTGTTCCATTTATTTTATCTTGTAATTGTTTTTCATTCATTTTATTTCTTACCCCCATTAATTACTTTATTTACTATTGAATTATAATAGTTGTCTTTTTCTATTATTATTTGATTGTATAATTTTTTTTGTTTATTCCAATTATAAATCAATTTTGATATTTTTTCCTGTTCTTCATATATTACATCTGGAATATCTATTAATCTAAGTTTTGCAACTGGAATTGATTTAACAGCTGTTCCTATAATAATTGTTTCTAATTGTCTACCTGCTTTTTTACTTTCTAAAAACCATTTTAAAAATTCATTTTTTATTTTTTTATTATTACACCTAATAATGCAATATAAATTATTAATTAGTAATCCTTCTGTCTTTTCATCTACTAATATAATCTTACTAGGTAAAGAAAGTCTAAAAATCAAATCTCCTTTTTGTGTAACATATCCGCTTAAATCTTCCATACTATAAAAATCATCATATTCTATATTTTCTTCGTAGCATCTTATATTAAAAACTTTATATTTATTGGTTTTAGTTCCTTTATATACAGCTTCTTTTCTTTTAAGAACCACTCCAATATATACATTTGCGATATCTTCTAGCTTCATATAAGCCTCCTCTCGTTTGTTCTAAATATTTTATAACATAATTTTAGTCGTTTGTCAAGTTTTTTGTTATATTTGTTTTAGAACACATTAAATAGGATTGGCACATTTCTGTGCCAACTCTATCTTTCATACCTTCTATCTTTTTTCTTGTTTTTCTTTTGTTCCTTTTCCTGTTTTTGTCTTTCTTCAAAAGCTTTTATTTGCGCTAATTTTTCCAAGCTTTGTTTTTCTATATTGTCACATAACTTAATCTTTCTTCTAACTTTTGTAATTTTTTCTCCTATTGCTATAATATCATTTAATATTTCCTCTTTATTTTGATTTTCAGGCAGTTTATCTCTTGTGTAATATAATTTCTTTCGTTCATTTATTAATGCTTGTAATTCCTTTTTAAAATCGTTTTTACAAGTATTTAATTCACTAAGAGTTGTTATATTATATTTGCATATCAATCTTGTTTGTTCAGAATATTCATCCATTTTCTTTACAGCTTCTCTCATCTCTGGAGTCAATTTGTGTTGCATGTTTTTCTTTGGAAATACTTTTAATAAGTAACAATAGTATAAATATAATGCCTTTAATCCTTTTGCTTTAGGTTTTGTTTTTAAAGTCCCTTTATATTTTAATTTCGTATTCCATGTTTGAGGTTTTGGATATACTTCTTTTTCTGGATTTGTATATAAAATTCTATACTCTATTCTCTCTAGGGAATATTCTTCTCCAAATGCCCTTTCAATTCTAATATTTCTTTTATATGGTTCTCTCCTTATACTAATTTTTCCAGCTCTTATATTCACAAAATATCCCATATTGTTTAAAATATTTACAAATTGCTTATAACTCCATGCTTGTTTTATTGCATAATCAATATCTTCTTTTGCAAAGGTATAATAACTTGATTTTTGTATTGCACTTTCATAATATTTATCAAAATTTACTTTGTAATTTTTATACTGACCTTTTTTCAAAACTTTAAGTCCATATTCATCGCATAAATCATCTGATGTTCTTCTAAGTAGTGCAGTATTTTCATAATTACTGTAATATTTCTTTCCATCTACAAAAGATACAGAATTTAATACAAAATGATTATGAATATGTTTTGTATTTAAATGAGTAGATACTACAACTTCAAATTTATCTCCCCACATTTCTTCAGCAAGTTTTACTCCAATTTCATGCGCTACTTCTGGAGTAACTTCTCCTTCTTCAAAAGATTGATATCCATGAAAAGCCATTATTTTATTTTTTTTGCTATATTTATATTTGTTAAATTTCTTTTTAGTTTTTATCATTTGTTTTAAAGCTATCTTTGGCTCACAATTTATTCCTGATACAAAGAATTGTTTTTCTGTTTTGTCTGCATTAGTTGCATAGTTTAATGCTTGCATAATTATATAATCACTTTCTTCTACATTTTTATTTTTTGTTTTCTTTTTATCTGTTGCATAATTAATTACATGATCTAATCTTTTGTCTACTTTCCACAAACTTGTAGTCGCCATTCTTATTCCTCCTCTCTTAAAAAGGGGATTGGGGAATTTTCCCCATATTTGAATTTCGACTGATGAAATTCATTGCTTGTTAAGACATAATTTATAAAACTTCAGATATTGAAAATGCCTAAATTTCATACAGAAACTTAAGCATTTTTATTCATTATTACTCTTCATATACATATTTTTTTATTACAATTTCATCTGCAATATTACTAATATTATTCATAAGACCTACCCATTTCATTTGATCTTTTTCCTTCAATTCTTCTGTAATATTTTCTTTTATTTTTAATTCTTTCATTAACATTTCGTATTCATTTTTTGCATTTTTTTGTACCTCTAACAGATGACTTTGTAACTTATTTTCTATCAATAAATATGTGTATTCACCACGTCTATGCTCCTTTAAAAATTTCAATCTTAATCCACTATATTTTTCTAATTTAAATCCTTTTATTTGCTCTGGAGCTTTTATATTTGGTACATAATAATCTCCTTCTTTTCTATAAGTTATATTCATAACTTGCACTCTCCTTTTTTATTTTATTGGAGCGATTAAAGATACTTTTTTGTACCTTTAATGCTCCTTATTTTTTGTTTTTTGTACTAAAAACTTTACTTTTTAGCCATTTTATATTAAAATTAATTTAGAATATTTGTTGAGTTAGTATTTTGTTTGGCGACTTATACTAACTCTTTTCTTTTATCTTTTCCAGCAATATTTATTCCTTTACACATTTCATATAATCTTGAAATTATTGAATCTGCTATCTCATAATTTTTATTACAAGCTAACCTTTCTCTCAATTTTTCCCTGTTATAATTTGTTGTTATTATTACTGGTAAGTTATTTTCATATCTATTATTTATAATTGTAAATAACTTTTCTAAAGTCCATTCACTAGGTCTTTCTTTTCCTAAATCATCTATTATCAGTAAACCAATTTTTGAATACTTATTTATAATTTTACTTTCATATTCGCCATCAATACTATATGAATCTTTTACTTCAGTTAATAGATTAATTAATGTTCCGAAAATTACTGGTTGTCCATTTTTTATTAGTTCATTTGCTATACTTGCTGCTAAATGTGTTTTTCCCGTTCCTATATTCCCTGTAATAAATAAACTATTTGATTTGTTACCTGATAATAAATCAGCTACATATTTCTTTGCTTTAAAATATGCTGTTTTGTTTTCATTGCATACTTTATAATTTTCGAAATTATAATTTCTTAATCTAGAACTCATACCACTAAGTGTATATAATCTTTCCATATTCTTTTTTCTTTCAATTTCTAATTTTGTTAGTAATTTTATTCTTTCAAGCTCGTCTTGTTCTTTCCAATGTTCTTTTGCTTGTTTACAATTGCATCTTTCTGGTATTCTTTTTATACAAATTTCTTTACCTCCTACTACCCAAGTGTTAACTTCTTGTCTTAATCCTTTTCCACAAAACTCACATTTTAATTCTTTTATTATTTTTGTTTTGACCATACTTTTATTCCTCCTTGTTTTTTATTTCTTTTTTCATGAATTACTTTTACTTTTTTAGTCTTTAAATCCACTTTCATTCTCAAATTGTGTCCCTTCTTCTATTCTATTTTTTATCTTTTCTTCTCTAATCTTTTCTTCTGTGTTACCTAACATTTGTGTAACGTTATTTTTCTTTTGTCTTTCTCTATATTCTCGTTGTCTTCTTCTGTTATCTTCTTGGATTTTTTCAAGTTTATCAGTACTTTGATATACATCCCAATTTTTTATATAGATTGTATCTTCTTTTACAATTATCATGCCAAGATTGCTTAACTGTTGTATAATCGTTGTAAGTTTATTCACTGTCTTGTTCATAACTCTTGCGAGATCATCTATTGTCATTGGAATATTTTCTCCAAGTAATATAGCTCCATGTTGATTACTTTTTGCAGCTAACGTTAGCAATTGAAACCATACTCTACAATAGGTGTCCCCATCCCTATTTTTTAATAGCTTTTTTATTTTTTCATTATCAAATATATCTGTATAAATTTTAAGCCATTGTACTTGGATCATATATTAGCCCTCCTTTCTTTTATCGTACTGACGCTTGTTCCTTTTCACTTAAGTACTCTTCCAATGCTTTTACTCTAAATAAGAATTTTCCACCAATTTTAGAGCATGGTATTTGTTTTCTTTTTACTAGTTGATTAATTAACCAGTATGAAATTCCTAAATATTCTGCTGCCTCCCTCATTGTTAGAGTAGTTCTTTGAATTTCTGGTATCCCCATATTCTCACCTCCTTTTGGAATTTTCTTGACATATTATCTTTTGTGTGGTAAGCTATTGTTATAAGTAATCAATTACTGACTTAGTACTGTAATTTTACTGAAAAGTCAAGTCCTAACTGGTTCGCGCTCCTGTAATTGATTTTATGTAATAATCACTTACTTTGGTAAAAGTATATCAGTAATCGATTATGTTTGTCAAGGGCTTACTGTAAATTTTTTATAAATTTTTAGGAGGGATTCGTATGAATCTGAATTTTAGTGCATTTGAAGGAAAAAATATTTTTAAATTTGCTAAATATGATATTAAAGAAATAAACAAAAAGAAATATATATTTCCTGATAGTATAAATAAAGAACAATCTAGTGGTGCTCCATTAATTGATATAGAAAAAGACTTTGAAGAATCTGTTTTAATAGATCTATTAAATATTGGTAAATTAGCTTTTTATAATGAAACTGATATAGAAAAAAGTGTTTTAGACTTTGTAAATAAATATTCTACATTAGGATTAATAAACGATTTACCTTTGAATAAATACTTTTTCTTAGATGATAAAATCATTTTAAAAGATTATAACTATATTGGAAATTCTGATTTAACAACAGTAGTAGATAGAAAGAAATATTTTAAATTGTTCTTCCCTACTTGTGATGATAATCAAATTAAAGAATTAATTAATAATGTAACTAAATTAACTGAAACTCCTGCCATGGAAAAATACATATTATCTGATGTAAATAAATTATTATCAGGATCAAATTTATATTGTGAACCTTTAGATATGTTCATTCAATATGCTAAATACTTATATAGTTTATTAAATAATATTTCTAATGAAGATAATTACAAAATAGATGAATTATTAAAACAATTTGAAATTAACAATATTAAAATGAGTTTATCTAGAAAAGAAACTTTATCTGTTGAATTTCAAATTACTTGTTTAAAGCAATATATAGATTATTACTTTGCTAAAACAGTAGCTAAAGATATTAATTTATTAAAGATATGTAAGTTCTGTAACAAGGCTTTTCTTGCTGTCAATCCCAAATCTGAATATGATACTCCTCAATGCAAGAATAAGGCTAATGTTTATAAAAATAGAGCAAAAAATAAATAAACGTCAAGATTCAATTCTTGTCGTTTATTTTAGCTTAACAAATTTTTAAAATTATTTCTAAATATATTATTTACTTTATTGCAATCTATCCTTTTAATTTTTGCAATATACTCAATTATTTCTTTCATAAATAAAAAGTCATATACATTACTTTCAGTTGCCAAAGGTGCATCACTCTCTATAAGCATTCTATTAATAGGTATTTTTTCAATAATCATTCTTCCTTTTTTTGTATTTAACATTTTAGGGTTTATTGAAAAATAGAAATCTCTTTTAATACATAAATTTAATTCATCAATATTACCAGAAAACCAGTGCATTATTACTTTGCAATTAAAGTCTTTTTTTATTATTTTCAAAATATCTGTTACTGAGTTTCTAGAATGAATAGATATAATTTTTTCTCCTGTTTTTTCACATTCGTTGATTATATGTTCAAATAATTCCTGTTGCTTTTCATAATCATTAATATTTTTTCCTTTGTCTAACCCAATCTCTCCAACATATCTAGCATTTTTAATTTCCTCATCAAATAAATTTATTTGATAACTGTATTTTGTTATTAGTTCAGGATGAAATCCTAATGCAAATCTTATATATTTAAAATTGACAAATTTTTTTGAATATTTTTTATATAATTCTGGTAAATTTGTCATTGCTATAGTATATGATTTTTGATTTTCAATTTTTTTCATAATACTACTCATATCTTTAAATAAATCCATATGTAAATGTGTATCATGGAAAAATATTTCACTCATAATAATCCTCCAATATAGCTTTTAATTCATCTATTCCTCTATTATATAAATCTGCATATAAATTTATGTTTTCTTTAATTTCTCCCGATAATTGAATTTTCATAATTGCAGAATTTTTATTATATCTCTTAATTCCCAATAAATAAGAATTTAAATTTTCTTTTGCAACTTTATATTTTTTAAAATCTTTATCTCTATACTCTGTTTTATCTATTCCAATTCCTTTCTTTATTGAGGCTCGTCTTACTATGCATGGTAAACAATATCCACAATGTTTAGCTTCAACTTCCTTAAACATTCTTCCCGCATCGGGATGTGAACATGACATAGTTTTATCAATATTTTCTTTTAATAGTTCTATGTTTTTGCATTCTAAAATCATTTCACCTTTTGTTTTAAACTGATATGGATTTTTTATTTCTATTGTAAATCCTAATTTATTTAATAATTCTTTAAACATCCCCATATAATATGGATGAGTTGTTCTTGTACTACTACTTCCAAGTCGTGAATATGTCAATGGAATATTTAAAGATATTAGTCCATTCTCTGGTATTATTAATTTTACATTTTTATTTAATGTAGAAGCAATTGCTATTGCATGTGAAAAAAACATAAATGATCTTGTTCTTGTTGTATCTTCTACCCCTTCCTTAGCTGCAGCATAGAAACTAAAAAAGTTTTCCTCATTTATTCCATATTTTTCTTTTAAAATATTTTTTAAATATTGCTGAAATTCTCTAGTTCCTTTTCCTCCACCATAATGGCTAATAAATATAACATTTTTATTTTCTTCTAATATATCAATTGCACCTATGAAAGAATCTAATCCTCCTGATAACATACAAATAACACTATCATCACTTTTTTTATCATTTATTTTATTTAGATACTTTTTTTCTTTTTCTGTAATTTTTCTTTTTCTAAACTCTATTTTCCATGTATCTCCACTTAAAAAATTCAACATGTTTTGTAGTAATTCTTTATTAGAATTCCATTTTTCTAATTCTATAACTGGAATATTCATATTTATATTTCTTGACCAAGAATCTATTGACACATCCCTTGAATGAATTCTATCTATATAAAAAACAAATAAAGATATATATAATAAATCAATAGCAATGTTTGAATACTTTCCAGTTACATTTTTATAAGACTGTTCCCAAAATGTATAAGTAAACATACTGTTATCTTCTAAAACTATGGAATGTGCATTTTCTATATTAAAATCATCATTTTTTTCAATTTTGCATAAATATTTCATTATTCATCCTCCCATATTTTATAACAGTCTCTATATATTTTTTCTATTGCATCTAAATCATTATAATTGAAACTTTTAAAGTTTATATCTTTAGTAGCATTATTTACACTATAATTTATAAAATCTTTAATATCTTTTTCCTTCTGTATAACCGTTTCTATGCTTTTAGCGTATTTTTCAGCTCTATATTCTAAATCATTTAGAAATTTTGCAAACACATAGTTTTCTATATATTTATTCATTATGAAATTAAATTTGCTATCATCTAGATTATCAAAATATGTACTGTCTTCACCTGTTGTTTCAATCAATTCATTCAATTCTGTTAAAGTTTCTATTAACGCCTCTCTTCCTACTACTTCCTCTTTTGTATTGGCATTAGGAGACAAAATATTTATAAACTCTGAGAATATAGAATTAATTGATTTATCTTTATATTCTATTTTATACTCTCTTAATGTATTTTCCAAACCAGAACTAGAAATTTTATTTAGTAATCCACCTAATCCTGATACACCTTTTACTCCAGATGTTGAACTTTTTGCAATTCTGTTACTACCACCATTAGCACTCACATATCTCTTTATAACTTTTTGTCTATTTCCATTTTTAGCATTAATATACTTTGACATTGCGTTTTTTGCTTTTTTCCACGCTTCTGGATCTATTTTTTTATCATCGCCTGTTTTTTCTTCTTTTTCATCATCTTTATCAATTTCTAAATAATCGTCAGGTAATAGTTTGCTGTCTTTAGGTCCACTATACATACTTGATGTTCCCATATCATCCCTCCCTGTTAATATATTCTTTTACAGCTGAACTCAATCCATTTATAAAATCTTCCATTATTTCTTTGTTATCTAAATTATTTTTAAATGAAAGAATTAAAGGTGCCTGTACTCTTGTTATTTTTTCTGGATTAATTGATTTTAAATATTTAATTGCATCACCATGTAAATCTTTGTGTACTTCTGCAAATCTCATAAATATCTTAAAAGCATTTTTATTTAACTTGTCATCATCCATTAATTTAGAATTTAGAATTTCCAATATCTTTTGTAAATCAAGATTTCCTAATTTTTTTGATTTTTCAAGACCGTTTTTCTCTGCTATTTCTGAATTCGATAATAGCTGCTTTAAAACTTCTTTTCCCTCTTTGCTTATATCTGGTTCAATACTTGAAAATCCTTTATTAGATTCCCTTAAGAAGTATAAATACTTTGTTAAATCTTTTTCCGCTAATGATGGTTCAACATCTATCCAATTTTTAACCCAACTGTCATCTTCATATTCCTTATTATTTTGAAAATCATTATTTTCAATTTCTCTTATATGAGAAGACCTTCCTTTATCATCCAAATTTGAACTTATTGTTTCAAATAAAACAGGTTTAAAATATTCTAACAGCATAATCTTAGCTAATATTTTTCTATCTAGTTCAACATTTCTAAATGAAGCCATTTTTTCTCTCATACTTAAAGAATTTAAAAATCTTTTGCACTGTCTTGGGTTTCCATTTAATCCAGCTGAAAGAATAGGAGATAACTGTTTTGCAATATTAATTTCATCTCTTGTATTATCTGCTATATCTTTATCAAAATTAATAAGCAATTCATAATCTACATCAAAATCCAAAAATTTTTCTCTTTTTTGTTCGTTTAAGTAATCTATTAATTCAGCAAATTTTTCTGTATCTAATTTCTTCTGAAGTAATAAACATATCATATAAAATTCCATTTCTTTACTATTTAACCTTGGAATTCTAATTGGATATTGTATTAATTTTTCTAGATATTCTTTACCTATATCAATTTCTTGTCCCTTAATTTCTTTAAATTTGTTTTTTACAGCATAAGCTATTTGTCTTTCATCTGCTCCAATAATAAATACGGTATTACCTGTAAATAAAAACAGCCTAATTGCTTCTAGTGTTGATAATATTGTGTCAGGACTACATCTATCTAATTCGTCAATAAAAATGATAAGCTTATCTATTTTTGTTTCTTCTAATAAATCATCAAACTTTTTTCTAAATTCTTTAATATCATTTCTAATACTATTTTCATTCATCTCATCTTTAATGTTTTCTTTAATTTTGTCCTTCATTTCGGTATGGTCTTCTTTTGCAAAATCTGTTAATAAGATCGATAATGCACTAAATAATCCTCCTGTAGTTGCAATATCCATTCCAAAAAGGAATGATTTCTTAAATAATTTTAATTTATCTACACTTTTATATAATCCTTGAACAATATTCTTTGCTTTTTCTGATAGCTTTTTTTCCTCACAAATTTTATCTAATATACTCCCTAACAATGATGCTTTAGCATCTTCATAACTTTCAAATAACCATGCGTTAAAGTTTAAACATACTATATTCTTATTGTCCTCAAAATCATTAATTGCTAATTTTATTAAACTTGATTTTCCACTTCCCCAATCTCCATATACTCCTATTGTAGCTGGTAATAAATCTTCGTTATCAATAATATCCTTTAAAACCCCTATTAAATAATCAAAATCTAAAAAATCAATCTCTGATTCACTATCTTTCCACATATTTTTCACCTCTAATTTATTTCAATTAATATATCACATCTTTCTAATATTCTCAACGCTTTGACAAAACATTGTATTATATTACAAAATTCGACATATTAAATTTATATTACATTTTATCTAGTTTTTTATTGTTCCGTATAAGTTACTTTGTGAATCTTATTGTAATCTTTGTAACACTTGAAAAATAAAGAAAAACTACTAGAATTAACATTAAAATTGTAGTATAATCATGACAATTAAATATTAACAAACTTCCACCCATAGTTATGCTGAAAGGAGGTGAAAAAAGCAATGGCTGGAAGTATTGAAAAAAGAGGTGAAAATACTTATAGGTTAGTTGTTTCAGGTGGTAAAAATCTTGATGGTACTAGATGTAAAAAAACCAAAACTATACATGGTACAAGAAAAGATGCTGAAATAGCTTTAGCTGAGTTTATTACAGAAGTAAATCGAGGATTAGTTCCAGAAGGCAAGTCGATAACTTTTGAAGAGTTCTTTTATATTTGGGATGAAAAATATGCTTCAAAAGAATTAGCTCCAAAAACTTATTCAAGATATATTGGAATATTAAAATCTCGAATTCTTCCATATTTAGGTTCATTTCCTTTAGACAAAATCAAACCAACAGATTTAATGAACTTTTATGATATGTTAGAAAATGATACTCAAATAAAAAGAATAGCAAAAAATAATGGTCAAAGAACTTTAAAACCATTATCTCCCAAAACAATTCTAGAGCACCATAGACTAATAAGCGCCATGTTACAAAATGCAGTATATTGGCAATTATTACCTTCTAATCCTGCAAGAAGAGTTAAACCACCAAAAACTAAGAAACCTAAAATGGAATTTTTCAATGATGATGAATGCAAAGTTCTTATACAATCTTTAACAGAACTTACTGGAAGCAAGTTAAAGTACAAAGTTGCAATTCTTCTTGATATTTTCTCTGGTATAAGACGTGGAGAACTTATTGGCCTTGAATGGTCTGATGTAGATTTTAAAAATGAAACTATTAATATTAATAAATCTACTCAGTACTTACCTGAAAATGGAATCTTTGACAAAGATACTAAAACAGAAAGTTCTAATAGAATTGTTCCAATACCGGATTATATCACAAAAACTCTTCTTGAATATAAAGAATGGTATGATGAACAAAAAGACATCTGTGGAGACAAATGGATTGAATCTAATAAACTATTTGTACAAGATAATGGGAAACCTATGCATCCAGATACCATTGGAAAATGGTTTAAACCTTATATTGAAGAATTAGGACTACCTACAATTAAATTTCACGGTATTAGACATACAAATGCGACTCTCATGATTGCTAATAATGTTGATATAGCAACAGTATCTGCAAGACTTGGACATGCAAGTATTAACACTACTATAAAATACTATGTGCATCCATTAGAAAAAAATATGAGAAAAGCAGCATATGTATTACAAGACCTATTAATAGGTAACAACTAATAATCTTTTTTCAATAAAATTACAAAAATTGCTTTTTTTAAGTCTTATTGTGAAATTTTAGGCTATTTATAGCTATTTAAAGTAGCTTGTGTCCCCAAGCTGTCCCCAAGATAGCCTAAAATCCACTTTCACACAAAAAATAAAGAGTCCACAATCTCTTGCGACTCTAATTAAATTCTTGGTTGCGGGGGATAGACTCGAACTATCGACCTTCGGGTTATGAGAACCAGCGGTCAAATCCCGTTATTTCCATAGAATATTAAAAAGTGCTATTCTGTAAGGTTTCAGAACAACACTCTTTTTATTATTTCTCTTTATTTCCTTTGTTTTTCGTTTTGGTTGTGGTCAAAAAAGTGGTCAAATTATGGTAATCGTCTGGTGAGACTTCATCTATATCTCTAGCTTTCTCTTTATCTAAAATACTAATAATCCTATATTTTTTGCCTTTTATTTCAATATAACCATTTTCATTTTCTTCATAAATGGTTGCATGACTTATTTCACCGGATGTGTCATCAAAAACATATTCAATAACATATCTTCCATATTTTAAATATATCTTTACAAATTGGTCCCATAAAAATGCATTTGTTTTTTTTAAATCAGGACAATATACATCAATAAGTTCAAATTCTCTATTATTAATTAATACACTTGTTGATTCACCTTCTAAATTAAAGCTAGGGTCTTTTGTAATTGTTTTTAAACACTCTATTAATGATATATGCTCTCCAACTCCTGGGTAATCTGCTTCTGCAAAATTTTTTATACTTCTTCTTAGTTCTTCATTCATATTATTTCCTCGCTTTCTAAACTATGGCTTCACTAATTATATTACCGCAATCTTTACACATTATATCTGGATCTTGCTCATCTGCACTTTCATTTAATAATGTTCCTGTTAAATGTATACCTCCACATATTGGGCATACTGCTAATTTATATCCGATAGGAAGTGGTACACATCTACTAAATTTTATAGAATTATGTTTTTTCATTTTTTTACCTCCTCGATTTATCTTAATTATATTATAAACCGATTCGTATATTATGTGAAATACAAAAAAATTATAGAATTATAACCTTTGGTTATAACTCTATTTTCTTATTTGTTTTCTCTTATAAATTTTACTAATTGATTTAATTCTTTAAACTTATTTTTTTTATTTATATATATACCATATTCTATCGGTGGAATTTTAAATTCTGTTGTCAACTCTGATATTTCTTTATTATTCAATTCTTTTTCTATATATTCCTTACTTATAAGTCCTATAATTTCATTATCATCCTCAATAATATCCAACATGGCATTATATGTAATATATTTTGCATTTACTAATTTGTCTTCTTCAATTTCTAGTGCTTTGAGAAAATTATTGGTTGTTGCAGACCCTTTTCTAGGCAAACATATTTGCATACCTATGATATCTTCAATTCCAATTTGCTTGCCTAATAATTTTGAATCATTATTAACTACTAAAATATCTTGAATTTCTCCAACCTTTATAAATTCTATTTTATTATGATTATAGTTATCTGTTTTTTTTGAAATAATAATATCAAGTTTTTCATTTTCTAGTTTAGCTATCATATCAGATAAATCTGGAGCTAACATATTTATTAAATCTGTATCAGATATATTAATTGTAATATTCTCATTAATATTAGAAAATTTAGTTAATATTTTACTAAACATTTTGTACATACTTACATGTACTCCTAAATTTATATTTCTGTTTTTTCCATATTTAACAAAAATACTATTTAGCGTTTCTACCGCTTCTTTTGCTTCTTCATATATTTTTTGACCATCAGAAGTTAATTCTATTCCATGATTAGTTCTATTAAATAATCTTAATTCAAGAGCATTTTCTAAATTTTTAATGTGTTTTGTAACAGCTGGCTGAGAAATATTTAATTTTTCACTTGCCTTTGTTATATTTTTCTCGTTTGCAACAATTGTAAATATTCTATATAATTCTAGGTCTACCATATTTAAATCTCTCTTTCTACTTGTTTTTGGTCTAATAAATATTCTTCTCCTACTTTCATTGTTGTTGCTCTATATGGCATACGTTTCTCAAATTCCTGACAAACTTCATCTGATGTACAATGTGCTAAATAAACTCCTTGTACATTATTATTTTGCATATATGATATTGTTTCTAAAGTACTTTCATCCACATTCTTTAAGTGAAAACCTCCTATAACTGCCAGTATATTTCTTTCACCTGTTATTTTTTTTGCAAATTCAACCGTATTGCATATTCCACTATGTGCACAACCTGATATTACAATTAAACCTTTTGAAGTCTTTATTGCAATCCCTGTGTCATCTATTGCTGCATCATCAGTACCATCTTCTTTTGTCATTGGAAAACTCTTTGTTTCAAAGTCAGTTTTTCTTTCTATTTGACCTAAAAAGAAAATATTTTCTGTTATTTTATATGGTTCTGTAGTTTGTATTAAATCAAACTTTTCTGATAATTCTTCTACCTTTTGATTTAATCCTCCATAATTTCCTGTTCTTTTACTTACTCTATAACAATCGCATCCCGGACAGCATATTAAAGGAATCTTTTTATCTATATGTTTTAAACCATTTCCATGGTCATAATGTCCATGACTTAATACGATTGTATCTAGATCATCTAAATTTACACCTAATTTTTTAGCATTTTTCTTAAATATATCAGTTTGTCCTGCATCTAACAAAATTTTATATCCATCAACTTCAATATATAATGAAAGTCCATGTTCATTTTCTAATTGTGGATTATTTTTTCTATTATCATTTAAAACAACTATTCTAACCATATATTCCTCCTAAAACATATATTACAATTTTAACATATTTTTCTATTTTTGTATATGTTTTAAACCAAAACGCTTTTATTTATAACAGATTTTTCTTAATTATTATGTTATATAATTTAAGTTCTTTTGTCCATTTAAATAGATGAATTTTTAAAAAAATTTAAGAATTTTTCAATTTAGACTTCAAATTTGCCTTCTAGATTACTTTAATAAGTGAGAAAATTATTTTTCATATATCATACTCCCACAAACTCAATTTTCCTTTTGCCTCTATCGGTTCATCAAATACTTCTGCATTTTCTAGCTGCCATGCAAATTTTTCAATAAATGTGCTTATAGCATAAACATCTTTATTCTCTTTTAAACATTTTCCTTTGAAATCATCATCACATTTTATGCAATCTACTAATGTTACTTTTCCTAATATTTTTGCACTTGGCATATCTTTTGGAATATATTTTGCTAATCTTTTCATTGCTTCTTTATCTATTCCTTTTCCTGCATGTATTAATAAATCTCCTCTATATTTAGTTTGCCAACTTCTAAATTCAAATCTTTTATCTCCTTGCATTATTAGTGTTGCCCAAGGTTGTTTTATTGTTAATACTTTCAAATCTTTCTATCCTTAAGTATTTCTTTAAATAATTCTCTAGTATTATCATATGTGATTGTTTCAATTGCCTCATCAAAATCTAACCATTTTATATCATTCACTTCACATTCCTGTGCTTTTATCTCTCCACCTATACATTTGGCAATAAATAATACTACTTGTTTTAGTTTTCCTTTATCTGTTACATATTCCATTGTATATCTTTTATTAGCATCAATTTCTACGTCTAAATTTGTTTCTTCTTTTACTTCTCTAATTGCAGTTTCAATCTCTGTTTCATTTTTTTCCACATGTCCTTTTGGAAATCCCCAATGTCCTTTTGTTTGCTTGATTAATAGTACTTTATTGTCCTTTATTATAATGCATCCACAAGATTTTTCTCTTTCTTTATTAATACTTTTACTTATTATCTTATCTAATTCTATTTCTGCTTTTTTCACAAAATAATTATCTGTATAAACTGGTATCCCTATTTTATTAACTTTTTGAATTAATTTTTCTATAGTATCTAATTCCTTGTTTTCTTCTGTTTCTATTTCTATTAAATTATCTCCATTTTTTATATCTTTAATTGCTAATTGAAATCCATCTTTTTCGTATACTACATCATCTTCTTTTATATTCATAATTTCTTTGTACCCTATTGCTTTTAATAATTTCTTAGCATCCTCTATTTCTAGAATATTACAATTAACAGATTTTTGATTTAATATATTACCAGACTCATCAAAGTTCTTGATTTTAAATGTTATTAGTTTTGTTCTTCTATTTGACATTTTTCCTATAATATCTCTTACCAATACTGCTTTAGATAGAATATCTCTTGTATTAACCTTGCCTAACTCCACTTCTTCAGGTACGAAATATGTATCATCCATTGAGAATTTATCTATTATTTTGAAGCCTTTTTCCTCTACTATATTATAGAACTCATCTAATTCACATTTAATTTTTAGTGTTATTTCATTACTATGTTTTAAACTCATCTTATTCTCCCTTCTATTTTTTCTTTGCTATTACATTGAATATATGCCAATGCTTCATTTTGCCTAAACCAGTAGCTCCATCTTTTTCAACTTCTTTAAATTCTATAATCTCAAAATCTTTAAATAATTCTATTACCTGCTCTTTTGTTAGAAAAGTCATTTCTTCTTTTGTACTTTTCCATTCGTCATTAATTCCAAAGAAATTACCAACAAAATATCCATCTTTTAAAATACTATTATTTATCTTATTCCATAATTCTTTAAAATTATTTTTATTGCAAAATGGGAGACAATAATTAGCTACGATTAAATTATTTTTTTCTAATTCAAGACTTTCAAAATTTTGTTTTTGAAATCTAAATTTTTCTAACTCTTCATTATTTAATCTTTTAGTAATTCTTTCTTCAACACTTTCTCTATCAATTGCAAGTACATTCCAATTATTTTTTATTAAATATACTGTATCGTTTCCAGCACCACAACCTAGTTCAATTGCTTTACCTGGATTATATTTTACTTTTTCAATCAAGTATTGCACATTTTTTCTAGGCTTTTCTGATTCTGTGTTATTGTAATATTTTTCTATATTTTTCATTAAATTCACCTTTATTTTAAATCATTATTTATTTTATGTATTGGAAATTTATTTTCTTTTAAGACATCTTTTATTGCTTTTGGTAACAATGGATATTCTTCTATTTTATCTAAATCTATCCATTCATATTGTAAATAATCTTTTCCTTCAACATTTTTCATTATATATTCTATTTTTTTATCTTCTTCATTTGTAAATTCTATCTTATGTACAAACATTATCTCATGATATTTTGAACCTTTCATCTCAAAAAAATTTTCAATTGTTGATATATATCCTGTTATTTCAATGTCTTTTCCTAGTTCTTCTTTAATTTCTCTTTTAATTGTATTAGCTGAACTTTCTCCTATTTCAACTCTTCCTCCAATTAGGGCATAATGGTCAGAATTAACATTTCTATGAACCAAAATTTTACCATTATGAATCATTACTCCTGCTGCTCTTACATTCAACTTATAATCATCTACATCAATTGTTATATCCATATAAATCTCTCCTCTCAATTTCCCCAATTATACCACTCCCTGTGCATAATTCCAACAAATTTATTGTTAAAACTTGTCTAACTCAGTCAACTCTCGCCATAATTGTGACCAAAGTGTGACATTTTCACTTGAAAACGCAAGAAAAAAGCACCTGCCAAAATCTAGCAAATGCTTCATTTTATTATGTTTTCCGAGTCTAGTATCAAATCATTGGTATCCGGGTTATGAGCGCCGGCAAAGGCACTTTTGAAGATTTATGAAAGTTTAAGCTTTTGTTGGTATTTAGCCATTTATAGAAGATTTAGTTTGCTGAACATTTATGCAATTTTAGGATGTTTTTGGAAGCAATTCTTCCTATTCTGGATGTTATGGATCAATGAAATCTTTGTTTTTATGAGTGTAAACAGTTGGTTCGTAGTCTTTTAACCAACAAAAAGAGATGTCAATTTCAAATTGGCATCTCTTTTTCATTAACTTTAATGATAAACCCTAGCACCTTAGCTACCCCATCTTCATCATTTGAATCCGTAACATAATTAGCTTTTTCTTTTATTTCAGGCAATGAATTTCCCATAGCAACAGAATTTGGAGTTAATTCAAACATTGATAAATCATTTTCTCCATCACCTATTGTAACTATTTCTTCAGGTTTAATTTCAAAATATTCACAAACAGCTTTAACAGCATTTCCTTTAGAAACCTTAACAGGAGCAACATCGCAATAATAATTTCTACTTGGCTTCAAATCAGAATTTTTAAAACGTTTAGACTCATTTGCAACAGCTATTCATACACATTCATTTTTTATATAATCTCTAAAAACCCTCATTTTCTCAAAATCAGTACTTGTAATAACACACTGAACAACTTGCTCCTCTACTGCAACCCTTTCTAATTCTTCATAAGAAACTTCCTTGTCCTTTTCATCTGGATATGCAGCTTCATTCATAACTAAAAGATCCTTATAGTTCAATTTTATTCTATATCCATTCTCTCTTGAATATTTTATTAATTGAAGCACCATTTGAGGATCAATTCTCTCATTATAAATTTCAACACCATTTTCTACACATTTTTTTATTTCTAATTTTGTCTTTTCAGTAACCTCTCTTTGACTATTTGTTAGTGTTTCATCTATATCAATAAAAACTGCTTTTATCATCTTCAAGTCCTTTCATTCCAACTTTTTACTACTTTAAATATTCTTTCACAAATGCATTATTCTCTGAAAACTCACCTTTCTTAGCCATTGCAATCAATTCATCAACCATTTCTTTTGTAATTTTACTACTCTTTTTCTCATAAAATTTCTTTAATGGTTTTTGTAAATCCATCATAACCTTAGTTGCCTTATTAACATTTTGCTCTCTCAATAATTTATTCATTTTCTCAATCTGATTATCATAAATCACTTTACCAATCGCAGTATTTTTTATCTGTTCCAAAGTGTTTTCAGCCGTAATATCTTCAATATTCAAAACCTTATCTGGCAACTTCCTTCCAATCAATTTTTCAAATTCTTCATCAGTAACGTTTTGAACATCACCAGTATAATATTTTTCGCAAAATTCTTTCTTTACACAAACATCATCTGAATTAATTACTACTTTGTCATTCAAAACAATATTTCTACTTGATTTTCCAACTAAAATCTCATATTCTCCAGCCTCAACTTGCCATCTATCATTTTCAATATCATAATATTCAAAACAATCTCTATCAAGAACTATATGAACATCTTTTTCTTCACCTGGATTTAAATCAACCTTAGCAAAATCTCTCAATTCTTTATCCGGTCTAAATACTACAGAATCAGCTTTCTTAACATATATTTGAGCAATCTCTTTTCCAGCAACATCTCCAACATTTTTTATTTTAAATCTAATGTCTACCTTTTCATTCTCAATATTAACTTTCAAATCAAAATATTCAAACTCTGTATAGCTCAAACCAAATCCAAATGGAAATAACACATCTTTTCCAACCTTGTCATAATATTTGTATCCCACATAAACAGACTCTTTATATTCAACAGTTATTTCATTTCCAGGATAATTATTAAAACAAGAAGTATCTTCTAATTTATTAGGATAAGTTTCAGCCAATTTACCATTTGGATTCACATTACCAAGAATGCAATCGACAACAGCTTTTCCGCCAGCTTCTCCACCAATGCATCCTGCTAAAATTCCTTTAACTTTATCTTTCCAAGGCATCAATATAGGAGAACCATTTGACAAAACAACAATAACATTTTCATTAACATTACAAATTTCATCAATTAATTTATTTTGATTTTCAGGCATATCTAAAGTTTCTCTATCAACACCTTCAGATTCATAATTCTCTGTAAGGCCTGCAAACACAAGTACAACGTCATTATTCTTAGCAACTTTAACAGCTTCACTTCTCAACTTTTCATCATTTTCAGACTCAATTCTTTCATATCCTTGAGCATATTCAACATCAATTCCATTTTGAACCAAGTTATCATAAGCATTTTCAATCTTATATGGATTAATAGTCGAACTTCCTGCACCTTGATATCTTGGAGTTTTGGCCATATCACCTATAAGAGCAATTTTCTTATTTTTTATAGGAAGAATATTATTATCGTTTTTTAATAATACAATTGTCTCTTTAGCAATTTTCTCAGCAATCTCATGATGAACCTTCTGATCATATTCAAAAGAAGTTTCTTTACCGGCTTTGTTCATTTCTAAATATGCTCCTAACTTTTCATCATATGCAAACTGATTACTTCCCTTTCTAGCAATATCAATAATTCTATCAACAGCTTCATTTAACTCTGTTTCAGAAATTTCTCCATTCTTAACAGCCTCAATAATTTCTTTGGCACCATTACCTCTTCCACCAGGCATTTCCAACTCATGAGTAGCTTTCAATCCTTTAACTCTATCATTTTCAGCACCCCAATCAGAAATAACAATCCCATCAAAATTCCATTCTTTTCTTAAAATATTATTCAATAAATGTTGATTCTCACTACAATATTCGCCATTAGCCTTATTATAAGCACTCATAATAGACCAAGGTTTAGCATTTTTTATAATCATTTCAAAAGCCTTTAAATACACTTCTCTCAAAGCTCTTTCATCAATAACCACATCAATAGTTCTTCTTCTATTCTCTTGATTATTAACAGCAAAATGTTTTACACAAGCTCCAACATTTTCACTTTGAAGTCCCTTCACATATTCCATGCCAAGAATTCCTGTTAAATAAGAATCCTCAGAAAAATACTCAAAGTTTCTACCACACAAAGGACTTCTCTTTATATTAATAGCAGGACCTAAAACAATATTAACCTCTTCTTTTCTAGCCTCTTTTCCCAAAGTTTTTCCTAATAAATAAATCAACTCTCTATTCCAAGTATTACCTAAACTAGCAGAAGCAGGAAAACACGTAGAAATCTCACTTTCATTTATACCAAGATTATCAGCCTTAGTTTTTTGAACCCTCAACCCATGAGGTCCATCTGACATAGTAATCTTAGGAATCCCATACTTTTCAAGTTCAAGGCTATGCCAATAATCATTACCAACACACAAACTTGCCTTCTCTTCCAAAGACATTTTTTCAATTACATCTTTATACTTCATACACTAAATTCCCTTTCAGAAAATACTCTAAAAATAATAAAATACTTATATCACAATTTTTATCAATATTCAATTGACATCGTAAGATATCAGGTGAACTTAGTTAATGATGTGAAACGCAAGGATCATCAGAGATACAACTATCTGGATGAAGCAAATGCTGCTAGTACTGAGGCTGAACGCTCTCGTGCAATTGACTTTTTGAATGCATGTGACTATGCAATCGCAAATTTCGTGAAACTCGACAACGTTACAGCAAAAGACATTGCATTCTTTACTTTTGTATTAACCTATAGATATTTTCCATACGTCCCTTTGATTATATATATAAAATCGTTCATATACATAACCTCATATGCCTTCACACACAAACACATTTAATAAAAAATTAACAGTTTTGCCCAAAACACTAATAATTAAATAAAAAGTATCAAAAATGGTATGCATAATATTGAGAAGCATATCATATTATGGTACAATAATAATTACTAGTTTTTAATACAAACCACATTGGCAATATTCACACAGATAGAATACTTGCCAATTTTTATAAGAAAAAACTTAATCAAAATATGGAAAGCTTAATACATCTTCAATCAGTATATACAGAAAAAATGAAGACGAACTAACATACATAATTGAAACACCAAATCACAAAACTGGAAACTTAATAACAAATGTTAATTGTAAGTGAAAAATGGTCCAACTTATAATTAAAATTTTTAGATGACATAATAATTCGAATAACCTCTTAACTGATAAAAATAAAAATTTCTTATAAGTGTCAATACTTGATTTATCAATACAGTTTAGTATTGATACGTTAAGAAATTTCTATATAATTAATCGTTAGGTTATGTAACTTAGTGGTCCAAAATTCAATTATAATTTAGAAGTTTCGTTGACTATGTTTTTAATAATAACAGAGAAAAAAATTAAACAATTTAAGTAATGCACAAAGATTTTATATCTTTCAAAATATTAATAAAGACTTAAAAGAAATATCTGAAGATTATATTTGTGATTATTCTTTATCATATAGTATTAAATGATATTGATTATATAAAGAAATGCCAAGTTTGTGGAAAGTACTTTTTCTCTGATAAGAATATTACTTTATATTGTAATGGTAAATATTCAGAAGATATTACCTGTAAAGAATATGGAATTAAAACATCTCAAAAAAGAAAAGAAAATGAAGAACCTGTATATGGCAAATATAGACAAATATATGCAAAAAAAGCTATGGCAGTAAAAAGGCATCCAGATATTCCAGAATATAAAGAAAATTATAAAAATTGGAAACCTTTGGCTTTGAAATATTTACAAGAATATAAATGTAGCACTTTGGATGCAAAAACCTTTGAAAAATGGTTAAAGTACACATCAGATGAAAAAATAAAATCTAAACTAAAAACAATAGATGAATTTAAAGATTAAGTATCTATGAAAGGAGACTTCTATGCTAATAAAAGTAAATAATATAAATATCAATTATGAAGTTTATGGACAGGGTTCGCCTATAATTTTATTGCATGGCAATCAAGAAACACATGAAATTTTTGACAATTTAATTGAAAAATTGGAGGAAACTCATACCGTTTATGCTTTAGATAGCAGATGTCATGGAAAAAGCAATAATCCAAAAGAAATTTCTTATGATTTAATGGCAGAAGATACAATTGCTTTTATAAAAGAATTAAAAATTTCAAAACCTACATTTTATGGTTTTAGTGACGGAGGAATTATAGGCTTACTAGTTTCAATAAAAGAGCCTGAGTTATTATCGAATTTAATTATTAGTGGTGCAAATATATCTCCTGATGTTTTTACAACTTTTGATATGTTATTAACTAAATTATTTTACTTTTTCACTAGAAGTAAATTTATTAAGATGATGCTTGATGAGCCTAATATTCCTTTAGAAGATTTACAAAAAATTTCTATTCCAGTTCATGTATTAGCTGGTGAAAAAGATGTTATAAAATTAGAACACACAAAGTTAATTGCAAATAATATTAAAAATAGTACATTAGAAATAATAAAAGGCGAAAAACACGGAAGTTATATTATTCACAGCGATAAAATTTATAAAATTATAAAAAAGTATTTGGAGGATTAAAATGTCAAACTTATATATAATAACTGGTCCTGCAGGAGTGGGAAAAAGTACAATTTCAAGAAGAATAGCAGAATCAGAAAATAAATCTGCACTAATTGAAGGTGATGAAATTTATCATCAAGTAGTTGGTGGATATGTTCAAGCTTGGAAAGAAGGAAATCATCTAGATACATTCTGGAAAATTTGTTTAAGTTCTATAGAAACTTATCTTGAAGATGGATATGATGTTATTTTTAATTATATTGTAAATCCTGAAAATGTTGAATTGATAAAAAATAAATTAAAAAACCATACTATAAAATTCGTTGTCTTAGTAGTTGATGAAAAATCATTACTTTTAAGAGATAAGGAAAGACCTGAAGATTGTCAAATGAAAGAACGTTGTATTGTTTTATTAAATAGCTTTAAAAATAAAAATTATAATGCTCAAAGCATATTAGATACTACAAATTTATCAGTTAATGAAACAATTGATATTATTGAAAATGATAATAGATTTATATTATAGGAGGGTACAGATGGATGTAAAATTAGATTATTCTATTACAGTAGATGAATTCTTGGAAATGGTTGAATCTGTTGGTTGGAAGACATATACAAGAGAGCAAATTGAAAAAGCATTACAAAATACAATGTATATGGTAAAAGCAACTGTCAACGGAAAAACAGCTGGCATAGGTAGAGTTGTTGGTGATTATAGTATTGTTTGTATACTAACAGATATCTGTGTAAAGCCTGAATTTCAAGGCCAAGGTATTGGGCTAAAAATCACATCAGAATTAAAAAAATTAATTGAAGATAATGTGTCTGATGGCGAAAAAATGCAAATAGAATTAACCCCTACTGCTGGTAATGAACCATTCTATGAAAAGGCTGGATTTAAATACAAGCCTGACAAAATAACTGGAATGTATTTATGGATAAAAAAATAATTAAAGGAAGGAAATTATATGAAAAATATAGAAAAAAGAGATTTATATGATATTAACAGAGTTTTAACAGGAAAAACTATCTTTAAGGGTGATTCTATTCCAGATAACAACTACATAGTTGTCGTTTTAGTATTTATACAAAATAGTGATGGAAAATTCTTAATTCAAAAAAGAAGCAAAATAAAAAATGGCAAATATGCTACTACTGGTGGTCATCCAAAGTCTGGTGAAAATAGTATTCAAGGAATTATAAGTGAAGTAAAAGAAGAAATTGGATTAGATATCAATTCAAAAGATTTAAAACTATATTATTCTGGCAGATCTGATTCAGAAAAAGTTTTTTGGGATGACTATTATATCAAAATGGATGTACCTAATATTCAAAATTTGTCCTTACAAAAAGAAGAAGTTGAATCTGTTTGTTGGCTCTCTATAGATGAGATTAATTCTTTAATGAATGGAGATAAATTTTTCAAAAATCACTATGAAGAATTTGAAATATTATTAAATTGGTTGAAGGAAGTTGAAAAAACATGCTACACAAAATGAAATTACAAGAAAGCCCATTTGAAAGAATTAAAAGTGGAACAAAAACTGTGGAATTTAGATTATATGATGAAAAAGAAGCAAGATAAACATTGGTGATCAAATAGAATTTTCTAAATTACCTGATTTACAAGAAACTATCCTTGTAGATGTATTAGATTTATATAGGGATAATACATTTGAAAATTTATTTAAAAAATTATTTGATGATGATGAAGAAATAAAAAGAAAAACATCAGCAATGTATCAATATTATAGTCATGATGAAGAAAAACAATATGGTGTTATTGAAATAAAAATTTCATTAGTAAAGTAAAATTAAGGAGCAGAATATGAGAAAATTAAATTTAATAATTGTATTTAATAAAGATTTAAGTAAAGGACTTTTCTGCATTAGAGTTAAAGAGCCATATAAGGGAAAATATAATTTTGTTGGTGGTAAAGTTGAAGAAAATGAAACCAATGATGAAGCAGCCTATAGAGAACTATTTGAAGAAACAGGGATAAGTAAAAACGATATTGAATTAGACCATTTTATGGATTTAAATTATTTTAAATACGAGAATAATTTACAAGTTTATTATGGAATTCTAAAACATGATGTAAATTTAGTTGAAGAAAAAAACAAATTAGAATGGGTAGAACTTAATCAAGAATTGTTAAACAATAATAAATTTGGTGGAAATTATAATATTCCTCACATAATAACACAAATTAAAGTATTCTTAAAAAATGGAACAGGACTTGGAAAGTATTAAAATTAGATATAATTAAAGAACTTGAAAGAAGGTAAAATGTAAATATGAATAACATTGATTTTTTAAATAAAACTTTGAAAGTAACAATTGACAGACCTCTAGGTAGTAAACATCCTAAACATGGTTTTATTTATCCTGTAAATTATGGATATGTGCCAAATACAATAAGTGGTGATGGAGAAGAATTGGATTGTTACATACTTGGAATATATGAGCCAATAGAGACCTTTAAAGGTAAGTGCATTGCAATAATACATAGACTAAACGATAATGATGATAAATTAATTATTGTGCCTGAAAATAAATCTTTTTCAAATAATGAAATACGAGTTCTAACAGATTTTCAAGAGCAATATTTCGAAAGTGAAATATTAAGAAGTTCAAAATATTTAGAATTTAGTAAAAATATTCCTGAATTATCTGTTACTAATTTAAAAAATAGCTTAAATTTTTATAAAACTGCTGGATTTAAAGTGGAATATGATAGACCTGAGAATAAATTTGCATTTATAAGTTTGGACGAAATTCAATTTATGTTACAAGAAATTGCTAATAATGATAAATGGGATGTTTCTCCCCTTTCCTATCCTTTTGGAAATGGTATCAACTTTCAATTAGAAGTAGAAAATCTAGATGAAATATATAATAATTTTAAAAATTCAAATTATAAAATAACCTTTGATATTCAAGAAAATTGGTATAGACAGGATGATAAAATGTTAGGAAATAAAGAATTTTTAATACAAGATCCTGATGGATATTTATTAAGATTTTCTGAAGATTTAGGAGAAAAGGAAGTATAAAATATGATTAGATCCATAGAACACGTTCCTTCTGCAAAAGAATTTAATTATTTAACAGACTCTGTAGGTTGGGGAACTAGAAAAAATTTAATAATTGAAGAAGCCTTAAAAAACACCTTATATTCACTATGTGTTTATGATGATGACAAATTAATCGGCTATGGAAGAATTATAGGAGATAAAACTATATTCTTATATATTCAGGATGTAATGGTAATTCCTGAATATCAAAATAAACATATTGGTACTGGTATAATGAAAAACTTACTAAAGAAAATAAATGAATATAAAAAGATTAATCCTAATATTAGAACTTATTTAGGTGCATCAAAAGGCAAAGAATCTTTTTATGAAAAATTTGGATTTATTACAAGACCTAATGAAGAATTAGGCTCTGGAATGATTTTATACTAAAAGGAGGCAAAATATATGATAGAAATAAAAGAATATGATAATAAATATGCTGACGCAATGTCAAAGATTATTATACAAAATTTATTGGAAGTAAATTCTAAAGATTATGGCTTAGAATTTGTGAGAAAATCTGTTAAAGAATTTACTCCTGAAGAAATTAAAAAGAATTTTTCCAAAAGGACAAAAGTATTTGTAGCATTAGAATATGATAAAGTTATAGGTACTGCGGGTCTTGATAAGTCTTGGTATAATGATGATGGAGAGTATTGGATATTAACTGTATTTGTTGACATGGCTCACCATAAACAAGGCATAGGTAGAATGTTAATTAACGAAATAGAAAAATTCGCTTTAACAATTCCTGCTAAAAAATTAGTAATCCCTGCATCTATTGCTGGATGTGAATTTTATCATAAATTAGGATACGAATATTCTAATGGCAAAAAGGAATTAAACGAAGGCCAAATGTATATAATGGAAAAATATCTATAGTTGGGGTGCTTATGATTAGACAAGCTAATAAATTAGATAGTTATTATATTTGTGTCAATGATGTTAAACAAACTTTTATAAAATCGGTATATTGTTTGACCTTTTCAAATATGCTTTCCCTTGTTTTATTAAATCTTCCAAACTAAAGAATTTTAAATAACTATAAAATCTTTCATTATCACTTGGACAATATTCTTCATATCCATATGTTCCCCCACAATCTTCTGGATATGCTCCTGATTTTGCCTTTATACACAATGGATATTCTATTTCTTCATTTATTTCTTTTTCTATTATTATATCATATACCCAGTTATCTCCATTAAATGTTATATTTGCTGGTATTCGTAATCTTCCCCATGTTGGTGGATGTGATTCTCTTATTGTAACTTTTATTTCATAATATTTTCTCCTTGTTTTTTAATACAAAGTTGGAAGAGATATTTTTTCAGTCAGAGTTACCATCTTCTGGATTTAATTCTATTCTCTCAACCTTTTTGATACTATCATATCTCTAACAATATAGTCATTTTTTCCATAGAATTCTAATCCTCTCTTATTTGGTCCAAATACTTCTATGTTTATTCTAGCACAATTAATCTGTTTAAAATATTCTTCTATTTTATTCAGGAGTTTTTTGCCAGTACCTTTTCCTCTGTCTTCATTTTTTACAATTAATTCTAAAATATTTCCTGTTTTTGCACAATCGTTAGTCAGTTTGTCAATTTCATCATTTTCATTGACAATTCCCATAATTACGCCATTAATGATTCCATTTTCGACAGACACAAATACTTTGCCATTTTGTTCTTTAACTTTCTTCATGTCCATCTCGTATGCTTTTTCCCTATATTGGGGCGACATTATTTGTGTATGCCAATCGTCGATGTCTATTAGATAATTTTGTAGTTCTACTAATAAGTCTTTAATTTGCTCATCATATTTTGGGTCATATTCAACAATCATTTTATTTAACTCCTCTATTTTTTATTATAATATACTTTAAATCACACTTTATATCTGTTTTGCATATAATTAATTTAATTTATAGGTGAAACAAATATGTTTTTTAATGCTGCTAAAGCAAATATAAAAGGTGGGAGAATTTCCAAATATTAATGGAACTGTCACTATTCTTTTCTTTAATAATTTTATTAATATATCCACTTTCTATCTTCTAAATTTTTTTTGCAATTCTTCTTCTTCATCTAAATTTCTTTTTTCTTCATCAATATACTCTAAAAATATTTTATTGTCAAAAGCTCCTTTTTTTTCATTTTTTTCCTTCATAATTTTGTTTACTTCTTCAATCTTATAACCTTTTAGTTTCATTATTGCGTTTAAAACTTCCATCAAATCGCCTAGCTCTTCTATACTGTTTTCCTCTATAAATTCATTAGCTTCTTCAATTACTTTTCTATTTAATTCTTTTAAATATTCCGCATCATCTAATATTTTATATTTGCTTTTTCTCCCCTTCATATTATCAATATTTTCTGGAATTTTATCTCTTACTAATTTGTTATATGTATATCTAAAGTTGCTATCTATTATCTCAATTTCTATCCCTATTACACCATATTCTTTTTCTTGTTCATGAGTATAATATTTAAGCATTTCTTCAGTTTTATTATTTATTTCTTTATTATCTTTATCTGGAAATATTATTTTAAACAAATTTTTAAAAGAATCTCCTCTATATAAATTTTTAACTCTAACCAAAATTCTTTCTTGCAATTTAGGTAATTTAAAAAATTCAATTTCATCCCCAACTTTAATCTTCCTTCTTTTTTCGTCATACAATCTAAATTCAATTGTTTTGGTTCCATTTTTCATTCTTTCAAATGGATCCTCTTTTAATTTCATTGTGTGCCTCATTTTTACTCCCTCCTATATTTATTTTTCTTATCATTTTGTCCTTAAATATAAAACTTTCTTTTATTGGTTTATCTAAATTTTCATTTTTTAATACTTCTTTTATCCATTCATGTGCATAAGTCTTTATCATGTGGATTTCTCTTCTTTTAACTTCTGTCTCGTTATTATAATAACTGTTTAAAAAAACATTAATGGAGTTTTCATCAACTCCTCTTTTTTTAGAAATAAACAAAAAACATATCACACTTGCCACATCAAATAAAGAATCTCCATATTTTGCATCATCAAAATCTATAAAGCCAATTTTATCTTTGCAAATAAATATATTATCCTTTGTTAGGTCAAAATGCAAAACAGACTTCCTCTCATTCTCTTTTTTTGAATTATGAATTTCTATTTCTTTAAGATTAAAATTATTATCTCTTGTAATTTCGTGCAAGTTTCTTAATTGAATTGCAAGTTTTCTTACAATATTATTTTTGTATTCTATATTTTCTATATTCTCAATTTTGGGCCCATATTGTTCGCCATTTATAAAAGTGTAAACAACTATGTAATTATTTTCTATGTTACAATAATAATCTCCATTTATATTTTTAACTATATTAGGAACAATAAATCCATTTTTTATTAAAAATAAGTGAAGATTAATCATTGATTTTGTATGTTCTTCTTGTTTATATATTTTAGCTATAAATTTATTTTGATTGTCAAAAATAGTATATACATTTCCATCTGTTGAATCATTTCTCTTTTCTATTATACAGTTTTCAATTTTATATTCATGTCTAATTGTATTAAATATATTTTCTTCCATACTCTTTTCCTCAATTTATTATTTAAAATATCAACGCAAAAACATGTTTTGTTGTAAATAATTATATATTGTATTTATCCAAAAAACAAGTGAAATTCTGCAAAACTTGTTTTAAAATTTTGCGCTAATTACTCTAAAATACAAATAAAAAGTTCTAGCTAATTCCTAGAACTCTTATTTTATCTGGTTGCGGGGGCAAGACTCGAACTTGCGACCTTTGGGTTATGAGCCCAACGAGCTGCCAACTGCTCCACCCCGCGATATTTTTACTTACTTACTAAGTATACCCCTATTATCCCCTTTTGTCAATACTTATGAAAAAATTTATCCTTGTTATTATTTTTTTATATTTCTATTTTTTCCTTTATTTCTTCATATTTGGATTCTCCTATACCTTTAACATTCTTTATATCTTCTATATTTTTGAATTCCCCGTTTTCCTCCCTATATTTAATTATTTTTTTTGCAGTTGATGTTCCTATTCCTGGCAACTTTTGTAAATCTTTTTCGTTTGCGAGATTTATATTAATTTTTTCTTTATCATCACTATCACCGATGTTTGTTGTAATATATTCTATATTTTTATCTTCAATATTTGGAATATATATCTTCATACCATCTTTTAAGACATAAGCTAAATTAATTTGAGTTAAATTTGCTTTTGAAGTTGCTCCTCCCGCTGTTTTTATTGCATCTATAACCCTTTTTCCTTCTTCCAGCTCTATAACTCCTGGTTTATTTACTTCACCTGTAATATGAACAACAATTGTTTTTTTCTCTTCTACTATTTTATTCTCTTGCTCTCCAAAATATTCCTCATAATTGTAATTATTATAGTTGTTTTCTTCAATTTTCTTTAGTAGTATTACAATAAATATAGTTAAAGTTGCTATTCCAATTATAATAATTATTTTGATATTATTATTTATTTTTTTCAATTAAATCATTCCTTTTTTGTTTAATTTTAGTATTGAATTTTTCAGACACTTAATATATAGTTATATTAGAGGAGTTTATATGAGACGTATAAAAAAAATTATTTGCTTTTTAATAATTATTTTTAATATTTTATCAATTAATAAATTTTGTAACGCTGCAGAAATCAATATATCAGCTCCAGTATGCGTTCTTATGGAATATTCAACCGGTAAAATATTATTTGAAAAGAATTTAAATAAAATGATGTATCCTGCAAGTACCACCAAGCTTATGACTGCAATTTTGGTATTAGAAAAATGCCAACTAACTGATGTTGCCACCGTAAGTAACAGTGCCGTTGATTCTGTACCGGCTGGTTATTCCACTGCATATTTGCAAAAAGGTGAGAAATTAACAATAGAGCAATTATTGCATGTATTATTAATTCCATCTGCTAATGATGCTGCAAATGTGCTTGCAGAACATGTTGGTGGCTCTATAACAAATTTTGCCAATATGATGAATTCTAAAGCTAAAGAAATAGGTTGTGAAAATACAAATTTCAAAAATCCTAGTGGTATTCATGATAAAAATCATTATTCGACTGCTTATGATCTTTCGCTTATTGCTAAGCATGCTATGCAATTTCAAACGATAAAAGATATTGTTCAAAAAACTGTATATAACCTACCTAAAACAGATAAATATAATAGTGATAATAGAATTTTTTATAACACAAATCTACTATTATCCCACCATTCACCAGATGATTATTATTATCCATATGCAACTGGATTAAAAACTGGTTATACTAATCCGGCAAAGGATTGCATAATAGCCACTGCAAAAAAAGTTGATTTAGAATTAATAGCTGTTATTCTTGGTGCAGAAGATACCAACGGAAGTTTAGTACCTAAATTTTTAGATTGTAAAAAACTTTTTGAATATGGTTTTAGTAATTATTCGTATAAGAATATAAAAAAAGCTAATTCAGTTGTTACAAAAGTTAGTGTATTAGGTGCTACCGAAGATACTAAAAATTTAAATATCTTAGTTAAAAACGATATTAATGTATTTTTGGAAAATAATTTTGATATTAACAATTTAGAACCTAAATTAGAATTAGATACTCCACTTGTTGCTCCAATAAAAGGAGGAAGCACAATTGGAAAAATTACCTATGATATTGATGGAATAATTTATACATCTGAATTAATTGCTGAAACTGATGTTAATATTGTTAACTTTGTTTTAATTATTTTTAGACTTGGTTTAATCTTACTTGTAATATTTATATTTTTTGCAATTTTTAGGAGAAGTTAGAAGCTTAATCTTCTAACTTCTCTATACTATCTTTACCTAAAATGATAGTTATATCTATATTTTCTGAATAATTTCCTGTTGATATATTTCCTATTTTAATAGCATTTTTTATTTCTGATATTGCAGTTTCAGATATTGAATTTCTATTTATTATTGTTGTCCTAGTTGTTTTAGAGGTCTCTCCTGTATTTTTTACTTTGTATCCTGCAGTTTCTATTCTATCTATAATTTTTTCAAATTCATCTTTATCGCCTGTTCCATTTAATACTTCTATTTTTATATTACTTCTTTCTTCACTGCTAATCTGAGAATTTTCCTCATCTATATTGAAAAATAGCTTATTTACTACTTTCTTTGTCTCCTCTTTATCACTACTATATATCCATACAACATTTGCATACTCTGGTACTCCTGGTAAAGCTGCTGTTTTCAAATTGTTTATATCAAATTCCACTGCATATGGTATATAATCTTTTATTGCATTAAAATCCAAGTTTGTTTCTACATATTTTTGTGCAATGTCTAATATACCATTTATTTTTGTTACACTTTTCCAACTTAACATTTTTTTTGCTAAAGCTGTTAAAAATGCTCTTTGTGTCTTCATTCTCCCTATATCTTCTTGTCCATACTCACTTGGGTATGTACTACCATTATTATTATGTCTAAATCTAACAACCTGTTCTGCTTTATCGCCATCTAATAGTTGTTCACCTGCCTCTAAATGTATATGTAAGTCCTGGCTTGAATCATCATAATTCATATCAATTGGGACATTAAAAGTTACGCCGTCTATTTCATCTACTAAAACCTTTAATGCTTCTGTATCAACCATTAGATAATATTTAACATCTATTCCCGTAAGATTACTCACATATTTCATTACCTTTTGTGGTCCATTTTCTGTTTGATATACAGAATTTATTTTATCCCAGGCAGTTGCACTTGACTTATAATCCCCTATAAATGTATCTCTTGGTATTGACAACATAGCAGCTGATTGATCTTTCGGGTCATATGAAGCTAATATTAAAGTATCTGTCAAATTTTGACTTTTCCCTAAAATTAGGCAATACATTTTGTCTAATGATAAAACCGTATCTTTATCATGCCCTATAGCAGTCATCAATAGTCCTTTTGTTCCTCCTCCATTTTTATAAACCTTATAACCAAAAATCACTCCAATCGCTAGTAATATAAATATTATAATAAGTAAAATCTTCTTACCAATTCCCTTTTTTTTCTTTTTAAATTTTATTTCGTTTATTTCTTTTGTGTTTTTTTCCTTCAAATTTATCACTCTTTCTTTTTGTTCTGATTCTATTTATTAAGTATAGCAAAAAGAAAAACAAATATCAATACAATTTTTTACAAAAAGTATAGACAAATTTTCAAAAATGTTGTATTATGGTAAAAACTGGGAGGTGATATTATATTTTAAAATTAATAGACTATTTTTTTATTATCTTTATTTTTAATCTTTTTATTGTTTTTTACTCAATTTACAATTTCTTCGACATTAATATTTCCCACAATTTGCAAGGTTCTAAATTAAATATTAAAATCAAATAATGGAGGTGATTTTTATTGCACACTTTATTTTCGTTTTATTTTTATCTTCTATTTTCTGTTTGTTTGGTCTAAAAATCTTCTATCCTATTTTTACATCATCTACAATTATTATTGAATACGGGTTACATCCATTTGACATTTGTATAGAACAACCTTTGATTTGGAAATACATAAAAATTTTATTTGTAATCTCATATATTTTTTCATCCATTATTCTTTCTAGTTCATTTTTTTCATTATTTATCCGTCCATTTATAAAAACTTTTTCTAAAAAGATTAAGCATCCCAAACATATATCATCTGTTAATTCCAACGAACTCTCTCTTTTTATAGGAAAAAATATTTTTACAGATGAGAAAATATTTTTACCTGAAAAAAGTCTTTACCAAAACATTTTAGTAACTGGAACGATAGGTACTGGAAAAACGAGTAGCGCAATGTATCCTTTTACACAACAACTAATTAAATATAAGTCCAATAATTTCGAAAAAAAGATTGGAATGCTTATTTTAGACGTTAAAGGTAATTACTATAAACAGGTTAAAAAATTTTGCAAAATATATAATAGAGAAGAGGATTTAATTATAATTGAACTAAATGGAAATTACAAATATAACCCTTTACACAAGCCAAACTTAAAGCCTTCTGTCTTAGCAAATAGATTAAAAACGATTCTTTTGCTGTTTTCTAAAAATAATACAGAATCTTTTTGGTTAGACAAAGCTGAGCAGGTTTTAGCAGAAGCTATAAAATTATGCAGGCTTTATAATGATGGTTATGTAACTTTTGATGAATTACATAAAATAATTATGGTTAATGATTATTATCTGGATAAGTTAAAAATTTTAAGAGAAAAATTTAATAATAATTATTATAATCATACCGAAACCTATGATTTACTTTCTTCCATAACCTTTTTTGAAAAAGAATTTCTAAATTTAGACCCTCGTACTTTATCTATTATAAAATCAGAAATAACACGCATTACTAATAGTTTTATTGGAGAGTATGATATTTTAAAAACCTTTTCTCCACCATTAGAGGAACTTAATTTTTTAGGTTTTCAAGATGTTTTGGAAAATGGAAAAATAGTTGTTTTAAATATGAATATCAGTGAATATGCAATTTTGTCTAAAATAATATCAGCATATTTAAAATTAGATTTCCAATCAGAAGTCATGATGAGGCTAGCAAATAATTTTCAAATTTCTAATAGAAGTGTTGCATTTATTTCTGACGAATATCATGAATACTGTACGGAAACTGACAGTAACTTTTTTTCTCAAAGTAGGGAAGCAAAATGCATTAACATTCTGGCAACACAAAGCTATACATCTCTTCTTAATACCATTAATAATCAAGCTACTGTAAAAATGATTATTCAAAATTTAATAAATAAATTATGGTTTAGATCTGACGACATTTTTACAATAGAAGATATACAAAAGCAAATTGGTAAAGAGGATAAAGAAAAATCTTCTCATTCAATTTCTGAAAATGCACAAAAAACAGTATTCAGTTATTTAACTAATTCGTTGAATTCTAAAAATTCTAACATTTCGGAAACCATTAGTACATCTATTCAAACAGATTTTATCTATGACACAAAATTTTTTACTCAAGAATTGGAAAACTTTACTGCCCTAGGCTTTTTATCAGATGGTTCCAAAATTATACCACCCCAAAAATTAAAATTAATACCATATTTTTTATATAAGGAGGATTTTCATGAAAACTTTTACTAAAAAAATTATTATTATTTTACTATTTTTTATTTTATTATTTAATATTTTTAACATTTCTTATTGTTTTTTTGATTCTACACCAAAGATAGTTACTAAATTAAATGATGCTTTTACTAAAATAGAAGAATGGCTTTTAAAGCTTGCTACTCCGGCTGCCGCTGTTGCCGTTGGAACAGGTGTATTTATGAAAAAATTTAGTTTTGGTGATGAAGAAAGAATAAGGATAGCCAAAAAGCTAATTAGAAGCTCACTTTTTTCTTATGGATTTATTTTAGCAATTGACTTAATATTATCCGCCATAAAAACACTTATAGTATAGGTGATATTTATGGAGCAACAAAATATTTCTTATATAATTTTTGAAACTATAAACAATTTGTTAAACAATCTATTGTCTTCCATTGATACAACCCTTTATGAAATATTAGATGAATTGGCTTTTATAGATACAAATATATTAAAAATATCATTTTTTGAAAAAATATTTGGTACTTCTTCAACTAATGGTTTGTTATTAATTGCAAACTCTCTATTAATTGCTTTTGTTATATATTATGCAGTCAAACTTGCTTATTCAAATTATACTAGTCATCCTGTAGAATCACCTCATCACTTTGTTTTTAGACTGCTTATTTTGGGTATTAGTATCAATTCTTCATTTTTTATTTGTGAGCAGATTCTAAATATTAATCATTTGCTTTCTTCTTCTATACAAGAGCTTGGACAGTCCATATTTGGTTTTTCTATTTCTTTTTCAAAACTTATTGAAAAATTAAATGTTGATATATATTCTATAACTTCTGACTTTAATATTTTTTCCTTTGATGGAATTTCCAAAACATTTATAACTATCAGCCTTTTTAATTTAATTTTTTCTTACTCTCTAAGGTATATTATGATAAAACTCTTTTGCCTACTAACTCCATTTGCACTATTGACATTATTAAACAATTCAACAAGTTGGTTTTTCAAATCATGGATTAGATGTATTTTTTCACTATTAATAATGCAATCATTTATTGCTCTAATACTATTACTAGTTTTTTCAATTAGTTTCAATTCTAATACTATGTCAAAATTAACTTACCTAGGATGTATATACGCTTTAGTACATATTAATTCATATATAAGGCAATTAATCGGCGGAATTTCTACAGATGTGTCAAATAATTTTGGCATATCACCAAATTTATTTAATAGGAGGTCTTAATGAATTTTATTTTTCCTCAAAATTACAATTTTGACAATAAATTATTTGGTTTTATATCTTACAGCTCTCTAATACTAAATTTAATATGGGCCTGTATAATATTTTTTATATCAAATTGTTTTTTTAACAGTCTATATATAAAAATAAGTGCAATTATCATATTATGTTTCCCATTGCTTTTGTTCACTTTTATTGGTGTAAATAATGAAAATATTGTGTATTTTCTCAAATATTTTCTTAAATATTTACTAAAAAACAAACTTTATTTGTATAAATAACATTTATTATAATTTTTTTCATATAAACTGTGTTTTCCCAAAAGATTTATTGTAAAAATATTCAGAAAATGATATAATTTGACAAATAAACTTTGGGGAGGCATTATGCTATGAAATTAGAAAATACAGAAATATTACCTTTGTTTTCAAAAACAGAAATACCAGATATTTTTTTCTCAGAATACTTATCACAAGCAAATGGTGATTTTATAAAAGTATATTTGTATTTATTATTTTTGTCTAAATATGATAAAGACGTAAAACTAAATGATTTATCAAAAAAATTAGTACTTCCTCTAAAGGTTATACAGGATGCCTTAAAGTATTGGGAAGATATTGGCGTAATTACTAAAAAAAATACGGGATATATTATTAATAATTTACAAGAAATTGAGTTATATAAAATATATAAACCTAAAACATCTTTATCTGCTGAAGAACTAAAAAAATCTGCAGAAGGTCAAAAAAGAGCTCAAGCTATAGAATATATTAATAATAAGTATTTTTCTGGGTTAATGCCTACTTCATGGTATCCAGATATTGAATTATGGTTCAAAAAATACAATTTTGACGAAGAAGTTATGATTGCATTATTTGGTTACTGCTTTGATAAATCTGCATTACACAGAAATTATATCCAAACAGTTGCTGCTGCATGGGCTAAAAATAATATCAAAACTTTTACAGATTTAGATATTTATTATGAAAAACAAGAAAAATTAAATATAATTGCTAATAATATTTTAAAGAAATTAGGTTTAAAAAGAAATTTATCTCAGTACGAGTACGCTTACATCGAAAAGTGGGTAATTGACTTTAAATATAACCTAGATATAATTGAAATTGCATTAAAACGTACTACATCTAAAGCCAATCCAAATTTTGACTATTTAGATAAATTATTAAGTGATTGGCATGACAGAGGATTTACCAATTCTGACGAAATCCAAAAATTTTTATTGGAAATGAAACAGAAAAATAAGAATGTACAGAATTTAGAAAAATCTTCTGGATATAACAAATATGAACAAAGAACTTATGATAATTTAAACAATTTATACGCAAATGTTAAAAAAAAACAAGAAGCATAAGGATGTGAAAAAATGAATAATTCTACTCTAAAAAAACTTTTAACAGAATATGAAAATAAAAGAATTAATGCAATTCAAATGGCTGATATAAGAAAAAAAGAATTATATTTGCAATACCCAGATTTGCAAAAGATAGATGACGAATTAAATTTTCTAGCTATTTCAACTGCCAAATCTCTTATAAATAAAAATGATCCCACTCTTTTAGAAAAATTTCAAGAAAAAATTAATGTTTTAAAAAATAAGAAAAAACAGGTTTTAAATTCTCTCGGAATAAATGAATCTTACTTTTTACCTAAATTTGAGTGTAATATATGTAAAGATACCGGATATATTGTAGAAGGCTCTAATTCTATAATGTGCAATTGTTTAAAACAAAAAATATTTGATTTGGAATATAATAAATCAAATATTTATAACATAAAGAATCAAAATTTTCAGAATTTTAATGAACTATTTTATTCTGATAAAATAGATGAGTCAAAATATCACTCAGACGTTTCTCCTAGAGAAAATATAAAATTAATAAAAGATATATGTTTTAGTTTTATCAATAACTTTGAAAAAGCAGAGGAAAAAAACTTGTTATTTACTGGCAATACTGGCTTAGGCAAAACTTTCCTTTCTAGTTGTATAGCAAATGAATTAATTAAGCAAAGAAAAACCGTTTTATATCAAACAGCTCCTGTAATGTTAGATACAATAATTGACTACAGGTTTGGCAAATCTAATAATTCTAATATTTTAGAAAGTATATTAAATGTAGATTTATTAATAATTGATGATTTAGGCACAGAATGTGTTAATAACATGAAATTCACTGAATTATTTAATATAATTAATACAAGGTTGTTAAATCAAAAAAATATAACTAAAACAATAATTTCTACAAATTTAAGTTTACAAAACTTATATAATACTTATGATGAAAGAATAGTTTCTAGAATAATTGGGGATTACAATATTTGCTATTTTTTCGGAGAAGATATAAGATTTAAAAAAATCTGTGATTAATCAATTAATCACAGATTTTTTATATTGTTATCTTTCTTCATCTCCTGTATCACCAACTTCTTCTGTACCGTGAGGAGGAACAAATCCTTTATCCATTGCAGTGAATAAAATACGTTTCCTTAGATATCCTACATCGTTGATTCTTGCACCTTTTTTACCTCCGTTTTTTTGCATTATTTCTTCTGCTAATTCCATAAGTTTTTGTTGCTTTAGTCCATTTGGTAGTCTTTGACTCAGTATTGCTACTATACTTTTTTCTTGTCTTTTTACTACAGCATCTGTTTTAAGCTTATTCAATCTTTTATAAAAAAACTTTGAAATTTCTTCCACATTTTTGTATCCTTCTTCCTGCCCAGAGCTTTTAGTTATTTCAATTATTAACTCCATATTTTCTTTCATAAATTTTCCATATATATCTGTTAATATTTCTCTCTCCTGATTATCTGATATTACGTCTGGATTATCTACTACCTCGTCAGCCAAAATACTTATTTCGCCAAGGTTTTCAATAAGAAGCATTATTGGGTTTACTGAATCTTTTTTAAAATTCATCATATTATTCACTTTCTTCCAAAGATATTTTTTCTATGCTTACTACCTTACCTTCATTTGTCCTCATTAAAGTTACTCCCTGCGTTGCTCTACCCAATATACTTATGTCTTTAACATTTAATCTAATTATAGTGCCATTGTCAGTTATAAGCATAACATCTTCTTCATCTGTCGCTATTCTTATTCCAACTATATCTCCAGTTTTAGGTGTTACTTTATAAGTTATTACACCTCTTCCCCCTCTATTTTGTACTCTATATTCTTCTAATTCTGTTCTCTTTCCAAATCCATTTTCTGTTATGGCAAGAAGGGTACCTTTAATGTTAGAAATAATAGACTCCATACCTATTACACTATCATCTTCATCAAGTCTAATTCCAATTACTCCTTGCGCAGTTCTTCCAACTGGTCTAACATCTTTTTCGTCAAATGTAATGCTCATACCTTTTTTGGTTACCATTACAACATTGTCTTCGCCATCTGTTAGTCTTACATCTATTAATTCATCATCATCTTTTAATGTGATTGCTAATAATCCCGTTTTTCTTGCTGAATTATACTCTGTAAGTGCAGTCTTTTTTATTAGTCCATTTTTAGTTCCCATCAATAAATATTTTCCTTCTGAGAAGTTATTGATTGGTATAACTGCGGATATTTTTTCGCCTGGATCTAGGCTTAATAAATTAACAATTGCTGTACCTTTAGCAGTTCTTCCTGCTTCTGGTACTTCATATCCTTTCAATCTATATAATTTTCCTTTGTTACTAAAGAATAATATAATATCATGTGTGGATGCTGTAAATATTTGTTTCACAAAATCTTCTTCCCTTGTTGCTATACCTGTTATTCCTTTTCCTCCTCTTTTTTGGCTTTTATATGTATCTACAGGCATTCTTTTTATGTATCCAAAGTGAGTTAATGTTATTACGCTTTGTTCTTCTTTAATTAAATCTTCTACATCAATTTCGCCTTCGGCTGCTGCTATTTTTGTCTTTCTTTCATCTCCATATTTTTCTTTAATTTCTGTTAATTCTTTTTTTATTATATCAAATACTAGTCGCTCACTACTTAATACTTCTCTATAATATTCTATTAATTTCATTAGCTCATTGTATTCTTCGTCTATTTTTTCTCTTTGCAAACCTGATAGCGTCTTTAATCTCATATCCAATATAGCTTGAGCTTGTATATCAGATAATCCAAATCTTTTCATTAATCTTTCTTTTGCATCATCATATGAGTTTCTTATAATATTAATTACTTCGTCTATATTATCTAAAGCTATTTTTAATCCTTCTAATATGTGTGCTCTTGCTAATGCTTTGTCTAAATCAAACTGTGTTCTACGCAATATAACTGTTTTTCTGTGGTCTATATAATAATCCAAACACTGTCTTAAAGTTAGTATCTTTGGTTCTCCATTTACCAATGCTAACATTATTATTCCAAATGTATCTTGCATTTGTGTGTTTTTATATAGTTGATTTAATACTACTTGGGCATTTGCATCTCTTTTTAATTCTATAACTATTCTAACTCTATCTATTCTATCTGATTCATCACGTAAATCTGAAATTCCCTCTAGTCTTTTTTCTCTAACCAATGAAGCAATATTTTCAACTAACTTTGCTTTATTTACTTGATATGGCAAAGAATTAACAATTATTCTTTGTCTATTATTGCTTGTTTCTTCTATTTCTGCCTCTGCTCGTACTGTAATTTTTCCTCTACCTGTTAAATATGCCTCTTTTATTCCTTCTCTTCCTATTATTATGCCTTCCGTAGGAAAATCTGGCCCCTTAATTATTGATAATAACTCTTCATCTGTAACATTATCTTCATCAATTATTTTAATAATTCCATTTATTACTTCTGTTAAATTGTGAGGAGGTATGTTTGTTGCCATTCCAACTGCTATACCCGAAGATCCATTAATTAATAGTGTGGGTATTTTAGATGGAAGAACAGTTGGCTCCTGCAATCTATCATCATAGTTTGGCATAAAATCTACTGTATTTTTTTCTATGTCTGTAAGCATTGTTTCTGCAATTTTAGCCATTCTTGCTTCTGTATACCTCATTGCAGCTGCACCATCGCCATCTATTGAACCAAAGTTTCCGTGTCCATCAATTAATCTATATCTCAATGAAAAATCCTGTGCCATTCTTACCATTGCATCATAAACAGAAGCATCTCCATGTGGGTGATATCTTCCTAAAACTGACCCTACAGTATTAGCGCACTTTCTATATGGTTTATCTGAAGTAATTCCATCTTCATACATTGCATATAAAATTCTTCTGTGAACAGGTTTTAATCCATCTCTTACATCTGGTAAAGCACGAGATACAATAACACTCATTGCATAATCTATATAGGATGTTTTCATCTCTGTTTCTATATCTCTTTCTATAATCTTTCCGTCACGTGATTCCATTTTTTTACCATTCCTTTCTGCCTTTTGTCTTTTATAATTATACTAAACTGAAAAAAATTATGCAAGGAAAAACGCAGAAAAAACTGTTATTTCTAGTAACTAAACTAGCATTTTACTTAATTCTATTTGTTCTTGAGTTAAATTAAAATCTCCTCCATTGTTTTTTATTATTTTATGAAGATTTTCTATTTGCCTTGCCTGTTTTAAAGCTGTTTCAAATGGCATTAATTCTTTTAACTTCTCGTTTATTTTTCTATATTCTTTTTCCATTCCATTTAGGTTTTTGTCTTTATAATACGCTTTCCAGTTGTTTTCATATTTTACTAATTTGTCTAAATTATTTATTTGATTTGTAAAGCTATTTTCAATACTTTTAGAAATATTGTCTAATATAACATTTTTTCCTTGCCTTATAAGCGTTGATGTTCCATATTTTATCCAACCTTTTTTTGTTACTTTGCTTAGTACTGAATCTAAAACATTTGATAAACTATCAATTATTCCTCCGCTTTTTATTGCCTCCTGCGCTTGTGATAAATTTTCAAAGTTTCCAGTAAATATTCCCATTGCACTTTTTCCTAAATTTATTGCAGAATTAATTGCTGTATTAATTCCTTGTTTTAAACCTCCCTTAACCAAACTATCTTTTATATTAATTATTTCATCTTCAATTAAATCTGGTAGTACACATCTTAATCCTATATTTACTGCCGTGTTAATTGTTTTTCCAAGTGTTGTTTCTAAAAATTTATTTTGCTCTTTTTCTAAATTATTTACATTTGCTATATTTTGTCCTATTTCTAAATCATTCATTTTTACTTCTCCTAACTTCTAATATTTTATTTTTTATTTTTTTTATAAAATTTTGTTTTTTTCTGTTTATTAAATATTTTTCTATAATTTTTAAATACTCTTTTTTTATATTTTTATCTATTTTATTTGCATTTTTATTTATTATTAAATTATATTTATTATTTATATCTATTTTTCCAATAATATTGTATTCAGAAAAAATTATTTTTAAAATGTTAATATCTATTGAATTTTTATTAAACTTATTAAATAAAATATTTATTTTATTATTATCTATATTCCATTCTTCTTTATATATTTTTAAAATATTTTTTGATTTCTGTATTTCCAATAAATTTGGCTCAACAATAAAAATATTTATATTACTTTTTTTTATTATATCTTTTGTATAATTAAAAAAACATTCTGAAGAAGTATCTATTATTATAACATCATAAAATTTTTTAACATCATTAAATAAATTATTAAATTGAATATTATTAATTTTATATTTAGAATCGAATAATAAATTTATTCCTGAAATTAAATCAATTCTTTTATTTATTTTAATTTTTAATTCTTTTAAACCTATTCTATCTTTTATTAAATTATTTTCTTTTATTTTTTTGGAGATTTTTTCAGAATATTTTTTGACACCTAAAATTGTATGAAGAGAATTATTTAAAATATCAAAATCTATTATTAATATTTTTTTCTTTGAATAAATTAATGATTTAGCTAAATTAACTGTGAAAATGCTTTTCCCTACACCGCCACTACCTAAAATACAAATAATTTCTTTTTGTGAATTTAATTCTTTTACCTCTTTTATTTTTTGTTTTTTATTTTGCTTATTTTTGCTATTTTGTTCTATTATAATTTTCTTTAAATCATTTATTTCTTTTTTTATTTTTTCGTTTTCGTCTTCTTTTTTGTTTTTTATTAATTTAATTATTTCTTTAATTTCTATTTTATTATATAAAATTAAATATACATTTTTTGAATATAAATTTTTCTCTAACTCTTCTTTTTTATTTTCTAAAATAATTACTATATTTACTTCATTATTTATTTGCTTAATTTTTTCTATTAAATTTTCTAATTTTTCATTACCTGGTAAAGCTTCACTTATTATTAAAAAGTCCACTTCTTTTTCAGTTTCCAGTATTTCTATTACCCCTTCTTGATATTGAATATCTTTTCCAATGACAATAAAATCCTTTTCCTTTTTTAGTTCATTATTAAGTTGTGGTTCTGCTAATGCGGTAATTATTTTCTTCATTTTTTATCACAATCCTTTTTCAATAATATTTTTTTCGTATTCTGCTGCATCTATTTTAGTCAAAATATGTTCATTTCCAACAAACATCAAACATTCTCCTCTTTTTAGAGATTTTATTTCTATTTTTTCCTTTTCAGAAAGATTAGTATATTTACTTAATAATATTATATTTTCTTCCTCTAGTGCAAAAAACGTTTTTATTTCTGAATTATTTAAAATACTTTTACCATATATTCCTTCTTCCAAACTAAATAAATCTGATATATCTTGAGTTATTGCCACACTACTTCCGCCAAATTTTCTTATTGTTTTAAATATTTTATATATAAAACTAGCAACGTCTTTATTTGATGTTACACCTATTAATCTCCAAATTTCATCTAAATAAATTGCCTTTTTTATATTTCTATCCTTTTTTATTCTATCCCAAAAATAATCAACAAATAAATACATTGCATATTTTAAATTTTCTTCTCCCATCTCGTAAATATCTGCAACAATTAATTTATTATTTAAGTTGAGGTTTGTATAATTATTAAAGAAACTTAATGAACCTTTCACAAATGGAATTAGCCTTATTTTTAATATTTTTGTTTTTTCATCTTCATCAAGTAAATTACACAAATCCTCAAGTAATGGCATATCATATGTGTCTTTAAAATCTGGTTTTATATTAATTTTATTTTTTTCAATTTTATGTAACGAATTATCATCAAATGTTATACCTTTTCTTTTATACAACTCTATTAGTTTTTCTTCTAATATTGCTTTTTCCTCCTCATTTATATCTCCGAAAATCAAATTAAAAAATCCTATTAGTTTACCAATTTTATTTGCTAAGTATCCTGTTTCACCATCTTCTAAGCTATCTTCTCTTATATCAAATATATTTATAAAAGTATCAGAACCTGGTCCAATTTTTATTAATGTGCCATTTAAATTTTTGCATAATTCACCATATTCTCGATCTGGATCTATAATATATTGTTCTATCCCTAATAATCTATATCTTAAAATTAATAATTTTGTATAAAACGACTTACCTGCTCCACTAGTTCCAAAAATGCAAATATTTGCATTTTTGTATTTATTTGTATCATATCTATCCACAAATACTAAAGAATTGTTATAAATATTAGTTCCTACAAAAATTCCATTTTCATCAAAAATTGCAGATGAAATAAATGGATATGTTGATATTAATCCTCCTGTTAATACATTCCTTTTTAATACATTTTTTAAATCTTCATTATTTTCCATTATTGGTAAAACAGACAAAAAAGCTTGCTCTTGCCTAAAATATGCTTTACGTGTTTGCAATCCTTTACTTTGTAAAAGTCCTTCTAATTTATTAATAAAATACTCCAATTCCTTCAAATTTGTAGAAAATGTTGTTATATAAATATATAAAAAATATAAACTCTCATTATTTACTTGTAGTTCTTTTCTTATATATTTAGCGTCATTATACGTAAATGCCGCAATATCTATGTCTTGCCTATTTTGATTATTTGTTTTTAAATCTACGCCTACATTGCCTATATGATAAGTCAAATCTTTTATTGTTCTATATGTATCTTGTTTTTCACAAAAAATAGATATGTTTAGATTAATATTTGTATCTATTATTGTTTTTAAAATTAAATCTGTTTGCTCCCTGTAATAATTAGTTATTAATATACTAGAATAGTACATCTCATCTATTTCTATATATTGTGGATTTTTTAAATTAATATATGTTGGTGCTATTTCTTTAATTTCGTCATAAGTTCCTTGTAAAAAAATCATCTCATTTTTTTTATTTTTATTAAATATTTTATTTATTATATTAATATTTTCATCACCTCATTTTTTAATTATTTAAATAAATTCTGGAATTTAAAAAAGAAAATAAAACATTTTTTGAATCATTAATATTATTTATATCTATAACACTATTTCCACATCTGCTTAAGCAATCTTTTATCTTAAAATATTTATCATTTAAGTTTTCAATCGCCAAATCATCTACTGTTTTAATTTTTTTATCATCATTTTTATACTTTAATATTATATAAAAATTTTTTGATGATGATTTTTTTTGATGATTTAATGATTGAATATATTCTATATATTTATTTGAATACTCTGATATACTTTTTTCTTCTTTTTCCTTTTGACAATTTATATTGGAAATATGTTTAGATAAATCTTCTTTTTTACTTTGAATTAAAATTTGAAAATTAAAATCGCATGTTTTTAAAAATATTTTATATGAATTTAAAATTGCCTCTTTCTCCAATTCCGATTTTAAATTAAAATTAATTGGATATATTTTTATTATTTTTATATAAGAATTATTTTTTAATTTTATAATTCCATTTTTTAATATTCTTTCAAAAGGCAACCATTCTTGAATAGAATTATTTTTTTTCATAAACCTCCTTTTTTATAGAATTAAAAATATAAATTTTAACTATAATTAGATTACAATAATTTGTGCTTTTAGTCAATGTTTTTCGTATTCCATTTTTCGACATTTTATTTTATTTTATTTTTATGTATAAAAAAAATTAAATTAGACATAATATTAGCATAAGGTTAATATTAGTTGAACTAAGAGTAATATGGGATTTATTTTTTGAGTTTTATATTATTCGAGCAAAGATTTATAATGGTTTAATAACTTTAGATTATTATAAGTCGGCGACGAGAGTATATTGTTTGTATGTAAGCTATATTGTATTTTTTTATATTTTTAATATATGGTTGTAATATATGCAATATATTCGAAGTTAAGATTATTCTTGTATTTTATAGTGGTCATTTTTAGTCCCTTCGTGGATGAATATGGTTATTATTGGTGCATTAATAGTCGAGCAACTGATTAATATATTTGGTGAATAGCTTATTTATGCAGTAATGTATATTAGGTTAAAAGTTAGGTATATTAGTTTTAGCTGAAGATTAATACTAGCTTTATCGATAAGAAATAGCAAGGTAATATTCCTTGCTATTTCTTATTCTCCGTTATATATCTAAGTTTTTAACGAATTTTGCATTTGATTCTATAAATTGTCTTCTTGGGCCAATATCATCTCCCATTAAAATTGTAAAAATTTCATCTGCTTTTATTGCATCTTCTAGTTTTACTTTTACTAATATTCTTGTTTCCGGGTTCATTGTTGTTTCCCATAATTGTTCTGGGTTCATTTCACCTAAACCTTTGTATCGTTGAATATTAATTTGATCTCTTGCAATACCTTTTTCTGCTAATTCTTTAAAAGATTCATCTAAATCTTCATCTGTATAGCAATATATATCTGTCATTCCTTTTTTAGACAATTTGTATAATGGTGGTTGCGCCAAATAAACATTCCCATTTTCTATTAACGGTCTCATATATCTAAAGAAAAATGTTAAAAGCAATGTTCTAATGTGTGCACCATCAACGTCGGCATCTGCCATTATTATTACTTTTCCATATCTTATTTTTGTTATATCAAAATCAGCACCTATACCAGCACCAATTGCTAATATAACTGGATTCAATTTATCATTTCCATATATTTTGTCTGCTCTTGCTTTTTCAACATTAAGCATTTTACCCCATAAAGGTAAAATAGCTTGAAATTTTCTATCTCTTCCCTGTTTTGCACTACCTCCAGCTGAATCTCCCTCAACTATATATACTTCACAATTTTCGGCATCTTTTTCACTGCAATCTGCTAGTTTTCCTGGTAGTGTAGAAGTTTCTAATGCATTTTTTCTTCTTACTAATTCTCTAGCTTTTCTTGCTGCCTCCCTTGCTCTTGAGGCACTTATGCATTTTTCTAATATTGATTTTGCTACTGTTGGATTTTCTTCTAAATATGCTGAAAATTCCTCATTAACAACACTTTGTACTATTCCTGTAACATTACTATTACCTAATTTTGTCTTTGTTTGCCCTTCAAATTGTGGTTCTTTTACTTTAACTGAAATAACGGCAGTTATTCCTTCTCTTATATCTTCTCCTTGTAAGTTTCCGTCTTTTTCCTTTATTAAATTATGTGACTTTGCATAATCATTAAATGTTTTGGTAAGAGCTCTTTTAAATCCCTCTAAGTGTGTTCCCCCTTCTATTGTGTTAATATTATTAACAAAAGAATATATATTTTCTGAATATGCAGTTGTATATTGTATAGCTATTTCAATTGGAACCTCTCCATCTTTTTCTATATATATTGGTTTAGCATTTATCTTTTCTTTATTTTTATTTAAAAATTCTACAAATGAACTTAATCCACCCTCATAGTGAAATTCTGCCTTTTTCGGTGTTTCTTCTCTTAAATCTTCTATTGTAATTTTTAAACCTTTTGTTAAAAATGCCATTTCTCTAAATCTATTTTCTAATACTTCATATTCATATTCAAGTGTTTCAAATATTGTATCATCAGCTAAAAATCTTACTTTCGTACCAGTTTTATCAGAATCTCCTATCCTCTTTAATGGTTCTATTGTTTTTCCTCTTTCAAACTTCATCTCATATATGCCACCATCTCTTTGAATAGTAACTTCTACCCATGTTGATAAAGCATTTACAACAGATGCTCCAACTCCATGTAATCCCCCAGAAACCTTATAACCACTATCTCCACCAAATTTTCCACCTGCATGTAATTTAGTATATACCGTTTCTGCTGCTGATATTTTTGTTTTCGGATGTATATCTACTGGAATTCCTCTACCATTATCTTGTACACTTATTATATTCCCAGGCTCTATTTGTACATTTATTTCTGTACAGTATCCTGCTAAAGCTTCATCTACGCAGTTGTCTACAATTTCATATACTAAATGATGCAATCCTCTTACAGAAACACTACCAATATACATTCCTGGTCTTTTTCTTACTGCTTCTAATCCTTCTAGAACCTGTATTTGATCTGCTCCATATTTATGCTCGTATTTTTCCATTACTTTATACCTCCAATTTTATTAGTCCTTCTTTCTAAGGTGCTTGTGGATATGTTAGAAATATATCCTCTTGTTTCATTTTTTTCTACTGTTATTATTAGTGATTTTTTATTTTTTTCTGATACATCTATTATCTTATCACTAATATTTATATTTTTGCAAACATTTTCTAAATTTTCTTTTTTTTCTAGTGTTTCTATATTTAGAATAGCTATAATTCCATTGGTATCTATTAAGGTATCTTTTCCTATATGCAAATACACTAAATTATCTCTCCTTTTTTTACTTGATACAAGTAATAATCCACATTTTCATTAATAAAGTTTATTTTTTCTGCACAAGTTATTATTACTTGTGTATTATTTATATTATTCAAAAAATTTCTTCTTCTTTTTATATCTAGTTCTGACATAAAATCATCTAATAGTAAAATTGGCTCTTCTTCAATTTCATCATGAATCACTTGTAATTCAGACAATTTTAGCGATAATACTGCTGTTCTATTTTGCCCTTGAGATCCATAGATACTTAATTCTTTGTCATTTATGTATACCTCAAAATCATCTCTATGTATCCCCTTTGTTGTATATCCTTTTATAATGTCTAATTTTCTTCTTTGTGTTAATAAATCCATATAATTTTTCTTATTTTCACAACAAGATGTATAAATAATATCAATTTTTTCATTATCATTTGTTATTTTTTTATGTATTATGTTTATCTTTTCTATAATTTTATTTATAAACTCTCTTCTATAATTACTTATTATATTACCATATTCAACTAGCTTTTCATCCCATATCTCCAATAAACTCTCTGCTTTTCCCTCTTGTCTTATCTGTCTTAAATAATTGTTTCTTTGTTCTAATGTTTTATTATACATATTTAGAATGTATACATAATTTGGTCTTAATTGTCCTATCATCATATCTAAAAATCTTCTTCTTAGTGCAGGAGTTCCTTTTAATATATTAATATCATCTGGTGTAAATATAACAATATTTATTTTACCTAATAGCTCACTTAATTTTTTAATTTTTACACCATTTACTAAAATTTGCTTTTTATCAGAAATACAAATTAAAATGTTTCCATCTCTGTCTTTTTTAGAATACTCAACTTTTATCCTAGCATTTTCTTCACCTAATTTAATAAGCTCTTTTTCTCGTGTTGTTCTAAAAGATTTTCCAAAAGCACATAAGAAAATTGCTTCTAAAATATTAGTTTTGCCCTGTGCATTATCTCCATAAAAAACATTTATATTTTTTTTTAATTTTATTTCTTGATTCTCATAGTTTCTAAAATTATGTAATTCTACTTTGTTTATGTGCATATTATTCCTTCATTCTTATTGGTAAAATCATATATATATAATCTCCATCATCAATAGGTCTTATAATACATGGTGAAATACTTGTACCAAAATCAACATATATTTCTGGGTCATCTATTGCACGTAACGCATCCAAGAAATATTTAGGATTAAATCCTGCCTCTAGGTTTTGTCCTTCTGTAGCACAATAAATTTCTTCTTTTGCATCTCCTGTTTGATTTGTACAAGATATTATAACTTTACCTATATCCACACATACTTTAACAGGATATTTTTTTTCTTTTTCTATTGCTGATGCAGAAATCAAACTTATTCTTTCAAAACAGTCTTGAATATTTTTTCTATCTACCCTTATCCTTGTTTCCCAGTTTTCTGGAATAACACTTGAATAATTTAAAAATTCCCCATCTAATAATCTTGTTACAATTTTGCAATTTTCCATTTCAAATAATGCTTGATTTTTATTTACTCCTATTTTTACTATATCAAAAGAGTCTAATAAAATTTTATTTATTTCATTTAAAGTTCTGCCTGGTATTACAGCAACAAAATCTTTTACTGCTTCTTTTAAAGCTTTAGTTTTCCATGCCAATCTAAATCCATCAACAGCAACAACATTTAATCTATTATTTTTAATTTCAAATAAGCATCCTGTAAAAATTGGTCTATTTTCTTCTGTACTAACAGCAAAAATAGTTTTTCTTATCATTTCTTTTAAAGATTTTTGTTCTAATTCTATAGAATTTTCAACATCTATCTTTGGAAGTTCTGGAAATTCTTCTGGATTCATTGTTGCTAATTTATATAATGAACCTTCACATTCTATTATTAGTAAATTATTCTTATCTAAAGATATACTTATTTCTGTATCTGGTAATTTTCTTATAATTTCACTAAACATTATACTATTTACAACAGTAGCACCTTGTTCTATTATTTGTGCTTCATTAATAATATATTCTATCCCCATTTCTAAATCATATGTTGTAAACTTTATATCATTATCATTAGTTTGAATTAAAATTCCTTCTAATATAGGCATTGTAGTTTTACTAGCAACAGCTTTTGTTACGGAATTAATAGCTTTAAGGATATTTTCCTTTTCACAAACTATTTTCATTTTTATCGTCTCCTTATTATAATATAATTTAATATTTTTAGTAGTAGTAATAGTAGGTTATGTGGATTATGTGGAAAACCCTGTGCATATCTTATTTCCTTAAGAAAAACAATGTTAATAATTTCGTGGAAAACTAATAAAGTTATCTACAGTGTGAAAATTATTTTGTGAGTAAGTTTAATATTAACAAGTTTTATACAAACAATTAACAATTATATGTGAATATCTAATGCATTGTTTCCGTAGGAAGAGAAAGCAATTTTTTTTGCAAACACAATTTTATCAAACACAAATTTTTGAAAAAACCATATAGTTATTTATATATGAATTATTTGTCTGATGTAAGCAAGTTTTTAACACTATCCACAATTCTTTTTGTGCTTGGATTTTCTTTTACTTCATTCTCGATTTTATTACAAGCGTGTAAAACTGTAGTATGATCTCTTTTTCCAAATTTAGCTCCTATCACTGTCAATGGTTGTCCAGCAACACTTCTACATAAATACATTGCAATTTGTCTAGGAAATGTTACATCAGCAGACCTTTTTATTCCTTTTAAATCATTAACAGTAATATTAAAATATTTAGAAATTGTTTCTTGTATCAATTCTATTGAAAGTACTTTTTCTTTTTGAGTAACAACATCATTAATTGCTTTTTCAGCCATCTCCATAGTTATTGGACTATTGATTAAAGAAGCTTTAGCAATTAATTTATTTAATGTACCTTCTAATTCTCTTATATTAGAATCTATTTTTGTAGCAATGTTAGATAAAATATCGTCATCTATAATAATATTATCTAATTGTGCTTTCTTTCTTAAAATAGCTAAACGTGTTTCATAATCTGGATTTGAAATGTCAGCAATAAGACCCCATTCAAACCTTGACTTTAATCTATCTTCTAGAAAATTAATATCTTTAGGAGGCCTATCACTAGATATAACTATTTGTTTACCACTCTCATGAAGCGCATTAAAAGTATGAAAAAATTCTTCTTGAATTCTTTCTTTACCTGCAATAAATTGAATATCATCTATTAACAATACATCTATATTTCTATATTTATTTCTGAATTGTTCGTTTTTATTATCTTTAATTGCATTAATTAATTGATTAGTGAATTTTTCAGAAGTAACATATAATATACTTGTATTTTTATTATGTACTAATATTTCATTTGCAATAGCATGCATTAAATGAGTTTTGCCCAAACCAACGCCACCATATAAAAAAAGTGGATTATATGATGTGGCAGGAGCTTCTGCTACAGCTAACGCAGCAGCATGTGCAAATCTATTGTTATTTCCAACAACAAAACTTTCAAACGTATATTTAGGATTTAAGTTAGAATTTAAAGTTTGAGTGTATTGTCCTACTTGTGATATAGATGATTCTTGCTCATCTTCATTATCTTCATTTAATATAACTGTAATATCCCATTCTTTGTTTGTTAAATATTTAAAAGTGTTTTTGAATAATTCATAATAACGTGACATTATGGAATCTTTTTGGAATTGTGTATGTGCTACTAAAACGATAGTGTTATTATCCATACTTTGCAATTCTAAATCTTTAATCCATGTCTCATAAGATATTTTTGTAACTTCACCTTTTAACAATTCTTTTGTTTTTTCTAAAAATTCATCTAATTCTTCCCTCTGCATTTCTTTTTCAATCCTTCCAGTTATCCACAGAGTTATCCACAAATGTTGATAACTCTGTGTGTAAATAAATTTATTATTATAAAATAGTAAAAACAAAAATCTAGAAAAGTCTTGTTGCCCTACTGTTTTTCTATCATATCAAAAATGTAACAAAATAGTCAATACATAAAATAAATAAATGTGGAAAACTTTTAAAAATTGTGAAAAGTTACTTCTAAATATTGACATATTCATATTAAGTGTTATATAATTATACTACTTGTGAAAATAAAGTTAAATATATCTATTACGATAGAGAAATAATATGCAGGAGGTGCAAAAATGAAAAGAACATATCAACCTAAAAAAAGACAAGAACAAAAAGAACATGGTTTTATGAAAAGAATGAAAACAGCATCAGGAAGAAAAATATTAAAGGCAAGACGTGCAAAAGGAAGAAAAAAAATAAGTGCGTAAGAGAAAAGGTCACGTGAATGTGACCTTTTTGAAATAGAAAATATAGAATTTGAGTGATTTTATGAAAAAAAAGAAAACATTAAGAAAAAATTATGAGTTTAAAAATGTGTTAACAAAAGGAAAGATGTACGCGGGAAAACAAATTCTTATTTATATTTCTAAGAACAAACTCAATGAAAACTTAATAGGAATTGCAATTAGTTCCAAATTATGTAACGCATTTAAAAGAAATAACATAAAGAGGAAAATAAAAGAAAATTATAGACTAATTGAAGATAAGATAAAAAAAGGAAATAATATAGTATTTCTATGGAATAAAAACACTGAAATAGATGAATTGAACTTTCACACTATAAAAAAAGATATGGAAAATATTTTTAGCAAGGCAGGAATAATGGAATGAAAGCTATATTTATAAAGATGATTTTATTTTATCAAAAAAGGCTATCACCATTAATCAGTTCTACAGGAATTAAGTGTAAGTATTATCCATCTTGCTCGGAATATACAAAACAAGCAATAGAAAAGTATGGCTCAATTAGAGGAGTTTGTTTAGGAATAATCAGAATTTTAAAGTGTAATCCATTTTCAAAAGGTGGATATGACCCTTTAAAGTAGTAAAAAATTAAATATATTAAAAAAATTCATGCCTAAGGAAGGAATGATAGTAAATATGGGTTTTATTTCAGAAATATTTGGCTACGTGTTAAATTTTTTGTATGGAATATTTAATAATTATGGAATTGCAATAATTGTCTTTTCTGTATTACTTAGAATAATTTTAATACCAATAACAATAAAACAGCAAAAAGCATTAAAGAAAAATGCTAAACTGCAAAAAGAAATGAAAGAAATACAGGAAAAATACAGGTCAAATCCGGAAAGATTAAATCAAGAGACAATAGAGTTATATAAAAGAGAAAAAATGGGGCCATTTAGTGGTTGCCTTAGTGGGATTTTACAAATAGTAATAATATTATCTGTATTTTGGCTTGTAAGTAAGCCTCTAACATATATGAAGAAAATTAATCCGGAAATAATAGAAAAATATGCTCAAGAGCTAAAAGAAGATGGAACGAATTCTTCATATACAGAAATAGCAATAATAAATAAAAAAGCGGCAGAAGATCCAGAAGTATATATAAATATGGAATTCTTAGGATTAGATTTAAGCAAAGTACCAACACAAAGCTTGGATGATTATAAGGTATATATAATTCCAATACTGTATGTTATTTCTTCTATAATTTCAATAAAATTAACAACAAAGATGAGTAATAAAAATAATACAAAAAAAGAGAAAAAATTGTTATGTGAAGCAAACGATAAAGATAACATAAAAGAGGAAAAACAACCAGACGAAATGGAAATGATGCAACAAATGAATAATAATATGTCATATATGATGCCAATAATGTCTGTATTAATAGCAATTATAGCTCCTTTAGGATTAGCGTTATATTGGTTTATAAGTAATGTATTAATGATAATTGAAAGATTAATTATAGATAAATTTATAAATCAAAAGGAGGAAATTGAAAATGAATAGCGTAATAGCAGAGGGAAAAACTACAGCAGAAGCAATAGAAAACGGATTAAAACAACTAAATGTATCAAAGGATAAAGTAAACATAAAGGTATTGGAAAATGCAGAAAAAAGAAGCTTCTTTAGTATTTTAGCACCAAGAGTGGTAAAAGTGGAGCTAACATTAAAAGATGTAAAAGAACATTATGCTCCAATGCAAGAACATGTTAATCAAATTACTCCAGAGCAAATAGAAATAGCAAAAAAGAATTTAACAGTTTTTTTAGATGAATTCTCTACAAAGTTTGAAGATTTTGATTATGATATAAAGGTAAATGGAAATGACATAAATGTTGAATTAAAGGGAAATGATTCAAGTAAGCTAATAGGCTATAGAGGAGAAACCTTAAATTCAATACAGATAGTAATGTCTACAATTGCTAATAAAAATGTAATGGGGAAGGTAAGAATAATATTAGATATTGCAGGTTATAGAGAAAAAAGAAAAAAGGTTTTAGAGGATTTAGCAGACAAAATTTCAAAAACTGTAATAAAAACAGGAAAAACTATAATGCTAGAACCAATGCCAGCATATGAGAGAAAAATAATACATACTAGATTACAAAATAATGAGAAAGTAAAAACATTTAGTAAGGGAGAAGAACCTTATAGAAAAATAGTTATATCAAAAAATAAATAATAAAAATCAGAAGTCAAAGTTCAGATTTTAGTTTTAACACTATTTCTAACTTTGACTTTTTTAGGAGGATAATAATGAATACAATTGCTGCTATATCAACTGCGATGGGAGCAGGAGGAATAGGTATAATAAGAATGAGCGGAAAAGAATGTTTTGATATTTTAGACAAAATATTTGAACCTGCTAAAAAAGAAAATATAGATAAAATAAAAGGTTATTCTATTAAATATGGATACATAGTAAATAAAGAAACTAATGAAAAAATAGATGAGGTTTTAGTTTCATACTTTAAAAGTCCAAAAAGCTATACAACAGAGGATATGTGCGAAATTAATTCTCACGGGGGAATCGTTGTAGAAAAAGAAATTTTAGAATTATGTATAAAAAATGGGGCTATATTGGCTGAACCAGGAGAATTTACAAAAAGGGCTTTCTTAAATGGAAGAATGGATTTAGCGCAAGCAGAATCTGTCATGGATTTGATTAATTCTAAAACAAGTAGAGAAGCAAAGGCTTCTATAAATCAACTTAAGGGAGGACTTTCAAAGGAAATAAATCTGATAAAAAAACAACTATTAGACATAATGGCAGACATAGAAGCAACAATAGATTACCCAGAGTATGATATAGAAAATGTTACACAGAAGAGTGTTGAAAAAAAATTAAAATCTGTAAAAGAGGAATTAGAACATTTAGAAAAAAGTTTTGATAATGGTAAAATATTAAGAGATGGAGTAAAAACAGTTATAATTGGAAAACCTAATACAGGTAAGTCGTCGCTTTTGAATTTACTGTTAAAGGAAGACAGAGCTATTGTTAGTGAAATAGAAGGTACAACAAGAGATACAATAGAAGAGTATATTTCTATAAATGGAATTCCTATAAAAATTGTGGATACAGCTGGAATAAGAAATACAAGTGATAAAATAGAAAAAATTGGAGTAGAAAAAGCTATAAATTTAATTGATGAATCAGACTTAATAATTGCAATTTTTGATAATTCAAATAATTTAGAAGAAGATGATGAAAAAATATTGGAATTAATAAAAAATAAAAATGCCATTATCTTATTAAACAAAATAGATAAGGAAGATAAAATGAACGACGAGAATAAAAAAATAGCCAGTTTAAATAAAAAGACAATAAAGATATCTACTAAAACAAAAAATGGCTTAAATGAACTATATGATGCGATAACAGAAATGTTTGATTTTGAGGAGATAGAAAAAGGAGAAGAAACGGTTATAACAAACATTAGGCACAAGAATCAGATAAGTATGGCAATAAAAAATGTTATTAACGCTATAAAAACAATTGATGAAAATATGCCAATAGATATTATTGCAATATATATAAAGCAAATATTAGAAGATTTAAGTAAGATAACAGGCGATAATGTGTCAGAAGATATTATAAACGAAATTTTTTCTAAATTTTGTCTTGGAAAATAAAATTCAACCTATAGGTAAAGTCTTGCAAGAGTAGGGATACAAAGGAAAATGTTGAAAACAAAAGTGGCGTTATTTGACAAAAAGACAAAACATTTTTAAATATAATGGACTAAATAATAAAAAATATAAATATTGATAAAAATAGTGTTTGTACAAAACCGTGTTTCTGTTTCATGGAAAACGGCTTAAATAAGGGGTTTAATGAAAAAAGGAGAATGTATATATGAAATATGATGCAGGAAAATATGATATAGCAGTTATTGGCGCAGGCCATGCTGGATGTGAAGCAGCACTTGCTACTGCAAGAATGGGTCTAAAAACTTTACTATTTTCTACTACATTAGAAGCAGTTGCAAATATGCCATGTAATCCACACATAGGAGGAAGTTCAAAAGGTCATTTGGTTAGAGAATTAGACTGCCTAGGGGGAGAGATGGGCAAGAATATAGACAAATCTTTTACACAAATAAGAATGTTAAATACATCAAAAGGACCAGCTGTGTATTCTTTAAGGGCACAGGCGGACAGAAAAAAATATCAAGCAGAAATGAAACATACATTGGAAAAACAAGAGAATCTATTTCTTAAACAAGCAGAAATTGTGGATATATGTGTAGAAAATGATAAGGTAAAAAGTATAGAGACAAATGTAGGCGCAATTTATAATGTTGAATGTGTAATAATTGCGACAGGAACATATTTAAGGGGAAAAATACATATAGGTGAAACCAATTATGATAGTGGACCAGATGGAGTATTTCCATCTATTAAACTTGCGGATGTATTAAAAAGATTAAATATAGAAATATTTAGATTTAAAACTGGGACTCCTGCAAGAATTAATAGAAAAAGCGTAGATTTTTCTAAAATGGAAATACAAGAAGGAGATATTAATCCAGAAGCTTTTTCACTAGAGGACAAAATTGACAAGGATACAAAACAGTTGCCATGTTACTTAACATATACAAATGAAAAAACTCATGAAGTTATAAGGAAAAATTTATATCGTTCACCATTATATTCTGGTAAAATAGATGCTACAGGACCAAGATATTGTCCATCTATAGAAGATAAAGTAGTAAGATTTGCTGATAAAGAGAGACACCAAATATTTATAGAACCTATGGGAGAAAATACAGAAGAAATGTATGTGCAAGGAATGAGCTCATCACTTCCCGAAGACGTGCAAATAGAGATGTATAGAACAATAGCTGGCTTAGAAAATGTGGAATTTACAAGACCGGCATATGCTATAGAATATGATTGTATTAATCCTATGGAACTTAAGCTATCATTAGAGCATAAAAAAATAGAAGGAATGTTTTTTGCAGGACAAATAAATGGAACATCTGGATATGAAGAAGCAGCTGTTCAGGGCTTAGTGGCAGGAATTAATGCAGGTTTGAAAATAAAAAAGGAAACTCCATTAATTTTAAAAAGATCAGATGGATATATAGGTGTTTTGATTGATGATATAGTTACCAAAGGGACAAACGAGCCGTATAGAATGATGACCTCAAGGGCAGAATATAGATTACTACTAAGGCAGGACAATGCGGATTTAAGATTGACACCAATAGGATATAGGGTAGGCTTAATAAGTGAAAAAAGATATAATGAATTCAAAAATAAAAAAGAGATGATAGAAGAAGAGATAAATAGATTGAAAAAAACAACAATAAAGCCAACTGATGAAGTAAATCAATTATTAAGAAAATTTAATTCTTCTTCAATAGATACAGGTGTAAAATTAGGTGATTTGCTAAAAAGAACAGAAATTACATATGAAATATTGCAACCAATAGATATAGAAAGAGAAGATTTACCAAACGAAGTAAAAGAAGAGGTAGAAATACAAATAAAATATGAAGGATATATAAAGTTACAAGAAGAGCAAGTAGAAAAATTTAAAAAATTAGAAAATAAAGTAATACCAGAAAAAATAAGATATGATGAAATAAAAGGATTACGATTAGAGGCTAGACAAAAATTAGACAAAGTAAAACCTATATCAGTAGGACAAGCAAGCAGAATATCAGGTGTTTCACCAGCTGATATATCAGTATTATTAGTATATTTAGAGCAAATGAAAGGAAAAATTTAAGAATGGAAAACTTTAATAAAACAATTATAGAATTATCAAGGAAAATTGATGTTGAAATAGATGAACAAATGTGCAAACAATTCTATCAATATATGAAATTACTATTAGAATGGAATGAAAAAATTAATTTAACCGCAATAACAGAAGAAAATGAAGTAATATTAAAACATTTTATAGATAGTTTAACAATAAATAAATATATTGAAGAAGGAGAAACAATAATTGATATTGGAACAGGTGCTGGATTTCCAGGTATACCACTTGCAATAACAAAAATGGAGAATAAAATAACACTAGTAGATTCATTAAACAAGAGAATAAATTTCTTATTAAAGGTTAAAGATGCTCTTAAACTTAATAATGTAGAGGCGATACATGGCAGAGTTGAAGAAATAGGAAAAAACTGTAATCATAGAGAGCATTACAATGTAGTTACCTCAAGAGCGGTAGCAAAATTAAATGTTTTATTAGAATATATGATGCCATTAGTAAAAGTTGGCGGAAAATGTATTTGTATGAAAGGTTCTAACATAGATGAGGAAATAGAACAATCAAAAAAAGCTCTAAATATTTTAGGTGGTGAAATAATAAAAGTAGATAAAATGGTACTTCCTAGTACAGATATTTCTAGAAATATTATATTAATAAAAAAAGTAAGGGAAACACCAAAGCAATACCCTAGAAAGCCTGGTACACCTGCAAAGGAGCCGATTGCTTAGAATATGTAGAAGATACAAAAAAATAAAATATTTTAAAAAATTTCATTGACATATTAATAATATTTTTATATTATTAATATGTTAAATTTTTTATAAATGGAGGCAATTAATTTGGGAAAAGTAATATCAATAGCAAATCAAAAAGGAGGAGTCGGAAAGACTACTACCGCAATAAATTTAAGCACTATCTTAGCTAAAAAAGGAAAAAAAGTATTAATGATAGATGCAGACCCACAAGGCAACGCAACAAGTGGCGTAGGTGGAGATAAAGAAGTAGAAATTTCAGTGTATGACTTATTAATTGAAGATATAGAATTGAATGAAGCAATTCAAAAGACTAAAATAAAAAATCTGGATATATGTGCTTCAAATATAAATTTGGCAGGGGCAGAGGTACAACTTGTTAATATGGAGAAAAGAGAGTACAGACTAAAAGAAAAATTAGATCCAAAAAAGAATAATTATGATTACATAATAATTGATTGCCCTCCTTCATTAGGTTTAATTACATTAAATGCATTTACCGCATCTGATAGTGTTTTAATACCAGTTCAATGTGAATACTATGCTTTGGAAGGTCTTGGACAACTGATGAATACAATAGATTTAGTAAAAAGACACCTAAACAAAAGTTTGGAAATCGAAGGCGCTTTATTGACTATGTTTGACATTAGGACAAACTTATCTAATCAAGTTGTTAAAGAAGTTAAGAGATATTTTGAGAACAAGGTATATAAAACAGTTATTCCAAGAAATGTAAAATTAAGTGAAGCACCAAGCTATGGAATGCCTATTACAGTATATGATCCAAGGTCAAAGGGAGCAAAAAGTTATGAGAAATTTGTTAAAGAGTTGATGAAGGCAAACGAAAATGATAGTAAAGGAAAGCATGCAAAATAAAAAGAAAGGAAAGTGAATACAATGGCAAAAAAAACAGGATTAGGTAAAGGGCTAGACGCATTGTTTAGTGATAAACCATTAACACAGGCAGAAGAAGAAAAAATATTAAAAGAGGGTGAAGAATTAGTACAAAAGATTAAAGTGATTGAAATAGAGCCAAATAAAGAACAACCAAGAAAGCACTTTGACAGTGAAAGTTTAGAGGATTTGGCAAAATCAATTAAAAGGTATGGGGTAATTCAACCAATAATAGTAAACAAGAAAGACAACTATTATATGATAGTAGCAGGAGAAAGAAGATGGAGAGCTTCAAAAATTGCGGGATTAACGGAAATACCATGTATAGTAAGAGATAATGACGAAAGAAAAAATAGAGAAATAGCATTAATAGAAAATATTCAGAGAGAAGATTTAAATCCAATAGAAAAGGCTAGAGGATTTAAGCAATTATTAGATGAATATGAATTGACACAACAAGAACTAGCTGATATGGTTGGAATTAGTAGAAGTGCATTAGCTAATACTGTAAGGTTATTGAATTTAGATCCAAGGATAATGAAGTTAGCAGAGGAAGGTAAATTGTTAGAGTGCCATTGTAGATCTTTAATGGCAATAGATGATGTAGAAAAGCAATATAAAGCAGCATTAAGAATAATTGAAAATGGAGATACGGTAAGAGACATAGAAAGAAAAGTAAAAAATACAAGAGAAGCAAGAAGTAAAAAAGATAATAAATATGAAGCAATATACAGAGATATAGAAGATTCATTCCAAAGTTTTTTTGGAACAAAGGTAAAATTAAATGCAAAAAAAAGAAGTGGAACAATTACAATTCAATATTCAACAAATGAAGAACTAGAAAGATTATTAGAATTAATAAAACAGTAAGAAATGTATTGACAAATACGGATAAATTGTGTTAATATATAAAAGGTTGCTATAAATAGCAACTAAATGGAGAGGTGGTCGAGTTGGTTTATGGCACCAGTCTTGAAAATTGGCGTAGGTTTGTAGCCTACCGTGGGTTCGAATCCCACCCTCTCCGCCAAAAAATGGAAGTTAGTAAAATATAAATTATTTCTAACTTCCATAATAGTATTAGGAGATTTACCCAAGTGGTTGAAGGGGACAGTTTGCTAAACTGTTAGGGTTCGTTTAGGGCCGCGAGGGTTCAAATCCCTCAATCTCCGCCAAAAAAATATAAGATACGAAGTATCTTATATTTTTTTTAGAATAATTAAATAAATAATTAAATAAATAATTAAATAAATAATTAAATAAATAATTAAATAAATAATT